>Ga0307372_10005073_pt1 | contig 19955 bp, 22 predicted proteins | sample OX1MG_FD_202533 | JGI IMG/M metagenome (GOLD analysis project Ga0307372, IMG submission 202533) | Soil microbial communities from Risofladan, Vaasa, Finland - OX-1 | ecosystem: Environmental > Terrestrial > Soil > Coastal area > Acid sulfate soil | place: Finland: Risofladan, Vaasa | collected...
CAAGGCGATGCTGCCGGCAAGCACGGGGTCGTTCGCCAGGAGGGCGGGTTGATCGAGGATCGCCAGGACGGCTCGCTCCGCACGCGCGTGCTCCTGCGCGATCGCGCTCACGAAGCGCTCGCGCATCTCCGAGTCGGCCACGAGGGTGCGCGCGTAGCGGGAGAAGATCTCCAGATCGGCGGTCGCCAGCGCCCGCTCCACATTGCGCGCGACGGCGCGAAAGAAGGGAAAGCCGCTCGCCATCCGGCGCAGGGTCGCCGCCCCGTCTCGCTCGAGAGCCTCGGCGACCGCCGAGCCGAAGCCGTACCACGCGGGGAGGAACGCGCGCGTCTGCGTCCAGGCGAACGTCCACGGGATGGCGCGCAGGTCCTCGATCGATCGGCTCTCGCCGCGGCGCGCGGGGCGCGAGCTGATCTGTAGGCTGGCGATCTCACCGATGGGCGTGCAGCTCTCGAAGAAGCGCAGGAAGTCGGGGTCGTCCACCAGCTGGCGGTACGCGGTCAGCGATCGCTCCGAGAGCGCGTCCAGGTGGGGCGACCAGCGCGCGTGATCGACGTCGGGCGCCTGCGCGGCGGCCCGGTAGACGGAGGTGAACAGGAGCTCGAGGTTCCGCCGCGCGAGCGACGGCAGGCCGTAGCGCGAGGCGATGACCTCGCCTTGCTCGGTGACCTTGAAGCGGCCGTTGAGGCTCTCGGGCGGCTGCAGCTCCATGGCGCGGCGCGGGTCGGCGGCGCCGCGGCCGAGCGATCCGCCGCGTCCGTGAAAGAACCGCAGCGCCACGCCGCGCTCGGCGGCGACCGCGCACAGGAGGCGTTGCGCGCGATAGATCTCCCATGCGGAGGTGAGCGGACCGCCGCTCTTGTTGGAGTCGGAGTAGCCGAGCATGATCTCGCAGACGTCGCCGAGAGCGGCGACCGCCGCACGGAACGGAGGCGCGTCCAGCAGCGTCGCGGTGACACCCGGCGCGGCGCGAAGATCCTCGATGCTCTCGAAGAGCGGCACGCACGGCAGCGCTCCGGCGTCGAGCGCGCCGCACTCCCGCGCCAAGAGCATGAGCCCCAGCACGTCGGAGGCGCAGGTCGTTCCGGAGAGCACCAGGCTCGCGAGGCCCTCGGGGCCGTGTTGCGCGCGCACGGCGGCCACTGCGCGCAGCGAGGCCAGCAGATCCTCCCCCGCCGCGGAGAGCGAGATCCGCCGCGGCAGGACGGGGCGCGCCCCCGAGAGCGTCTCCGTCAGCCACGCGATCCGCGCCTCCTCCGTTCGCGCGGAGAACGGCTGCGCCCCGGGCTCCACGACCGCCAGGATCTCCTCGAGCGCGCCCGCGACGCGCGCGCGATGCTGGCGCCACTCCAAGGGGCAGAGCGTGAAGCCGAAGATCGCGATGCCGCGCCGCAGGCGGATCAGCGGCCCCGCCGTCTCCTCGGCGTTGCGGCGGCGCAGGCTCTCGGAGATCAGGTCGAGGTCGCCGGCGAACGCCGCGGCATCGGGGTATCCGCCGGGGCGCCGCTCGAGCGTCAGGCCCAGCCTGCGGTGGACGTAGGCCAGCTTGCGCCGGTACGGCTCCGCCCGCTGGCGCGGGCCGATGGCGTAGCGCACCTCGCCCAGCTCGCGCTCGTCGTCGTCGAGCGAGCGCAGGAGCTCGACCGATGCGCCGACGCGTACCAGATCCTGCGAGAGGCGCGCGTTGAGCATCGCGACCTCGTGGAGATAGCGCTCCAGGACGAACCGGCGCGCGTCCTCCGCGGCGGCCGGGGTGGCCTCCGGCGTCACGTTGGGGTTGCCGTCGCGATCGCCGCCGATCCAACTGCGAAACCGCAGCCACGTCGGCACGACGGGCGCCGCCGGGGCGTAGCGCTCCCTCAGGCCGCGCTCGAGCCGCTCGAAGAGCGCGGTCGACTCGTCGATCAGCGTCTCGCGGAACCAGGCTAGCGCGTTGCGCACCTCGTCATGCACGGTCGGTGCCGTGACGTAGAGCTCGTTGCTCTGCCAGAGCATCAGAATCTGCGCGCGCAGCTCGCGCAGCGTCTCCGCCCGCTCCTCGGGGGTGAGGATCCGCTCGTCCAGCGCGCGCAGCAGCGTCGCGACGGCGGCGATCTTCTCGATGGTGGTGCGCCGCATCACCTCGGTGGGGTGTGCCGTGACCACCAGCGTGATCTCCAGGCACTCCAGCACGCGCTCGACCTCCTCCCGCGTCCGCGACGAGAGCTCGGCCGCGAGCTCGTCGAGCGAGCCGGGCTGGGGAGGCTCGCCGCCGAGCGCGCGTTCCCGGCGGCGCCGCTCGCGGTGGAGCTGCTCCGCGAGGTTGACCATCTGGAAGTAGAGGGCGAAGGCGCGGATCACCTCGACGGATTGCTCGATCGTGAGCTCGTCGAGGACCGCGTCCAGCTCCCGGTCCACGGCGCGCGTGGGCTCGCGGCGCCGCTTGCGGGTCAGCGCGCGAATGCGCTCGACGCGCTCGTAGGTGCCGGGGCCGGCATGGGAGCGCAGCACGTCGCCGACCACGCTGCCCAGCATCGCGACGCGCTCCCGCAGCGCGCGCGCGATCGGCTCACTGGGCCGTGTATCCGCCATCGACCGTCAGGATGGAGCCCGTGACGTACGAGGAGGCGTCGGAGGCCAGAAAGAGCACGGCGCCGGCCAACTCGCCCGGATCGCCGATGCGCCCCAACGGCACGCGCGCCACCAGCGCGGGGCCGAGCGTGGGGTGCTCGGCGAGACCCTTGGTGAGATCCGTGGAGAAGTACCCCGGCGCGATCGCGTTGACACGCACGCCGTGAGGGGCCAGCTCCAGCGCCAGCGAACGCGTCAGCTGATCGATCGCCCCCTTCGCGGCGGCGTAGGCGGCCAGCTTGGGGTCGCCGATTTGCCCCAGCACCGAGGAGACGTTGACGATCGAGCCGCGCCCGCGCGCTTTCATGTGCGGCGCGGCGGCCCGGGAGCAGTAGAAGGCGCCGCGCAGGTCGACCTCGAGGATCTCGTCCCACTGCGCGTTCTCGATGCGCTCGACGCCGGCGAAGATCGGGCTGATGCCGGCGTTGTTCACCAGCACGTCCACGCCCCCGTGCTTGCGCTCCACGTGCGCGATCAGCGCCGCCACCTGGTTGGCGTCGCGCACGTTGCAGGCCATGCCGACGGCGCGGCCCCCCAGCGCGGCGAGCTCACCGGCGGCCCGTTCGGTGCTCTCCACGGTGCGCCCGGTGACGATGACGGTGGCGCCCGCGCCGGCCAAGGCCGTGGCCATCGCGAAGCCCAGGCCGCGGGTGCCGCCGGTGACCACGGCGGTGCGCCCCTGGAGCGAGAAGAGCTCGACGACGTTCAGCTGCACCACGGGAAGGTGCGACGTCGAGGGGCCGGCTCCCCGCCGGACGAAGCGACGAGCAGGAGGCCCATCATGGATCGCGCCGTTCTCGTCTCGGCACCCGGCACCGGCCACGGCAAGACGCTGGTCGCCACCGCGCTGTGCGCGGCGCTCACCCGGACCGGGCGCACGGTCCAGGCGTACAAGGTGGGCCCCGACTATATCGACGCCTCGCTCTACCGCAGTCTCTGCGGACGCCCCGCCTACAACGTGGACCTGTGGCTCGACGGTGCCGAGGGCGCGCGCCGCCACGTCGCGCGCACGAGCGCGGGCGCCCAGGCGGCGGTCTTCGAAGGGATGATGGGGCTCTTTGACGGCGACGACGACGGCGAGACCTCGAGCGCGCGCCTGGCGATGCTGCTGGACCTGCCGGTGGTGCTGGTCCTCGACGTCTGGACGTGCTCGCAGACGGCGGCGGCGATGGCGCTGGGCTGTCTGCGCTACGAGCCGCGGCTGCGCATCGCTGGCGTGGTGCTCAACCGCGTGGGCGGCGAGCGCCACGAGCGGGCCGTCCGCCGCGCGTGCGAAGGCGTCGGCCTGCGCGTGCTCGCCGCTGTCCCCAACGATCCGGCGTATGCCGCCGGCGAACGCCGTCTGGGCCTCGATCCGCGCGAGGTGGAAGGGCGCGCGGCCGCCGTGGCCGCGCTGGCCGAGCGCCTCGCGGGCGAGCTGCCGTTGGACGAGCTCTTTCCTCCGCAAGCGCGGGGCGCCGGCGAGGCGCCGCGGACGCCGCAGCCTGCGCCCCGCGTCAAGGTGGCGGTAGCCCAGGACGAGGCGTTCTGGTTCACCTATCCCGAGACGCTGGATGCGCTGCGCGATGCCGGCGCCGAGATCGTGCCCTTCTCGCCGCTGCACGACCGCGCGCTGCCCGCGGGGGTGCGCGGCCTGTGGATCGGCGGCGGCTACCCGGAGCTGCACGGCCGCGCGCTTGAGGGCAACGCCGCGCTGCGCCGCGAGATCGCCCGGGCGCTGGGCGCCGGCATGCCGGCGTACGCGGAGTGCGGCGGCATGATGTACTTGGCCGAGGGCATCAAGACCGCCGAGGGATACTACGAGATGGCGGGCGTCCTGAGCGGATCGACGTCGATGGCCCATCCGCGCCTGCACATCGGCTATCGGCGCGCGCGGAGCCTGGGGCGGACGCCGCTCGACCCCGAGGGAACCGAGCTGCGCGGCTACGAGTACCACTACGCCTCGAACCACGTGCACGAGCCGCCGGCGTACGCCTACGAAGGCGGCGGGCGCGGCGGCGCGCGGCGGGAGAACGTGCTCGCCGCCTTCCTTCACCGGCACTTCCTGACCGGTGATCCCGCGATCGCGCGCTTCGTCGAGGCCTGCGCCGGATGGGAGGCCGCGCCCGCGTGAGAACGATCCGCGTCGTCGTGGAGTACGACGGCACGGCCTTCCACGGTTTCCAGTTCCAGCCGGCGCTGCGCACCGTGGCGGGCGAGTTGGAGCGCGCGTTGGAGAGCGTGCTGCGCGAGCCGGTCAAGGTGACCGCCGCCGGGCGCACGGACGCCGGGGTTCATGCGACGGCGCAAGTGGTCTCGTTTCGCACGGAGAGCCCCTTTCCGCTGCGGCGTCTGGCGCCGGCGCTGAACGCCGTGCTGCCGCGCGACGCCGGGGCGCGCGAGGCGCAGGAGATGCCCGAGGGATTCTCCGCGCGCTTCTCGGCGCGCGAGCGCCACTACCGCTACGCCATCCTCAACCGGCCGGAGCGCCCGGCGCTGCTGCGCGAGCGCGCGCACCACGCCTGGCATCCGATCGACGTCGAGGTCTTCAACCAAGCCGCCGGCGCGGCGCTGGGGGAACACGACTTTCGCGCGTTCTGCGGGGTGTTGCCGGAGCAGGGCGGGACGGTCCGGATCCTCCACGAGTTGCGCGCGGAGCGCCGCGGGGAGCTGGTGATGGTGCGGCTGCGCGGCGACGGCTTCCTCCACCGCATGGTGCGGATCTTGGTGGGGACCCTGATCGAGATGGCGCAGGGGCGCCGCGATCCCGCCGCGATGCCCGCGATCGTCGCCTCGCGCGACCGCGAGCGGGCCGGATATACCGCCCCGGCCTCCGGGCTCTACTTCGCCGGGGTCACATACGAGGACCGCACCATCCTGGCCGAGCCCGGGTTCTGGTAGTCCCGTTCCCCCGGCCGTACCCCTCGGAAAGAGAACGGGAAGCGGTTGCGCCTTGACACCGCCTAGCGCGAGCCGCTAGAATAGCCCGGTTCGGTTCCGCCCAGCTCCGGCTCGGCGGGCCTCTCCGTTCAATAACACCGCGACAAGCGAGTCATTCATGTCGAGCCGCACCTTCGTCCTCCGCAAGGAAGACGCCAAGCACGAGTGGTTTATCGTCGACGCTCAGGGACAGCGCCTGGGCCTGTTGGCCGCGCGCATCGCCCAGGTGCTCGTCGGTAAGCATAAGCCGACCTACACGCCCCACACCGACGACGGCGATCACGTGGTCGTGATCAATGCCGACCAGGTCGAGCTCTCCGGCGCGAAGTGGCAGCAGAAGGTCTATCGCCGGCACTCGGGCTACCCTGGCGGGCTCCGCGAGGAGACGGCTCAGGAAGTTCGCGAGCGTCACCCCGAGCGCCTCATCGAGATGGCGGTGCGCGGGATGCTGGCCCCGAACAAGCTGCGGGCCGTGCGGTTGAACCGTTTGAAGGTCTACACGGGCGCGGCCCATCCGCACAGCGGGCAGAACCCGCAGCCGTTGGCATAAGGCAGTAAGAGGATACATGTCGGACTACTACCAGGGCACGGGCCGCCGCAAGGAGTCGATCGCGCGGGTGCGGCTCTTCCTCGGTCAGGGACAGATCGTCGTCAACGAGAAGCCCATCGAGGACTACTTCCCGCGAGCGACGCTGCGCCAGATCGTCAGCCAGCCGCTCGAGGCCACGCAGAGCGTCGGCCGCTTCGACATCAAGGTGAAGGCCGAGGGCGGCGGTGTCGCCGGCCAGGCCGGTGCCGTGCGCCACGGCATCGCCCGAGCGCTGGTGGCGATGGACGAGAACCTTCGCCCGGTGCTCCGCAAGGCGGGTCTGTTGACCCGCGATCCGCGCGAGAAAGAGTCGAAGAAGTACGGCCGTAAGCGCGCGCGCAAGCGCTTCCAGTTCTCCAAGCGCTAACGCCGCGGCGCTGCCGGCGTCACTCGTCGTCGCTCGGCGCTTACGTACGGATGATGAAGGCGCCCCGATCGCCCGCGATGGGGGTGCCTCGCTTTTCCCCGCTTGCGCGCGCGGTGCCGCTCGGCTTCAGGGGCGTCAATTGAGGGCGCTCCGACATCGGCCCGGAGACACGACGTCGAGAGGGCCGATGCGGCGGCGGGTCAGCTCTGCTTTTCGGGTGAGATCGAGTAGACGGTGACGGCGTCGTCGCGTCCCTTGATCTTGGCGAGCATGCGGTCCGCCTCGTAGTGCGACTGCGCGAGCACGTAGGTGGCCTCGTCGCAGAGGATGTGCCGCGCGGGAGCGGCGGCCTGCAGGCGCGAGGCGAGGTTGACGGCGTCGCCGATCACGGTGTACTCCATGCGCTTGGAGGAGCCGATGTTGCCGGCCACCACCTCTCCGGTGGCTAGTCCGCAGCTGATCTCCAGCGGAACCGCGAACGCTCCGTCCAGCTCCTTGACCACGCGCTGCAGGGCCACCGCGGCATCCAGGGCCCGCTTGGCGTCATCGGGACGGACGCGCGGCGGCCCGAAGATCGCCATGATGCCGTCGCCGTAGAACTTGTCCAGCAGGCCGTTGTGCTCGAAGATGACCCCCACGGCTCGCTCGAGATAGGTGTTGAGGAGCTCGACCACGCGCTCGGGCTCCATCTGGCTGGAGAGCCGCGTGAAGCCGCGGATGTCCGCGAAGAGCATGGTGGCGGTGCACCGCTCGCCGCCGAGGCGCACGCCTTCGGGATCGCGCACCAGCGCCTGCACCACGTGCGGCGCGAGGTATCGCGAGAACGTCTCCTCCACGCGGCGCGAGCGCTGGAGCTGCTCGGCGTGCGCCACTTCCAGGGCACGCTGCTCCGTGCGGTCTGCGACCAGCAGCGCCAGCCCCGTGGAGTCGCCCGAGGGGCCGCTCAGCGGAGCCACGGTCAGCTGGAGCACCAGCGCGCCGCGCGTGGGATGACGCCCCGAGGCCTCGAACGCGGTGCGTTGATTGCCTCCGGCGCCGAAGGTCTCCAGCAGGCGGCCGATGCCGGGAATCAGCGCTTCCAGCACCCGCCACTGCTTGCCGAGCATGGCGTCGGCCATGATGCCGAACGTGCGCTCCGCGGCGCGGTTGAAGGTGGTCACGTGACCGCTCTCGTCGAGCGTGATCACGCCGCTGGCGATTGACTCGAGGATGTTCGACTGGAGGTCCCGCAGCGCGGTGATCTCTTGCAGCTGCGCGCGCTGGCGCTCATAGAGGCGCGCGTTCTCGATGGCCATCGCCGCCTGATTGGTGAAACTCTGCAGCAGCGCCGGATCGCGGCGGTTGAAGAGCCCGGGCAGCACGCGCGAGTCCAGATAGACGACGCCCACGATGCGCGAGCGCACCTTGAGCGGCACGCAGACGATCGAGCGAATGTGCAGGGCCAGGATCGAGCGCTGGAGGTTGAAGCGCGGGTCGCTCTGCGCGTCCGTGGTGATGACGGCCTGGCCGCTGGCGAAGACGCGCTCGACGATCGAGCGGCTGACCTTGTGGTCGTCGTCGCTCTCGACCTGATGGTGCTCGAGGTTGTGGGCCACGGCGAGCTCGAGCTTCTCCTGCCCTTCGTCGGCGAGCATGAGAAAGCCGCGCTCGGCGGCCATCACTTCGACGGCGAGGTTGAGCACCGAGCGTAGGATCTCGTTGAGATCGAGGGAGGAGACGATGGTCTCGCTGACGCGCGCGAGCGTCTCGGCGCGCTTGCGCTCGAGCTCGTAGAGCGATCTCAGCTCCTCGAGCGTGTCGCCGGATTCCATGGGGCGGGGCGTTCGGCAATCGCGCGGACATCCCTCGGACGCGGCGCGGACATCGGCACGGGCTAGTATCGCGCCATGGACTGCATCGGATCACCTGCGCTCGTCGAAGCTGCCGAGTCGGCGCTCGGGCGCCGCGCCGTCCTCGCGCGCGACGTCGTCGCCTCCACCATCCCTGGGCACGCCGCACCCGACGCCGCCTTGGCGGGGCTCGCGCGGAACGCGCTGTTCGAGCAGGCGATGCTTGCCGCGATTCGGGCCCGCTTGGGCGAGGCCAAGGCGGCGGTGCGCCCGTGAGCGAATTCGACCTCTTTCGTTTAGCCGGCAGCGGCATGGCGGCCCAGCGCGTCGCGCTGGACGTGGCCGCGGAGAACGTGGCCAGCGCCGACGCCTGGACTCCGCACGGCGTCTACCGCCGCAAAGTGGCCGAGCTATCGCTTGCCGGAGACGCCTTCGCCGGCGAAGTGCGCGTGCGCGTGCGCGAGACGGCCGAACCTCCTCGCTGGCGCTACGATCCCGGCGACCCGCGCGCCGAACGCAGCGGCCCGCATCGCGGGCAGGTGGCCGTCTCGCCGGTGGATCCCGTCTCGGAGATGGTGGCGCTGCTGGGAGCCGAGCGCGGCTACGAAGCCGACGCGGCCGTGCTCGACACGGTCAAGTCGGGCATCATGCATGCGCTCGAGGTGGAGCGGTCATGACCGTGGAGCCGCTGATTCCGGACCTTCCGCTCCCCGCCGCGGTGACGCGCGACGCGCCGCGGGCCGCGCGCGAGGGCTTCGTCGATGCCATGGCCCGCGCGGCGGACGCGCTGGCGTCGCACTTGCGCACGGCCGACGCCGCCGAGCACGCCGTCGCCGCGGGGCGCGGCTCGATCCAAGGCGCCGCGATCGCGCGCGCGCAGGCCGACGTCGAAGTGGCCGTGGCCGCCGCGCTCGTCGACCATGCCGCGCGCGCGATCACCACCGTCACCCAACTGCAGATTTGACGAGGACGCGCGCAGATGCTCGAGGAGAGGCTCGCGCCGGCGGAGCACGCGCGGCGCATCTGGGCCGCCGCGCCGGCGCGCGTGCGTGGAGGAGCCATCGCGCTCGCGGCCGCGATCGTTGTGGCGGCGTGCGTGCTGGCCGTCGCCGGGCGCGACACGAGCGTCCCGCTGTACGCGGCGGCGCTGGCGCCGCCGCAGGTCGCCGAGGTCGGAGACCGGCTCGCCAGCTGGGGCGTGCCCTTCCGCGCGACGGCCGACGGCGTTGAGGTGCCGCGCGCACTGCGCCGCGCGACGCTGCTGCGCCTCTCGCTCGTGGGGATTCCGCACCGCCCGCTGCCCGATAGCTTGGAGGCGCTGGCCGACGCGGGGCCGCTGATTCCCGAGCGCGTGCTGGAGGCGCGCCAGCGCGCGGGCCTCGAGGGGGAGGTCGCGCAGGCGCTGCGCACGCTCGATGGCGTGGCCGATGCGCGCGTCATCGTGGCGCCGGGGCGCCAGGGGACGTTTCTCGACGAATCCTCCGAGCCGACGACGGCGAGCGTGCGCCTCTCGCTGCGCGCGGGGGAGCGGCTCGATCCCGAGCGCGTGCGCGCCGTGCGCGCCTTCGTGGCCGCCTCCGTGCCGGGGCTGGCAGCGCGCCGCGTGGAGGTGCTCGACGATCGAGGCGGCTCCTACGACGAGGCAGCCGCTCGCGTGCAAGGGGGAACGCTGCAAGCGCAGCTCCAGAGCGCTCTCGACCGCGTGGAAGGCGAGGGCGCGACGTTGGTGCGCGTGCGCGTGGTGCGCGAGGACGACGCGCGTGAGGTGGTGCGGCGCAGCGTGGTGCCCGCGGGGGGAGCGTTGCGCAGCGAGAGCGCGCACGAGGCGTATCACGGCGGCGGCACGGCCTATCAAACGGGCAAGAGCGCCGTCGAGGGCGGCAGCGACGAACGCGAGGAGCGCGCCACGCTTCCCGCCGGGCGCGTGCGCAGGATCTCCGTCGCCGTCTTCCTCGACCGCAGGCGGGCGGCGGACGCCTTGAAGATCCGCGACCTGGTGGAGGCCGCCTCCGGCTTCGACCTCCGCCGCGGCGACGAGGTGCGCGTGGAGACGCTGGACTTCGCCCATCCCGCCGCGCCCCGGCCCGGCTCGCCCGTGCCGATGATGCTGATCGCGATGCTGCCCGCGATCGTCTTCGCGGCGGCGGCGGTGGCCATCGCCTGGGCGACGCTGCCGCTGGCGCGGGCCGCGGCGGCCGCATTGCGCGGTCTGACGCTGCGCCGCGCCGTCGAGCGGGCGGCGCCGGCGTACGACGACGCGCATCGCCTGCGCGCCGCCCTCGACGTGGAGCCGCCGCACGCCGTCGCCGCCGTGATCTCGGCCCTTCCCGCCTCGACGGCCGTCGCGGTGCTCGATCTCTATCCCGCCGAAGAGCGCGAGCGCATCGTGCGGCGCATGGCCACCGCCCGCACCGACGTCGTTCCGCCGCTGGAGAGAATCCTTGGGAAGCATTCGTAGGGCTATCGGCGCGGCGCCGCCGGCGCTCTCCGAGGGAGAGGGCTTTCGCCGCTTCGTCGCGGCAGCGGTGCCGGGGAGCCCGGCGCCTGTGCGCGCCGCCGTCGCGGCGGAGGAGGCGCCCAGCGGCGAGGATCCCGCGAGTGACGACGGCGTTGCCGCCGTCGTCTCGGAGGCCCTGCGCTTTCGCGCCGCGCTGCGCGAAGCGTTCGCCGGCGCCTTCGAGGCGCTCTGCTCCGACCTCGCGGCGCGCGTGCTCGCGCGCGAGCTGCGCGCGGCGCCGTGCGAGATCGCGGCGATCGCCGCACGTGTGCTGGAGCACCGCGACGAGGAGGGGGCGCTCGCGCTGCGCGCGGCCGCCGACGACCTCCCGGCGCTGGAGCCGCTGGCGCGTTCCCGCGGGCTCATGCTGCGCGCCGACGAGCGTCTGCGGCCGGGAGACGTGGCCCTCGAGGTGCGCACGGGGTCCATCGAGTGCACGCTCGCGCTGCGAGCCGATGCCGTTCTCCGCGCGCATGAGAGGACGCGGCGATGATCCGCGTGCGCGGGCGGGTCGTGGCGGCTGGAGAAGGCGCGTGCGAGGCGGAGGTGCCGCGGTGCGCGTTGGGGGCCTCGGTCACGATCGAGGCGCGCGGCGGAACGCGAGGCGGCATCGTCACGGCCGTGCGCGACGGCCGCGTGCGTATCGCGCCCCTCGACGGGTCGGACGGGATTCGCGCGGGGGATGAGGTGCTCGTCGCCGAGGGTGAGCCGTGCGTCGAGTTGGGCGTGGCGGCCCTGGGACGAGTCGTGGACGCGCGCGGCGCGCCGCTGGACGGAGGAGCATCGATCCGCGGGCCGCTCCTGCCGTTGCGCGCGCCGGCGCCCGGTGCTCTCGCGAAGGCGGGAGCACCGCCGCGCGCCTGCTGGACGGGCGTGCGGGCGATCGACGCGCTGGCCACGCTCGCGCGGGGTCAGCGCATCGGGATCTTCGGTCCCGCCGGCGCCGGCAAGTCGACGCTGCTGCAATCCATCGTGCGTCACGCCCGCGTCGACGCGGTGGTGCTGGCGTTGATCGGCGAGCGCGGGCGGGAGGTCGAGGGGTGGCTGGCTGCGCTGGGCGAGGCGCGCCCGCGCGCCACCGTCGTCTGCGCCACCGCCGACGAGCCGGCCGCCCTGCGGGCCCGGGCGCCGCTGGCCGCGATGGCGCAGGCGGAGTACCTGCGCGGCCACGGCCTGCACGTGCTGCTGGTGATGGACTCGCTCGCGCGCTACTGCACGGCGCTGCGGGAGCTGGCGGCGGCCAACGGCGAAACCACGGCGCTGCGCGGCTACCCGCCGTCCGCCTTCGCCGCCCTCGGGCGGTTGCTCGAGCGCGCCGGCGCTTGCGGCGAGGGGGCCGTCACCGCCGTCTGCAGCGTCCTGGTCGAAGGCGACGACGATCGCGAGCCCGTGGCCGACGCCGCGCGCGCCCTGCTCGACGGCCACCTGATCCTCTCGCGGCGCATCGCCGAGCGCGGCCGCTTTCCGGCGCTGGACGTGCGGGCCTCGTGCAGCCGACTCTTCCCCACGGTGGCCTCCCCCGAGCAGCGGCGCCAGGCGGCGGCTGTGCTCGCCGCCTTGGCCGCCCTTGAGGAGAGCAGCGATCTGCGCGCGGTGGGGGCCTACCGCCCGGGCGGGGACCACGCACTCGACGCCGCCATAGCCGCCGAGCCGGCCCTCGAGGCGTTTCTGCGCCAAGGCGAGGCCCCGCAGCCCCCTCCCGCCACCCTGGCGGGCTTGGCTCAACTCGCCGCCGCACTCTGCCGAATCGAAATAGACGAAGGAGTACCGTGAGCATCTTCGCCGACCTCAGCACGTGCCTGAACCGCATCGCTCAGATCACCGGGGCTCCCGCCGCGCCCGCGCCCCCCAGCGGCGCCGCGCCGAGCGAGGGCGCGGGATCGTTCGCGGATGTCCTGCGCCGCGAGCTCGAGGCCGGCCCCGGCGGCGCGCCGGAGTTCGGCGGGCGGGCGGTGGAGGCGTTCTATCCCACGAGCAGCACGGCGTACGGCGGGCTCGTCCAGGCCAGCGCCGAGCGCTGGAACGTCGATCCGGCGCTCGTGAACGCCGTGATCGCCAACGAGTCCGGCTTCGATCCGCGGGCCACCTCGAAGGTCGGCGCGATGGGGCTCATGCAGCTCATGCCCTCCACCGCCGCCGGCTTGGGCGTTACCGACGCCTACGATCCCGCGCAGAACATCGCCGGAGGCGTGCGTTACCTCCGCGGCCTGCTCGACCGCTTCAACGGCAACCTCCCCTTGGCGATCGCCGCCTACAATGCTGGCCCGGGGGCCGTGGAGAAGTACGGCGGCATTCCGCCTTACGGGGAGACGCAGCGGTATGTGGCGGCCGTTCTCGACTCCTACCGGCGCTATCGGGGCGCCACGTAGCCGCGTCTCCGGCGCGGCGCTCTCCCTTGCCGCGTCGCTGTGCCTGCTCGCCGCGGCGTCTCCGTCGCCCGTTCCATCGGCAAGCCGGATCATCCAGCTCCACCAGCGCGCGATGCGCCCCGATGCCGCGGTGCCCGCGCCCGCCAGCACGGAGCTCCTGGGTTACGTCGAGGGCAACGGGCTCTTCGGCACGTTCCGTCAGTACCGGCAGGGAGCCGGCACGCGCAGCGAGGTGCGCCTCGGCCCACTCGACCTGGTGACCGTCGGCGACGGCAAGCGTCTGTGGGAGAGCGATCAGAACGGCAGCGTCCGGGAGCTCACGGGCGTGCTCCGCGCGCGCGCCCTCACGAGCGACTTCATCGCCGGCGGCGGCTATCTGAACGATCCCGCGACTCTGACCTATCTCGGCGTCGACGCCTCGGAGCGGCGCCCGTGCTACCGCTTTGCCGTGCAGGCGCCGCGCGGCGACCGCCAATGGATCTGCATCGACGCCCGCACCTATCTGCTCGACCGTCAGGAGTTCGTTGAAGGCCAGGGCATCGCCAGCGTGGACTTCTCCGAGTACCGCACCGTCGACGGCTCCGCCGTGGCCTACCGCTGGGTGCAGCGCGACGCGGGCTCGCCCGGCGGCGTCGTCTTCACGGTCGACGACGTGATCGACGGCCGTGCCCTCGATCCCACGCTCTTCGAGCGGCCGCCCCCGCGCTACGTGGAGCTCGCGGCGCCCCGCGCGGTCGTCTCGCTCCGGCGTACCCCGGTGGGATATGAGGCTCCGGTGGAGATCGCCGGCCGCAGGTTCTGGTTTCTGCTCGACTCCGGTTCGCAGGGGATCATCGTGGACGCCGCCGTGGCCGATGCGCTGGGCCTGCACGGGCGCGGGAGCTTGAGCGCCGTCGGCGCGGGGGTGGTGGGCGGCCTCGCCGTCGCGCGCGTCGCCGCGCTCTCGGTGGGCGGCGCCACGCTGCGCGACGTGACGGTGGGCATCCTCGATCTCTCGCAGGCCACCGGCGGAGCGCTGGTGGCCGACGGGGTGCTCGGCTTTCCGTTCTTCGATGCGGCGGTGTTGCGCTTCGACCCGCGGGCCGCGACCTTGGAGATCGCCTCGCCGACGGACGCCGACCTCACCGCCGATGGCGAACGGCTGACGGTCCAGCTCGACCGGCGCGTGCCCGTCGTCGAGGCGGGGTTCGCGGGCGGCGGCACCGCGCCGTTCGTGATCGACACGGGCTCCTCGGCGGAGCTGTTGCTGTACCCCGATTTCGTCCGGCGCCATCCCGGCATCGCGCCGCTCGATCTGGAGCAGCACCGCGGCGTGGGCATCGGCGGCCAGGTCTCCATGCGCAGCGCCACGGTCCCGCAGCTGACGCTCGGCTCCGTCGCGCTCTACAACGTTCGGGCGGGTCTGGTGCTCGCCTCGCGCGGCGCCTTCTCCGACCGCTTCGACGCGGGCAACATCGGGCTGGGCATCTTGCGCAACTTCGTCATCACGTTCGACGAGCCGGCGGGGGCGCTCTATCTGCTTCGCGGCCGCGACTTCGACGACGGACGCTTCCGCCCGCAGTACGAGCCGCTGGGCTTGCCGCACGTACGCTAGCGCCGCGTTCACGCCGCGGTCGCGCAACCGACACGCGGCGGCAACCTCGATCGGCGAGGATGACGCCCATGGAGCACGTCGCCTTCGCCAACCTCTCCGATCTCCAGGTGGTGCTGACGCGCATGGTCTACGAGGATCGTCGAGCCCTGCCGCTGTCATGGCGGCGGGCGCTGGGCTTTCGCCGGATGCTCGAGCGAGCGCGCGCCGCCGTGCCCAAGCCCGCGAGCGTCACGGCGCTTCCGCGCGCGCCGCACGTGCACGAGCAGAGCGCCGCCTGCGAGCGACGCGACGCAGCCTCGCCCGGCGCCGCGCTGCGCCGCCGCGCGCCGGAACCCGCGCCGGGGACGGCGCAAGGCCAGGCCTACGAGCCGCGGCGCGCCGCGCTCGCGGGCGTGCGCCGCATCGCCCCCGCGGTGGCCCAAGCGGCGCGCGAGGGCCGCACGCTCTGCGCGCTCGATCTCTCCGGCGAAGGGCTCGGCCGGATCCAGATCTTCATTCGCCGTCGCGGCGACCGGATCGACTGCGCCGTGCTCTGCGCGCGCGAGGCGCGGCCGGTCGTCGCCCGCGCCCTGGCGGCGGCGCGCGAGCTGCTGGCGCGCGGCGGCCTGCGCCTCGTGCCCGTACCGGACGGGGAGGCCTCGTGATGGATGCCGCGATCGATCGCGTTGAAGGGCGGATCGCGCGTCTGCAGAGCGACGCCGTGCACGCCTTCGACCCCGCCTACGTTCCGCGCGACCCGCGCTCCGCCGCGCGCGACGGCCGCCCCTCCGCGCAGGCCGGCCCGCGCGCTCCGCTGCCGTGCGCCGCTCCGGAGGGCGCCTTTCTCGTCTTCGACGACGCGGGGGGACGCCGCCGCTATGAGCGCCAAGCCGTGCTCGCGCTGCGCGACGGTGCGATCGTCGACGGCGAGGGACTGCCGCTGTTGGGGCGGCCTCCTGGCACACCCGACGGGACGGTCGGGGCGCTGCGCATCCCGCGTCGCGACGCGGCGCTGGAGCGCGTGATCGCGTTGCGCGTGGAGAGCGACGGCCGCGTTGCCTACGCGCGCCGCCTGATCGGCGGCGCGGAGGGCGAGGGGATGCAGTGGGTGCCCGTCGGACGGATCGTGCTGGCCAAGCTCGATGCCGGCGTTGCGCATCTCGCCCCTCCGGGCGAGCGCGGGATGCCGCCGCTGCCGGCGTCGAGCATGCAGGGAGGGCGGGTCGATCTCCCGCGCGCGCTGGAGCGCCTCCAGGAGGCGTACCTTCAGCTCGACGCGCTGCGCGCCGCGCGCGAGGCGCGCGACAGCGGTGAGCGCACCGCGCTCGGCGTGGTGAAGTGAGCGCGTCGCCGCGCCGCGTCCGTCCCTGGAGCCTCGGAGGCCACGCGGAACCGCCGCGCGCGGTGGCGCTGCTGGCGGAGGCGGCCTCCTCGCTGGCGGCGCGTCTGGGTTCGGCGCTCCATGCCGAGCTGCGGGCCGCGGTACTCGAGCCGCGCCTGCTCGATGCGTCCGCGCTGGAGTCGCTCGCCGAGTCGTGCGCCGTCTTCGGCTGGTCGGGCGAGTGCGGCGAACTGGCCGTCCTGGTCGACGTGACCTCGGCGCAAGCCTGCGTCGGAGCGGCGCTTGGCGCGGACGAGCCGGCGCGCGGCGGCGCGCTCTCTCCGGTGGAGCGCGAGGTCCTCGCGGGGATCGTGGCGGCGGCCGTCTCGGGCTTGCGTCCGCTGTGCGGGGAGGTCCGCGGCGAGGTTCCCCCGCGGGTGGCCCCCGGCGACCTGTTCGTGGAGTTCGCCATCGGCCCGGTACCCGCCGCATCGCTGGGCGTGGCGCTGCGGCCGCCCGCCCTCGCGCTTCCGGGCGAGCCCATCGAGGTGGACTCCTTGGCGGAAGTGCCGATGACACTCTCGGTGGAGTTTGCGCGCGGCGCCCTCACGCTCGCCGAGCTGGCCGGCCTCGCGCGGGGCGATGTCATCGCCTTCGATACGAAGGTCGGCGCGCCGGCGGTGCTCAAGATAGGCGGCCAAGCCGCGTTCGCGGGTGACCCCGGTCAGCGCGCCGGGCGCGCGGCCTTCGCCGTCGGCGAAGCGGTAACGAGAAAGGCGGAGTGACCATGGCGCAGGCTCAAACGCGCGCAACCCCGGGCGGCGCGAGCGCGTTCGACGGCCGCAACCTCGATCTCTTGATGAACGTCTCGCTGGTGGTGACCGCCGAGTTGGGACGGACCAAGATGCCGGTGCGCGACATCCTGAAGCTCTCGGTCGGCTCCGTGATCGAGCTCGACCGCCTTGCCAGCGGCCCGGTGGACGTGCTCGTCAACGACAAGCTCGTGGCGCGCGGCGAGGTGGTCTCCGTTGACGACAACTTCGGCGTGCGCGTCCAGGAGATTCTCGACAAGCCCGGCGCGTAGACGGCGTTCGACAACGTGGCGGCAACGCCGCGTTCATCTCCGCGGCGTATGCTCGGAGCGTGGACGCGACGCTGCACCTCCTGACCGCGGGATCCGCCGAGAACCCCACGCTCCCGCTCCAGCTCCTCTTCGGTGTCGCGGCGCTCTCCATGGCGCCGTTTCTCTTGGTGAGCGTCACCTCGTTCGTGCGGATCGTGGTGGTGCTCTCGCTGGTGCGCTCCGCCATCGGCGCGCAGACCCTCCCGCCGGCGACGGTGCTGACGACGCTGGCGCTCCTGCTGACGTTCCTGGTGATGGCGCCGACCTTCCGCACGATCTCGCGCGACGCCGTCGGGCCATACGCCGCGCACCGCATCTCCGAGGGAGAGTTCGTCCAGCGGGCCGCGGGGCCGCTGCGCGCCTTCATGCTCCGTCAAACGCATCGCGACGACCTCGCGCTCTTCGCCCGCGCGGCGCACCTGCGCCCGGCGGAGGCGGCCGGCAACCCGACCTACGTGCTGGTGCCGGCGTATATCGTGGGCGAGCTGCGCAGCGCCTTCGCCATCGGCTTCGCCGTCTATCTCCCGTTCCTCGTGATCGACCTCGTCGTCGCCTCCGTCCTGATGGGCCTGGGGATGGTGATGCTCTCGCCCACGGTGGTCTCTCTGCCGGTGAAGCTGCTGCTCTTCGTCATGGTCGACGGCTGGGCGCTGTTGGCCGGCTCGCTCGTGAGCTCGTACCGGTGACGGAGATCGCCGATGGGCTCGCGCGTCACGCGCTCGTGATCTGCGCGCTGCTGGCCTTGCCGACCCTCGCCGTCTCCGCAACGGTGGGCTTGGCGGTCGCGCTGCTCCAAGCGGCCACGCAAGTGCAGGAGCAGACGATCGCGATGCTCCCCAAGCTGATCGCGGCGGGAACGATCGTCGCCTTGGGCGGCGGCTTTGGGTTGGAGGCGGTCGCGGCGCTCTTCCACGACGCCTTGCACGCCATTCCTCTGCTGGTGAGCGCGCCGTGACGACGCTTTTCATGCTGGTGCTGGCGCGCGTAGCGGGCTTTCTGGCACGGGCGCCCGGGTTCTCCCACCCGGCGGTGCCGCACGTGGTGCGCGCCGCGTGCGCCGCGGCCATCGCCGCCGCACTGCTCCACGGCGTCCCGGCGGCGGCTCCGGCGGGGGGAACCTTCGCCTTCGCCGTGGTCGCGGAGTTCGCGTTCGGCGCGCTCCTGGGGCAAGCGGCGGCGGCGTTCTACGACGGCGCGCTCGCCGCGGGGCGGCTGCTCGACGACTACGCGGGCATCCGCATCCTCATCCCCACCAGCGGCGTCCCCGGCGGAGGCTTCGGCCGCCTCTACGGCACGCTCTTCGTCGCCGTCTATCTGCTCTCGCGCGGCTATGCGCCGCTGATCGCCGCGCTTGCCGAGAGCCTGCGCTCCGTACCGCCCGGCGCCCCTCCGGCGCCGGCGCACCTGTCCAGCTATGCCTTCGCGCTCCCCGGCCTCGTCGTGCGCGCCGCGCTCGCCGTCGCCGGCCCCGCTCTGCTGGCGACGTTCGCCGCGCAGGCGCTGCTGGGCGTGCTGCAGCGGGTGGTGCCGCGCGCCTCGACGTTCCTGCTCTCGTTTCCGCTCGCGTTCGGCGCGGCGCTGGCCACGGTGCTGCTGCTCGCGCCATCGTCGGCGCGGCTGGCCGCGCAGATCCACCTCGGGCCTTGGAGAGCGATCGTTCCGTGAGCGAGGAGCGCTCGTTCGCGCCGACCGCGCGCCGCTTGGAGCGCGCCGCCGAAGAGGGCGACGTCGCGCGCTCCGGGGAGGCGGTCGCGGTGGCCTCCTTCGCCGCCGGCGCGGCGGCGCTCTCGGCGGCGTTGGCGCCGATGCTCGCCGCGGGGCGGGCGCTCGTGGCCGCCTCGCTGGCCCAGCGCCGCCTCGACGGCGCCGCATGCGCGCAACTGCTCGCGGCCGCCGCGAGCGTACCCTGCGCGGCCGCCGGCGCGGCGCTGGCGACGGCGTTGGCGCAGACGCGCTTTGCCCTCCGGCTCGCGCCGCTCGCTCCGCGGTGGGATCGTCTCGAGCCGGGGGCGGGTCTCAAGCGCATGCTCTCGCGCGAGAGCGTGCTGCACGCCCTGCGCTGGTCGGCGACGGCGGCGGTGATCGCGCTCTGCGGTCTCCAAGCGCTGCGCGGCGCGATCGGCCGCGACCTCGCCGACGATCCCGCCGCGGCGGTGGACGCCGCGCGCGCCGTCTGCGCGGCCTACGTCTGGCCCGCGCTCGCGTTGGGCGCCGTGGGAGCCGCGCTCGAGTACGCGACGGCGCGCGGTGCCCGTCTGCGCCGTTTGCGGATGTCGCGCGAGGAGGTCAAGCGCGAGCTTCGGGAGAGCGAGGGCGACCCGCAGCGCAAGGTGCACCGCGCGCGCTTGCAGCGCTCCATGCGCGGCGACGCGCGGGCGATGCGCGGGGCTACGGTGCTGGTGATTAACCCGACGCACGTGGCGGTGGCCTTGCGCTACGACCCCGAGGACGTCCCGGTCCCCGCCGTGGTCTCCAAGGGATGCGATCGGCGCGCCGCGGCGCTGCGCGCGCTCGCGGCACGCTACGGCGTGCCCGTGGTGGAAGAGGTCTGGCTCGCGCGCGCGCTCTACGCCGAGGTGGCCGTGGGCGAGCCGATTCCGGAGTCGGCGTTCGGCGCCGTCGCCGCCGTCATCGCCGCCATCGCGCACGAGGGTCGCGCCCGCGGGGGGCGCCCGTGAGATACGCCTTCGCTGGCGTGCTGCTCTCGATCGTCGCGATGCTCATCGTGCCGTTGCCGCCCGCCGTCCTCGACGTGCTG
>Ga0307372_10005075_pt1 | contig 19946 bp, 5 predicted proteins | sample OX1MG_FD_202533 | JGI IMG/M metagenome (GOLD analysis project Ga0307372, IMG submission 202533) | Soil microbial communities from Risofladan, Vaasa, Finland - OX-1 | ecosystem: Environmental > Terrestrial > Soil > Coastal area > Acid sulfate soil | place: Finland: Risofladan, Vaasa | collected...
TATAGGTCGCGTCGCCGATGTTAACTTCGTTCTCGGCGCCGATGTAGCGATAGACCGACCCAGGCGCGATGCCGTTGGCGTAGGAGCCGGTCAGCGTCACCGTATCGCCGTAGATCAGGATCTGGTTTTGCGTGGTCGTATTCTTGACGCCGGCGACTGTGAAGCCAGTCTGCACCGGCGTCGGGCCAAGTACCCATCCGTTACCGTATGTGTAGGTATTGCTGTTGTTTAGATCGAACGACTGCGGGGTCGTACCGACATAACGATAGATCAGATTGCCCGTCGTCGTGGCCGTGTCGCCGAGCGCAACTGTTTTGGTTTGGGGTGATGTGTCCGTGCTTGCTTGGATGTAGTTGGCGCCCGCGGCAACGTCGGAATTGACCGGGATCCACAGCGCCGTGTTGGAATAGTTCTGGTTGTTGATATCGATGTTACTGCCGCTCGGGCCCACATAAGTATATGTGTTGCCGACCGATGGCAGGCGCCGCCATAGCGTGGTGTCGGAGAAGTTCGTCTGGGAAAGATTAACCGGGTCCGCGCCTGTCGTGTTGGGGCCAATGTACAGATAGACGACGCCCTGAGCGGTCTCGACCGTATTGTTGGTGCTGATAGCCACTGCACCTTGGGACGTTTGGTACGACGGCGTAGTTAGGTTGCTGCCGATCGTCACCGTGTCGCCAGTGGCCAATCCAACCTTTTGCGTCGAGGCGCTGTTGGTGACGAATCCGACCTGCGTCCAGTCTCCACTGGGCGCGTTGGGAACGTTGTTGAGATCGACCAGGGTTCCACTTGCACCGGTAAATTGGTAAACGGTCCCGTTGGCGAGCGTGATCAGATCGCCGTCTTGCAGAGCGCGATCGTCATGGCCGTCGAGCGTCGCGCTCGGCGCGGAAATTCCATCGATGAGGGCTTCAACCGGATCCTTGATCGTGTTCTGGGCGAGCGACAGGCCGATCGAGACCGAGACCGCGCCTTCTCCAGCAACGCTGGCCGAGACCGCCGCCGCGCCGTCCACCGCATTGATCTGCGACTCATCGTAAGCGTCGACTTCAATCCGGCCGGCGGTGACGCCGTTTGAGCCGGTGCCGACCATCTCGGCGGTGATTGCGAGCGAGATGATATTTTCGACAGCGACGCCAGCGCCAGCAACGGCGACACCCGTTTCGCCACCGCCGGAGATCGCCGCCGTGCCCGCCAAAGTGTCGGCATTGATGGTCTGGGTCGAATACGCATCGACCTCGATGGCGCCGGAGCTGTCGATCGTGTTGCCGTTGCCGAGATCGATGCTCGCCGTCAGCGTCCCGCCGGTGCCGATCTCGTTTTCCGCCAGCGCCGCGCCGATGGCGACGGCGACCCCGCCCTCGCCGCCAATCCCGACGGCGGCGGCAACCGAGGCGACCTGGGCATTGATGACGGAGCTGTCGATGGCGGTAACAATAATGTCGCCGGCAACGATCGTGGTACCTGAGATATTGGCGGTGGTGTCGACGCCGATGATGTTCCAGGCGATCGCGCCGCCGCCGGCAATCGCGCCGCCGGTGGTGCCGCCGCCCGCCAGCGCAACCGCGGCCGCGTAGGTCTCGGCATCGATCTGCGCCGCCTCGGAGGCGGCCACGGTGACGGCACCGCTGGAGGTGAGTTGCAACACATTGGTGATCGCGGCATTGACCGGGTTGGTAATGGCATTGCGCGCGAACGACACGCCGATCGCCACCGCCAATCCGCTCTCGCCGCCGAAACCGCCGGCAACTGCCGCCGCCGCCACCAGCGCGTCGATTGAAGACGAATCCTCCGCCGTAACCGCGATGGCGCCGGTCGTTGTGATGTCGGAGGCCGGCGTCACGGTCGCGCCCGGCAGGCCGGCACTATCGGTTGCCGAGCCGTCGATGGTGGCGTTGACCGAGAGGTTGATTTCGTTGAGCGCTACCGCACCGGCGCCGGATACGCCGAGACCCGATCCGTCGCCGCCGGAAATGGCGACAGCGGCTGCCGCCGTGAGCGCCGAGATCGACTGCTGCGAAGTGGCTGCAACATCGATGGATGCGGCGTTGATGTTCGAGGTGGCGATGTAGGCGTTGACCGAACCATCGCCCAGGTCGGTGCCGTCGCTGATGCGGTTGTGCGCCAGCGAAGCGCCGATCCCCACCGCCGTGCTGCCGGCGCCCAGGCTCACCGACACCGAGGCCGCGAACGCCGCGACCGTCGCATCAATCGTCGAGGTATCGGACGCTTTGACCGTCACCGCGCCGATCGCGATGCCACCCTGACCGGTCGTGCCGAGCGTGCTGGAGGAGATGTAAGCGGTCGTCTCCACGCCGATCAGATTATCGGCGAGCGAGCCGCCACCGGCGACCCCAAGTGTGCCAGCACCCGAGCTGGCGGAGATGGAAAGGGCGGCGGCGAGCGACGTCGCTTCGATCGAGTCGTTCTCGGTCGCCAGAACCGAAACCGGCGTCCCGGCGCCGGTGATGGCCGAGCCCAGAATATGGGCATCGACGCTGTCCTGTATGGTGTTGCGCGCGATGCCGATGCCGATGGCGACGGCGCTGTTCTCGCTTTCGCCGCCGGAGAGGTCGGCGGTGACCGCGGCCGCGCCGTCGAACGAATCGATGGTCGCGTGGTCGGTGGCGCTGACCAACACGCCGCCGCTGCCGGCGGTGACGCTCGACACGTTTTCAATTGACGCGGTGACCTGCGTCGCAATCTTGTTTTCGGTGTAAACGCCAGCCGCCGTCAGCGACAGATTGGACGCCGACTTGCCAGCCTGAGTCTGGCTCGCACCGGAATTTCCGCTGCCCTCTCCCGCCGTCGTTCCGCTCGCCTCGGTCGAATTGGTTTCGCTGCTGCCCTGGACGTCGCTGCCCTCGTCGAGCATCGACAGACCGCCGACGGGGCTTGAGCTGTTTGACTGCTGAGGCGAAAGCGCCTGACCTTCAGCGCCCGGAGTGGAACCTACGCCCTCGCTGCCGGCAGGCGAGGAACCGCCACCGCCGCCCTGGCCGCCGCCCGACAGCGCGACCGCAACCGAAATCGCGTCCGTCGTGGCGTTGATGATCGAAGTCGACTTCGCCGTCACCGACAGCTTGCTTCCGGCCGATACCGAGCCGCCCGAGATCGTCGCGGTCAGGACAATCGGCGCATTCGAAGTCTGCGTCTCGTCGGCGATGGTCCCGTTCCAACCGATGAGATTGAGGGCAACGGCGGCGCCGATCGCGGCCGCAGTCGTGCCTGAGTTCTCGCTCGCAGCGACGGCCGCAGACAGCGCGGCCACATTCGCATCGATCTGGCCGCCATACACCGCGGACACGGTGATGCCGCCGGTGTTGGCGCCCGACACATCGGCGGTCAGGGTCGAGTTCAGGCTTTCGGCGGCGTCGCTGCCGATGATGGTATTGATCGCCACCGCACCGCCGCCGGCAAATGCACCGGCCGACCCGCTTTGCGACGCCGCCAGGCTGACCGCGGAAGATGAGGATGTGGCGGAGATCTGCGCCGCTTGGTTGGCGGTGATGTTGATGTTGCCGCCGTCGGCGGTGAGCGTCGTGCCGGTCGTAACGCTGTTGGCGGTGTATCCTGCCGACGCCAGCAACGTGTTGTCGATCATGTTGCGGGCAATGCTGACGGCGACGCTGGTCGCGCTCTGATTACCGCCGCCCGACGACGAGAAATTCGCGGCAAGCTTGATAACCGGCGTCAGCACCGTCGAGGTGATCGACGACTGATCCTGGCTGGCGATATCGATATCGCCGGCGTCCGCGGTGGTCGAGCCGCCGGTGATATAAGCCTCAACGTCGGTGGCGATGCGGTTGAGTGTGACCGTCGCGGCGACGCTGACGCCCGACGAGAACAGGCCGGTTTCGGCATTGCTGATTTGGGCGGCGATGGTCGCGCTGTCCATCGCCGAGACATCGACGCCGGCATCGGCAATTGCCGTCGTGCCGGACATGTAAGCGTAAACCTCTTCCGGCTGCTCGGTGCCCAGCACGCCGAACAGGGCGTCGACTGTGTTCTGCAGGAAGCCGGCTTCCGCCGGTGCAATGCCGATGGTGTTGAACGCGAGCACGACGCCGACCGAATCGGTCTTGGCGTCGGTCGAAGCGCTGTTGTCGGCATTGATCGTCGAATCGGCGAGCGCGCTGACGTCGATCGTGCCGTCGGCGCCGTCCGCGGTGACATTGCCGCCGCTGGTGTAGGCCTGGGTGTCGCCGAGAATGTTGTCGGTGGCGATGATGCCGTTGACCGCAATGCCGTTGCCCGGCGAGCTGGTGGTCGGGCCTTGGGTGCCATCCGACGCGGTGATGGTGCTGGTGTTGGTGGCGTCGATCGTGCTGAGATTTTCGGCGCTGACGGCGACTTCGCCGCCGTATTGCATCGCGCTAGCACCATAGCCGCTATCCAGCGTCGCATTAGTGGCGTTCGCTGTAACCGAAGCGGTGATGGAATTGAGAACGAAGATCGCGCCGACTGCAGTCGAACTCGAGCCCGAGCCTTGGGTCGGAGAGGGTCCCTGCACCGTGAAGGCCGAGAGATCAGAGAGCAGGCTCGAATTGGTGAATTGCAGCCACTCCTGTGCCGGTGTGTTGTTAAGCAAATTCGCTACCGTCAGTCCGGACGTGAGCGAATAATCGGTCGTTCCAAGATCAACGCCGTAGGGCTGGGTGTTGAAGCCGCTCGTCGAGAGCGTGCCGAGATAGACGTAATAGGTACCACCCGTTCCATTGCCGGTCGTATCGCCCAAATCGTCATAAACGATCGTACCCGGTGCAATCGTTTGCATGCCGGAATTCGACGTGTACTGCGCGCCCTGCGCGATCTGTGCAGCATATTTCGTCAACAGACTATCGCTCGAACTCGACGGGTTCGGAGCCGTGTCCTGCAGGACCGCCGAAACGATCTGGTCGTCGGTGGCGTTGATCTGCGACTTGTCGAAGGCGTCAATCGTGACGTTGGCGGTCGCCTCGATCGTCGAGGCGCCGTCGACGTAAGCATGGGCGAAGGTGTTGATCTGATTGGTCGCGAGAATGGCGCCGACCGCGACGGCGCTGGCATTATCCAGCGCCGCGCCAAGCGACGTCGTCACGTTGGTCGTCAGCGCGTTGATCTTGGCGGACTGATAGGCGGTGATCGAAACGCTGCCGTCGTTCGCGGTCAGCGTCGAATCGTGCGCATAGGCGGTAACGTTGGTCTCGGGGCTGTCGCCGAAGGCAGCCGTCACCGTGTTGTCGCCGAGCAGCGCATCAATGGCGTTGAACAGGAAGTTGCTCGATTGTAGGCCGATGGTGTTGAACGCCAGCACGATGCCGGCCGACTTGCCGCCGCCCGAGGTCTGCGCGTCGTTGGTGGCGGTGACGTTGGCGTCGTTCTCGGCGTCGACCGACAGCGCCGCCGAACTGCCGGCATCGGCGCCGCCCGCAGTAATCGAGCTTCCCGACACATCCGCGGTCGCGGAGTTCTGAACGAGGTTGGTAGCGATGATGCCGTTGACCGACAAGCTGTTCAGATCGCCCAGCGATGCGTTTTGCGACGCGGATGCCGGAAGCGTGCTGACGGTGCTGTCGTTCTCCGCCGAGATTGTCGCCTTGTCGAGCGCGGCGACCGAAGCGGTGCCGCTGGTCGTTATGGTCGCGCTCGTGACGTAAGCTTGCGTCGCCGAACGAACGTCATTGAGGACGAGAATACCGCCGACCGCCGTCGCGCTCGACGGCTTGGCAGCACTGCCCGAGTCGTTCGATGCGGGGCCGGAATTTTCGGCGCCGCTCGGAGCAGTCCACATGCTGGAGTCGGTGTAATCAGCATTGGCGAGATCGACACTGGCGCCGCTGGTCGCGGATGGTCCGTTGAACGTGTAGGTCGTGTTGTTGGTGCCGCCGATTTTTTCAAAATCGGTCGTATCGGAAGTGAATGGATCTGAGGCCGTCCCGTTCCCCGACGGAGTGTACGTACTGGTTTTCAGATCAAGCGTCCCGCCACTACCGATATATCGGTAGAGCGTGTCACCATCCTGGATGACATTGCCTTTGGATAGAGACGAACTGGTGTCCGCGCCATCGGCGTCGATCGTGTAAGTCGGCGTGTCGTAGCTCGCCCCCAAGGTGACGGTATCGCCGACCTGCAGAGTTGTCGGATTGTTGAAATTCGCTGGCGTCGAGCCAAGCGCATCATAATTGGTCGTGGCCGCCTGGGTCTTCAATCCACCGGGGACGAGATCGGTCTGGCTCACAAGCTGCCAATAGGCCGGATTTGTATAGTTGGTATTGCTGAGATCGACGCCTGCCGCTGCGGGAGAACTCGTGGCGCCGAGATATTTGTAGGTCGCGCCGTCGGTACCGCCGATAACCGTGAACTCGCTGGAGTTCGCAGTAATTTCCGAGTCATTCGTCAGAGTGAAATTACTGAACGGATTTTGCCCGGTGTATCTATAGAGAGTCGACCCGTCCTGGATGACGTCGCCAATTTTCAGATTGGCAGAACTCGGACCTGTTGCGCCGATCGTGTAGTCGGGATCGGCGTAACCGGGATTGATCTGCACCAAGTCGCCAAAGGCGAGCGTAACGGGATTAGTACCCGCCGAACCCTTCGTTCCGAATGCCTGGAAAGTATTGGCGACGCGCTGCCAGTTCGACGTGTCGGAATAATCGATATTGACGAGATTGACGTTCGCCTGGTTGGCGCCAATGTACTTATATGTGTCGCCCGCGGTGCCGCCGATGGTCGCGAAATCGGTGGTGTCGGAAGCGATCGCCGCGGCAGCCCCGCCGGACGGCGTGTAATCGCCGGTTTGCAAATTGAGCGCGCCGCCGCTGCCGATATAGCGGTAGAGGGTGCTGCCGTCGTGGATGACGTCGCCAAGCGACAATGACTGAGCGGTGTTCGTGCTGTTGCTGTCGATTGTGTAAGTCGGCGTGTCGTAACCGGCGTCCAGCGAAACGGTATCGCCGTTGTTGAGCGCCTGCGAATTGTTGAAGCTCGACGGATCCGAGCCGAGCGCCGTGAAGCTCGACGGCGTCGCGGCGCCGGTGCCGGTCACGATCGAGCTCGAAACCAGCTTGACGTTCGAGTAGATGCCGGAGTTATCGGTCGCCGTGACGACCAGATTGCCGGTTACCGGAATATTGGTGGTCGAGTTGGCGCCGGTATTGTCAATGTAAGCGATGGCGCTGCCGTCGACCTTGTTCGAAGCCAGTACGCCGCCGAAGCCGGTGCTGGAAGCGTCGTACAGCGACGAGGTTGTCGAGGTCGCGGCGTTGCTAACGGTGGCGTTGACCTGCTCGTTACTTTCCGCGGTGACCGAGAGATCGCCGCCGTCGGCAGTAACCGCAACGTTGCTCAGATAGGCCGTCGCGTTGTCGGGCTGCGCACTCGCCAGATAGTCGCCGCCGATCAGCGCGTCGACCGCGTTGAACAGGAAGTTGCTCGGCGCATAGCCAATCGAGTTGAAGGCGATGGAAAGATCGTAGGCGCTCTGCGAACCGGCGCCGCCGGTGGACGACGCGACGTTGGTCGTGGCGTCGAGCACCGCATCATCCTTGGCATCGATGATGATGCCGCCGGAGCCGGCATCGAGCGTCGCGTCCTGGATCGAGGCTTGCGATTGCGCCAGCACCAGGTTGGTGACGATGGCGCCACCGAGCGCCAGACCGCCGCCGGGTGTCGTCGTCGTATTGCTAGGGTTCGTGGTCGGCTGGCTTGCATTGGGGGCGTTGGTTGAGGATTGCGAAGCCTGCGAACCTTGACCGGTCTGCGTGCCGTTGCCGCCGCCGGTGCTTGTCAGATTGCTGGTCGTGGTCGCCTGGATCGAGGCCGCTTCGTTCGACGTGACGCTAATGCCGGTACCGCCGGTGACGGCGTTCGCCACGTCGATCGTCGCCGTTGCAGCGCCTTGCGCATCGTTGACGACGAAGATGAAACCGACCGCCTTCGACTCGGCATTCGAGGAATTGGCCGGCGCCGTGCCGTCGCCGGCCGGGTTCCACGTCGTCGAATTCGTCGCAGCGTAATCCTGGGTGCCGTTGGAGAGATCTTGGTTCTTCCCCTGATCATCGGTGCCCTGATAGGCGTAAACGGCCCCGTTAAAGTAAACTTGATCGCCTTTGTTGAGATTCTGCGTGCCCGACTGGTCGGTGTATTTGTAGTCGCCGGATAGCGCGCTCGCGACGCCGCCGGTTGACGCTTGCGCGCTCAGCGTGATGGACGAATTCGCCGTCAGCGTCGGCGCATCGGTAGCGGTGACAGTCACCGTGCCCGCGGTCGCCGTGACCGATGAAGTATCCACCGACACCCCGAGATTGTTTGGGGCGTTGCCGATATAGGCGTTGGTCGCGGTGTCGATCTGGTTGGTGGCGAGCACGCCGCCGACATTCAGGTTCGCGGTCGCATCGCCATTGCCTGAGGTGGCCTGATCGCCGACCGTCGCCGAGATCGAGGCGTCGCCACTGGCGGTAACCGTGACGCTGCCCGATGCGGTCACCGTCGAGCCGCCGCTGATATAGGCGAGCGTCTGGTCCGGCGTGGCGGTGCCGAAGAAGGCCGGATCGCCGAACAGAGTGTTGAGCGCCAGCTCGGCGATTTTCTCGGTGCCCCAGCCGATGACGTTGAAGGCGGCTTCGATCGACACCGCGTCGCCGTCGGCGGTTAGCGCCGTCGTCTCGGTCGCGGTAATGCTCGAAGTATTCTGCGCGTTGACGGTGACGTCGCCATCGGCCGCGTCGACGGTGGCGTCGTCGATATAGGCGGTCGCCGAACCCAGCACGTGGTTGGTGGCAATGACGCCGCCGGCGCCGGTGCCGCCGGGATTGGTCGTCACCACGCTGGCGTCGGTCGCGGTGATGCTGGCCGTGTCGGACGAGGAAACCGAAGTGCTGCCGCTGGTTACATTGGCCTCGGAGATATACGCCGAGGTGCTGCTCTCGACATTATTATAGTCGACGAGGACGTAGAGGCTGGCCGACGACGACGTTTGCTGGACCGACTCGCCCGGCGCGGAGCCCGACTTTGGATCGGCCGACTGCGCCTTCGCCTCTTCGGCAAGCTGATCCGCCGATAACGGCTTCCAGTATTCCAGATCCGCGTACGCGTGAGTGGGGCTACTGGTGCTTAGGTTCACGGTCCCCGCCGTGCCCATATACTCGTAGACGGTAATGGTGCCATCGTTTTCGACCGCGACCTCGTCGCCGAACTTCAGCGATACGGTCGTGGCGCCGGTATCGGCATTGTTGGCCGAGAAGTTGGTGTATGTGTAGCTCTTGATCGCAAGACTGGCGTAGTCGTTTGCCGGCCCCGTCGCGGCCGGCGTGCCGAGCGCGGTGAGTGTGTTGGCGGCGGTAATCGAGGCGTTGTCGGTCGCCGACACGTCGGCAGCGCCGGTGCCGGTGACGGTGTCGTGCACGTTGTTGTCTTCGTCGATGTAGGCGGTCACCGACGCGAGGATCTGATTTTCGGTCAGCACCGCCGAGGCGCTGAAACTCTTGCTGGCGCCGCTGGACGGCTGCGCGTCGGCAAAGGTGGAATTGCCGACCGTGGCGTTGATCGATTCGGTCGAGCTTGCGGTGACCGATACTGCGCCAACACTGCTGAGGCTCGAATCGTGGATATAGGCCGCGGTTTCGGTCGGGACCGAGTTTCCAACAACGTTGCCGCCGGCCAGCGCATTGATTGTCATGTCGGCGAGGTCTTGAAACTGCGCGCCGATGGTGTTGAAGGCCATCAGCACGCCGACCGCATCAGCGCCGCCCCCGCCGGCGGTGATGGCGCTCATCGTGCTGGCGGTGATCGTGGCGGTGTTGGTGGCGCTGACGTCGACGTCGCCGGAATTGCCGGTCGTGAAGGCGCTGGTGTCGATATAGGCCTGAGCGTCGCCCAGGATTTCGTTGATCGAGATGGCGCCGTTGATCGCAACCGAGGTGCTGGCAAACGACGAGGAGCCCGAGGCGCTCGCGGTGGCGTTGGCGGTCGCGGAGATGGTCGCGTTATCGAGCGCGCTGACCGTCAGCGACCCGCCGGAGATGGTCAAGTCTGTTGTCTGACCGGTGGTGAGGAGCGCCCCGACGACGATGGCGTTGGCGCCGCCGTCCACCTCGTTGACGACCACGACGCCGCCGACGGCATCGCCGCTCGCCGATGAGCCAGTGCCGGTCTGACTGCCGCTGCCGCTGGTGAGTTGCTGCGGCGGAACGCGATACCAGTAGCCGAGGTCGCCGTAGTTGGTCGCGCCGCTCGTTACCGAGTCGTTCGTGGCGGCGTCATTGGCGTCAAACAACTGCCCCGTCACCAGATTCACTCTGGTGGCGTTCGCGCCCATGAACTTGTAGACGGCGTCGTTCTGCATGCCCTGGATGAGTTTCCAGGGATTGTCGGTCGCGGTGCTGTTGTATGTCGCCTGCTCCAGATCCACCGAAGCATTTGGACCGGTATATTCGTAGATCTGATCGACCGTCGCGTTGCTGCCGGTGTAATTCGACGAAATCAACACCGTCTGCCCGGCCGAAATGGTCACAGTCTTCGGTGTGGTGATGCCGAACAGGTTCGAGGTGTTGTAGTTCGCCTGGAAGAGGACGGTATCGCCGTACTTCAAAGTCGTGGTTGCAGCACTAAGCGTCCATGGACCGGTGGTGTAATTGGTATTCGCCAGATCAAGGCCCGTGCCCCCGGACGCTCCGGTGAAGACGTAGGTCTGTCCGTTGCCGCCGCCGATCAAATTGAAGTCGGCGCTTTCGGTGCTGGTAATCGCGGTATCGTTTTGCAGATCGACCGGACCGCCGCTGCCGACATAGCGATAAAGATTGCCGTGGGTATCCGCGATGACGTCGCCGGTCGCCAGTTCCGTTTCCGCCGAATTGCCGGCGGCGACGGTGTACGTCGGCGTATCGTAATCGGCGTCGAGGGTGACCTCGTCACCCTTGGTGACGTCCTGCGTATTGCTGAAGCTCGAGGGATCCTTGCCCAGCGCAGTTTGCGGATCGCCCGCAGCCTGGGTCGAGACATAGGTGGTCTTGGCGCCGGCAGCGACCGCAACCGCCGACGTCACCAGCGTCGACGTCGATGTGATGAACGCATTGTTCTCGGCGTCGACAGTGACGGCGCCACCTGCACTGTCGGTGATGGCGGTCAAGTTCGATGAGTTGCTGATAAAAGCGTTGGCGGCGCGGCTGACGCGGTTGGTGGCGACGAGCCCGCCGATCGCCACAGCGGTGGCGCTCGAATTTCCCTGCGCGGTCGCCGTCGCTGACGAAACGTTGGTGACGGTGGAGGCGATCGTGCCGTCGGCGAGCGCCTTCAGCAGCAGCGCGCCGACGGCCGTGACCTTCGAATTGGTGATGCTGGCGATGACGTCGGTCGGGTCCTCGTTACTCAGCGCGGGTCCCGCATTCTCGGTCGCGCTCGACGGTTCGTTGTCCTTCCACCCCGAGGTACCCAGAAGCGTATCGACCGTTGCCTGCAACAGATTGCCGTCGAGCGTCCAGCCGATGGCGTTGAGCGCAAGCGTGGCGCCGGCGCTGACGGCGGTGCCTGAACTTGACACCGTCGAGATCGTTTCGGCGCGCGCCGTGACCGTCGAGGTGTCGCCGGCGAGCACCTGGACGTCGCTCGCCCCGCCGCTGGTCGTGACGGTCGACCCCTGGATCGATGCCGACACATAGCCATTGACGCTGTTGACGGCGAGCATGCCGCCGCCGCCGGCCGCAGTGCTGCCGGTCGTCGCTGCGACCACCGAGAGGTCGGCGCTCGAAGACAGCGCCACGTTATCGACGGCCTGGACGCGAACCACGCCGTCCGAGTTCACCGTCGAAGCGGTGATCAGCGAAAAAATGTTCTTGTCGAAGATGTTTTCCGCAGTGGTGTAGCTCAGCGAAATTTCGGTTCCTGCCGAGATGCCGGTGCCCTTCGGCGCAACACCCGACGAGTCGAAGCTTGGCGATGTCGCCGTCGAGCTAAGGCTTGAATCGTCCTCGGTGCTGAGGATGAGCCCATCGGCGCCGACGGTGATGGTAGAACTTTCAATCTCGGCGTCGGTCTGGCCGTTGACGGTGATCGACGAGACTAGACCCGAAACGGCGTAGCTGGTGTCGCTTTCGGTCGTTACGAAGAGACCGACGCCCTGCACCTGGGCGTGATCGACAAGAACCGACGTCGAATCAAGTCCGGTGTTCGGATCAATCTCGACGGTGCCGATCGCCTCCGATGTCTCGGTATCGCTGATCGCGCCGCCGCTGGTTGCGGACAGCGAAACATCGCCCCCGGTTGCGTCGAGCGTATTTCCGCTTGGCGTTCCGCCGCTGCCGACGTCGACGGCGGTGGTGCGCGTCAACGTATCCGCGCTGTCGATCGCGCTGAACAGCAGAACATTGCCGACCACCGGAATCGAGACCGGTGTGTCGAGCGTCAGCGTCGTTGTGGCGTTGGTGGTGTCGGCGGCTGCGAGGCTGAGACTAGCAGCGCCCGCTGCTTCCGAAGCGGACGCGGTAATTTTCGCGCCCGTTTCAACTGTCACCGTCGTGGTGTTGGTGATGCTGGTCCCGACCTCAACCGCGATCACAGCACTCGCCGGCGTATACGCTGCGAGCGGATCGGTCGCTATATTCTCGGCGTTAATCGTCGAGTTGACAGTCGTGTTGGCGCCGGCATTGACGGTCCCCGCCGACACGGTCGAACTCGCACCGAAGAAAATGGTCGACGTATTGTTCGCCGTTACGGTAACGGCATCGGGACCACCGGTGAGCTCATCGAGCCCGAGAGCCCAACCTTGTATGGCATTGACGTCGTCGGTCAGATTGACATTGGTCTGAAGGTCGACCGAGCCAACCGTACCGGCATCGAGCTTGCCTTGGATGTCGATCGTGGCGCTGTTCGAGGTCGTAATGGTGGCGCTGGTGATGTCGGCATCGGGAAAATCGGAGACATAATTGAACGCCTGGGAAAGCCCGCTGTCGTCGATCGTCGCCACAGTCGTCGAAGTCGCCGTCAGCGAGATCGTGTTGGCGGCGATGACGACGCCTGAATCAACCGTGATACCGGCATTGATCGATGACGCCGAAATACTTTGCGCCCCGGTGCCGCTTATCTCGCTGACCCAGTTGCCGGAATTGACGGTCTGACCGCCGGTGGCGTTGTCGTTTACAGTGAGGCCGGCATCGCTGGTGAAGCTTCCGGCAAACTCGACGGTGCCGCCGTTGGCGTCGATGGCGAAATTCGTGCCGCTGGCAATCTGATTGAAATTGAGCGCGTCGATCGTGACAGTGTTGTCGCCGGTGAAATACAGCGTAAAATTACTATCGGGTGGAATCGCCCCAACGTCCTGACCGCCAACCTCCAACTCGCTGTTGTTGATATCCTGTTGGACGGTGACCGATCCGCCGGTGGAATAGGTGTAAGAATTCGGATCGCCGAGATTGACCGACTGCACATCGGTGTAATTCAGCGTCTGGTCGCCGAGGGTAAGACTGTCGTATTGCGGACTTAACGAATATGTCGCGCCCTGATGCGCGCTGTTCTCGAACACGACCGAATTATTCTGGCCGGGACCGCCGTCGAAGACGCCGGACAACCCACCGCCGTCGTCAACCGTCAGCGTGTTCGCATTGTTGGTGCCGCCGGTCAGGTTCTCGACGTTCTGGAATGACGCGGTGACGCCGGCGCCGCTGACCGTGCCGGAATTCTGTCCGGTGAGCTGCCAGCTGGTGGCGTTCGCCGTATTGTCGAAGACGACATTGTTGTGGCCGTTGCCGCCATCGATCGAAATGGCCGGCGCGTTCTGCCCGGCGAAGGACGATGCGTCGATGGTGACGGTGTTGTTGCCGTTGCCGGTCTCGATCGAAACCGCCGAGATTTCGTTTAAGTCGCCGAAGGCGAGGATCGCATTGTTGTTGGTCTGATCGACGATCTGGACGCGCTGGACCGTAACCGCCTGATTGTTGACCTGCTCGGTCGCCTCGATCATCTGCACGATGACGCTGTGGTCGACCGGCGCCGCGGCGGCCTGCTGCGCCAGATTGACTGAAAGCACATCACCGTTAAGCAGGAGCCGCGGTTCGAGCGGATCGAAGACGAGCCGTTCGTAGCCCTCAGCTACGTTCGGCCGCGCCGCGCGCGGCGGCGTGCGCCAGAACCAACGGGCCCCACCGCGGCGGCGGCGAGCATTGCTCGGCGCACGCCCGGAAGGCTTGCCAAACAACCCGGTTGATTTGAACGGAAAAGCCACTCAGTTACCTAGCGCAACGTTACATCGAGGGGGAATGTTCGCTTCGCTTGGCGCGACCGGAGTTTCAGAAGTTACTCACGGCCTGCCATGGTGGAATGACCGTCACCCGTCAGCGGTGGCCGCAACTTTCTCCGGCGCAGGAGCCGCAGCGGTCTGAGCGGGATCGAGCAGACGAGCCACCCGCTCCGCCGTCGGCGTGAAGTTCCGCTGCGAATGAAGATGGGCGTAGATCAGATCGAGATCGCCAGTCGCGGCCAGTCGCGCCAGCGCGTCGCCGGCAAGCGCCCGCAGCCGATTGCGATTCACCGCCATGAACCCGCCCAACGCAATCCGCTGTCCGGACCGCAGCCGAAACTGCGCCTGCATCGCCTCAAGCAAGTTGAGGTCGACCAGCCGCCGGCAGAAAGCCCGAGTCGCTTCGAACTGCGCCTGAAAGGCCTGCAAGAAACCGAGGACGCTTTGCAGATACTGGGTGCGTTCGCCCTCCGCATCGAACAGACGTTCACCGATACCTTTGCGATTGACGCCCGGGAAATCCTCGTCGATGCAAAGATTGAAAGTGTTCTTGTCCTGTGTGGAGAACACGAACGGATAGCGCCGAACGAACGCCGGAATGTACTTGGCGTTCCAGATGCCGCTGTCGTCGATGTAAAGATTTTCCTGATCGCGGATGCCGAGCAGCGCAGCCGGCATCACGTCCTTGCCTTCACCGGAAAAGACGATCGCGTACTCGGTCGAGCTCAAATCGAACTCGGAAGCCAGTAGCGGGACGGAGTTTACATTCTTGGCAAAACCGTAATCGGTGCCGGCCTTGATCGAAACGTTTCCGTGTTTTTTGACCGTAACGGGTACGGCTTTTTCATAGATCAAAAGCTGCTTGGCCATGAACTCACGCTTTACCGCCGGGATTCCGGCAGTTTTTTTGTTGGCGGGTGCAGTGTGCCCCTTCCCACCCATTAACGAACCATTAGTAATGGACCACTAGCACGCCCTGCAGCCGCCCGCCAAGCTAATGAAACTGTGACAATTCAACCCGATATCCACAGGACCGTGTGATGGTTTTCCCGGTACTTTTTTACCATTTTCGATGCGAAAAGCATGCCCCCGGTCGCCGCGTGAGGTATTTAAATACCGACGGATTGAGGGCCTTCCGGGCTCGTGACTGCCGAATTGCAGGGAATGCTGGAGGGATCGCCGGACAATCGGCCGCACGGATGGTGGTGGCCGAAGCCGCTCAGGCGACCTGTCCGGCCGCGATCGGGCGCAGGATATCCTCATCGTAGCCGTGCTTGGCGATGTAGGCGGTGCTGAGACCGAGACACTCGGTCGAGGCGCAGCGGTCACGATAGACGCACTGGTAAAACCCGTTGCGCATGAATTCCGGCCAGAACGCCGGATCGATAAACAATTGCGGTTGCGTGTTCATCACGGCGGCGCCGTCGTCACCGAGCAGGCATTGCGGAAAATTCTTAACCTCAACGCCGCGGCCAAGCGTCCGCGCCTTGGTGATCGCCTCGCGCAGATAAGGCAGGATTTCGCCGTTGGCGGCGACCAAATCCTTGTCGTCGGATTCGCTCATCGGCCAGTAGACCCAAAACTCCATTTGCACGAGGCGGCGCAAATGGGCGAGGCGATCGACGACAGCCGGCAGAAGTCTGAAGCTGCGGCTGGTCACGACCGTGTTGGTCAGCGTCACCGCTTTTGGATTGGCGTCGAGAATCTCGAGTCCCCGCAGCGTCTTGTCGAACGACCCCGGCACCGTGGTGATGGCGTCGTGAGTCTCGGCATCGGGACCGGCGACGCTGACAAAATACTCGTCGACACCGGCTTCCACCAACGCATCGCTGTAAGCCTGCTGGGCCAGATGCATGCCGTGGGTCTGGATGCGAACATGCTCGAAGCCGGCCGCACGCGCGCGCCGCGCAAGGTCGGCGAGATCCTTGCGGAGCGTTATTTCGGAACCGGTGAGGATCAGTCCCTTCCAGCGCCGCTCCCGCGCATTTTCGGCGAGAAGTTCCTCGAATTGGTCCGCCGATTCCGGCGCCAGCCGATGCATGGTGTCCTCGATCATGCAATGCACGCACCGCAGATTGCAGCGGAACTCCATCGTCATGGAGACGTATTGGCGATGGTCAAAGCGCTGCAACGAGCCCTCCGGGGCTAACACTTGGCGCGGCGCCGGCGGCAGTTCCGCGCGTCCTGTATCTTCGAGGGCTGTGATCACAGCAGCCCGTAAAATGCGCTTTTAACAACCTGCACGGCGCCGCCTTCAACGACATAATCGATCCCGACATCATATAGCATATGGTCCAATCCGCCGCGATGCTCCTTGGCGAAGCCGACAAGCTCGGCCGGGAACCGCTCACGTTCCAGGAAACCGATCAGCGGGTCGATCTTGATGCGTGAGAAATAGACGCCGTCGTTGAATTTCTTGTTGGCGACCACGACCACTTCGCAGTCCAACAGTTCCGGACGCAGGATGGCGGAGACCGGTACGCCGTGCAGATCATGATGCGCGGAGCAATTCACCTTGGCAACGATATCGTCCATCTCGGTGCCGGCATTAAAGAAGAAATAGAAGTTGGCAAGCCGCAGACCGGCCGGTGAAAGCTCGTAACAGATTCCTGACGAGACGGTAGAGCCGGGGTTGCCGATATAGACATTAACCAGATCGAGCGGGCGGCGCCCGCCCGCGATCGCGTCGTCGAGATCGAGTGAAAACATGAAGTAAGGCCGGCGCTCGGAATAAGTCAGCGGGCAGTTGGCGAACGGCGCCAAAATTTTCAGAACTCGGGAGATCGAAACGGCGCGCTCGAGCCGCGCGTAATCATAGAAATAAAATTCGAATGTGAGCCGGTCCGCAATTTTCTTGACGCCGAATACGGTTTGAAATGGACCCAGCGCTTCACGCAGCGCCATGCAGGCCGCCTTGAGGTGGTCGCCGCCGCCGGCGGCGGCGATCGCGCGCCACAACAGATTGGCGCAGCGAAGCTTGCCGTCCGTGGGCGCGACCGGTTGGTAATCCCACAGACAATAATCCCGGTAGAAGTCGCGCGGCGCCGTGCGTTCGAGCGTGGCGGCGGCAAGATTTACAGCCATGCTGCTAATGCGCCTCGACGCCAAAATAAATCGTTACAAACTCCGCGCCGTCACGTCCGCGACCAGCCGACACGTGGCCGAGCATCCGCTCGCGGGCCGGGTCGAACGCCGCGCGGCGGCGCGCTTCCGGAACAGCGAAATCGGTCAAGGCCGCATCGATCACGTCAGCAACGCCACTCATCTTCAACTCGGCGTCATAAACATTGAGATCGCAGGACCGGCGCGGGTTGCCCGGCTCTGCAACCTCCATCAGCAGCGCCTCGCCGGATTCGGCTAAGGCGGAAACCCGCGCCACCAATGCAAACACACAGTGATGGGATCGCGGCGCCGCTTCGGCCGGCACCAAATCCCCGAGCTTTTGTTCCAGCTCGATCCGGTTGCCATATGGCACCCAAGTGTAGCGGGTCACCGCGCCACTGTCCGGTTCGCCCGGCATCCATTTGTACGCCAGATGGACGAGCGTCGGCGCCCGCGCCGGCGACGCCATCGCTTGGCGCGTGCTGGCGGCATATTCACAATAGACTTTGTAGATGTCGCGGCCAGCGAGGGTTTCGTAACCGAAATGGACGACATCGGCGCGATCGAGAGCGGCCGGCAGTTCCTGCGCAAAGCGCGGCGGTAGATCGAGTGCGCGCGCCATCTGCAGAAGTCGACCGCCGGCATCCTCGCCAAAGGCTGAGCGGCCGACGCTGATCAGGCAGCGGTCGTCGGCCAACGTCCCTTGTGTGATCTTTACCGAACGCTCGAGGCCATACGGTGCCTTGAGCGTTTCAATCAAGCCGATGACATCGGCCGCAGGCATCACAACGGCTTCCGGTGCAACTCGTCGACGTAGGCGGCGTGACTCGGCATCTGCATTGCAAACTGCCGGGCCTTTTCCCTGATCCCGTCCATCAGATGCCAGATTTCGGCGGCCGGCGCAGCCGCCGCCTCGACCACCGGCCGCCGTGGCAAGCGGCCGTTGCCGGCGAGAATGAAAAAATAACTCGCCTCCGCGAATAATTGCAGCCGCGGACTGCCGATGCGGCCGGTCTCGTCATACACGGCGAGCAATTCAGCCAACGTGTCAGGCAGCGGCACGTTGCGCGCGGCTTGCCAGAAGGGTTCGTCACGTCCGCACAGGATGTAATGAAGCACAATAAAATCCCGCACCTCATCGTACACTGCGCCCATCGCATGATTGTAGGCACGGCGCAGCGCGTCGTTAAACGTGCGATCGGGTAAATAATCGGCCAGCAGCCGTATCGCTTTCTGAATGAAGTGAATGCCGGTCGATTCGAGCGGCTCGATGAAGCCCGACGACAATCCGACCGCGACGCAGTTGCGCACCCAGAAATTGGTGCGCCGCCCGATCCGAATATCGATAAAGCGCGGATCGGCCCCCTTGAGCCTCGGCAGACCGGATTGACGGATCAGCGCGTCGGCGGCGGCGTCCGCCGAAAGATGCGCGCTACTGTAGACGTAACCGCTGCCGGTCCGGCTGCTGAGCGCAACCCGCCAAATCCACCCGGCAGGCATGGCTTTCGAGAGCGTGTAGGGCGGGAAGCGCTCGTCGCGCGTAATCGGCATCGCGACTGCACGATCGCAAAGCATGTACTGCGACCAATCGATCCAGCGATCACCGAGCGCCTGTTCGATCAAGCGGCTGCGAAATCCGGTCGCGTCCACGAACAAATCGGCCATGATTTTGCGGTCGCCGCCGATATCAAGACTGGCGATGTTACCCTGCTCGTCGAGGGCTACGTCCCGCACGGTGCCGAACAGATGCTCAACGCCTTCTGCGGTCGAAAGCTCGCGCAGATAATCGCCAAGAGCAGAAGCGTCGAGGTGATAGGCATAACCTCCGGCGTCGAAAATTGGCGACGATCCTCCGTAGGGCCACGGCGATTTATCTGCTGCCGCCAGCAGGGCTTGCGCAGAATAATCGGAATAGGCGAGTTTGCTGCCGGCTTCGAGCCGCCGTTTCAGCCAATAATGAAACAAGTCGATTCCATTGATGCGCGGAGCAAATCCAAACGGATGCCAATAGTCGACCCCGGGTCCGATCCAATCTTCGAACTTGATGCCAAGTTTGTAAGTGGCCGAACAGCGCCGCATCATCTCCTTCTCGTCGAGCCCCAACAGCCGGATAAAATGGGCCAGCGTCGGTATGGTCGCCTCACCGACGCCGATGGTGCCGATAGCCGGTGACTCGACGAGGACGACCTTGCCCTTCACGCGGCGCAGGATTCGGTTGAGGTAAAGGGCGGCCATCCAGCCCGCCGTACCGCCGCCGACAATCGCGACGCGTTGAAGTCCGCTTGAGCTGTTGGCTGCTTCCCGCATCAGCGCATTATTGCCCAAATCATTGGGGCCGATGCGCGACAATCAGGTGAAAGCCGATGTCGAGCTGGATGCGGCGATAGTCGATCGAGACGCAACCGAGCGTCTTCAACTTGTTCAAATAGAGGTCGGCGGGCCGGAAAAAATGCAGAAAGACCAGATCCGGTCCCATGACATACGGTATCTGTTTTCCAGTCACTTCGATCGGCGCGCGCTCGAAGATTAAAAGACGGCCGCCAGGCCGCACCAAGGTGAACGCGCGTTCGAGCAACTTCTCGGATTGGGCGTCCGGCCAGTCATGCAGCACCGACTTGAGAGCCACGAGGTCGGC
>Ga0307372_10005077_pt1 | contig 19945 bp, 14 predicted proteins | sample OX1MG_FD_202533 | JGI IMG/M metagenome (GOLD analysis project Ga0307372, IMG submission 202533) | Soil microbial communities from Risofladan, Vaasa, Finland - OX-1 | ecosystem: Environmental > Terrestrial > Soil > Coastal area > Acid sulfate soil | place: Finland: Risofladan, Vaasa | collected...
CCAGGCCCAGCTGCGGCTGCACCAGATCCAAGGTGAGGTGTCGGCCACCCGGTCACTGGCCGAGCGGACGGCCGCCCTGGCCGCGGCCACGGGCCGGTCGATCCGGCGGACCGACGGGCAGAGTGCCCTGGTCGAGAGCAGGTTGAGCCAGGTCTCGGGCGAGCTGTCCGCCGCCCGGGCGCTCGTGGCCCGGGCCAAGACGGGCGTGGCCTCGAGTGCCATCCAGGTCGGGGTGGTCCACGCCTGCGCCGCCGGGGTGGAGCGCTCGGCGGCGGCTCTGGCCGCCGGGCACCAGGCCCAGGCGGTGGCCGACCTCTCCTCCGTCTCGTCGGTCTGCCAGAACGCCCTGGGGACCCGGACCGGCGGTCCCGTCTACCCGTTCGACTTCGCCGATCCCGACGTGATCGCCGTGAAGGGCGGCTACGAGGCCTACGCCACGAACGCCACGGCCGGGAACATCCAAATCATGAGGTCGACCGACCTGGTCCACTGGGAGAAGGCGGGGAACGCGCTGCCCAGCCTGGCCTCGTGGGCCCGGCCCGGGTCCACCTGGGCTCCCGCCGTCATCCATCTCCGGCGGAGCTATCTGCTCTATTACACCGCCGCGGTCACTGCCAACGGGATCGAGTGTCTCTCGGTGGCGACGTCCAGGAGACCCCAGGGACCCTTCGTCGACGGCAGCCGGTCGCCACTCGTCTGCCAGACGGACCGGGGCGGTTCGATCGACCCGTCGCCCTACCTGGACCCCTCGGGTCACGCCTACCTGACCTGGAAGTCGAACGGAGGGCACGGGCAACCGTCCACGCTGTGGGCCCAGGCGCTCGATTCCCGGGGGACGGCCCTCGTGGGGGCCGGGCCCACCGCCCTGCTGACCCCCGTGGAGCGGTGGGAGGGATCGGTGGTGGAGGCCCCGACGATGATGGCGTCAGGCAGCGGCTTCTTACTCTTCTACTCGGGCAACAACTGGGACAGCGCCGACTACGCCGTCGGTGTGGCCCGCTGTGGCGGACCTCTCGGTCCGTGTGTCCGGCTTCAGGCCGGGCCGCTGCTCGGGTCACAGCCCGCCATGGTGGGCCCCGGCGGCGAGTCCGTCTTCACCGATGGCCAGGGCCATCTGCAGATGGCCTTCGCCGCATGGCTTGCGGGGGCCGTCGGCTATCCCCACGACCGGCTCCTCTTCATCCGTCCGCTGTCGGTGACCGGGGACTCGGTCCGGCTGGGCTGAAGTCGGTCAGTCTCCGGCCGACGCCGCCGGGACGTTGCCGTCTGTCGGCACCGGGCCGGCGCCGTCGAGCGGGAGGCCGTCGCGGTAGGTGACGGAGTTCGTCCGGACGGCCGGTATCCGGCTGCCGGGCAGGATGATGCCGACCAGGTTCAGGGGGTCGGCTGCGTTCAGGCGGACGGTCTCGCCGGTGCGCGCCGTCCGCCTGATCCGGCGGAGCTCGTCGACGGCCTCGGGTAGGGCGTACTGATCGCCGGCGAAACCGGTGACGAAGCGACCGCCGCGGACGAGCCCGCGCGCTTCGAGCCGGCGCAGGGCCCAGACGAGTTCGCGCCAGGGCAGGGCCAGGTTCTCCCGGGCCATCAGGTCCCAGAAGACGACGCCCCAGCGCGCCAGGAGTTGACCGGCCACCTGCTCGGCCAGTCCGTCGGGGTCGTCGGTGGCCCCGGCTACCGGCAACAGGGCCCAGCGGCCCTCGCCGCCTTCGCGCACCGTCGGCGCCCGACGCGCCCCCAACCGGATCCGCTGTTCGTGGCGGTGTCGGCGCTTCCAGGCCTGGCGGGCCGAGAGAAGGGAGCGGACGGCCTGGAAGCCGTCGGCCGTCACCAGGCCCCGGGCCACCAGATCCCAGAGGCCCTCTTCCACTTCGACCGGCAGCCGGCCGGTGGCCTCGCGCAACTGCGAGTGGAACATCGCCCCCTCCCGACGCAGCGCCTCGAGAACGTCGCGGCCGGCGCCGTGGAGGGGCTCGGGGGCGAGCGTCCCGGCCCGCGCCCCCTGGAGTAGCCAGGGCAGGTCGGGCCGGAGGGCGAAGGTCACCGGGGTGGCGCGCGACGGCGTGGCCGATCCCCGCCGGTCGGCCTCGTCCTCGGTCTCCGGGCGAAGGGCCAACCGGCCCCAGACGAGTTCGCCCGACAGGCAGAGGTCTTCGAGGAAACGGGGCTGGTAGCTCTCGACCCGGGCCGGCAAGACGGCTTCCTCCCAGGCGCCGGCGGCGATCTCGAAGCCCTGGAGTTGATCGACCACGGCCAGCACCCCGGCCCGGCCGATCCGCTCGGTTCCCGGGGCCACGTGCTGCCAGCGCAAGAGGAATCGCATCAGATCCTGGGCCGTCACCGGCTCGATCTCGCGCCGCAGGGCGTGCTGGGTGTAGGCGTGGATCCGGGCCAGCAGCCGCCTGGCGCACCACTGTTCGGCCCCGACGGCCCCGACGGCCCCGTCGGCCCGGTCGGCCCCGTCGGCCCCGACCGGGGCCAGGTCGGGGTCGAAGGACCCCCGGAGGGCGAAGCCCTCGGCCTCGAGCCGGGCCAGTCCCACCTTGACCCGGCTGCCGGCCAGTGCCGTCCGCTCGGCCAGGCCGGCCACGGTGACGGGGCCGGTGACGTCGAGGTGGCCGCGCAGGGCCAGGGCGGTGGCCTCGTCGGCGTCCACCGGCCCGGCCCCGCCCAGGGAGGGCGGCAGCGGGTGATCGGGAGAGAAGGAGCCGGTGGGGAAGAGGGCCTCGACGGCCGGCCGTCGTTCGCGGGCGCACCAGAGCTGCTCCCCCGGGGTACCGGTGCTGAGCGTCATGGCCCGGCCCGTCTCGGCCAGGGCGTCGAACCAGGGCCCGGCGTCGGCGCCGGGTCGGAGGACGACGAGGTCGAGCAGCAGGTCGTGCAGCTCTTCGGGACCGCGCAGGGCGGGTCCGGCCTCCTGGCGGACCCGGGCCACGGCGGCCGGATCGAGCCGGGCCAGGGCGCTGTCCTGGAGGGGCAGGCCCCGGCGGGTGGCGACGGCCCGGCTCCGACGCTCCTCCAGGGGGGCGTCGTCGAGGAAGGTGTAGGGCTTGCCGTTCAGGATCTCGTGGGCCAGCACCGAGGGCTCGGTGGACTCCACGAAGTGGACCCGGACGGCCCCCGACTCGAGCCGGCGCAGCAGCTCCACCAGACCGTCCACGTCCATGGCCTCGTGCAGGCAGTCGTGCAGGGTCTGGCGGACCAGGAGGTGGTCGGGGATCGTCACCGGCCCCGCCGCCGCGTTCTCCTGGCAGGCGGCCAGGGCGGGGAAGACGGCCGCCATCAGGTCGTCGGACTCCATCCGCTGGATGGGCAGGGGATTCTTCCGACCGCCCCGGAAGCGCAGGACGGCCAGGGAGCGGTTCAGGTTCCAGCGCCAGCGGGAGGCGAACATGGGCGAGGCCAGGACGGCCTGCTCGAGAGCGGTCGGCGCCGTCTCCGAACGCAGCAGCCGGGGGGCGCTGTCGAGGGGGAAGCTGTGTTGGGGTCCGAGCGAGAGCAGCAGGGCGTCGTCGTTGGCCGCCGCCTGCAGCTCGAAGTCGAAGGTGGCGCAGAACTTCTTCCGCAAGGCCAGGCCGAAGGCCTTGTTGATCCGGCCGCCGAGCGGGGCGTGGACGACCATCTGCATCCCGCCCGCCTCGTCGAAGAAGCGCTCGAAGACGACGTCGCCCGCCGTGGGCAGCACTCCGAGGCCACCGAGGCCGGCGGCCAGGTAGTCGACCAGCTGTCGGGCGTCGGCCGGCTCCAGACCGCAGGTCTTCTCCAGTTGAGCGGCGGCGGCGGCCCGGCGGCGGGCGTCCCCGTCGGGCCGGTCGTCCGAGCCGGGCCCGTCGGCCGGGGAGAGGATGGCCCCCACCGCCGTCCGCAGATCGGAGACCTCCTCGGAGAGCTCCTCGGTCCGGCTGGGGGCCTCGCCCACCCAGAAGGGGATGGTCGGCTGGGCCCCTTCGGCGTCCACCACCCGGACCTCGCCCTGGCTCACCCGCTTGATCCGCCACGAGTGGGTGCCGAGCAAGAAGACGTCGCCCGCCATCGACTCGATGGCGAAGTCCTCGTTGACCGATCCCACCGGGGTGTCGTCGGGTTCGAGGATCACCCGGTAGTCGCCCACCTCGGCGATGGCGCCGCCCGACGTCAGCGCCGCCAGCCGGGCACCACGTCTCGGCCGCAGGATGCCGTTCACCCGGTCGCGGTGCAGGTAGGACATCCGTTTACCCCGGCCGGTGCTGATCCCTTCGGAGGCGAGCTCGAGGACGGCCTCGTAGTCGTCCCCGCTCAGCTCGGCGTAGGGGGCGGCCCGGCGGATCAGCGCCAGGAGGTCGGCCTCGTCCCACTCCTCGGCCCCGGCCACCTCGGCCACGATCTGCTGGGCCAGGATGTCCAGAGGGGCCACCGGGGGATGGGTGGCGTCGAGCCGGCCCCCCCGGACCGCCGCCAGCAAGGCCGCGCACTCGACCAGCTCGTCGCGGGTCATGGGGAAGAGGATCCCCTCGGGGGTGCCCAGCCGGCTGTGGTTCGACCGGCCCACCCTCTGTAACAGGGTGGCGATGGCCCGGGGCGATCCCACCTGGCAGACGAGCTCCACGGGGCCGATGTCGATGCCGAGCTCCAGGGAGGCGGTGGCCACCAGGGCGGCCAGGTCCCCGGCGCGCAGCCGGCTCTCCACCCGCTGGCGCCGGTCCTTCGACAGGCTGCCGTGATGGGCGGCCACGTGGTCGGGCCCGAGCCGCTCGGCCAGCAGGTGGGCCAGCCGCTCGGACATCCGCCGGGTGTTCACGAAGACCAGGGTGGTCCGGTGGGCCCGGACGTGCTCGGCGATCCGGTCGACGATCTCGCCGAACTGCTCGGTGGAGGCCACGGCCGAGAGCTCGCTGCCCGGCAGCTCGATGGAGATGTCGAGCCGCCGGGCGTGGCCGCAGTCGACGATGGCGGTGGACCGGTCGTCGCCCACCCCGGAGAGCAGCCGGGCCGTCTGTTCGATGGGCCGCTGGGTGGCCGACAGGCCGATCCGCTGGGGTCGGGGGCCGAGCCGCAGCTGTTCGAGACGTTCCAGGGTGAGCGCCAGGTGCGAACCCCGCTTGTCCCGGGCCAGCGCATGGATCTCGTCCACGATCACCGTCTCCACCCGGCCGAGCGCCGCCCGGCTGCGCTGGGCGGTGACCAGCAGGTAGAGGCTCTCGGGCGTGGTGACCACGAAGGTGGGGGGGTCCCTGATCATGGCGGCCCGGGCCCCGGCCGTGGTGTCGCCCGTCCGGACGGCCAAGCTGATGGGAGGCACCCCGAGGCCCAGGGCCCGGGCCTCCTCGGCGATCTCGGCCAGGGGGCCCTCCAGGTTCTGCTGGATGTCCACGGCCAGGGCCTTCAGGGGAGAGACGTAGACCAGCCGGGTCGTCCCCGGCTCGAGGGTCCCGGCGTGGTGGGCCCGGTAGGCGGCGTCGATGGCCACCAGGAATCCGGTCAGGGTCTTGCCCGACCCGGTGGGGGCGGCGATCAGGGTGTCCCGGCCGGCCCGGATCAGCGGCCAGCCCTCGGCCTGGGGCTCGGTGGGCCCGTCGGGGAAGCGCCGGCGGAACCAGGAGGCCACGGCCGGGTGGAAGTCCTCGATGGTGGTCGCCGGCCGGACGGTGCTCACCCTGCTCAGGGTACCGGGAGGGTGCGCGGGGAATCTCCGTGCCTGGGGATTGGTTGCATATGCAACGAAGAGGGTGGTCCCGGCGGTTGGAGGGGCCATCCCGGCGAAAGAAAGACGACTATGGCTGAACTGAACCAGACGCTCCCCCTGCTCCCGCTGACCTCGGGTGTGGCCCTGCCGGGCATGGTCTTCACCCTGGCCCTCGAGACCGACGAGGCCCGGGCGGCGGCCGACGCCGCCGGGGCGGCCGGCTCCCGGCTGGTCCTCGTCCCCCACCTGGACGGCCGCTATGCCGCCATCGGTGTCGCGGCCGAGGTGCTCGAGGTCGGTGACATCCCCGGCGGCCCGAAGGCGATGGTCGTCCGCGGAGCCGAGCGGGTCACCGTCGGCACCGCCGTTCCCGGCACCGGCACCGCCCTCTGGGTCCAGGTGGAGCCGGTGGTGGAGGGCCCGGTCACCCCCGAGATCACCGAGCTGGCCCGCGAGTACCGGGCCGTTCTCGAGAACATCCTGATCACCCGCGGCGCCCGCCGGATGGCCGACCGGCTCCGCGAGGTGACCGAGCCGTCGCTCGTGGCCGACCTCTCGGGCTACTCGCCCGACCTCACCTTGGCCCAGAAGGTGGAGATCCTGGAGACGGTCGACGTCGAGGCGCGGCTGCGTCTGGTCATCGGCTGGGCCCGGGAGACCTTCGCCGACCTGACCCTTCGCGATCAGATCAAGTCCAACGTGGAAGAGGGCATGGAGAAGACCCAGCGCGAGTTCCTTCTCCGCCGTCAGCTGGAGGCCATCCGCAAGGAGCTCAACGGTCTCGACGGCACCACCGACGAGGGCACTGTGGACGACTACCGGGCGAAGATCGAGGCACGCGACCTGCCCGAGGACGTCAGGGCGGCGGTGCTCCGCGAGCTCGACAAGCTGGACCGCACGACAGAGCAGAATCCCGAGAACGGTTGGATCCGCAGCTGGCTCGACACCGTCCTGGAGATCCCCTGGGGCGTCGTCTCCGAGGACAACCTCGACGTCAGCGACGCGGCCCGTATCCTCGACGAGGACCACGAGGGGCTCACCGACGTGAAGGAGCGCATCCTCGAGCACCTGGCCGTCCGGGCTCTGCAACACGAGCGCGGCCTCGTTGCTCTGGGACGGCGCGGCGCCGGGGCCATCCTGGCCCTGGTCGGTCCCCCCGGTGTGGGCAAGACCTCGCTCGGCGAGTCGGTGGCCCGCGCCCTCGGACGCAAGTTCGTCCGCGTCTCGCTCGGCGGTGTCCGCGACGAGGCCGAGATCCGTGGCCACCGGCGCACCTATGTCGGTGCCCAGCCCGGCCGTCTCGTCCGGGCTCTCCGGGAGGCGGGGACCATGAACCCGGTCATCTTGCTGGACGAGGTGGACAAGCTCGGCGCCGACTACCGAGGCGATCCCTCATCGGCTCTCCTCGAGGTCCTCGACCCGGCCCAGAACCACACCTTCCGCGACCACTACCTGGAGGTGGAGCTCGACCTCTCGAAGGTCCTCTTCCTCTCGACGGCCAACGTCATGGAAACCATCCCCGGTCCCCTCTTGGACAGGATGGAGGTCATCCGTCTCGACGGCTACACCGAGGAGGAGAAGCTCTCGATCGCCCGGAACCACCTCCTGCGCCGCCAGCTCGAACGCACCGCCCTCCGGCCCGACGAAGTGGATCTGACCGACGAGGCGCTGCGTTGCATCTCGGCCGACTACACCCGCGAGGCGGGTGTTCGGAACCTCGAACGCGAGATCGGCCGACTGCTGCGCAAGGTGGCCACCAAGTTGGTCGCCGGCGAGCTCACCGCGCCGGTCGAGGTCTCCGACGTCCGCGCCTGGCTCGGCCGGCCCCGCTTCTTCTTCGAAGCGGCCGACCGCACCGCGGTGCCCGGCGTGGCCACCGGACTGGCCGTCACCGGAGTGGGAGGCGACGTCTTGTTCATCGAGGCGACCTCGATGGACGGCACCGAGGGCCTCACCCTGACCGGACAGCTGGGCGACGTCATGAAGGAGTCGGCCGAGATCGCCCTCTCCTACGTCCGATCCCATGCGGCCGAGCTCGGTATCGCCTCCGACGCCTTCGCCGGTCGTCGCTTCCATCTCCACGTCCCCGCCGGAGCGGTTCCGAAGGACGGTCCCTCGGCCGGGGTCACCATGACCACGGCCCTGGTCAGCCTGCTCCGGGACCGGCCGGTCAAGTCGGTCCTCGGTATGACCGGCGAGGTCACCCTGCAGGGACGGGTCCTGCCCATCGGCGGCGTCAAGCAGAAGGTGCTGGCCGCCCACCGGGCCGGTCTGACCGAAGTCGTCCTCCCCGCCCGCAACGGCCCCGATCTGGAGGACGTCCCCGAGGCCGTCCGCCGGCTCATGACCTTCCATCTGGCCGAGCAGATCGGTGACGTTCTCGCCGCCGCCCTGGCCGAGCCGACCACGGCGGCCGGAACGGGAGCCGACCAGGTGGCGGCCTGATCCAGTGGCCTGATCCAGTGGCCTGATCCAGTGCCTGATCCAGTGGCCTGATCCCCTGGCTGAGTCCGGCGCTCCGGGTGCGTCCATCGACGTGCCCGGGGCGTCCGGCTGGCACACTGGTTTTCCGTAGTCGATCCCGTCTCGAGGATCGTGCGGTAAAGGGGGACCCCCGTTGGCTCTGTCCTATGGCGCCCAGTCCTATGGTGCCCAGCCGGCAGCGGCGCCGGTCCTGGTGGCCTTCGCGGGTCCCGGCCCGCAACGCCGGGCCACCGTCTTCTTCCGGCTGATCATCGCCCTGCCCGCATTGGTCGTCGTCGGCATCGTCGGCATCGGCGCCTTCGTCGTCGCCATCATCGGCTGGTTCGGCGCCCTCTTCACCGGACGACTCCCGGCCTTCGCCGCCGACTTCCTCCCCGGCTACCTTCGCTGGCAGGCCCGGGTGCTGGCGTACGTCTCGCTGCTGACCGACGTCTACCCGCCGTTCACCCTCGAGAACGACGAGGCCTATCCGGTCTGGCTCACCGCCCAGCCGGGACCGCTCAACCGGGCCGCCGTCTTCTTCCGCATCATCCTCATCCTCCCGGCCGCCGTCCTGCAGACCCTGGTCCAGTACGGGGTCTATCCCGTCGCCTTCGTGGCCTGGTTGATCGTCCTCGTCAGCGGCCAGATGCCGGCCTCGCTGTTCCAAGCCTTCAGCGTCGTCATCCGTTATCAGCTGCGCGTCTCCGGCTATGCGCTGATGGTCACCTCGGAGTGGCCCTGGGGCCTCTTCGGTGACACCGAAACCGTCTTCTTCGGCGCACCGCCGGTCACCGGCGCCTACGGCGCGCCACCGGTCACCGGCGCCTACGGCGCGCCACCGGTCACCGGCGCCTACGGCGCGCCACCGGTCACCGGCGCCTACGGCGCGCCACCGGCACCGGGCGCGGCGGGCGCCGCTCCTGCGCCTGTGGGCTCCTCCACCGCCCCGCCGCCGCCGAACCCGGCGTCCTTCGCCTCAACCCCGCCGCCGCCGGCCGCCCCTGTGCCCCCCACTCTGGCCGGGGTGGCCTTCACCTTCGGGGGCCCGGCCTATCTCTGGGGCTACACCGACGACCGTTCCCACTGCGGCATCTGGTCGGCCACCGACCTGACGGCGCCGCCGCAGATGTGGCCCATCGGCGATCAGGGAGAGGGCTGGACCCGGTTCCGCGAACTGGAGCCCAACGCCGTGGCCCTGGCCGATCCCACCCCGCCACCCGCCCCGGCACCGATGGCCCAGGGTGGCATGCCCGCCTTCGGCGCCGCCCCGCCTCTCGCCGTCGGTTCGCCGTACCCGACCAGTGGCTCGCCGGCCGACGATCCCCGCTGGCGGATCGTCCTGTCGAGCGGCGCCAAGCGCCTGGTCGTGCTCTTCCTCGTCCTCGGAGTCATCGACTACGGCGCGTACCTGGCTTTCGTCGGCAACGGCTCGCACCCCTTCCAGGTTCTGGTGGCCAACGCCCAGGTCCAAAACGCCTACCGGTCATTGCAGACATCGGTCACCACCTACCGGACCCAGACGTCCGCCTGCCAGGGTTCGGCTTCGGCGTTGTCCTGTGTCACGAGCGCCGACCAGACGGTCTCGGAGGCCTTCGGCACCTTCGTCCGGCAGATGCAGTCGATCTCGATGCCGGCCAGCGCATCGGCCTCGGCCACCGCCCTCACGACCGACGGCACCAACGCCCAACAGATCTTCGAGCAGCTGGCCAGCTCGAACAGCGCGGCCCAGTACCAGCAGAACTACACCAGCTCGAACATCGCCCAGGTCCTGAACAAATTCGACCAGGACTACCGGAATCTGACCGACGCGCTCTAGCCACCGGCCCCGGGCCGGCCCCGACCTTATGCACAGGTGGTCGGCCCCGACGGGCCCCGGGTCACCTTCCCCTCGCACACCGTTGGCCCTCCCGTCACCGTCGCGTCACGGCCCGTTCACTCAGGACGGCCCTGTCCACACCCATGTGGACCGCCGCCGGACACCGGGCCCGCCCCGACGACCCGGGCCTACCGTGGGAAACTGAGGCCACGACGGCCGAGGAGGGCGGACAGGCGGTGGACGTGGTGCGAACACCCGAGGCACGGTTCGCCGACCTCCCCGGCTACCCCTACCCACCGTGCTACGTCGACGTCGGTTCGAAGGAGACGGGCCCGCTGCGGATGCACTACGTCGAGGCCGGCCCGCCCGACGCCGATCCGGTCCTGCTCCTGCACGGCCAACCGACCTGGTCCTATCTCTACCGCCAGGTCATCGACACCCTGGCCGCCGCCGGTCACTGGGTGATCGCCCCCGACCTCATCGGCTTCGGCCGCTCCGACAAGCCCACCGACCGGTTGGACTACACCGTGGCCCGGCACATCGACTGGACGCGCCGTCTGGTGGCCGCCCTCGACCTCGAGCGGACGACGCTCGTGGTCCAGGACTGGGGTGGACCCATCGGACTAGCCGTCCTGGCCGCCGAGCCCGGCCGCTTCGCCCGTGTCGTCGCCTCCAACACCATCCTCCACACCTCGGAACCGCAACTCGACGGCCGCCTCGGTTGGGCCAACCACGGGACCCGGGGCGACCGGGTGGTGCTTCAGGAAGCCCTCGTCGACTACGTCTCGTTCACCCAGCGCGCCCTCTCACTGCGGGCCAGCGACTTCGTGGCCTTCGCCACATCAAGAGACGTCGAGCGTCCGGTGCTCGACGCCTACGACGCCCCGTTTCCCGACGCCGGCTACCAGGCCGGCCTGCGCCAGTTCCCGTCGCTCATCCCGCTCACCCGCAACGACCCCGGCGCCGCCGTCAACCGGGCCACCTGGACGGCCCTGGGCCAATTCCCGCGTCCCTTCCTCACCGCCTTCTCCGACGGCGACGAGGCCAGCGCCGGCTGGGCCGAGATCTTCCAGGAGCGCGTGCCCGGAGCGCAGGGACAACCCCACACCACGGTGGTCGGCGCCGGCCACTTCGTCCAGGAGGACAAGGGCACCGAGCTGGGCGAGATCGTGGCCCGCTTCATCTCCTCGACGGCGTCGTAGGCTTTTCACCGGACCCGCTGTGGGTCTTTTCTCCAGGAAAGGGGGAGGACCGTGGACTGGCAGGCCTGGGCTCGGAAGATGCAAGAGACGGACGGCGCCGACGGCTTCGAAGCCCTCTTCGCCAAAGGTGGCCTCTTCAGCGACCCGGTCACCGCGTGGACGACGGACGTCCGCAAAGTGGCGAACGACACCGACAGCATCTTCCCGGACTGGCACCAACGGATCGACGTCATCCGCGGGGGAGACGACTGGGCCGTCTTCGAGTGGACGGGCACCGCCACCTTCCACCCCGAAGGTCCCGACGGTCCCGGCATCCCCGTCAAGATGGAGGGCGCCACCGTCATCGAGGTCGACGACGAGGGCCGCGTCACCCGCTGGCGCGACTATCTCGACACCAACGAACCCACCCAGCAGATCCAGCGCGGCATGGCTGCCGCCGGTCTCGACCCGGCAGCGGCGCCGACACCGGGGTGAAACCCGGACGTCAGGAGCCCGCCGACAGCCCCGCCGTCGCCGACAGGCCGTGATAGGGACTGCCGGCCTCCTGCCACTGCTCGTAGAAGGCGAAGAAGGTCGCACCGAAGGGGTCGTCGCCCAGCAGGGGCATGGCCGCCCGGCGGATGGTGAAGTCGTAGGGAGCCAATTCGGTAGCCGTGGCGAAATGCCGTCGGGCCGTTTCCTCGTCGTCCTGGCGCAGGGCCTGGGCGGCCACCCGGAAGTGCAGGCGGGCCAGGACTTCGTCTTCGGTCAGATCGGCCACGGCCCGGCGGGCGTCCTCACCCGACAGCGGTTCCTGCCCGTCGTTGACCCAACGCCGGACGGCGTCGAGATGGGGTCCGGACTCGACACCGGTGAACTCCTTGAAGAGATCCGACCCGAAGGCCACGCCGTTGGGCCGCACGATCCGGTCGTCCTCGTCGATCCAGACCACGGTGGGCACGTTGCTGATGGCATAGAGCTCGGTCAACAGGTGATTCTCGTCGACCAGCACCGGATAGCTGATGCCCTCGACCCACGGGCGGACGTCCTCCGGCGAATGGTCGATGGCCACGGCGATGACGGTGAAGTCCTCGTCGGCCAACTCGTCGTGCAGTTCCTGCCAGCCCGGCAGGTCGTAGCGGCAGCCGCACCAACTGGCGAAGGTCACGAGCAGCTTCTTCTTGCCGTGGAACTCCCCGAGGCCGTGGCTCGTCCCTTCGAGATCGCGGAGTTGGAAGTCCGGTGCCTCGAGCCCGTCGAGTGCGCGCCGCCGTTCGACGCCGGCCCGGCCCATGGCCACGATGCCGGCGGCGGCGTCGATCACCACGGGCCGACCGAGCGCGGCGGCCACCCGGGCCACATCGAGCCGCCCGCCGACCACGAGGGCGTCGGGATCGGCCACCGGAACACACACGTCACCCCGGCAGAGGCCTCCGGCTTTGAGCTCCCAGCCGAACGCCGTCCGCAGGCCGTCGGCGTCGACGAGGACGCGGCCCCCCTCGGTCGAGCCGACCACGGTGTGGACTTCGTCGTCGATGATGGTCAGGTCGGACATCGTCGCTCCCCGGGTCCGCCGGTCCGCGAAGAAAGACGGACGGGCGCCGACCGATGGTACGTCAGCCTGGCGGCGCCCATATTCACGCGTCGGCCGTCGCGAGCCAGGGGAGTCCGCTCGGCGCGCAGGAAGGCCAGCTGCTGCGTGGCCAGATGCCGGGCACACGACCCGTCGGACATGACCACCCGTTGCCACGGCACCTCGTCGCCCCACCGGGCGAGAACGTGGCCCACGAAACGCGCCGAGCCCAGACCGGCGCAGTCGGCGACATCGCCGTAGCTCATCACGGCCCCGGTGGGGATCATCTCCACCACCTCGAGCACCGCCTTGGCCTTCTCCGACGGTTCGTCCCTGCCCGGCACCCTCAGTACAGCGGCGACCAGGCGCTCGTCCGCAGCAGCTTGCTCTCCCAGCGGTCGCGGTAGGAGAGCGCGTCGTGCATGAACTGCCCCGGCTGACGCATCTCGTCGGGCACCTCATGGGTGAGCAGGTGCAACAACATGTCGTGATTCACGATCTTCTGCATCAAGATGGCTTCCTTGCGGCGTCCTGAACCGAAGGCCGTCTGGAACACCACCTGGATGTCGAGCAGCGTGCCGTCACGCGCCTTCATGGGCCGGTAGTAGCCCTTCTCCCAGAAGTCGACGTAGTCGTCCACCGCCGCGTGGGGCCAGCCGGTGTCCTCCATGTAGATGGACAGTTCGTGGCCGGCGCCGTCGGTGGGCACGGTGGCCAGGTCGATGTCCCCCATGGGGGACCACGGCACCGGGAGCAGCATCTTGGCCGTCACGCCGTGGCGGAGCTCGTCGAGCTGCCGGCCCCACCGGCTCAGATCGCCCCGCTGCAGGCGATGGGCCAACGCCTCCCAGGCCGCTCCGTCACGGATGGCCGTGATGGTGACCATCTGATACGCCGGACCGCTCCCGTGGGCATGGTGGAGGTACCACAGCAGTCGGGCATCGTCCCCCTCGGCCAGGGTGGGCATCCAGCCGTCGCGGTACGCCTCTTCGAACTCGTCCTCCTTGGCCCCTCTGACCTCGTGCACCTCATGCAGGAAAAGCAACCGGGTCCCCTCCCGTTCGCGCCGCACGACACAGTCACGGCGCCGGCCCGTCCGCAGACCCGGACACCTTACCCAGCCAGGTCCGCATGCCGTTTAGGGTTGGCCCGTGGGCGTCCTCCTGACGGCGTTGGGCCGGCGTCGGTGGCTGACGGCGGCGGGCTTCGCCGCCATTCTCGTCTCGCTGCTGCTGCCGCCGGATTCGACGGCCCGTCTGGTCGTGGCCTGTCTGGGTCTCGGCGGCATGCTCGTCCAGATCCCCCTGGCTCTGCGCGACGAGCGACGGAAGCGTCGGACAGCTCAGGAGCCCGACTGACACGACCGTGGGAGCGGTCGATCGTCTCGGACGCGGTCGGGCCGGCCCCTACGCTCGGGGCATGGCCCTCATGACCATTCCCGAATTGCAGGAGTTCCTCGTGAACGCCTTCCCCGATTCTCCGTCGACGTTGATCGTGGAGGACGCCGGTGAATGGGGCGCCCGGCTCCGGCTCCCGGTGACGAAAGCGCACGGACGACCCGGCGGTACCGTCTCCGGGCCGGCGCTCATGGGTCTGGCCGACGGCGCCGCCTGGTTGTCGATCCTGACCCAGATCGGGCCCGTGGCCTTGGCCGTGACCACGAGCCTGCACATCGACTTCCTGCGCAAGCCTCCGCTGGCCGACGTCCTGGCCCACGGTCAGATCCTGAAGCTCGGGAAGTCGTTGGCCGTCGTGGACGTCTCCCTACGGGCCGACGGTACCGACGAGCTGGTGGCCAAGGCGCAGGTGACCTATTCCATCCCGCCGCGCTAAGCGGAGGCGCGTTGGCCCGCCGCTGTCGCCGGCGCCGGCATCGCCGGCGTCTTCATGGGCGACGCCGGCGCCCGGCGGCGGTCGGGGCGAAATTCGACCGCCGCCGGGCTGGCGTCTGGGCCCGACGACCGAGGGGGCGGGGGAGCCCACTGTCGCTGGCCCCAGGGGATGTCCCCTGTGGGGGTATGACCGATAACCGGCACGGACAACGAGAATGGCCCCGAAGTCCTTCCCGTTTTCGCCGTCGGTGACGCCTTCGGTCCTGGGGGAGAGGAGAGGGGCTCCCGCGGCCCGGGTGTCGGTTCGGGTGAATCGGTCATAGCTCCAAGAATGCGCCCGGATCCTGTGTGAGCACCAAGAGCATCCTGTGCCTTTGGTGTGAGATTCCGGACGCGAGGCGAGCCCTCGGCCATCGTGCTCAGGCCCCGGTCCTTGCCGGGAGCGCCGGCGCCCGACAGGCTGGCGCGTCGTGACCAGGGCCCGGCGACGACAGCAACTGCGGGCCCGCCGGACCGGTGTGGTCATGACATTGGTCCTGCTCGTGAGCACCACCCTGGTCGCCGCCAGTGCCGCCGGCCACCGGTCGCCGTCATCGGCGGCGCCGTTGTGCGCCGGGGCCCGTTCGGCGTCGACTTCGTCGGCGAGCGACGGCGCCGGGGTCACCGTGGCGGTGGGGGCGCTGCCCGCCAAACTCGTGGCCCAGCCGGACCGGCTCCAGTTGCTCCCGGTGTTCCGTCGGTGGGCGTCGATCTGCGCCGTCCCGGCGGCACTGATCGAAGCGACCTGTTGGTGGGAGTCGGGGTGGCAGAACGTGGTCTCGGTGACCGGGGCGGTCGGTGTCTGCCAGATCGAACCGGGTGCGGCGCAGACGGTGCGCGGGATCCTCGGTGATCCGAGACTCGATCCGCACCTGCCGTCGGACAACATCGAGATGTCCGCCGCCTATCTCCGATGGCTCCTCGATCAGACCGGGGGCCGACGCGACCTGGCCCTGGCCGGTTACTACCAGGGCCCCACCTCGGTCCGCCAACACGGCATCCTGGCTGTCAGCCGACCGTACGTGACGGGTATCGACGCGCTGCTCCACGACTACGCCTGGTCCTGAGATGCCCCGGGTCGATGTCGAGTTCGTCGTCGTGGGGGCGGGCGTGCTCGGATTGAGCGCGGCCCACGCGCTCGCCCGACGCGGGCACCAGGTCGTCGTCTACGAGAAGCAGACCGTGGGCCACGCCACGGCCGGCTCCAAGGGATCGGCCCGGATCTTCCGGCTCGGATACGACGAGCCCGCCTATGTCCGGCTGGCCATGACGGCGCTCACCCTCTGGCGTCGCCTCGAGGCCGAGTCGGAGACGGCGCTTCTCACCACCACGGGCCAGCTCACCTTCGGCGACGACCTCGACGTCCTCCTCGGCGCCCTGACCGAAGCCGCCGCGCCCCATGCATGGATGGCGCAAGACGAGGCGGCGGCCCGCTTCCCGGCTCTGTCGGCTCCGGGCCCGGCTGTCTTCGAGCCCGAGTCCGGTGTGATCGCCGCCGACCGATGCCTGGCCGCCCTCCGACGGACACCCGGCGTCGAGGTCCGTGAGCGGACCCGGGTGATCCGTTGCGCCGACGACCGGGGCCGGTTGCGCCTTTCGCTCGAGTCGCCGGCCGGAACCGACGAGGTGCGGGCGGAGGTGGTCGTCGTCTGTGCCGGGCCGTGGACGGCACCGCTCGTCACGGGCCGCCCCATCGGTCTGCGCCCCCTGCCCACCCTCGAGCAGGTGGCCTATCTCGCCCCGGCCGGGTCCACAGGGGGTTCGGCGCCCGGAGACCTCGAGGGATTCCCCGTCTTCGTCGAGCGCCGACGGCCCTGGTTCTACGGACTGCCCGTCCGGTCGGCCGGCCTCGTCAAGGTGTCGCTCCACGGCGGCGGTCGCCCCGTGACCCTCGAACACCTCGACCCCGACCCGGTGGACAGCCCCGACCCGCTGGACAGCCCCGACCCGGCTCTTCTGGCCGAACTGTCGCGGTCGGCGCGGCGACTGTTGCCGGGACTTCTCCCCGAGCCCGTCCGCACCGAGCGGTGCGTCTACGACAACTCCGCCGACGGTGACTTCGTGCTCGACCGGATCGGCGACATCGTCGTCGGGGCTGGGACATCAGGCCACGGCTTCAAGTTCGCCCCCCTGCTCGGAGAACTGCTGGCCGATCGGGCCACCGGCGCCCATCACCTCGAGTTCGGTCGGCCGGAGGACCTGGCCCCTTTCGCCGCCGGCCGGCTGCACTCGTCGGGGGAGTCCGGGGGACCGACCGTTCACCGGTAAGATGAGCACGTGCGATGAGAACGCCCGCCTTCCGGTCCTTGTCCCTATTCCTCGGAGGCTCTCTGTGCCCGCGCGTTCTCGTCTTCCCGCCACCCTCGTCGCGACCCGGCTCTCGTTCGACCGCGGCGCGTCCACCATCCTGAAAGACGTCTCGCTCACCGTGGCGCCGACCTCCTGCGTCGGCGTGGTCGGACCCAACGGGGTGGGTAAATCCACCCTCCTGCAATTGCTGGCCGGCCTCGAACTCCCCGACGCCGGGTCTGTCCGGCTCGATCCACCGGCCGCCACCGTCGGCTACCTGACCCAGGAGCACGAGCACCGACCGGGCGAGACCGTCCGCGCCGCGCTCTACCGGCAGACGGGGGTGGCCGCCGCCGAGGCCGAGCTGGCCGCCGCCGGGGAGGCCCTCGGCGCCGCCGAAGCGGGAGCCGACGACCGCTTCGCGCTGGCCCTCGAACGCTATGAAGGGTTGTCGGCGGCCGACCTCGACGCCCGTATCGCCGGAACCTTCGACGATCTCGGTCTGCCCGCCGGGCTGGCCGACCGCGACGCCGCCACCTTGTCGGGTGGCCAGGCGGCGCGTGTCGCCCTGGCCGCCATCGTCCTCTCCCGTTTCGACATCACCCTTCTCGACGAGCCGACCAACGATCTCGACTTCGACGGCCTCCGTCGTCTCGAAGCCTTCGTGGACGGGCGCCAGGGGGCGATGGTCATCGTCTCGCACGATCGCGCCTTTCTCGACGCCACCGTCACCTCGGTACTCGAGCTGAGCGAGCACGACGGCACCGGCCGGTTGTTCGGCGGGGGATGGTCGGCCTACCTCGAAGAGCGGGCCACGGCCCGACGACAGGAGGAGCAGTCCTACGCCGTCAACCAGAGCCAGCGCCGGGAGTTGGCCGACCGGGCCCGCCGGGAGCGCCAGTGGGCCACATCGGCGGTCCGCCGCGAGCGACGCGACCCTCGGGACCACGACAAGGCGCAACGCGACTTCCGCATCAACCGGACGGAGAAGCTGGCCTCCCGGGCCCGCCAGACCGAACGGGCCATCGATCGGCTCGACCATCTCGACAAACCGTGGGAGGGCTGGGACCTGCGCTTCACCATCGAGCAGGCTCCCCGGGCGGGCGCCGTCGTGGCCCGCTTCGACGGCGCCGTCATCGAACGGGGGGACTTCCGCCTGGGCCCGGTCACCTTGGAGATCGGGTGGGCCGAACGGATCGGCTTGGTGGGGCCGAACGGTTCCGGCAAGACCTCGTTCGTGCAGGCGCTTCTCGGCCGGCTGCCCCTGGCGGCGGGAACGGCCTGGCTCGGGCCGTCGGTGGTCGTGGGGGAGCTCGGTCAGGATCGCCGCCCGGCCACCGGGCCGGCCGCACCCGACGGTGGCGGGAGCTCGGTCCTCGACGCCGTCATCGAACGCTGCGGGTTGACGGTGCCCGAGGCCCGGTCGTTACTGGCCAAGTTCGGACTCGGTGCCGAACATCTCCGTCGGCCGCGGGCGCTTCTCTCCCCGGGAGAGCGCACCCGGGCGGAGCTGGCCATGTTCCAGGCCCGTCAGGTCAACTTCCTGGTCCTGGACGAACCCACCAACCACCTCGACGTCCCCGCCGTCGAACAGATCGAAGAAGCCCTGTCCGGCTTCGACGGCACCGTTCTGCTCGTCTCCCACGACCGCCGCCTGCTCGACGCCGTCGATCTCACCCGGCGTATCGACCTCGGTGAACCGGCGGCCACCTGGGCCCGGCGCTAGCTGATCGGTTTCCCGAGCGCCCGCACCACGGCCGACACCTGTTCGTCGAGGGCCCGGCGCGACAACTCGATCTCGGGGGCGAGAAGATCGAAGCCGTGGCAGGCTCCGTTGAAGCAGTGCAGCTCGGTGGGGATCTTGGCCTGCATCAGGCGTTGGGCGTAGTTGATCCCCTCGTCCCGCAGCGGGTCGAACTCCGCCGTCATCACGTAGGCCGGGGGCAGGTCGGAGAGATCGGTGCAGCGACCCGGGGCGGCGTAATTGGAGACGTAGTCCCGCTTGGCCCCCAGATAGTGGTCCCACATCTGGGCGTTGCTGGTCGAATTCCAGACCGGAGTGGTGCTGAACGCCCGCATCGACGGTGTCTCCATCCGGTCGTCGACCACCGGGTAGATCAAGATCTGCAGAGCCAGCGGCACGGTGCTGCGGTCGCGGGCCATCAGGGCGACGGCGGCGGCCAGCGCTCCACCGGCACTGGCCCCACCCACGGCGATCCGATCGGGGTCGACCCCGATCTCGCCGGCATGGGCGCCGACCCAGACGAGGGCGCTGTAGCAGTCCTCCACCCCGGCGGGGAACGGGTTCTCCGGCGCCAGCCGGTAGTCCACCGAGACCACCACACAGCCGCCGTCGGCGGCCAACCGCAGACACCGGTGTTCCTCCAGGTAGAGGTCGCCGATCACGAAGCCGCCTCCGTGGAAATAGACCACGCCGGGCCGAGGGCCACTCGAGGCGGTGGGGGTGTAGATCCGCACGGTCACGGCCGGCGCGCCGTCGGGCCCGGGGATCTCGGTGTTCTCCACCTTCACCCGCTCGTCGGTGGCCATCGTGGCGCCCGTCAGGGCCAGAATGTCGGGCGTCGACCGCAGCACCTGGATCATCCCGGCGTCACCGAAGCTTCCCGAAGGGTCCATGGGCAACGCCGCCAGCACCGCGGCCAGCTCCGGATCGATGTCCAGATTCACGGTGTCCCCTTCAGATCCACTGCACAATCCACTGCACAATCCACTGCGTCCCCCTTGCCCTTCGCCCTGCCGGCATGCCTCGTATTTAAGACGACCGGCCGCTGCGGCGCCGGAACCCCCACCCTCACCGGAATTCGGGGATGACCTCGGTTCCCATCAATTCGATGGTCTGCATCACCGCCTCATGGGCCACGTTGTAGGGATTCACCAGGCATAGCAGCAGGTCGATGCCCGCTTCCTCGTACAGCCGGCACATGGCCACGCACTCCTCGGGCGTGCCGAGCACGCAGGCGTTGGCCTCCACCAGGTACTCCAGGCTGATCATGTCGAGCAGTCCGGCCTCCTCCGTCTTCTTCAGGTCAGCGGCATAGGAATAGCTGCCCAGGTCCTCCTTCCGCTCGG
>Ga0307372_10005079_pt1 | contig 19942 bp, 17 predicted proteins | sample OX1MG_FD_202533 | JGI IMG/M metagenome (GOLD analysis project Ga0307372, IMG submission 202533) | Soil microbial communities from Risofladan, Vaasa, Finland - OX-1 | ecosystem: Environmental > Terrestrial > Soil > Coastal area > Acid sulfate soil | place: Finland: Risofladan, Vaasa | collected...
TGCCCGCGAGCTCGGCGACCGATCGCCCGGCACCCTCGGATCCGGTGAGCGTGACGCCGCGCACGCGCGGGTCGGCGATGATCCCGGCGACTTGATCGACCTCGACGAACAGGTTCGTCAACACGCCCTTGGGGAACCCGGCTCGCACGAAGAGGTCCTCTAAGTACTTCGCCGACCCCGGGACGTTGGGGGCGTGCTTGAAGGCCACGACGTTGCCGGCCATCAACGTCGGCGTCGCCATGCGCACGACCTGCCAGAACGGGAAGTTCCAGGGCATCACCGCGAAGATGACGCCGATGGGATCAAAGCGAATGCCGCTTCGACTCGCTTTGGTCGCAATAGCCTCGTCGCAGAGCATGGCGCCCGCGTGCTCGGCGTAGTAGCGCATGGCCATCGCGCACTTGGCCGCCTCGCCCTTCGCGCTGGCGAAGGTCTTGCCCATCTCGCTGGTCATGAGCGCCGCGGCGACGGGCACTTCGCTCTCTAAAAGCTCCGCCGCTCGATTAAGGACCTCGGCTCGTTCGCTCATCGGCGTCGCGCGCCAGCGCGCGTACGCGCCGTGGGCGAGTTCGAGCGCGGCGTCGAGCTCGGCGGGGCAAAATGCCGGATATTCAGCGATGACCTCTTCGGTCGCGGGGTTGGTGGCGAGAAAGGGCATCGTCCTAGTCTGCCAGCAGAATCGGGTTCTCAGCCGGGGGCGAATTCATTTCACCAAAGAAGTGTGGCGCGAGCAGCGTCACGAAGACCACCAAGACCGCCAGCACCACGCCCGAGGTGAAGGTGACCTCTCGAACGCCCCAGGCCTTGGCGATGGCGGACTCGAGCAGCGCGCCAAAGGGATAGAAGATCGACAGCGAGAGGGTGTAGAGAGCGAGGATCCGCGAACGCTCGGCCAGGGGCGCGTGCAGCTGGACCGTGGTGTTAAGGCCCGTCAACGTCCCGACGTAGGCCCCGCCCAGGACGAACAGCGCCACGATCGCCAGCGCCAGGTTCGGCGCCAACGCGTAGCCCACGACCGCGAGCGACAGCGTCGCGACCGAAGCGCGCAACACGAAGAGTCGCGAGGTCTGCTTCGCCAGGGTCGGCAGCGTCAGGGCGCCGATCACCGCGCCCACCCCCTGGGCGGTCACGAGCCACGACGTGCCGACCTTGCCGGCGTGCAGGACCTCGATCGCCATCGCCGGCACCAGCGCGATGAAGGGACTCACGATGAAGCCCACCACCCCCACGCCGATGATGGGGTTGCGACACCCCGGCACCCCCCAGGCGCGGCGCGCGCCGACCAACGTCTCGGAGACGAAGTGGACCTTGGTCTCGACGCGCGGACGTGCCTTGGTGCGGACGAAGGAGAACATCACGAGCACGAAGAGGAAGCTGAGCGCGTTCACGAGAAAGCACATCCCCGGCGAGCCGACCGAGAGCACGATCGCGGCCAAGAGCGGTCCAATGACGCGACCCAAGTTGAACTGCGCCGAGCCGAGCGAGACCGCGGCCAGGACTTCGCCGGGCTCGACGAGGTCGGGGATCAGCGATTGAAAGGCCGCCCACGACGCCGAGCTCGCGAAACCCTCGACGATGGCGAGGTAGACCGCGTAGGCCGGGTGCAGGTGATGGGTCATCTCGAGGATCGCCAGCGCCCCCGAGGAGAGCGCCATCAGCGTGTTGTTGACCTGGATCCAGCGCTGACGGTTCCAGCGGTCGGCGACGACGCCGCCGAGCGGCGAGCCGACGAGCGCGGGCAGCCACAGGGCGACCGTGATCAGACCGAGCCAGACCTCGTTATGGGTCGTGACGGTGAGATAGACCCCGAGCGCGACGCTCTGCATCCAGGTGCCAACCGAGGAGACGAACGACGAGATCGAGGTGAACGCGAAGCTGCGGTGGCGAAGCGGTGTGAGCGAGGTCAGCGCCACCGCTCACCCGCGCCACGTCGTGGGGGCCCGTTCACCAAGCGCGTTACTCGTCGGACTTACGACGAGGGCGCAGCGCGAACCACCAGACCGAGATGATCGTGGCCAGCGCGCCCAGGACGCCGATGCTCGACTTGACCACTTTTCCTTTGGCGTTCTTTTCACTCACGGCTCCATGGTAATGACAATGCCGGGAGCTTTCGCTCCCGGCATCACCGATTGACCAGGGGGTCGATTACTTGTGCGCCTCGACGGCGAGCTCGAGGACGATTTTGTTGCCGACCACGACGCTGCCGTTTTCGAGCACGCCTTCGAAGTTGACGTTGAAGTCACGACGATCGATCTCGGCGCGCGCTTCAAAGCCCACGGCTACGCCGCCGGGGATCATCGAGGGGCCCGAGCCCAGGAACTCGAGGGCGAAGGTGACCGGCTTGGTCACGCCGCGTAGCGTCAAGTCGCCGGTCAGTTCGAAGTCACTGCCCTTGGCGGTGACCTTCGTGGACTTGAAGCTCAACGTCGGGAAGTTCTCGAGGTCGAGGAAGTCCGCGCTCTTGAGGTGGTTGTCGCGCGTCTCGTTGTTGGTCGTGATGCTCGCCGCCTTCACGGTCGCCTCGACCGAGGAAGTCTCGGGGGTCTCACCGATGCTGAGCGTGCCCTCGAAGTCGGTGAATTGGCCGCGGACCTTGGCCGCGACGAGGTGGCGCGCCACGAAGCCCACGGTCGAGTGGTTCGGGTCGATGGTGTAGACACCGGCCTCGGGAAGGTTGTTGGACTGGGCGGAACGGGCTTCTGCAAGGTTCGTCATGGGGGAAATCTCCTTAATTTTGTTGACACATTGAGTGTTGTATGTATTATAGTTGTAACTACAACAACTTGTCAAGCAATTATTTCGAGGGCGAGCGAAAAGATAGGATTTCGACATGTCGAGCGACCAGGTGACGTGCCCCTCCGGGGACGAGAAGGTCGTGCTCTTTGGCCTCTTGCTCGAAACCAACGCCCGCCTCGCCAAGGACTTCGGCGCCGAGCTCGAGTCCAAGTGCGATCTGCCCCTCGCCTGGTTCGACGTGTTGTTGCAACTTCGTCGCAACGAGTCGGGCCAGTTGAAGATGAACCAGATCGCCGACGCCATCGTGCACTCCACCGGCGGCACCACGCGCCTCGTCGACCGACTCGAAGAGGTCGGCTACGTGCGCCGCGAGAACTGCCCCGGCGACCGGCGCGCGATCTTCGTCGCGATCACCGAGGCGGGGAATGCGAAACTCGACGAGGCCCTCGGCGTGCACGTCGCCTTCTTGGACGAGAGCCTGGCCCGACGCCTCAGCGATGAAGAGCGCACGACGCTCAAAGCGCTCCTGCACAAGTTGATCGCGGTTCGTTAAGCCTTCGTGATCCAGGCGCGCGCGTCGCGCCCGTCGTCGAGCTCGAGCAGCGTTCCCTCGCCCTCACGCTGGCCACTGGCGACACTCGTCGCGAGGACTTCGGTGGCGATCTCGTCAAAGGAGTCGGCGAGATCGTCGAGGCCCTGAAGGATGAGCGAGACGCGGTCGGCGACGTCGAGGCCCGAGTTCTTGCGCAGGTCTTGGATCTGTCGCACGACGTCGCGCACGACGCCGCGGCGACGTAGGTCGTCGTTGAGCGTGAGGTCGAGGGCAACCGCCTCGACGCTGTCGCGCGAGACCGCGAATCCGCCCTGGCTCTTCACGCGCAGCTCGACGTCCTCACCGCTCAGGGCGAACTCCCCAGTCGACAGCCGTACCGTGACCTCGCCGCCGCTCTCGAGCGCGTTGGCCGCGGCCAAGGAGTCCAGGGCGGCCAAAGCGCCGCGCAGCTCCTTCACCGCTTCGCCGAGCTTGGGGCCGACGCTGCGAAAGTTCGGCACCAACTCAAAGGTCAACACCTCGGCGAGTTCGGCGCCGAATTCGAGTTCGTCGACGTTGAGTTCGTCCTCGACGATGCCCCTTGGCGGACGCGGGGCGTTCGCGGGCGTGAAGACCAGGGCGCGCTTGAGGGGCTGGCGGACCTTCACGCCCGCGTCGGCGCGCGCGCTTCGACCAAGCGACGTGAGCCGTCGAGCCAGCGCCATCGACGCCTCGAGCTCGAGGTCGCGGCGCTCGGGCCGGGCCGCGGGCCAGTCGGCCAAGTGCACCGAGTCGCCCTCGGCGACGTCGAAGACCTCGTGATACATCCGATCGGCGAGGAAGGGCGTCAGCGGCGCGAGCAAGAGCGAGAGCCGTTGGAGGACTTCGAGCAAGGTGGCCTGGGCGGCCAGGGAGTCCGAACGCGGGACCTTGGGGTCGGTGCGCCAAAAACGGCGCCGACTGCGCCGCACGTACCAGTTCGAGACGTCGTCGATCAGCTCCACCAGCGCGTCGGTGCCGCTCAGGGGCTCGTAGCCGTCGAGCGCCGCGGTCAGGACTTCGCTCGCGTACTCCAGGCGAGAAAGTATCCAACGATCGATGTCCGGACGGCTCTCGAGCGCGGGGACCTCGGGGTCCGCGGGGTCAAAGCCGTTCAAGGACGCGTAGGTCGTGAAGAACGACAACGTGTTCCACAGCGTCGCCAGGGTTTCGCGCATCGACGCGTCGATCGCGGCGAGGCTGGTGCGCGTGGGGGTCCACGGCGAGCCCTGGGAGAACATCCACCAGCGAAGCGCGTCGGCGCCGCGGGTCGATAAGACCTCCCACGGATCGATGACGTTGCCCTGGGACTTGCTCATCTTCTTGCCGGTCTCGTCCACGATGTGGCCGAGGCAGAGGACGTGCTCGTAGGGCTTCTCGCCAAAGACCAGGGTGTTGACCGCGAGCAGCGAGTAGAACCAGCCGCGGGTCTGGTCGATCGCCTCGGCGATGAACTGCGCGGGGAACAAGAACCGCTCGGCGCTGCCGGGCACGTGGGGGTAGCCCACCTGCGCCGCGGGCATCGAGCCCGAGTCGAACCACGCGTCGATCACGGGCTCCACGCGGCGCGACTCTTCGCCACAGGTCGCACACGTCAGGGTGACCTCGTCGATGCCCGGACGATGCGGATCGAGCAGGTTGAGGTCGCGGCCGGCGAGTTCGGAGAGCTCGGTCAAGGACCCCACGCACACCAGGTGCGCGTTGGCGCAGCGCCAGATCGGCAGAGGCGTGCCCCAGAAGCGGTCGCGCGAGAGGGCCCAGTCGACGTTGTTCTCGAGCCACTCGCCCATACGGCCGTCGCGGATGTGCGCGGGGTGCCAGTCGATCGTCGCGTTCTCCGCGGCCAGTTGCTCCTTGACCGAACTGGTGGCGATGTACCAACTGGGCTTGCCCCAGTAGATGAGGATCGTCCCGCAGCGCCAACAGTGCGGCAACGAGTGGACGTAGTCGAGACGGCGCATCAAGAGCCCGCGCCTTTCGAGCTCGTCGTTGATTCGCTCGTTGGCCGCGCGCACGCCCACGCCTTCGAGCCACGAAACGGCCGCGGTGAAGGCCCCGTCGGGCCCGACCGGGTTCAACGTCGGCAGGCCGTTGGCCCGGGCCACCTCGCGGTCAATTTCGCCAAAGGCCGGCGACTGGTGCACGAGGCCGGTGCCGTCTTCGGTCGTGACGTAGTCCGCCGCCACGACGTAGCAGGCGTCCACGCCCGCGTCAAAGGCCACGTCGTCAAAGGGGCGTTGGTAGTGCAGGCCGAGCAGCTCGCGGCCGAGGAACGTCGCGTCGATCGACGTCTCCTCCCCGAAGACCGACTCGACGAGGTCTTTGGCGACCACGGTGCCGCCCACCAGGGCGTAGGTGACCTCGGGGTTGACCGCCACCGCGACGTTGGAGAGCAACGTCCAGGGCGTCGTCGTCCACACCGCCAGGTGCGTCGCGCCCTTAAGCGCCGGGCGATCGAGGTCGAGGATGGGGAGTCGCACGTAGGCCGACTCGTCGAACTCATCGGTGTAGACGCCGGGTTGGCCGAGCTCGTGACTCGAGAGCCCCGTGCCGCAGCGCGGGCAGTACGGAACGACCTTTAGGTCCTCGTAGAGCAGGCCCTTGTCGAAGATCTGCTTCAAGAGCCACCACACCGACTCGACGTAAGAGGGCGTGAACGTGTAGTACGCGTCTTTGAGGTCGAGCCAGTAGCCAATGCGCTCGGTCAGGCGCTCGAACTCATCGATGTGCTCGAGCACCGACTCCTTGCAGAGCCGGGTGAACTCGGCCACCCCGATCTCCTCGACGATGGCGCGCTTGCCCGAGATGCCCAGCTGCTTTTCCACCTGGACCTCGACGGGCAGACCGTGGGTGTCCCAGCCGGCGCGTCGCGAGACGGAGCGTCCCCGCATCGTGTAGTAACGACAGAACAGGTCCTTATAGACCCGCGCCCAGACGTGGTGCAGTCCGGGCTTGCCGTTCGCCGTGGGGGGACCTTCGTAAAAGACCCACGGCTCGGCGCCGGCGCGTTGGGCGGTCGAGCGCGCGAAGACGTCGTGCGCCTTCCATCGGGCCAGTTCGGCCTCTTCGATGGTCACGAAATCCAAGTCAGCACTGACGGGGCGAAACAACTTTTCTCCTTACGAGTTCTCCCCATCGTAGTGAAACCCGTCGCGACGACTTCTAGAGTGAGTCGGTGCAGGAGTTCACCATCGCGGTTGAATCGATCGATTCGAGCGGCGCCCGAAGCGTCTTTCACGCCGCGGTCGACGAACTCGCCCGGCGCTACGGACCCGGCGCCGACGATCGCTATTCGATGGCCGATGAACTGCGCGAGCCCGAGGGTTTCTTCTTGGTGGCCCGCGCCGCGGCCCACCTCGCCGGGGGCGTCGGACTGCGCCCGATCGCCGACCCCCGACAACGCTTCGGCGAGGTCAAGCGCCTCTGGGTACGCCCCGACCTTCGCCGCCAGGGACTGGCCGAGGCCCTCATGGACGCGGTCCTCCTCGAAGCCAAGGCGCGCGGGTTTCTCCAGGTCTACCTCGAGACCGGTGACCGCCAGCCCGAGGCGCACGCCCTCTATCAAAAGATGGGCTGGACGCCGGTGGAGGCCTACCCGGCCCCGGCGCCCAGCCACCCCGGCGCGTTCTTGTTCATGAAACACCTCTAGTCAAACGCGGGCCCCACTCAACCCCCTCTCCATGAAGGTTCCGCGCGCGTAGCGAAGGATCGAACGAGGCGTCAGGGGGAGAACCGCTCCGCCAGCCATGCTTCGTCCAGGTCTTCGAGCGAGCCCAGCACGAGGTCGGCGCGCGCGAAGGCGGCCAGGTGTGCGTCGTCACTCGAGGGCACCGCGACGACCGCCATGCGCGCGGCCCGGCCCGCCTCGACGCCCGCCGCCGAGTCCTCAAAGACCAGGCACGCCTCGGGCGCGACGCCCAGGGCCGAGGCCGCGCTCAAGAAGACGCCCGGGTGCGGTTTGCCCCAGGGCTCGGACTCGGCGGAGTTGATGGTCGCGAAGCGCTCGCGCAACGAGAAGTGATCGAGGCAGCGCACGATGAGCGCCATTGGCGTCGAGCTCGCGAGCCCGAGTGGCCCCCGGGCTGCGGTCATGTCGAGCGCGCGCGTGGCGCCGGGCAAGAGCCGGCCCTCGCGCTCGACGAGTTCGCCGACGCGCTCGAGCAAGCGTTCGACCACGACCTCGCGGGTCGGCGACGCCCAGGGCTGGGCCGCGTACCAGTACTCCACCACTTCATTGACGAACATCCCCTTGGTGGAGCGCCCCGCTCGGTCGATCGTGACCCCGAGCGACGTGAAGATCTCGACTTCGGCCTTGTGCCAGAGAATCTCGGAGTCGAGCAAGAGCCCGTCCATGTCGAAGAGCGAAGCGCGCAGGGTCACCCCGAGACTCTGGCACAGCGCCCGCTACCCTGAGCAAATGCTGCACGTGCGCTCGATGCAAGAGATCGACGTCACGGCGGTGGTGGCGCGGGTGAACGAGCGACTCGCTCGCGCGAGCCGCGACGAGCCCTTCATCAGCGACGCCTTCGACGAAGCTGACTTCGACGCGGTGCTGCGCGCCCAGCGCGCTCGCGCGTGGGTGGCGCTGCGCGGCGAGCGGGTCGTGGGCCACCTCTACGGCGCGGTGCTCGAGGACGCGCGCGGACGTTCGGCGTGGATCGGACCCGACGGGGTCTCCTTCGACGACCTCGAGGTCTTGGCGGCCCTCTACGCGGTGGCCGGTCGTTCGTGGTTCGACGTCGGCGCCCACGAACACTGGGTGTGGGTCCCGGACCAGGTCGACGCGTTCTTGGCGTGGAGCGAGCTCGGCTTCGCCAAAGAGCACCGCCGCGGCGTTCGCGCCCTCTTCCACCACGCGCCGCTCGCCTTGCCCGAGGGCGTCACCCTTCGCCGCGGCGACGCCGCGGACCTCGACGCGGCCCGCGAACTCGACGCGATTCTCGACGAGGCCCAGCGTGAGGGACCCAACTTCTTCTTCGCCGACGCCGTGCCCGGCGAGGGCATCACCGAGACGCTGAGCGACCCCGAGGTCTCGCTACGTCTGCTCACGCTCGACTCTCAGATCGTGGGCCAGTGCCTGACCTATCCCCTCGAGCGGCGCCGGGGCTCGTTCGACGACGTCGTGCATCTCAGCGGGGTCGTCATCCGTGACGAATGGCGCGGCCGGGGCTGGGGTCACGCGATGGTCGATCACGTGCTCGAAGAGCTTCGCCAAGAGGGAGCGCGCTACGTGGAAGTGCACTGGCGCGTGGCCAATCACGCCGCGGACCGGTTTTGGCGCAGCCTGCACTTTCGCCCGACCTTCACGCGGCTTCGCCGCGTGCTCGACGTCTAGTGCAGCGACGTCTCGATCGCTGAGATGAGCTTGGGGTCTTCGGGGGTGACCATGGGAGCGAAGCGCTCGATCGCGCCGTCGGGACGCACCAGGAACTTCTCGAAGTTCCAACGGACGTCGCCGTCGTAGCCTTCGGCGTCGGCGACCTTGGTGAGCTCGTCGTAGATCGGGTGACGGTGTTCGCCGTTCACGTCGATCTTCTCAAAGAGCGGGAAGGTCACGCCGTAGGTCGTCGAGCAAAAGGTCTGGATCTCCTCGGCCGTGCCGGGCTCTTGCTCCTTGAACTGGTTGCACGGAAAACCCAGCACGCTGAATCCCTTGGCTCCGTAGGTGCGCTGGAGGTTTTCGAGCCCTTCGTACTGCGGCGTGAGACCGCACTTGGAGGCGACGTTCACGATCAAGAGCGTCTCGTCTTGGTAGGCGCGAAGCGACGACGCCTCGCCGCCCAGGATGTGCACGGGGATGTCATAGAGAGTCATGGGCGTACCCTAACGGCTCACCGACGCCGCGCCACACCCCTAGGCTCGCGCCGTGAAGGTCGTCGCGCTGCGCGAACATCAACTCGTCCTCGAGGAGCGAGCTGATCCCATACCCGGCCCCCACGACGTCGTGGTCGACGTGCGCGCCGCTGGCGTCAACGCCGCCGACCTCCTGCAACGCCAGGGCCTCTACCCCGCCCCGCCGGGCTGGCCCGAGGACGTGCCCGGCATGGAGCTGTCCGGGCTCGTCACCGAGGTGGGCGAAGCGGTCCACGAGCCGCTCCTGGGGCGACGCGTGTGCGCGCTGGTCGGCGGCGGCGCCCAGGCCACGCGCTGCGTGGTGCCGAGCGAGCACCTCCTCTTCGTGCCCGACCACGTGAGTTGGCTCGAGGCGGGTGGCTTCGCCGAGGCGTTCGCCACCGCCCACGACGCCCTGGTCACCCAGGGCGAGCTACGCGCCGGCCAGCGCGTCGCCATCTCGGGCGCGGCCGGGGGCGTCGGCGTGGCGGCCGTGCAGATCGCCCACGCGCTGGGCGCGACGGTCATCGCGGTCACCCGCGACACCACGCAGCACGAACGGCTGCGCGCCCTGGGCGCGCAGGAGACCGTGACGGTGGATGAACTCGACGCCCTGGCGCCCGTTGACCTGGTGCTCGAGCTCGTCGGCGCGGCGCACTTATCGCGCGTGTTCTCGCGCCTGGCGCCCTTCGCGCGAGTCGTGGTCATCGGCGTGGGCGCGGGCTCGCGGATGGAGATCGACCTGCTCTCGGTCATGGCCAAGCGTTTGACGTTGACGGGTTCGACGCTGCGCGCGCGTTCGCGAGAGGAAAAGGCCCGCGTCATCGAACGAGTCGCGAACACGCTGATTCCGCGCTGGCGCACCGGCGACCTGCACGTGCCGATCAGCCGCGTCTTTGAGGTCGAACAGGTCAGCGAGGCCTACGAGTACTTCGCCGAGTCGGGAAAGTTCGGCAAGGTCATCGTGCACGTCAGTGACTAGGCGTCCGAGGTGGAGCACGTGAGCGACGTATCCCGACCGCACCCGTCGCGCCTCGATCCCGCGCGAAGCGACTACTCGGCGATAGTGGCCGCGCACGAACTCGCGCTGCGAGACGGCGAGCCCTTCTACCGCGATCCCACGAGCGGCCTGATGGTCTTAACGGCCGCGACGCATCTCGCGCGGGGCCACTGCTGTGAGAGCGGGTGTCGTCACTGCCCCTATCTCGAGGGCTAATCGACCGCCAAGGGCATAGGCATCTCGTCGACCTCGTCGTGTTGACCGAGGTGGTGGCGGTCGATGTTCACCATGAAGAAGAAGATCGCCCCGGCCGTGAAGATCATCAGTGAGCCGAAGCGAAAGGCCACGTCGTAGCCGTGCACCAGCGCCTCGTTGTGGACCGCGATGGCCCGGGCGTGGTTCGCGAGCCCCGATTTCGCGACGCCCGTCAAAAAGGCCGCCGTGCTCGACACCGCGATGGTGTTCTGGATCGCGGTGCCAAACGATCCACCCACCTGCTGGGTGGTCGAGAGCACCGCTGACGCCGCCCCGGTGTCGTGGGGCGCGATGTGAAACAGCGCCGTCGAGGAGATGCACACGAACATCACGCCGAGTCCCAGACTGGCGATGATCATGGCGGGCATGACGTGGGCGACGTAGGACGAGTTCGCGTGGATCATCGACAGGTACAACAGGCCCGCCGACCCCATCATCCCGCCCGTCGTGGCGAGGGGTCGGGGTCCAAATCTCGGCAGGAGCTGGCTGGTCAACGTGGCCGAGATGATGATCCCGAGCGAGAAGGGCAAGAACAACAGACCCGATTTGATCGCCGAGTAGCCGTGGACGTCTTGGAAGTAGAAGGTCATGAAGAGGAACATCCCGTAGAGCCCCAGGGTGATGAAGATCTGGGCCAGGTACGCCCCGCCGCGCACCCGGTCCGCCAGCAGTCGAAGCGGCAACAATGGCTGCTTGCGGAATCCTTCGATGAGCAAGAAGACGCCGAGCAGGGCGGTGCCAACGAGAATGAACGGCCAGGCGCTCATCGAGCCCCAGCCCTTCGTCGAGGCCTCGCTGACGCCGTAGACCACGCCGATCATGCCGGCGGTGGCGGTGAGCGCCCCGGGGACGTCGTAGTGGGGGTGGCCCTCGACCTTGGATTCACGCACGTTGGGTATCGCCATCAAGAGCGCGAAGATCGCCATGGGCGTGTTGACGAAGAGACACCAGCGCCACGAGAAGTACTGGGTCAACAGTCCCCCCGCCATCAGGCCAATGGCCGCACCCACCCCCGACAGCGCCCCGTAAACGCCAAAGGCCTTCGCGCGTTCCTTGGAGTCGGTGAAGGTCACCGAGATCAACGACAGCGCGGCCGGCGCGAGCAGCGCGCCAAAGACGCCCTGGAGCGCGCGAGCCCCGAAGAGCCACTGCTGGCTCTGCGCGAAACCTCCGAGCAGCGACGCGCCGGCGAAACCAAGCAGGCCGATGAGAAAGGCCTTCTTTCGTCCGAGGTAGTCACCGATTCGACCACCGAGCAACAAGAAGCCGCCGAAGGTGATCGTGTAGGCGGTGACCGCCCACTGGTAGTTCTGGCGCGCGATGTCGAGCCCCCCGAGCGCCTTGGGCAGCGCGGCGTGGGGTAGGGCGATGTTCACGATGGACGCGTCGAGCACCACCATGAGCTGGGCGATCGCGATGACGAAGAGCGCGATCCATCGACGGGGGTCTGGCTCGTTCGAGCGCACGGCGGGGTCAGACACGGGGCTCCTTCGTTTAAGTCACCCACCCTAAGGGAAAACTGCGAAGGCGGACTCAGCCCACGAGGTAGGTGTTGAGGGCGCTCGACTCGAGCCCGTGCGCCTCGGCGACCGGGCCGTAGGTGATCGAGCCGTTGACGACGTTGACCCCTTCGGCGAGCGACTGGTCCACGCGAGCGGCGTCGCGCCAGCCCAGTCGCGCGAGTTCCAACACGTAGGGCAACGTGGCGTTGGAGAGTGCGCGCGTGGACGTGTGGGGCACCGCGCCGGGCATGTTCCCCACGCAGTAGAAGATCGAGCCATTGACCTCGAAGACGGGGTCGGAGTGCGTGGTGGCCCGGGTGGCCTCGAAGCAGCCGCCCTGGTCGACCGAGATGTCCACCAGCACCGAGCCCGGGCGCATCCGAGCCACCAGGTCGTTGCTGACGAGCTTGGGGGCCTTCGCGCCCACGACGAGGACCGCGCCGATCACGATGTCCGCGTCCAGGCACGCCTCTTCGATGGCCAGGGTCGACGAGGCGATGGTCTCGACGCGACCGTCGAAGTGGATGTCCACCTGACGAAGTCGCTCCAGGTTTCGATCGAGGATCTTCACGTTGGCGTGCAGTCCGGCCGCCATCGTGGCGGCCGCGAGGCCCGACACCCCGGCGCCGATCACGACGACGTTGGCCGGCTGCACCCCGGGCACCCCGGTGATCAACGTGCCGCGCCCGCCGCCGGGTCGCATCAGGTGGTGCGCGCCCATCAAGGTCGCCATGCGCCCGGCGACCTCGCTCATGGGCGTCAGCAACGGCAGCGAGTTGTCGCTCAGGCGTACCGTCTCGTAGGCGATCGCGACGTTGCCGGCCGCGAGCAATGCGTCGGTGCACTCGCGAGAGGCCGCCAAGTGCAGGTACGTGAAGAGGATCTGGTCCGTTCGCGCGCCGAGGCGCGGGTATTCGACCGCGATGGGCTCTTTGACCTTGAGGACCATGTCGCTCTCGGCCCAGAGGTCGTCGACGTTGGCGACGATGCTCGCGCCGTTGGCGGCGTAGGCCGCGTCCTCGATCGACGAGCCCACGCCCGCGCCGCGTTCGATGAGCACCCGGTGACCCGAGCCCACGAGTTCACGCACCCCCGCGGGCGTGAGGGCCACGCGGTACTCGTCGGTCTTGACTTCCTTGGGAACGCCGATGATCATCGGAGGTCACGTCGCTTTCTGTTCGTCGATGGTGGGGTCACGAGTCTTAGAACTCGATGTTGTGCATCACGTGCTTGATGCGGGTGTAGTCCTCAAAACCATAGACCGAGAGGTCTTTGCCGTAACCCGAACGCTTGAAGCCGCCGTGGGGCATCTCGGCGACCATCGGAATGTGGGTGTTGACCCACACGCAGCCATAATCGAGGTCGCGCGTGAAGCGCATCGCGCGTCCGTGATCGGTCGTCCACACCGAGGAAGCGAGCCCGTACTCGATGCCGTTGGCCCACGCGAGGGCCTCGGCGTCGTCAGTGAACTTCTGGACCGTGATGACCGGTCCGAAGATCTCGTTTTGGATCATCTCGTCGTCTTGGTGCAGGTCCGCCACGACGGTGGGTTCGATGAAGAAGCCCGTGTCGCCGACGCGATGTCCGCCGGCCACGATCGAGGCGTGCTTGGGCGCGCGGCTCAAGAATCCCGTGACCCGACCAAATTGATTCTCGTTGTTCACCGGGCCAAAGAGCGCGTCGTCATTGTCGGGCGCGCCGATGACGGTGTTGCGCGCCTGCTCGGCGAGCGCGTCGACGAAGTCGCCGTACACGTCGGCGCTGGCGAGCACCCTCGTCGCCGCGGTGCAGTCTTGACCGGCGTTGAAGTACCCGCCGATCGCGATGCCCTCAACGGCGCTGGCGATGTCGACGTCGTCAAAGACCACGACCGGCGCTTTGCCGCCGAGCTCGAGGTGCACGCGTTTGAGGGTATGGCTGGCGCTCTGGGCGACCTCCATACCGGCACGCACCGAGCCGGTCACCGAGACCATCGCGGGGATCGGGTGTTCAACGAGGGCACGACCGGTGTCGCGATTCCCGCAGATCACGTTAAAGACTCCCTCGGGTAACACCTCGGCCATGATCTCGGCCATCAGGACCGACGACATCGGCGTGGAGTCGCCGGGCTTGAGGACCATGGTGTTGCCCGCCGCGATCGCCGGCGCCCATTTCCAGATCGCCATCATCATGGGGTAGTTCCACGGCGTCACCGCGCCGCACACGCCCACGGGCTCGCGGCGCACGTAACTCGTCATGCCTTCCATGTACTCCGTCGCGCCGCGTCCTTCGAGCAGCCGCGCGGCACCGGCGAAGAAGCGAATCTGGTCGAGCATGGGAGGGATCTCTTCGCTCATCGTGACCGAGATGATCTTGCCGCAGTTCTCCGCCTCGACCGCGACGATCTCCTCGGCGCGCGCTTCGAACAGGTCGGCAATCTTCAACAGCGCACGGCCGCGCTGGCTAGGTGTCGTGCGCTTCCACGACGCGAAGGCTCGGGCCGCCGTCTTTACGGCGTGGTCGACGTCGGCGGCGTTGGACAGGGGCATCTCGGCCATCGGTAATCCGGTGACCGGCGAGATCAACTCGGCGTACTCCCCGCTCGAGGGTGCGATTGATTCGCCTCCGACAAAGTTGCTCAAACGACGCATAGCGACCTCCTGCTTTTGGTCCTCCCACGCGGGTGGCCCTGTGCCACTCTGCCAGAGATTGCTTGGTTCCTGCAAGCCTGAACGAAGAATTACGACAGAAATCAACATTTTGATAACGCATATAGTCGCGAAGAGGCGCTATAGTGTAATTATCCGCAACCCGAAGACCCCACGGTCTTTTGGGATGGGGAGCAACCAATGGCCGGAACCAAACCACAAAGAGAGCACCAAACGAACGAAGAACGTTCGCACTTTGAGCTCCTCTCGTCCGCCCCGAATGGACTTGACGCCATCGACCGCAAGATCGTCGGACACTTGCAGCGTGATGGGCGCCGGGCCTACGGAGCGATCGCCGAGGAGATAGGACTCTCCGAGGCAGCGGTGCGACGTCGCGTGCAACGCATGCGCGACGCCGGCATCATGCAGATCGTGGCGATCACCGATCCCCTGCAACTCGGCTACGGCCGAGAAGCGTTGATCGGCATTCGCGTCCACGGTGACGTGCGCTTGGTGGCGGACAAAATCGCGGCGATCGACGAGGCCAATTACGTCGTTATGACCGCGGGCAGCTTCGACATCATTGCCGAAGTCATTGCCGAAGATGACAACAACTTGGTGCATCTCTTGAATGATTCGATTCGAAGCATTCCGGGCGTGACCGAGGTTGAAACCTTCGTTTATCTCAAGTTGGCAAAACAAACCTACGCCTGGGGGACCAAGTGACCTTGCACGAAATCATTTCCGACGGTATATCCGTTCGGGACCTAACGAGAGAAAGCCATACCTACTCCGAGCGAGCTCGGCGCAACCTGTGGATGCACATGTCGCGCATGGGCGCGTACACGGAGCAAAATGAAATACCGATCATCGTTCGCGGCGAAGGCGTGCACGTCTATGACGCCAACGGCAAGCGCTACTTCGACGGACTTTCGGGCCTCTTTACGAACTCACTCGGCCACGGCCGCACCGACATCGCCGAAGCGGCCGCCGCGTCCATGAAGGAGCTGACCTTCTTCCCGATCTGGACCTACGCGCACCCCAAGGCCATCGAATTGGCCGAAAAGCTCGCGAGCCTGGCTCCCGGCGATCTCAACCGCGTCTTCTTCACCACGGGTGGTGGCGAGGCGGTGGAGAGCGCATGGAAGTTGGCTCGCCAGTACCACAAGATGCGCGGTGAGACCGATCGCTACAAGGTGCTCAGCCGAGACGTGGCCTACCACGGCACGACCCTGGGCGCCCTCACCATCACCTCGCTCGACGCCTACCGCAAGCCCTTCGAACCCCTCGTGCCCGGCGCCGTGAAGGTGCCCGCCGTGAACTTTTATCGCGCCAGCGAACACGCCGACGACTTCGAGGCCTTTGGTCTCTGGCAGGCGCACCACATCGAAGAGGCGATTCTGCGCGAGGGCCCCGAGACCGTCGCCGCGGTCTTCTTAGAGCCCGTCCAAAACGCGGGAGGCTGCTTCACGCCGCCGCCGGGTTACTGGAAAGAAGTACGCGCGATCTGCGACCGCTACGGCGTGCTGCTCGTCTCGGACGAGGTCATTTGCGCCTTCGGGCGACTGGGCACGTGGTTCGGGGGCCAAAAGTACGACTACGTACCCGACATCATCACGGCGGCCAAGGGCATCACCGCGGGCTACGCGCCCCTGGGCGCCATGATCGTCTCGGACCGCATCGCCGAACCCTTCCAGCACTCGGACGCCTCCTTCACCCACGGCTTCACGTGGGCCGGACACCCCACGTCGGCGGCCGTTTCCTTGAAGGTCCTCGAGATCCTTGAAAAAGAGCACGTCCTCGAAAACGTCCTCAGCAACCAGGACTACTTCCAAGACCAGCTCAACCAGCTAAAGGAGATCCCCATCGTCGGCGACGTACGCGGCACGGGTTATTTCTGGGGCATCGAGCTCGTGAAGGACCAAGAGACCAAGGAGACCTGGCAGGGCGACGACGCGGAGACGCTGCTGCGCGGATTCGTGACGCCCGAGATGTTCCGTCGCGGACTGATCTGTCGCTCCGACGACCGCGGCGACCCCGTCGTGCAACTCGCGCCACCACTGATCTCCACGCGCGAGGACATCGACTTCATGGTCGGGGTCTTGCGTGAGGTCTTCACCGGCGCCGCCCAACTGCGCTTGTAGTGCAGCCGCCGGCCTCGTTGTGGTGGTCGACGCTCGATGAGCCGGTATCGGCGCGTGCGTCGTTACGCGCTGATATCGACGTTGACGTCGCGATCGTGGGGGGCGGCTTCACGGGGCTGTGGAGCGCTCGCGAGCTCCTGCGCCGCGACCCCTCGCTGCGTGTCGCGGTGCTCGAGCGCGAGGTCTGCGGCTTTGGCGCTTCGGGGCGAAACGGCGGCTGGGCCTCCGCGCTCTATCCCCTGAGCGACGCGGTACTTCGCCGCCACTACGGCGACGAGTCAGCCGACGACCTGCGCCGGGCCCTCCAAGAGGCCGTAGTCGACCTGGGCCGCGCGCTTAAAGAAGACGGCATCGACGCCCACTATCGACGTGGCGGCACCTTCGTCGGCGCGCGTAACGAGGCCCAGGCGACGCGCCTAAAGAAGAGCGTGGAGAGTGCGCGCGAATGCGGCGTCACGAGCGAAGACCTCCGTTGGCTCGAAGTCGAGGAGGCCGGCGAACGAGTCGCGATGAGCTCGCTTCTCGGCGCGACCTTCAGCCCCCACTGCGCGCGGGTCCATCCCGCGCGACTGGTGCGCGGCCTGAGCGACGTCGTTGAGTCCCTGGGGGCGGCGATCTATGAGAACACCCCGGTGACGCGGATTTTGCCCGCGACGAGTCGCCGGCGAGCCACGCTGGTGACGCCTTTTTCCCAGGTGAGCGCGCAGTACGTCCTTCGCGCCACGGAGGGCTACACGCCCACCCTCGCGGGCGAACGCCGGACGCTCGTGCCGCTCTACTCACTCATGATCGCCAGTGAACCACTCGAGGAGTCGTTCTTCGCCGAAATTGGATTGGGCGACTACGAGACGTTCGCCGATGATCGAAACCTGATCATCTACGGCCAACGCACCGAGGACAACCGACTCGCCTTTGGCGGACGCGGCGCGCCGTACCACTTTGGTTCCGTCGTCGAGCCGCGCTTTGACGTGAACGATCGAGTCTTCTCGCTGCTCGAGTCAACCCTGCACGAGCTCTTCCCCGCTTTCGACGCGACGATTACGCACCGCTGGGGTGGGGCGCTCGCGATGCCCAGAGACCTCTCGCCCTTCGTCCAAGTCGACCACGAGAGCGGGCTGTGCGCGGCGGGCGGCTACACCGGCGACGGGGTCGTCCTCAGTCGCGTCGCCGCGATCGCCCTGGCCGACTCGATCACCGCGCCCGATGAGGAGACGGCGTTCACCCGACTGCCCTTCGTCCACCACCACGCCAAGCGATGGGAGCCGGAGCCGCTTCGCTGGATGGGAATCAGCGCGGGCCTCGCCTTGGCGGGCTTGGCCGACCGCGCCGAGAAGCGAACGGGTCGTGAAAGCCGGGCCGGGGGCATGCTCGATCGGCTCTTCGACCAGTTCCCGCCGTAGGCGGCGCGCTGGTGGCTCAGTGCAGGATATTGACCGCGCGCGCGGCCACGACCGCGATGGTGACGAAGGAGATGAGCGACTCGGCCAAGAAGAGCAACTTGGCCGGTGGCGTGAGGGGCATCGCGTCCGCCGGCGCGAAACTGGTGCCGTTGGCGAAGGACGTGTAGAGGTAGTCCAGGAACGTCGGCCGCCACTGGGCGGGGGCCAATGAAGGATTCTCCATCTGGGGAAACTGGATGTCGGGCAGGCCCACGTGGTCGCTCGCGCGTACGTGGGGGCCTCCCCGGTCGAGTTCCCAGAACCACAGACCAAAGACGGTCACGTTCGTCAGCCACACCGCGACCGCTGAGTAGATCAACCCACGTCCCTGATGCACGTGCGAGCTCAGCATCAATTGCACCAGCAGGGCAACGGAAACCACGTTGGCCACCGAGATCATCGCGATCGTGAAAATGGTGAGGCGACGCACCCAGGGCGAGTCGTTGGGGTGGCGATGTTTGCGCGCCGAGAGGGGAACGATGGGCAGCGCCACGAGCACTGGCACGATCCAGCGCGGTCCGACGGCTAAACGACTTGGCAACAAGACGTACAGCACGACGCATCCGAGCAACGCCAGCGACGCTGGCCAGCGCGGTTCGCCGTGACGCGCGTCCACGGCGTTAAGCGACCGATCCGGAGGTGATCTGAGAGAGGTTGGGCAGCATGAAGCCCGAACCCGAAACCGACTTCATGATCTGACTGAAGAAGCCCTTGGTCAGCGCGTGAACGTCCTTCGCGGCGGGCGCGCTGACGTGCACGGGCTGGTTGTACGAGAGCACCTGCATCGACAGCGTCGTCACGCGATGGTGGCTCTTGAGTTCGAGCGACGAGCTGACGACTTCTCCGCTGACTCCAGTGATGATGGTCCAGCGCAGACTTCCGAGCGTCGAGCGCCCCGCCGCGCCAAGCACGTTGAGGGCGGCCGATTTACGAAAGAAGGTGTAGATCGTCTCGTAGCCACTGTGCTGGACGGTCTTCTCGAGTCCCGTGATGAGCGCGACGTCAGGCTTCACCATCTCGAGCGAAACCCCGAAGAAATTGGGGGTCTTCAAGGGAACGGCCAACCAAGGACCTTGAGCGACGCTCGAGGCGCGTACGTAGAGGTGCGAGCCCACGACGCGAATCTCCTCGTTCACGGCCGTGAAGATGACCGGGAACTGCACGTGAGCCTCGACGCGTTCTTTCGCGAAGTCAATCTGAAGTTGCGCCGTCAACCCCGCCCCCGAACCCGAGCGCAGCGACAGCGCCACGTCGGCGGTTTTGGGCGGATAGCCACCCAGCGCGAGGGGGTCCTTCGAAAGGCCGAGAGGATTCGAATCGGTCGCCGCCAGCACGACACCAGTGATCGTGAGCGCGAGGGCGAGGGCGGCGATGAGCGGCCCGCCGACCCGCTTAGATACTGGCATGAGCCCACCCTACCGGGCGTTTCGCGCGCCTTCTTTCAGCTTCGAGCGCCTTCGCGTAAGAGTTCGATAAAGAGATCGAGGGAGATATTGCGTCCCGTCGAGATGAAGCCGATTCGCGACGTCTCGTCGTCAACGAGGTGGTTGGCGATCGCGGCGTAGGGTGCGACGGACGAACCCTCCATCACGAGGCCGCTCTCCTCGGCGACTTCGGCGACCGCGCGACGAATCTCGATTTCGGGCACGAGTACGAGCACCACGCCCGCGCGCGCGATGAGCTCATTGGTGATCGCTCCGTCGTCGCCGCCGCCCGCGAGACCGTCGGCGATGGTCACTCCGTGCACGACCTGATCCATCGTCGCGCCACGAAGGACGTGATAGAGCGCGGCCGAGGGTTCGGGCTGGACCCCGGTGAGGATGACGTCGAGTCGCC
>Ga0307372_10005081_pt1 | contig 19941 bp, 22 predicted proteins | sample OX1MG_FD_202533 | JGI IMG/M metagenome (GOLD analysis project Ga0307372, IMG submission 202533) | Soil microbial communities from Risofladan, Vaasa, Finland - OX-1 | ecosystem: Environmental > Terrestrial > Soil > Coastal area > Acid sulfate soil | place: Finland: Risofladan, Vaasa | collected...
ACGCTCCCGGACGCCGACGTGGCGCTGGTTGCCAGCGTGCGCAGGTCTGCCGCCGTCTTCGAGACGCTGCGAGCCCGCGGCGTCACGGACGAGCAGCTTGCACGGGTGCGTGCTCCAGCGGGCGTGCGCCGCGCCGGGGCGCAGGAGGAGATCGCGCTCCATGCGCTGGCCGAGATCGTGGCGTTGCGGCACGAACGCCTCGCCGCGAATCCCGTTCCCGACGCGGCGATCATCGTCGGATTCGCCGTCGACCCGGTCTGCGGGATGACCGTCGACACGTCCGATGCCACGCACACGGCTGTGCATGACGGCACGACGTACTACTTCTGCTGCGCCGGGTGTGAGGAGCGGTTCGTCGCAAGCCCGGGTCTGTTTGTGAGCGCACCGACCCGCTGAGTGGGCACGTCGCACGCGGCGGGGGTGATCCTCGCCGCCGGCGCGTCGACGCGGATGGGTGCACCGAAGCAGCTCCTGCCCATCGACGGCCGGCCGCTGCTGGAGGTTGCTGTCAGCGCCGCCTGTGAAGCTCGCCTCGAGGACGTCGTCGTCGTGCTCGGCGCGCACGCGGAGGAGATCCGGCGGAACGTCGCCTTCGGGCGCGCACGGGTCGTGATGAACCCCGACCACGAGCAGGGAATGAGCACGTCGCTGCGCGCCGGGATCGCAAGCCTCGGGCCGGAGGTCGACCGCGCCGTCGTGATCCTCGGTGACCAGCCGGACATCACGGCGTCGCTGCTGGACCGTCTCCTCGAGGCGCAGGCCACGTCCGGCCTCCCTGCCGCGGCCCTCAGCTTCGGCGGCCTGCTCCATCCCCCGATGGTGCTTGCCCGCGAGATGTGGGACGGGCTCGACGAGCTCCAGGGTGATGTCGGGCTTCGCGCCGCTGTGCGGGCACACCCCGAGCTCGTCGCCGCACTCCCGGCGGATCGTCCGAACAGCCATCCGATCGACATCGACACCCGCGAGGACTTCGAGCGGCTCGCCGCGGACCATGGCTGAGGCGCTCTGCTAGCCTCAACCGGTCCAGCCGGGTTCTCGGAGGTGGGTTCGTTGCCAGCACTGGTCATCGTCGCCGAGCGGCTCATCGACGGCACCGGCCGAGACCCTGTCGAAGCTGCCGCGGTGGTCATCGAGAATGGGCGGATCACCGCTGCGGGAGCCCGGTCGTCGCTGACCATCCCGCCGGACGCGGAGGTCATCGAGGATGACGACCTCACGCTCGTTCCGGGGTTCATGGACATGCACGTCCACCTGGCCATGTCGGGAACGAACCTGGTGCGCTTCCTCATGACGCCGCCATCGCTCGCCCTCCTCGAATCCGTGCCCAACTGTGCGCGCACGCTGGCGGCCGGCGTGACCACGGTGCGCGACGCCGGCAACACTCCGGCCGGCGTGCGACTGGCGGCCGAGGCGGGACACTTCCCGGCACCGCGCATGCAGCTGGCTGTCGGACTGCTGAGCCAGACGGGCGGTCACGGTGACGACTGGATGCCGTGCGGTGTGCATCTCGGGACGAGCTACGTCGACGTGCCGCACCCGGTGGTGGACGGCGCCGACGGCATGCGGCGCAAGGTGCGAGAGGTGCTGCGCGCCGGTGCTGACTGGATCAAGCTGTGCACGAGCGGCGGTGTGCTCAGCCCGGGTGACCTTCCCGACCATGCGCAGTTCTCGGTCGAGGAGATCCGTGTCGCGGTGCAGGAGGCCGCGGTGGTCGGCAGGCGCGTCATGGCGCATGCCATGTCCCCGGCGGGGATTCGCAATGCGCTCATCGCCGGGGTCACCAGCATCGAGCACGGGTGCCTGATCGACGACGAGGGCATCGCGCTCATGAAGGAGAAGGGCGCGTATCTCGTCCCGACGCTGGTCGCACCCGGCGACGTGGTCGACGGTGCCAAGGCCGGCGGCGGCGGTCTTCCGCCCGAGATGGTCGAGAAGGCGCAGCGCATCGGGGTGCTGCATCGGGCGGCGGTCTCAGCGGCCATCGCGGCGGGCGTCAAGGTCGCCATGGGCACCGACGCGGCGGTGGGTCCGCACGGCGGCAACCTGCGCGAGCTCGGGTTGATGGTCCGCTGCGGCATGACGCCGATGCAGGCGATCGTCGCCTCGACCACCGTTCCCGCGGAGCTGATCCATCGCCCCGACCTCGGCTCGCTCGAGGCGGGCAGGCTCGGCGACGTCGTCGCCGTGCGGGGCGATCCGCTGGCGGACATCGACATCCTCGCCGACCCTGCGCACATCCGCCTCGTGCTCAAGGACGGGCGGGTCGCCTGCGACTTTCGTGCTGGGTCGGGCGCCGCTCAGGGCTCCTCGGGATCCTCGTCGAGCGCGGCCTCGTAGGGCGGGATTCGCCAGGCCGCCTCGCGCCCGAGCAACCCGCCGTGGCCGAGTGACGCGAGGTACGTGGGATCGAGCGGCAGGCCGGCGTGAAGGCGGGCGAGCAGCAGGTCGAGCGCGCTCCGTCGCGAGAACATGCCGCAGGACGCCACGCCGATGACGGGTGTGCCGAGCAGCTCGGCGATCCAGTAGCTGCTCCCCGGATGCATCGGCAGACCGCGGCGGATCGAGGTCGCCCCCGACGCGAGGAGGCTCTGCCAGGTCACCTCGAGCGGATCGACCGACGCGACGCCGACGGCGAGGACGACATCCGCGGACGCCGCCGCCGCTCGGAGCGCGTCCTGGACCTGGCGCGCGTCGTCGTCGATGTATCGCACCGGCAGCACACTGCCGCCAAACCAGTCGCTGCGCAGGCCGAGCGATCGCTCGAAGCGTGCCCGCGCGTTGTCGGTGAGCTGCTGGCGGACGATTGCGGCGACCCGCAGCGGGAGGAACGGGCGGACACTCAGCACGTCCGCATCGTCCGTTGACGTCGCAGCCGCGCGCTCGGCGGCGACGACCGCCGTCTCGGCGATCGCGAGCGGAGTCACCTTGACCCCCGCCAGGGTCCGGCCCGCGTCGACCGGCAACCCGTCGGGGACGGTGAACACGGTCACCCCGTCGATGAGATTCACCGCCGCGAGGGTCGGGACATCGACCTGGACCAGCCCGCGCCATGCGGAGACCAGCCGGGCCTGCGACTCGACCGGCGCACGCGTGCTGGTGCCCGGGCCCGCCACAGCCGCGGCGATGCGGATCGCGGCGGCATCCTCACCCAGGTCGCCCTCGTCGAGCCACAGCAGATGGAGCTCAACGGGCTGGGCTGACTCGAGGATCGCGGCATCGTCAGCGGCGAGCACCGCGCCCTTGGTCAGCACCGTCCGTCCACCGGCACCGACGACGTCCCGGCAGAGCACCGCTCCCGACCAGCGAGCCGGGGTCCCGTCGATCGCTGAGCCGGGAAGGACCTCCAGCCTCACCCGGCCGGTGCGGCGGTCATCTTCGACATCGAACCCGCGTCCTTCCCGCGCCGGACGGCCACGATCTCGGCGAGGATCGCGACAGCGATCTCCTCGGGGGTCTGCGCGCCGAGGTTGAGCCCGACCGGGCTGTGGATCCTGGCGATGTCGGCGTCGGTGAAACCCGCCTCGTGGAGCCGCGCGACACGTTTCGCGTGGGTCCCGCGGCTGCCGATTGCGCCGATGTACCCGGTCTCGGTGCGCAGCAGCGCCGTCAGCGCGGGGTCCTCGAACTTCGGATCGTGGGCCAGGCACACCGCGGCGTCCCGTGGGCCAAGCTCAAAGCGTGGCAGGGCCTCGTCGGGCCAGGCGGTGACGAGGCGCTCCGCATTGGTGATGCGCTCCGCGTTGTTGAACGCCGAACGGGGATCGATGACCGAGACGATGAAGCCCGCGGCACCCGCCATCGTGGTCAGCGGTATGGCGATGTGCACCGCGCCGATCACCACCAGTTGTGGCGCCGGGACGATCGGGTCCACGAACACTCGGAGCCCGGCGACCTCCTCGACACCGGGCAGGCCGGATGCGAGGCGCTGTCGTGCAGCGGCAACCGTTTCCTGCTCGGTGATCGCGCCACCCAGGCTGCCGACGAGACCGCCGCCGGACGTCGCCGCCGCCCGGCCGCCCGCGTGGTCGCCGTCCAGGACGGTCAACAGCGCAACCGGCCGCGAGGTCTCGATGGCGGTGCGGACGGCTTCGATCACCGGGTCCGACCCGTCGCTCTCGAGCGTCTCGACGAAGATGTCGACCTCGCCGCCGCAGGACAGACCCACGGCCCAGCCCATCTCATCGCTGATGCCGTAATGGAGCAGCCGCGGTGGCGCGCTGCCGTCGATGGTCGCCTGCGCCTCCAGCACCACGGCGGACTCGAGGCACCCGCCGCTGACGGATCCGGCCATCCGGCCGTCGCGACTGACGAGCAACCGGGCGCCCATCGGACGCGGGGTCGATCCGGACGTGCCGACCACGGTCGCGATCGCAACCAGAGGGTCGCCGTCACTCCATTCGGTCAGCGTCGGCAGCAGGTCTCGCATGGTGTGAGTATCCGCTTCCACGCAGTTCCCGGACAACCCGTTCGGTTTGTCGACCAGTGCACAATGCCTGGAATGGAAATCACGAACTCCTTCGCCGTCAAGGCGCCTCCCGACGTCGTGTACGCGTTTCTGCTCGACGTCAACAACGTCGTCGGCTGCGTCCCGGGCGCGGAGCTGTCCGAGGTGGTCGACCCGGACACCTTCAAGGGCAAGGTCCGCATCAAGGTCGGACCGGTGACCGTCAGCTACAACGGCACCGCGCGCATCACGTCGCGCGACGCGGCGACTCGCACCGCGACCCTCGAGGCCGACGGCAAGGAGACCACGGGATCAGGGTCCGCACAGGCGACGACGGCCATGTCGGTCGTTGCAGACGGCGACGCGTCGACCGTCACCCTCACCACCGACTTCACCGTCGTCGGACGGGTGGCGCAGTTCGGTCGCGGGATCATGGAGGACGTCTCGCGCCACCTCGTCGGCCAGGCGGCCGAATGCATCCAGTCGAAGCTCGAGGCGCCCCCGGCCGGCACAGCTCCGGCCCCTGCGGCCGCTGCGAACGGCACGACCGCAACGCCCACAACCGCATCGACGCCGACACCGGCGTCAACGCCGTCGCAGCCCGCCGCACTCGATGCCGTGGCGCTCGGCCGGGCGGTGGCCAAAGAGCGGCTCAGCCGGCTCAAGGTCAACCCGCAGAGCATCGCGATCGGGCTCGGCGCGCTGATCAGCTTCCTGCTGCTCCGGCGCTGGCGGCGAGCGCGGCGGCGCCGGCGCGCGGCGAACGGCTAGCCCTCCGGGGAAGCTCGGCGAGCAGCTTGCCCAGCGTGTCGAGCGCATCGACGCTGTGGGCGCTCAGGAAGTCGTCGCAGTGCGGGAGTGCTGCGGCCATCCCGCGCGTTTCCGGCTGGTACACGTCGCTGCCGAGGAGCGGGTTCAGCCAGATCAGGCGGTAGCACGTACGGCGTAGCCGGGCCATCTCGCGACCCAGCTGGTCGGGATCACCCCGGTCCCACCCGTCGCTGATGATGAGCACGACCGCGCCGTGTCCGAGCACGCGTCGTGCGTGCACCCGCTGGAAGGTGTGCAGCGCGTCGGCGATGCGAGTGCCGCCGCCGATGTCGTGCACCTGCTCGGCGACGTGATCGAGCGCGGAGTCAATGTCACCATGCCGGAGCAGGTGGGTGATTCTGGTCAGATGTGTCGAAAACGCGAAGGTCTCCACGCGCTCCCGGCGCCCGATGGCATGCGCGAACACGAGCAGGTGGCGCGAGTAGCGGTCCATCGACCCACTCACGTCGCAGAGGATGACGATCGGGCGGCGCTTCCTGCGAGCGCTCGCGCGCGAGAGTTGTGGAGCATCCCCTCCCTGGCGAGCAGCCGAGCGCATCGTCCGTCGCAATTCCACCGTGCCACGCCGGTCCGCGCGCAGACGGCGGGTTCGCCGCTCTGCGACACGCCACGGCGCCTGACGGAGCAGCCGGCGAACGGACGCCAGCTCTTCCCAGCTCATATCGCGAAAGTCGCGCCGGCGGAGGAGTTCCTGCGCGCTGTACCCCGCGCTCGACGCGGGCGGTCCCTCGACCTCGCGCGCGACGCCCGACGTGGACAGGCCGAGTGCGTCCATCCAGGCCTTCACCTGTTTGGGGTCCAGGGCGAGGGGACGGCTGCGTCCGGGCACCGATCCGCTCTTGCCCTCACCGCCTGGGCGCGAGAAGAAGAGGTCGAACGCGGCGTCGAAGACCGGTCCTTCCTCGCGCCGTGTGACGAAGACCGCGCGGAGCGCGAAGCGGACCTCGTCGGGGTGCGCGAGGTCGATGGCGAGCAGCGCCTGGCAGGCGTCCTGCACGCGCTCAGGCCCGGTCGTCAGCCCGGCGTCGCGCAGGAGTCGTGCAAAGAGGGTGACGCTCTCGACGGGGTCCGGGGCGTTGGCGATCACCGTCCTGACGGGCCGGCGATTGCCTCCTCGCTCCGCTCGAGATCCTCCTGGTGCTTGATCGCCGCACCCATGGTCTCGCGCAGCGCCTCGGGTGTCGCCTCGGTGTGGCCGAGCGCCGCGAGCGCTCTCGCCCAGTCAACCGTTTCTGCCACTCCTGGCACTTTGTAGAGGTCGAGCCCGCGCAGCCTCTGGGTCACCTCCGCGACCTGGCGGCCGAGTCGCTCGGAGACCTCGGGCGCGCGGACACGCACGATCGCGACCTCGCGCTCGAGATCCGGGTAATCGATCCAGTGGTACAGGCAGCGGCGTTTGAGCGCGTCGTGGACCTCACGTGTCCGGTTCCCCGTGAGGATCACGAGCGGCGGACGCCGCGCCCGGATCGTGCCCAGCTCGGGGATGCTGATCGCGAAGTCGGCGAGGATCTCGAGCAGGAACGCCTCGAATTCCTCGTCGGAACGATCGATCTCGTCGATGAGCAGGACGGGCGGAACCGCATCGTCGTTGTCGATCGCGTCGAGCAGCGGACGGCGCAGCAGGAAGTCGGGACCGAAGACGTCCTGCTCGGCCCGCGCGCGGTCCGCGCCCTCGCCGAGGAGGCGGATGTGCAGCAGCTGCCGCGCGTAGTTCCACTCGTACGCCGCGTGGGCGAGGTCGATCCCCTCGTAGCACTGGAGCCGGATCAGGCGGGCACCCAGGCCCGCTGCGAGCGCGCGCGCCGCCTCGGTCTTGCCGACGCCCGCCTCGCCCTCGAGGAACAGCGGCTTGTTGATCCGCATCGACACGAGGATCGCCGTGGCCAGACGGCGATCGCAGAGATAGTCATGGGCGCCGAGCATCTCGACAACGGCGTCGACCGATGCCGGCTGCGCGGCATCGGCGGAGATGTTCACCTCCTCAGCCTGACGAGTCCGCCGACCAACGGTCAAGCGGAACGCCAGTCAGACCGGGTAGACGTCGACCTCCGTCGCCTTCACGACCGCGAAGACATCGCCGCCTTCGGCGAGACGGAGCGCGGCGGCTGCAGCCGGCGTGACCTCGGCGACGAGCGGGATCGTGCCGGTGAGCCGGATGCGCCAGCGATCGCCTTCAGGGTCGATGCCGGCAATCGCGAGCTGGAACACGTTGCGAGGGCTGCCCTCGGGCGCCTGGCGATACAGGGCGACTGCGCGCGGGTGAATCGTCGCGAGGGCCGGGCCCGTGACGTCGGAGGCAACGACCAGCGATGAGCCGCCCTCGATGCTCAGCGAGCTGTTGCTGACCGATCCGTGCAGCAGGTTGAGGCCGGCCATGGTGGCGATCCATGAAGAGCGCGGCCGCGACGTGACATCGGTGAACGACCCCTCCTGCGTCATGCGTCCGTTCTCGAGCACGATGACCCGCTCGGCGAGCGATGCCGCCTCGAGGGGGTCGTGCGTCACCAGCAGGCGGACCCCGGAGAACCCGGCCAGGTGCTCACGGAGCGCGCGGCGCAGCTCGAGCCGGCCGGACGCATCGACGGCTGCAAGGGGTTCGTCGAGCAGCAGCACCTGCGGATCGGTGACGAGCACGCGAGCGAGCGCGGCACGCTGTGACTGCCCGCCGCTCAGCGCTGACGGCCGGCTCGATGCGTACGCGCCGAGGTCGACGCGCTCGAGCCATTCGTGTGCGCGGACGCCGGCGACACGCCGGTCGACACCACGGGCACGCAACCCGAACGCGACGTTGTCGAGCACGCTCAGGTGCGGGAACAGTCCGTGGTCCTGAAACACGAAACCGACACGCCGTGCCTCCGGAGTCAGGTGCGTCCCCGTTGCCGAGTCGTCGAACACGACCCCGTCGATCTCGACGTGTCCCTCTCCGACCGGCGCGAGCCCCGCAATCACGCGAAGCAGCGTTGTCTTTCCGGCACCGTTCGGACCGAGCACGGCAACGGTCACACCGGCATCGGCCGCAACCTCGCAGTCCAGGTGCAGCCTGCCCATGTGAGTGCTCACCGTCGCCCGCAGCGTCATCGCAGCGCACCCAGCCAGCGGTCGCGAAGGACGACGAGCACGAGCACCGATATCGTCAGCAGGAGCAATGACAGTGTTATCGCCTCGCCCACCTGCCCAGAACCTTCGAAGGCGCTGTACGCGGCGATCGGTAGCGTCTCGGTCGTCCCGGGGAAACTCCCGGCAAAGGTGATGGTTGCGCCGAACTCTCCGAGCGCTCGAGCCCAGCAGAGCGCTGCGCCCGCGGCAATCGAGGGTGCTGCCAGCGGCAGGGTCACGTGCAAGAACCGTCGCCACGGTCGCGCTCCCAACGTCGCCGCCACTTCCTCGTAGTGATCGTTTCGTTGCCGCAGTCCGGCCTCGACTGTGATCACCAGGAAGGGAAACCCGACGAATGCCTCGGCGATGGCTGCCCCCGCGGTGCTGAATGGAAGGACGATCCCGAAGTGCCCCAGGACTGCTCCGATCGGCGTGGCTTTGCCGAGCGCCGTCTGCAACGCGATACCGCCCACGACCGGCGGAAGCACCAGTGGAAGCGTGACGAGAGCTCGGATGACCCGCCTGCCGGGCATGGACGTTCGGGCCAGGAGGTGAGCCAGCGGTACACCAATGACCAACGCAATCGCGACTGCGATTAGTGAGCATTCGAGCGACAAACGGAGCGCGGTGAGGACATCGGCCGAAACGAGTTCCGATGGCAGGCGGCTCCAGTCAACATGGGCGAGCAGACCGATGAGTGGAAGGGCGATGAACAGCACCGCCACCGCGGCCGGTATGAGAAGACCGAGGAGCGGGCGTCGGCTGACGCCCGACGTCACGACGGCGGAAGGAACCCGGCGGTCAGCAAGGCTGCGTGGACGCTTCCTGAAACGACTTCAGTGACGAATGCGTCGGCGGCCGTGAGATTGCTGCTCGACTTGAGGGCGGCGATCTCATACGTGCCAATGACGTTCTGAGCGTCGGGGATCGGCACGCCGGTTACTTTGCCAGACGCGCCGACGACATCAGTGACGAAGACGAGCGCGGCGTCGGCGTTGCCGGATGCAACCTGCTCGACAACCTCGGCGTCGTCGAGTTGTAGCGACTTTGGGGTGAGCGTGATCCCCGCCCTCTTGAGCGCCATAGCCGAATATGAGCCGACGGGGACGCTCGGGTCGGCGAGCACCACGGCGAGCCCCGGTTTTGCGAGATCGGCCAAGCTCGTGACGTTCTTCGGATTGCCAGGCGCGACGATGATCTCGAGTTCGTTCTTGCAGAAGGGCACAGGGGTTTCCACGAGTCCCGCCGTGACCAGTTGTTGCATCGTCGAGGTGTTCGCTGTGGCGATGACGTCAGCCGGCGCGCTATTCGTGATCTGGGTCACAAGGGCCTGCGAGCTGCCGTATGAGTACGAGGCTTTGAAGCCAGGGTGGTCCACCTCGAGTCCCTTCTCGGCCGCGTTGAACGCAGATGTCAACGATGACGCCGCGAATACCGTGATGGATCCACTCATCGCGTCACGTGTCGCGCTCGGCGCCGGCGACCCCGAGCTGCCGCACGCGGAAAGCGCGAGTGCGCCGGTGGCCCCGGCCACCATGAATCGTGGACCCGTCCGCATCATCACCTGCCCCTCGTCTGTGCGTCCGCGGATGGTGGTGGCAGCTCGATCACCACGTTCGTTGCCTTCACGGAGGCGACCGCGAGCATCCCCGGTTCGAGGTGCAATTCCTCGACGGCCTCGCGGCTGATCAGCGAGCTGATTCGGAACGGTCCGGCCTGAAGCTTCACGTGCGCCATGACGCCATCCTTGACGACGTCGGTGACGAGACCGACGAAGTGGTTGCGAGCCGATTCGGTCACGGGGAGAGTCGGGTGGCTGCTTGCCATCTCGACCGCGAGCTGCGCCAGGGCGACCCCGTCGATCAGACGGTGGCCTCCAGCGGTTCGGACTGTCTTGATGCGGCCCCCGTCAGCCCAGCGGCGGACCGTGTCAACGCTGACGCCGAGGAGGTCGGCGGCCTGCCCCATCTTGTATGTCGACATGGGCGCGAACCATACCGCACGAGCAGCCTTCTACTCAACTCTGGCTCGCGATTGCGCGGTTTACTGCTCCTCCTGCGCGATGCGTCGGGCAGCCAGGCGCGAGCGTATGCTCCCGGCGTGATCGGCCATCGCCACGCGCGGGTTGCCGCGTCGGCGAGCGTCCTGCTCGCGTTCGCCGGGCTCTGGGTGGGCCACACCCTCGAGTACCTGCGTGTCTGGGGTGGAGCGGGGCTTGCCGACTCGATCACCAACCCGGTCCACGCCTACATGCTGCCGCTTGCAGGAGCGCTGGTGGTGCTCGGGGCGCTCTTCGCGATCCGCCTCCTTCGTGCGTGGCAGGCGCTCAACATGCGTCTCGACCAGGCTGCGCTGAGGTTGCGGCGGGTGTGGCGGGGGCGCGTGGAGCAGGTCCCGGCCGCGGCGCCAGGTCGATCACCAGGGGCGCGTCTCGTGGCGATCTGGTTGCCGCTGGCTGCCGCGCAGATCGCCCTGTACCTCGTCCAGGAGAACATCGAGGCGGTCGCCAGAGCACAGCCCGCACCCGGCCTCGGGTCGATCACGGGGGTTCACTGGGCGGCGCCGCTCGTTCATCTCTACGTGGCGCTACTGCTGGCGTGTGGAACGCGCATTTGCCAGATTCTGCTGCGACGCCGGACAGCCGTCGTCGAGCGCGTCGAGGCCTTCGTGCGCGCTGCGGTGCGGCGCCTCAGCGACCTGCCCGCTCCCGTCTCCGCGCCACCTGCGCCTGATCGGCGCTCACCGTTCGACACCCTGGGCCGCGATCTGTGGCGGAGGCCGCCACCGCCGCTCCTCGACGCCTGAACCCCGTCCGTGAGCTTCGGCTCACCTTCGTTCGTTCACCACCGAGGAGGCATCACGTGTCCATCAATCGCCGTCGCGCGTCCGCAGCCGTCGCGGGCGCGCTGCTCGCTCTCGCGACCTCGTTCGCGGTCGCTTCGGCGCACGACATCTTCACCGCCGGCCGCTACCGCGTGGCGATTGGTTGGCAGTTCGAGCCGGCTTCCGGGACCGACACGTATATCGACACCGGGAACGCCGTCCAGGTGTTCATTGACGTCGCGTCCGCCGGCGACCAGCGCGGGACCCCGGTGAGCAACCTGAACCGGGACTGCTCGCACCCCGATTTTCAGGTCACGGTCACTGCCGGTGGCACCGCCAGCAGCCCCTTCTGCCCCGCGCCCGCGTACGACCCCGACACGGGCAGCGGCAGGCTCGACGAGTACGACGCGCCGCTGATACCAACCGTGGTCGGCACGTACACGTTCCACATCTTCGGCGCCATCGACGGAACGCCGATCGACCAGACTGTCGTGTCGGGGCCGTCGACATTCGACTCGGTCGGTGACTCGAGCGCCGCGCAGTTCCCGGTCGCCATACCTTCAACCGCCGAGATCGCGAGCAAGGTCGATGCTGTGACGCGGCGCGCCGCGAGCGCGGTCGCTGCTGCGCAGACGGCCAACTCGGAGGCGGCAACCGCGAAGTCGAGTGCCGGTACCGCGACGCTGCTCGCGATCGTGGCCATCGTGTTTGCGCTGCTGCTGAGCGCGCTGAACGTGGGGATCGGATTGCGCCGTCGGAGGACGTAGCGTTGCCGCGGGGTCGGGTCGTTGCTCCTGCGGCACTGGTCGCCGCCGCGGTGGTGATGGCATTGCCGCTGTCCGCGTCCGCGCACGCGCTGCCGCAGAGCGCCGTGCCGGCTGAAGGCGCGGAAGTGCAGACGGCGCCCGCGTTCGTGCAGATCACGTTCGGCGAGTCCCCCGACCCTCGACTGTCGACGATCAGCGTTGTCTCGAGCTCGGGGACGAACGTGGACGCGGGTCCGACGACCGCCGTCCCCGGACATCCGCTTGAGCTCGAGGTGCGGCTCAAGGCGATCGGCAACGGGGTGTACACCGTGACGTGGAAGACGGTGTCCGAAGTCGACGGACATCTTGCCGCCGGCGCGTACGCATTCGGGGTCGGAGTCTCCGCCGCCGGTGCGAGCGCTCACGCCGCGCGGGCCGTGACGTCGCCGCCGCCGTCGGTGCTCGCGGTGGTCGGTCGCTGGCTGCTCTTCGTCGGCCTGATGGGCATCGTTGGCGTTGCGTCGACATGCCTGATCGCGGTGCGGTCCGTCCCGCGTTTCGCGCCGCGTGCGCTCGTCGTCATGCTCGTCGCTGCCGCGCTGGGCGTCGCCGCAATCGTTGAAGCGGAACGAGAGGCCGCAGGGGTCGCGTGGAGCGCTCTGTTCTCGACATCACTCGGAACGACCATCGTGGAGCGACTCATCGCACTGGTCGCGGCCGGGGCCGGTGTTGCACTGACGTTCGCGACCGCACGCTCGGCCCGTCGCTGGGGCGTCGTCCTGTCGGGCGCCGGTGCCGCCGCATCGATGTGGGTGGACGTCGCCGCGAGTCACGCCGGTGCGCAGGCGCCGGTGGCTGTGAACCTGCTGATCCAGTGGGCGCATATCGTTGCGGCAGCAGTGTGGATCGGCGGTCTGCTCGTCCTCCTGCTTGCGGTGCGGGGCGAGCCGTCCGACGTCAGCGGACAGGTGGTGCGCCGTTTCTCGACCACCGCCGGAGTCGCGATCATCGTCGTCGCCGCTACCGGGACATTCCGCGCCGTTGTCGAGGTCGAGTCGATCGGACAGCTCTTCGGGACGGCGTTCGGCATCCTCGTGCTGGTCAAGGTCGCGCTCCTCCTGGTTCTGGCCGGACTGGGCGCCGTCAACCGCTGGGTCAACGTCGCGCGCGCATCAACCGCGCTCCGTTGGTTACGGCGCGTCGCGTCCACCGAGATCGTCATCGGCGCCGCGGTCGTCGCGGTCGCCGCAACGCTGGTCAATGTGGCGCCGCCGGTGGCATCGGCATCGATTGCGACCGTCGCCGCGGCGAACCGTCTCGTCGTCACGGGCAGCGATTACGCCACCACCGTGAAGGTCCGCCTCACCGTTGCGCCCGGCAGCGCCGGCTTCAACACGTTCACGCTCGCCGTCACCGACTACGACACGGGGACCCCGGTGCACGCGAGCTCCGTGCAGCTGGAGTTCACACAGCCGCTCCGGCCGCAGCTCGGCGAGTCGACGCTGACCCTGCACCGTCAGGGGGCAGGGAGCTTCGCCGCTCGCGGCGGCAACCTCGCGATCGCCGGCGTCTGGGAGGTCGTGGCGATCATCCAGAATGGCGGCAGCTCCGCCGAGGTGCACCTCCAGGTGAGCACGATCAGCGCCGCGCCCGCCGTCACCGCCACGCGTTTCGCGGGATTGCCGACTCTGTACTCGGTGCACTTGCAGAACGGCTGGATCGCGCAGGTCTATCTCGATCCCGACAAAGCAGGCGCTGACGAGTTTCACGTGACGTTCTTCGCCGGTGCCGGCGAGACGAGCGAGCTGCAGATGAGCGGTGCAACGGTGGGGATGACCGTTGCCGGACGCACCCCGACGATCCTCGTGACGCGACGCCTCGACCCGATCGGGCACTTCGTGTCTGATGTGATTGTCCCGGCCGGTCCCACGCGCTTCGACATCATCGGGACGACGCAGTCCGGGCAGGCAATCTCGACGTACCTGGTGATCACGCCCGGAGCGTGAGGGCAGTCAGCGAATCGACGAGCTGATGAGCTCGGCGATCATGGCCGGGTCTTCCAGATACGGCATGTGCGCCATGCCGGCGAGCACATGGTGTCGCGAATCGGCGAGCCAGTCCGAGAGCTCCCTGGAACGTGAGACGACAAACGGAAGATCGAGGTCCCCGCAGGCGACGGTCACCGGCATCGTGATCTCCTCGAGCCGTGACCATGCGGCGAGGCCGCTCTTCCCCGACTCCTCCGGGATCTCGTTCTTGAGCGCGATCGCGTTCATCTGCAGCGCAAGCTCACGTGCGGAGCCGGACACCCGGCCCTCGGGCGCGCTCGGCCCGTCGAGCCAGAGCCACATCTCGATGCGGTTGATCTCGTCGAGGTCGCCCGACGTCTGCGCCGCCTCCCAGAGATGCACGAGGTGCTCGGTCGAGGCGTCGAACACCGTGGGCTCGGGCGCGCCGCTGACGGCGGGTGCAAGCAGCACGAGCCCGGCGATCCGATCCGGATCCGAGAGTGCGGCATCAATGGCAAGCTCACCGCCCATCGAGCTGCCGACCAGCCAGACCGGACCGGTCGCCACCTGGTCGAGGACGGCGCGCAGGTCATCGAGATGCGTGAATCCGTACGTCGCAGCCGTTGTCTCGCCGTATCCACGCATGTCGTAGGCGACCACGCTCCTCGGCTGGAGCGCGTCGGCGACCGCGTGCCAGCTGCGCCGGTCGGCGACCCCGGCGTGGAGCAGGACGACGGGCTGGCCCTCTCCGGGCCAGCGTTCGGCCGCGAGGGTGGCGGTTCCGCGTTCCACGGTGAACTTCTCGGATGGCACTTGCCCATTCTGACCGCCCATCCGCGGAGTAGCTTGGATCTGACGTGCGCACCATCGGCATCGACGTGGCCAGCCAGGACGCCGGGACGGCCATCTGCTCGATCCGCTGGGAGGATGGGTTCGCCGAGATCGAGCCGCTCGGGCCACCCGGGGCGAGTGACGATCAGATCCACCGCTCCATCGAGAGCGCCGATCGGGTCGGGGTGGACATCCCGCTCGGCTGGCCGGCCGCCTTCGTCGACGCGGTGAGCAGTCACCATCGCGGCGAGGCATGGACGGCGCCGACGGACGGCGAGGGTATGCAGGCGCTTCGGCTCCGCGAGACGGACCGATGGGTCACCCGCCGGGCACGCCGGCCGGGGGAGCCGGAAGCGCGCTGCCATCCGATGAGCGTGTCGACCAACCTCATCGCCATCCCCGCGATGCGCATGGCGCGCGTCCTGGGTCCGATCGACCGCTCCGGCAGAGGCGCGGTTGTCGAGGTGTATCCCGCCGTCGCGCTGTTCGTGTGGGGTCTGCCGTACCGGCGCTACAAGGGCGCCGAGCCGTCGCATCGTGCGACACGTGATGTGCTGGTCCGTATGTTGCGCGAGTCGGCACCATGGCTTCGAGCCGCGGCCGATGACTGGACTGTCGTCGGTGAGAACGACCATGTCCTGGATGCCGTCATCGCATCACTCGTCGCACGAGCCAAGGCGCGCGGGCTCTGCGACGAGAGCTACGACGCGGAGTCGGACGGCGCGCGGAGCGAAGGCTGGATCGCCCTCCCACTGCCCGACGCGCTGCGCCGCCTCGTCTAGGACGTCAGCCGATACCCTCGATCATGACCCTGGTCTCCGTCCGGCATACGCGTTGTCCAGCATCTGACGCACCGTCGTCTCGTCGGGCACGAGCGGATCGTCGTGGGTAGCCTCCCACACGCGATGCGCGGCCTCATCGAGGCCGTCCTCCGGCATGCCCAAATCGGAGAGCGCGACGGGCAAATCCAATTGCTGGAGCAACGCAAACAGCGCATCCGCAGGAGCGCCGGAACCGAGCATCCGCGCCGCACTTCGCATCGCGCCGGGCGCGCGCGGCGCAACCATCGCCGTGGTTTGTGGGAGCAGCACGGCGTGCGTCTCCGCATGCGGCAGCTTCCATCCACCTCCGAGCACGTGCGCGGTCCGGTGATGAATGCCGATACCGGCCTGCGCCATCGCCACGCCGGCGAGGCATGCGCCGACGAGGTTGCCGCCATGCGCCTCGACGTCATCGGGATTCGCGACGACGCGTGGCAGGCCGTCGACGAGCCTGCGGCCACCATCGATCGCGAGGGTGTCGGTGATCGGATTCGCGGCGCGAACCCAGAGCGCCTCGACGCAATGCGCGAGTGCGTTCAACCCCGACGCGGCGGCGAGACGAGCTGGCATGCCCGCGCACAACTCCGGGTCGTAGACGACCGCGCGCGGGAGCACCCGAAGGTCGTATGACGTGTGCTTGCGACCGTTCGTGGTGCGACCCCACACAGCGGTCATCTCGGAACCCGAGTACGTCGTCGGCACCGCGACGAGTGGCAGCTCGCAGGTGAACGCGAGCACCTTGCCGAGACCCGTCGGTGAGCCACCGCCGACGCTCACCACAACATCGGCATCCACCTCTCGCGCCGTGTTCGCCGCAGCGTCGGCAACATCGATCGGCAGGTGCTGTGAGGAGCCGCCGACGGCACCCGCGACGAGGTCGCCCAGGGCCGCTCGCGCGCGCTGGAACGCGGCGCTCGTCGATGCGCCGCCGCCGACGAGCAGGACTCGATGGCGCTCGAGTCGTGTCACCTCGTCGCTGAGACGGCTGACCGCGCCAGGGGCGAACACCACTCTCGAGGGGAGTGAGGTCCACATGAATGCCTCGGTCACGGGGAGATCCCTGATCTGTCGCTCTGGTCCATGAAGCGATCTTGACACCCGGCTTCGCAGCCTTTCCATCCTCTTCTCAGGCTGGTGACAGGGGAGTCGCCGCCCGGGTTCCCGCCTGCAGGGCGCGCCAGAGTGGCCACGTGCTGGATTGGACGCTCATCGGCGTGTGGACCGCCGCGACCGGCGCGCTGGTCGCGGCGTGCCTCGCGTGGCTGATATACCAGCACGCGCGTACCGTCTCCGGACGGCGACGGCCGATCCTGATCAAGCCGTCGAACGGCCGCGAGGTCTGGGTGACGTACCCCCTCAGCAGTCACGAGCCCGATGAGCATCCGAGAACGGCATGGGTGCGGATGTTCAACCAGTCGGCAGTGGCCCAGGGCTTCATCATCAACATCGCGGAGTCCGTCGTCCTCGCGCCGAAGATCGAAGGGCCGCAACCATGCTTCCGGTACCAGGTGATCGACTTTCCACCGAACGAGGGCGGCAATGTCTCGGTGGTCGTGAGCCACACGTATGGCGAGTGGCCGGACGATATCGATCCCATCACCGGTGAGACACGCGAGCCGTACCGGATCCGACTGGTGGGTCAGACCAAGAGTGGTCGCCGATCGCACTGGGAGGGGTCTCTGCACCTGCAGGATCCGTTCTGGGAGCCCTCAGCCGATCAGCGTCTACCATCAGCGTGATGGCATCGGACGTGGAGCCGGAGGGCGCACCACCTGCCGGCCCGGTGAAGGGCGAGGTGGGGTATCTGCAGATCCCGGCGCGAGATACCACACGGTCCGCTGAGTTCTACGAGGACCTCTTCGTCCGGCAGAGTCACGGCTGACCGGGAGGGATCTCATGGCGGAAAGCGACCCGGTCATGCGCACGTACTGGCCGCCGTCACGTCCGTGGCGGTACTCACTCGACTTCCATCGACAGGAGGTTCCGAAGTGGGGCGTCACGTTCTACGAGAGCAGTGAGCCCGTCTCGCAGCAACGCTGGGAGCAGGAGCCGGCACGGGTGACGACGTATGAGCTTCGCGAGTGGTTGGAGAGCGTGACCGCGCCGGACGCGGCGCGAGCGCTGGTCGAGGCGGTGTTCGCGAGCCGGCCGTTCTTCTTCGTCGATATGCAGCGCTGACAGTGTCGCGGAAGTCAGGGTGGCGTCAGCACCAGCCGGTACAACCTGCCACTCACGCCCTCGACCTCAGCAGCACCGGTGATGACGAACCCGACTTTGGTCAGCACGTGCTGAGAAGCGATGTTCGCGTCGCTCGTCGCGGCGTTGAGCACGCGTAATCCGTGGTCGTCACCGGCGATGCGGCAGAGATCCCGGACCCCGGAGCTCGCGACGCCACGACCTGCGACTCGTTGCGCGACGCGGTAGCCGACGTCCGCGCTCGCACCGACGATGTTGTACAGGTTGAAGCGACCCACGACCGCACCTGTCTCGTCGACGAGAACGTAGTACGCGCCGCGGCCGGCCTCCTGCTCGTCGAGCATCGCGCGGTGCCGGTCCGAGAACTGTTCGAAGAACTCATCGCCGCGGTCGCTGATGAACGCGGCAAAGTACGTGCGATTCGCTCGCTCGAAGTCGAGCACCGCGGACTCATGGTCGAGGCGAAGACGCTGCAGCATGAACAGGACTCAGACCCCTTTGAATCCCAACGTGCAAGCACCCAGCGGTGCGGCACAGTGCTCGGCGCGGCACTGGCCGCTTCTCTCAGACCGGACAGCGGAGATCAAGGCACGCATGGGTGAGATCGCAGGCGGTGCATACATTTGGGTCCACAACGTCGCGAAGGATGACAGCACACGCGAGATCTGACGGCAGGAATGGAGCCGACGGGGAGATTCGAACTCCCGGCCAATGGTTTACGAAACCATTGCTCTACCACTGAGCTACGTCGGCGTGGAGTTGAAGCCTACCAAGGGTCCACGTGACCACCGCGCCTGCCGTTCCAGGAAGCTGCCGATCGACACCACCTCCCGGGCGATCGCGGGGTCCACCCGGCGGCCGAGTCGATCGAACGGCATGACGGTGACCTCGAGATCGCGCGGCTTCTGGTCCAGGCGCCAACCGCCCACGATCCAGCCGTCCGCGAGCACCACCGGTCGGATCCAGCCGCCGCCCCCGTCATGGATCCACGCTTCCGCTGCCTCGCCGCCATGGTGCTCGCGCCGGCGGTAGCCGAGAAGGAAGGTGTCGAAATGGCCGAGCAAGCGAACGGCCGGGCCGGCGCCCTCAGCGTGGCTCGGAGCGGGACCGACCGTCCACAGGCCCCGAATCGGTCCCGGAAACTCCACGAGCCGCGAGCCGATCGCCGCCATCGCCGGGCGGATGATCGAGCGCCGGAGTCCCGACCACGCCCCAAAGTCGGCTTCGCTCGCCGGGCCGTACGCCGCGTAGTAGCGGAGTGCCAGCTCCGCGAGCGCCGCCTCGCCGCGCGGCGCCGTCGACGGCGCCACCCAATCGTCGACAAGGACAAAGCTGTCGTCGCGTCCCATTCGCGGTCCGCTGCACACGATGCCAAGTGCGGCGGCGTGGTAGATCAGATGCACCAGCGCCTGTCCGACGGGCTCCTCGAGCACACCGGCGGTGACGAGCACCTCACGAAGCCGCCGGCGCGAGACCGGACCGTTGGCCAGTTCCTTGCGCATCACTGCAACGCCGCGCGCGGACGTGTCGTCGTCGAGCCCCAGATTCCTCCGCCGGGATGCGGTGAATTGATTGACGCTCGGTCCGAACACGTCGACGAGCCAGCGCAGATCGTCGGCTGCGCAGAGATGCAGCGTCCCGCGCATGAGCCACGTGCGCACGACGGAGCGTTCCTCCTCGAATGCGCGGTCCACGGCGCCGGCCGTCAGCCCTTCGCTGCGCACCCGCACCTGGTGGCGTGCAGCGTCAAATGCCTGCGCCTGCAGCGCGCACACCGACGCGGTCACGCCGGCGACATCTGTGGCGAGTCGCGTGTCGTCCGTGAGGTGCTGCGAGCGCAGACGTGCCAGTCGCAGTGGCAGCAGGGCGTCAGGCATCGGCTCGCGCGGCGACCGTGACGTTCAGAAGAAGTCGGGGATCCAGGGAACCCCGCCCGCGACGAGCCCGTCCATCGCGATCAGCGCCTCGGTATCGCCGTCGATGAGTCCGAGCAGCGCGGCGTCCCGCGCGCGCAGCGCACTCGAGTACCAGGCCGAGAGCGCGCCGATGCCACAGCGCACACGGCCGTCGCCGCCCTTGGTCACGCGCCCGGTGCCATCCTCGACCTCGAGAACAACGCGCTCGACGCCGAGCACGGGATCCGT
>Ga0307372_10005082_pt1 | contig 19941 bp, 21 predicted proteins | sample OX1MG_FD_202533 | JGI IMG/M metagenome (GOLD analysis project Ga0307372, IMG submission 202533) | Soil microbial communities from Risofladan, Vaasa, Finland - OX-1 | ecosystem: Environmental > Terrestrial > Soil > Coastal area > Acid sulfate soil | place: Finland: Risofladan, Vaasa | collected...
GGCCCCAGGAGGCCCCCAGACGTGCCGAGCCGGGAAATGAAGGGAAACCCGCGGCAGCCCCCCGCCCCGCGTCCAGCGGCCGCTCACGCGGCCGCGCGGCACCGGCCGCTTACGTCTGAATTACAGTGACTACAACTGACTACAAAATCATGGCGTGGGAATATCGAGCGTGCGGGTGGCATCTTAGAGTGTAGAGATATGGGGCGTTATCTGGGGATACGGTGTGGCCCTTACCATGCCTGACCGGCAAAGAATCAACGAGGCGGTTTCCAAGACGGCCGGCGTAACGCCGCCGGACGATGCGGCTTCAGCGCCTGTCGCCCCAACGGTCGACCGGCGGCCTTGGCAATTCAGCCTGCGGGCGTTGATGCTCTTCACCGCGGTCGTGGCCGGCGTCGTGTGGTTGGCGACGGTCAAGGGGGCGGGCGTGCTGGTAGTCGTCACCGGCTTAGCGGTGTCGCTTCTCAACCGCCGCGGCGCGCTGGCCGCGTGGCAGACGCCGGAGCGTTGCGGACGGCCAATCAAGTTAGGCTGGCTGCTGCTCCTGGTTTCGCTTCTCTTGCCTTCCGTGGTGATAGGCTGCAACAACAATCGCGATAACCACGCTGTTGGCTGGCAGGTGGCCTGGGCGTGCGCCGTGATACAAGGGGACGGCATCGGCAATGGCTCCGACCCCAATCAGGAGCGGTTGAATTACATCTTCATCACTTCGCTGAACCTGATCAATCTCTCGCTGTTGGCCTCGCCACTGTTTCTCTTGTTGTTGCGGCGCGGACGCGGGCAAGGCTACGCTGGCATCTTGGCATGCGGCGCGACGATCGCTTGGACAATACCGGTGCCCGATGCTAGCGGCGTGTTGATCGGCTATGATGTCTGGTGTGTCGGGCAACTCATGGTTCTCTCGGCCGCGCGGCTCGGCCCGCGCACGCTGGCCGCGATGGTCGTGGTCGCATTCGTCCGCGTCTTTCTCTGGCCGGAGCCGTAACAACATGCTCGGTAAATCCAAGCACCGCTCTAGCCCGGATCGCATGGGCAAATCGCCGATCGTGATGACGATGGCCGCCGTCGTTTGTTTTGGCCCGCTGTCGTGCCACGCGGTTGACGACGCGGACGCCCCCTCTGCGCCAAACGTCGAGAAGGATGATCGAGATCACGGCGCCGATCACAGCCCAGGCGTGCCGGCCGCGCCTCGTTCGCCAAGGAATCCACCGATGGAAAAAAGCTACCAAGGGCCGTTACCTGAACTGACCGCCGAGCAAACCGTGCTTCGCGATGAACTGCGCCGCGACGTGGATATACTGGCGCGTCAGATCGGCGAACGCAACCTGGGAAGATACCAAAAACTCGTCGAGGCGGCCGAATTCATCGAGAAATCGCTACGGGAGGCCGGCTACGAGCGGGTCGAGCGGCAGGGTTACGACGTCAAAGGCCGGAACTGCGACAACCTCCAGGTCGAGCTGCCGGGAACCGAGCACGCCGACGAAATCGTCGTGGTCGGCGCTCATTACGACTCGGTTGAAGGCACGCCCGGCGCCAACGACAACGGCAGCGGCACGGCGGCCATGCTGGCCCTTGCCCGCCGCTTCGCCTCGCGGAAATGCGAGCGGACGCTACGGTTCGTGGCCTGGGTCAACGAGGAGCCTCCCTATTTTCAGTCGAACACGATGGGGAGCCTGGTCTATGCGCGGCGGTGCCGGCAACGAAATGAAAAAATCGTGGCCGCGATCAGCCTGGAGACGATTGGCTACTACAGCGACGAGAAAGGAAGTCAGAAATACCCGCCGCCATTGAAGCTGATGTTCCCGTCGGAAGGCAATTTCATCGGCTTCGTCAGCGACGTGCCAAGCCGGCCGTTGCTCGAGAAAGCGGCGCTGCACTCTACGCTTCCGGGCGTCGGCTGGTCGGACCAATGGTCGTTCTGGCAGGAGGGATATCCGGGCTTGATGGTCACCGACACGGCGCCTTACCGCTATCCCCATTACCATAAGCCGACCGACACCCCCGGCCAGCTCGACTACGACCGCACGGCCCGCGTCGTCGATGGGCTCGACGCCGCGCTAGCCGAGTTGGTGCGGGTCGCGGGGCCGTAGGTCAGGCTGTTTCTCGATCCCACGCTCCGCGTGGGAACGTCTCCTCGGCCGCTCCGCGGCCCCGTTGGCGATCCCAGGCAGCCAATCGAGCGACCACATCGTCGAATTCATCGCCGCCGGCCACCATCACGAATCGACGCGACGTGGTGCCCGTGACGTGGATCGTGATCTCCAACCGCTCGACGGGTAGGCAGCCGGGCACGCGCTCGGCCCATTCGACCAAGGACACGCCCGGCCCGGCGAAATACTCCTCGGAACCCAGCTCCCAGAACTCGGCCTCGTCGCGGATCCGGTAAGCGTCAAAATGGAAAAGGTCGGTTCGTCCGTGGTGCTCTTGCACGAGCACGAAGGTCGGGCTGACCACCTCGCGCGGATCGATTCCCAGGCCGGCGGCGATCGCCTGCGCCAGGCGCGTTTTACCGGCGCCCAGCGTGCCGTTGAGGGCCACCACGGCGCGCCGAGGCAGCGCCGCCGCCAAGGCGGCGCCCAAAGCGGCGGTATCGGCTTCATCGCGGGCTTCAAAGATAAAGTCTGGCTTCATGGATTCAGTGTACCCACCCCCGCGGAACCAAGGGCCGCGCGGCGCCGCCGGCGTCGACCTGCCACAAGCCCGCCTCGGCGACGAATTGACCGATCACCGTCAACGGCACATCGAGCGGTCGCTCATCGAGCATCCGCCGCGCCACGTCCGGGGGCGCCGCCAACAGAAGTTCGAAATCTTCACCGTCGCCCAAGGCGTGGGCCAGCGCCGTTTCGGCGCCGCCCTCGGCTTGGGCCAGCACGCGCGCCGCGTCGGCAATCGGCACGTCGGCGGTGTTGATCCGCGCGCCGCAACCGCTGGCTTGCGCCAGCCGCGCCAGGTCGAGCGAGAGACCGTCGCTGACGTCGATGCCGGCGCGCAGCTCGTAGCGCTCGCGCAGGCGGAGCGCCTCGCGCACGCGCGGCGTGAAATCGAAGTGCCGTCCCAGGATGCTGCCGCCGAAACGGCCCGTCACGACAATCGCATCGCCCGGCCGCGCACCGCTACGGCGGAGCGGCCCTCGCTCAGTGGTCTCTCCCAGCAACGTCACGCTGATCGCCAAGGGACCGTCCCAGCAATTCGTGTCGCCGCCGGCGATCGCCACCGCGTACTCGGCGGCCAGCGGCAGCATGCCTTCGTAAAGCTCGGTGGCAAGCTCGAACGCCCGCGTCCGCGGCAAGGCCAGCGCGATCACCGCCGCCAGCGGCCGGCCGGCCATGGCGGCGATGTCGCTGAGGTTCACGGCCAGCGCCTTGCGACCGATCCGTCGCGGGTCGCACTCGCCGAGCCGAAAATCGACCTGGTCGGTCAAGAGGTCGACCGTCAGCAGGCACTCCGGCCGGCCCGACAGGCGCAACAGCGCGGCGTCGTCGCCCGGTCCCAGCGGCAGTTGTGGATGGGGCGGAAGACGCTGGCGAAGCCAGGAGATGAATTCAGTTTCCATGCTATTGCGTAATCTTCAGCATCGGCAGGGCTTCGTGCAGACCGGCCACTCCGGCGCCGGTCACCGCCGTGCCTTGCAAACCCAAGGCGCGGAGCTGCGCGAGCGGCTTGAGCTGCGCGAGTCCTTGGTCGGTAACACGGGTTCCGGCCAGGTGCAGGGTGTGCAACTGGCCCATGCCCTGAAGCTGCCGCAAGCCTGCGTCGGTGACGCTGGTGTGGTTGAGGGTCAGAAGGCGCAGCATCGGCAGTGTCGCCAGGTATCCAAGCCCATCGTCGCCGACCTGCGTGCCCGCCAACACCAGCGTTTTGAGGCTCGCGAGCCGAGCGAGCCTTCGCAACCCCCCGTCGGTCACGTCGGTTTGGCCCAAGTCGAGCGTGCCCAGTTTCGGGTGCGCCGCGACGGCGGCCATGCCGGCGTTGGTCACTCGGGTGTTCCAGAGACTGAGCGATTCCAAGTCCGCCAGCGGTCGCAGTTCCTCGAGCCCTTCGTCGGTGACGCCGGTGTGAGCCAGGTTGAGAGTCCGCAACTGAGTCAGTGCCGGCAGGTGGACCATGCCGACGTCGGTGACGTCGGTATCGTGCAAGTTCAGCGTTTTGAGGTTTGCCAGGTCGGCGAGGTGGGCCAGTCCCGCGTCGCCGACGCGGGTGGCGAACAGGTCGAGCACCTCGAGCTTCGCAAGCCGGGCGACGTGCTTCATGCCCGCATCGGTCACGGCCGTCTCACCCAGGTTCAATGTTTCCAAATTCGCCAACTCGGCCAGGTGCTCCAACCCCAGGTCGGTGATCCGCGTCTCGGGCAGGTTGAGCGTGCGCAGGGCCCCCAGGCCCTTGAGGCGCGCCAGGTCGGCGTTGTCGATGGGCGTGAAGCCCAGTTCAAGCGTTTCCAACTGGGCGAGCGTCGCCAGGTGGGCCAGACCCTGCCCCGTGACGGTGGTTTCGGTCAAATCGAGCGTGCGCAGATTGACCAGAGGCGCGAGATGGACCAGTCCCGCTTCGGTGACGGGCGTGTGCCACAGATTGAGCGTCTGAAGCCGAGTGAGTCCCTTCAGATGCACCAGGCCGGCATCGCTGATCGGCGAGTAGTTCAGATCGAGCTTGACGAGCCGCTTGAGTTGGGCGATTGGTTCCAACGCGGCGTCGGTGATCGGCGCATCGCTGATTTCGAGCGATTCGAGGTTCGCCAGTTCGCCAAGATGCCGCAGTCCCATATCGGTGACTTCCGTCTCGGTCAGGTATAACTCGCGCAGTTGGGCGAACGCCGCGATATGCCGCAACGCTTCGTCGCCCACCTCGGCGCCCGAGAGGACGACTTTGACCACCGGCGAATTTTTTTGGCGAGAATCGCGCTCGACCCGGCCGCCCAAACGCTCGATCGCCGCGACGGCCTCGGCCTCGGCCTCGGCCTCGCCGGGCGGGGCCGCGAGGGCGAATTGTGCGCAAGCGGCGGGCATCAACGCCGCGAAAATGAACGTCGTGATCAGGTGCCGTTTCATCCTGGGGGTCGCTTCGAGGAGGTCGATGAACCATACGCCGGCCGCAAATGACATCTTACTTGGGTCTGGGTCCGATGGCGAGGAGACGCCATTTGCCGCGCCACCCCAGCGCCTCGTCGGCGAAGGCCTGTCGGTCGCCTTTGGCGACGGTGATCATTCCGCAGCATTCCGCCGACGGCGCCTTGCCGCCAGATCGTTGGCCCGCTAGGGTTGTGATCCATGAAAACCTGGCAAGGAAACTCGGAAACAGCCGGACTGGCCGTACTGCGGCCGGGCTGGACGGAGTCCGACGCCCGATTGACCGTCGATTACGGCCAGCGGCAGTTGCGAACCGAATTGATCCGCGGCCGCGCCTTGCTGTGGTCGGGCAATTGGCAGCCCGAGGTGCGCCTCGACGGCGAATTGCTGGAACCCACGTCCCGTTGGAATAACGTCTGTTGGGTCTCCGACGACGACGCCGACTATCTGGAGTTGGAACAAAAGCTTTCCGGCCCCGCGCGGTTGCAGCGACATGTGCTGCTGGCGCGGCAGGACCGCTTCTTGTTCGTGGCCGACGCCGTACTCTGTAAACGGCCCAAAGCGATCGCCTACCGAGGGCCGACTCCATTGACTGCGGGCGTTGGTTTCAGCGCCGCCGGTGAGACCCACGAGGGCTTTTTGGCCAGTCGTTCGGGCCGGCGCCGGCACGCCTTGGTCTTGCCGCTGGCCCTGCCCGAATGGCGCGGCGCCGGACCTCGCGGTGACGGGCTTGCCGTGCGAGACGGAACCCTTGAGTTGCGGCAATCGGCCACCGCGGCCCGAGCGTTGTTCGCTCCGCTCTTCATCGACCTGGCGGCCCGCCGCATCGCCCGACCGAGCACCTGGCGGAGGCTGACGGTCGCCCAGGACCGCCAAACGACCTCGGCCGACGTGGCCGTGGGTTACCGCGCCCAGGTGGGCGCGCGGCAGTGGCTCTTTTATCGGTCGCTCGGGCCGCGAGGCAGCCGCACGCTGTTGGGGCATCATCTAGTGACGGAATTCCTGGCCGCCCGCTTCAGCCGCGCCGGCCAGGTCGAACCGATCATGGAAATCGAGTAACATGAAGTCATGGTTTTCCTTGCCGACCGGATCGCCGATAATCTGCGCGTGGTACTCGGCCGCATGGCCGAGGCGGCACGCCGCGGCGGTCGTTCCGCGGACGACGTGCGGTTGGTGGCCGTCACCAAGTACGTCGGTCCCGGCGAGGCGCTGGCCTTGGTCGCGGCGGGCTGCCACGACCTGGGCGAGAGCCGGCCGCAGCAGTTGTGGCGGAAGGCGGCGGCCTTGAAAACGGCCGGCGTCGCCTGGCACCTGATCGGCCACTTGCAGCGAAACAAGGTCGCCCGCACGTTGCCGCTGGTGTCGCTCGTCCATTCGGGCGACAGCCTCCGCTTGCTGGAGGCGCTCGACGCCGAGGTGGCCTGTGCCAAGGGCGATCCATTGCCGGTGCTGCTGGAAGTCAATGTTTCGGGCGACGCCGCGAAGCACGGCTTGGCCCCCGGCGAGCTGGAGCCGCTGGCCGACTCGTTGGCGAGGCTGCCGCGGATCGAAATCCAAGGCTTGATGGCGATGGCGGGCCGCGAGGGCAACCTCGACGACGCGCGGCGCGAGTTCGCCGCGCTGCGGCAATTGCGCGATGAGCTGCGGGCCGCCTGGGCGGGGCGCTGGCCGCTCGACGAGTTGTCGATGGGAATGAGCGGCGACTACGAAGTGGCGATCGAGGAGGGGGCGACGCTGGTGCGCGTCGGCTCGGCGCTTTTTCAGGGGCTGGAGTAGGACATGGTCGCGCTGGTGCCACACGCCGAAGGAACGATTTTGCCGGTACGGGCCCACGCGGGCGCCCGGCGTTCGGAGATTCATGGGACGCAAGACGGGCAGCTCAAGGTTTCGGTGACGCAAGCGCCCGAGAAGGGCAAGGCCAACAAGGCGATCGTCGCGCTCTTGAGCCAGGAACTGTCACTTGGGAAATCACAGTTCGAGTTGCTGGCCGGCGAGACTTCGCCGCGGAAACGGTTTTTGGTGCGCGGTGTGTTTTCCGACGATTTGGCCGCAAGGGTCACGGCGGCGTTGGGGGGATGAGACATTCACGGTGGCTGGGGCAGAGCCTAAGCGATGCCCCGGTCGCTATCTAGCCGGGGCATCGCTTACGCTCTGCCGCCAGCCACCACTTTCTCGTGGCAAAATGTCTCATTGTCGGCCGCGTGTCGTATAATGCCGGGCATGGAACGACGCACCCCACCTCCAGCGACCGGCTGCGCGGCGCCGAGCGAGCCGCCGAACCGCTTCGCGACGACGCATATCGACGAAATGTTCGACGACCGCCGCTACTTTCACGCGGATGAGCCATGACCAACCCCTCCAAACCGAAGGGCCGCGGGTCGCCCATCAATCCACCCAACCGGTTCGAGAAAACGCACCTCGCTGCTGATTTCGAGCAATTGCGGCACGACGACGAGTTCCTGACCGACCAGGCTCGGTCAACGGCGGAGTACCTACCCGACGAATCGAAGAGCATCGTCAGCGAAAACGACAGCCCCGATATTCCTTTCCGCTACAGCGTGAACCCGTACCGAGGATGCTCCCACGGATGCAGCTATTGCTACGCGAGGCCCTACCACGAATTTCTGGGGCTCAGCGCCGGGCTGGATTTCGAAACGAAAATCCTGGTCAAACACGACGCGCCGGCCCTCCTTCGAGAGTTTCTGTCCCGCGCGTCGTGGAAGCCCGAGCCCATCACGTTCTCGGGCGTCACCGACTGCTACCAGCCCGTCGAGCGGCAATTTCGCCTGACTCGCGGCTGTTTCGAGGTCGCGTCGGAAGCGCGCCAGCCGATCGCGATCATCACGAAAAACGCTCTGATCCTTCGTGACCTGGACCTGCTCGCCGAAATGGGCGCGGCGCGGCTCGTCCACGCCAATATCAGCGTGACGACACTGGATGCGGAGCTTGCGCGCGCGATGGAGCCACGAACCAGCACCCCGGCGGCCAGGTTCAAAGCGATGCGGGCCCTGGCCGACGCGGGGATACCCGTGCGTGTGATGGTCGCGCCCATCATTCCTGGCTTGACCGACCACGAAACGCCCGCCGTTTTGGAAACCGCCCGGCAAGCCGGCGCGACGGCGGCGGGTTACGTGCTGTTGCGGTTGCCGCTGACCGTCGAACCGGTGTTCCGCGCCTGGTTGCAAGAAAATTACCCGAACAAGAAAGAGCGGGTCGAGGCGCTGATCCGCTCGACGCGTGGCGGTAAACTGACCGACTCCCATTTCGGCCAGCGAATGCGCGGCCAGGGAAACTACGCCGGGCAGATCGCCCGGAACTTCGAGGTCTTTTCGCACCGGCTTGGCCTCGACCGCCGCTTGCCCGAATTGGATGTGACGCAATTCCGCCCGCCGCGGAGGGCCAGCGGCCAATTGCAACTATTTTGATCGTTATGGACTCTCGCGACGAATGATTCGGCGGATCACGCAATGTGCGGCAATCGCACGGGCCTCGCCCGCCTCGGTGTTGGGGCTGGTTTCGCGGCCGCGACCCCTATCGCGACAACCCATTCGAGGTCGAGGCGTTCCGAGAGGCGGACGAACCGTAGTCCGTAGGGTGGGCACCGCCCACAACGAACGCGGGCCGAAGCCCACGCTACTCGCGCGAGTCGAACAGCATCTGGTAGACGTGGCTCGGGTGCCGCGCCGGGGCGTATTGCCCGCCTGCTCCAGTTCGCGGCGCATCGGCACCTCCTTTACGCACGTTTGGATCACCGGTCCAGCACGATTCGCTTCCCCTGGGTCTGGCTGGCGCGTGCCTCGTGAACGACGCTCAAGGCGAGGTAGACGTCGTCGAGGCTCGAAGCGTGGCGTACCAGGCTGGTGACGGCGCGGTGGAATTGGCTCAATAGCTGCTCGCCCACCGGCCGTTCGCTGTCGAGCGATTCCTGATGGCGGCCGGCTTCGTCGAACCAGACCAACGTGTTCGGCAAATCGACGAAGGCGATGCCACGCTCGCAGGCCACCTGCAGCGCCGCCGGCGGACGATAGGCGACCGCCTCCTGCCAAGCGGCGGGCATGTAACGCCCACAACTGATCTGGGCGGTCGGACCGGCGCCCGCCGCCCCCGTGGGCGAAAAATCGAGGCTCATCATCTGGTAGTCGTCCTGCTGACCGTCCACGCCGACATGCCGCAGCCCGATCACCGACGAGGGAGCATTGCCCACCACGTAACAGCACCAATCGACCAGTTCCACCAGATCGCTCGTCGGCGAAACTTGCGTCCCCAGCCGTGACGAACTGCCCGGCGCCTCCTCGGCCGGACGCCGCATGTGGCAGAACAGAAGCCGCGGCCGTCCCAATCGCGTCGCAATCAGTTCCTTGAGCCGGAGCGTGGCCGGCGATTGACGTCGGGGAAACTCCGACATGAAGGCGACGCCCGCCTGCTCGACGCGCTCTTTGACCCGTTTGGCCTGTTCCAGATCGATCTCCAGGTTCGTCGCGCAATAGACGGCCTTGCCTTCGTCGCACGCCGCCAGGATCGGCAGGCAGCCGTACCACTGCGGCGCCAACATCAGGATCGCGTCGACGTCGGAACGCCGCGCCAGGGCGCGAAAGCCGTCAACGGCCTGGGCGCCAAACTCGCGGGCCGCCTGTTCGGCGCGCATGCCGATCTGTTCGCAAACGGCGCGGACCTCGAACCGATCGTTCAAAGCGCGCAAAGCCGGCCTGTGCCGCACTTCCCAAGCGTGGCCGAGGCCGACGAGACCGACGCGAATCTTCATGGCCTTGATTATAGCGGCGGCGGGGGCCACTTCTCAACCGTTGGGAGATGGAAGTCTTTGGGAATTTTACGGTTGCGACCGGGGCCGCAAACTTTGCGCAGTTTACCGTTGCATATTCAAAATACCCGGTTACACTGGCACACTTTGCCATATTTCAGCGCGTTATTTCACCAGGAGGACTTTGCATGACGAGCTTGACCCTTTCCACCGTGCTGCAACTTTCGCTACTTTCGACCGGCGCCGAGACGTACGCCGAGGCCCACAAGATCAACGCCGAGACGGGGCGCCCGATCGTCGTTCTGATCGGCGCCGACTGGTGTCCGGGCTGCCGCGCGATGAAAAACTCGGTCATGCCCAAGGTCGCCAAACAGGGGCTCCTGAAAAAGGTCGCCTACGCCCAGGTCAACACCGACAAGGAAGCGAAGCTCGCCGGCAAGCTGATGCGGGGCAGTTCCATTCCCCAACTGATCATGTACCGCAAGACGGAGGACGGCTGGAAGCGTTACTCGCTGGTCGGCGCCCAAAGCGCCGAGAGCATCGAAGCCTTCATCAACCAGGGCCTGGAATCGGAAAAGACCAAGCTGGCTTCCCATTGACGCCCCCTCACACCCCTGGCCATGAACCTCGAACCCGTCGCTGCCGCCCAGACCACGCTCTTGATCGACCGCCTTGCGCATTTTCGACACGCTTGGGTCGTCTTGATGCTACTGTCGGCGTGCGCTGTCGGTGGCGCTTGTCCCGCGGCCGATTCGCCGGCCAAACTCAGGCCGACCGTCAAGGTCAAGCTCTTTGTACCGGCTTACTTCTACCCGGCGGGCGAGGGGCTGAAAGAATGGGATCGCCTGATCGCCGCCGCCGCCGTTCCCATCGTGGCCATCGCCAATCCGGCCAGCGGGCCCGGCGAGCGCGCCGACCCGAATCACGCCAAGATCATCGGCCGGGCGGCGCGTGCGGGCGTGACCGTGATCGGCTACGTGAGCACTCAGTACGCGAAAAAGCCGCGGGCGCGGGTCAAGGCCGAGATCGACCGTTGGAAAGAATTCTATCCTTCGATCAAAGGCGTCTTCTTTGACGAGCAGACAAGCGACGCTTCTCAAGTCGACTACTACCGCGAGCTGTTCGATTACTCGCGGAAGAAAATCAAGGATGGCTTCGTGGCCTCGAACCCTGGAGTGGCGTGCGACGTCGCCTACGTCACCGAGGCCTGTGCGGATCTGGTTTGCGTCTTCGAACATTTCGAGGCGTACGACGACTTTACCCCACCCCCGGCCTGGGGCGAAAAGGCCCGGCGGCGCGCGGCCGTCGTGCCGTACCAGACGACCGACGCCGACCAAATGCGGCAACGTTTGCATCGCGCGGCGCAATTTCACCTCGGTTACTTTTATGCCACGGACGCCGGCGGCGCCAACCCCTGGGACCGGCTGCCCACTTACTTCGACGATGAAGTGGCGGCGGTGCGCGAAGTGAACCGGCCGCGAAAAAAGTGAAACAGTTTCGTAGCGTGGGTGCCGCTCGGCATCCCGCCGGTGCGGACTTGGTATTGGTCTGCAAATCCGCCAAACAAGCACGTCTGGTTTCACCATGACCACCATGACCGTGGTGGCATTCGCCGCCGCGATGCGTTAGGATGGGTTTGGAAGTTTGGAAAGCCGGGAACAGGGCCTTCCCATGAGGTGATCGTTCCGCGGCGTTGCCGACCAATACGCCTACTCATCAGGGCGGATGGCATGGTGCATGACAATACATTGCTCGAAGCCGCCCAGCAGGGCGATCAGGATGCCTTTGGCGAGATCGTGCGCCGCCACCAGGGTTCCGTGTACGGATTCCTCCGCGCCCGGCTATTGCAAGGTTCCGACGCCGAGGATCTGACGCAAGAGACGTTCTTGCGGGCCTACACCCGCCGCGCCCGCTTCGACAGCGCGGGCCTGGTCGGGCCCTGGCTGATCGGTATTGCGCGCAACGTGTTGCGCGAGCACGCCCGGAAGGGAAAACGGCGCCGCGAGGTGGCTTGGACCGAGTTGTGCCTCGAACTCGAGGAGTTGGTCGAAAGCGACGAGGCGGTTTACGATGACATGCTGGCGCACTTGCCGGGGTGTCTCGATGCGTTGGGGCCCAGCGCCCGGCAGGCGATCGACTTGCGTTACACCTGCAAGTTGCGGCTGGCCGAGATCGGCGCCAGGCTGCGGCGCAGCGAAGGGGCGGCCAAGCTGCTGATGTTTCGCGCCCGGCAGGCGCTGAAAAACTGCCTCGAGCGGGCCAGCCAAGGGGTCCGCCATGACTGACGAGCAACTGATCCACCTGTTGCGCGAAACACCGCGCGAGGAGCTTTTGGCGTGCCAGATCGCCGAGCTGCGCAGGCGGCTCAGCCACTCGGCCGAGTTGCGCCAGGCGCTGGCCGACGACTTGCGGCTTGAGCAGATGCTGGGCGACGCGCTGGGGCGCATGCAGGTTCCCCTCGATTGGATTTTCAAGCGCTCGGCGGCGCCGCGCTCCGGCGGCCTGGCGCGCTTGTACGGTTGGGGCGCGTTTTCGGCCATCGTGTTGATGATCGTGTCGGTGGGTCTCGTGATCGGTCTGCGCCGGCACGACGAATTGCCGCGGCAGGTCGCCGCGCGCGACGACGGCCATCCAGTGGCGGAGAGTGGCAACGAGACGCCCGCGCACGATGCTGGCGTGGCCGCGCCGGGAGCCGGCAGCGACAACAGGGCCAGGACTGCGGACAAGCCCGCCGCGGATGAACCCGCCCCCGACCTGCCGCGGGAATTCGTCGACTCGGGGAAGGCGCCCGGAACGGAGCGAAACGCGGTACACGACGAAGCCGCCGGCCACGAACGACCCGCGCCGGAGGCCGGCGATCCAGGCCGCCCTTTCTCTGCCTTCTGTTTCGACGAACCGCCCGCCAACGACGCGGCGCGGCGCGAGGCATGGATGCAATGGCTCAAGCCGCTTGAAGAGGGTCGCCTGATCGACGTCGGCGGCACGACGCCGGGCAAGGCCCTTAGCGGCCCGATGAAGCTCGCCGCGGCGCTCGATCGAAGCCATGCCGTCAGGTTGCTGTTGGCCGACCACGATCAACTCAAGCTGCACTGCTGGAGCGGTGCCCAGGGCATCACGTTGGAATACTCCGAGCGACCACTGCCCGCCTGGGCCGCCTATGCCGCCACGCGCCAGGGGGACGAATGGCGCCCGCGCAGCTCGGCGCTGGTGGCCACCGACAGCGGCCGATATCGCCGTACCCGACAAGGCACCCTCGAATTGCGTTACCAGGACGGTGCCCTCGTGCTGAGCCGCGGCGACGTGCCGCTCATCGTCGCGCCGCTGCCCGAGGCCCCCGAACACATCGTGTTCGACGGCCGTGCCACATTGCGCGCCCTCGATGTCGTGACCAGTGAACCCTTTCCGCTCGCGGGCGCGCGCCGACGCAACCGCCTGGCGGGCTCGACGCCGCCCGCGGCACTCGAGTGGCGGCGGCACTTGGCCGGCGCCGGACAATGGAACCCATTGGCCGAAGGACCAATGGAACTGCTGGTGGAAGACGCCTCCGAACCCGTCTGGGCCGGCACGCGCATCAACGACGCCGGGCTGCGCGAAGTCGTGTTCGAGATCGAGAATCCCGTGCCGGGCAGCGGGGTTTATCTTGGCGACGAGAAGGGGCATCCGCTCTACCAGGTTGGCTTTTTCCAACTGCAAGAGCCCGATCGTTCTCCAAGGTCAAGGCGGATCGGCTTCAATTTCTCCGCGCCGGGCGAAACTCGCACCACGCTTGCCGACGAGAGAAGCCCGGGGCCGCGGCGTCTCGTCGGCCAGCGGCATTGGCTGCGGCTCGTTTTCGGGGGCGGATCGCTCAAATGCTGGACCAGCGGCGACGGAATCCACTGGGGTCTGGCACTGGAGCCGATGCGGCAACTGAACCAGCGTTACTCGACGGCGGGAGTCTATTGCCTGCCCGGCGGCGGAACGCGCTCGATCCGCCTGCGACGGCTCGAAGCGCGGCGGTTGGCGATGATCGAGTCGCTCGCTCCGGCGGCGTTGGCCGAACGGGCCTTGGCCCTGACCGACGCGCCCGATCTGGCGATCTGGCAAACGGCCGTGCTCGAAAGCCAGCCTTCCGACGTGGATCCGACCGATTGGTGGTCGGCCTGCGCGGTGCGGACGCTGGCGGCGGGTCCGTCGCCGCGACTGGCCAACGCGCTCGTCACGGCACTGGCGGCCAAGGCCCTGGCCTTCGACAACCCACTGGCGGAACGGCTGCAACTGCTCGACGAGGCAGCCTTAATCGTCGACGCCGGCGATCCGGCGGGGTTGGCTGGTTTCGCGTCGTTGTACGATCAGCTCGGCCGCGCACTGCTACGACAAGGCTACCACCGCCCCTACTCGCTCGTGCGGCAACACCTGATGGCATCTCCGGTCGCTACACCACTCGATCTCGATGTGGCGCCTTCGACGCTGGTCCGCGCCGAGCTGTTCGAATTGGCCTACGGCGACGATTGGGAAGCGCTCGACGAAACGTGCCGTGCCTTGAGGTTTTTCGGCGTGGCCGGCCCGCCGTCCAAATTAGACTCTCCCGAGCGCCATGCCCTGCTGGCCCTGGTCGACTGGTGCCAACAGTTGGCCGCGGCCCAACTGCCGCCAAGGCTCGGCGGCGGCACCGCCGGTCGGCCGGCGTGGCAGCACCCTTGGGTCGAACAAGTCGGCAAGGAGGGATACAACCTGCTGACCGAGTTGGCCTCGGCGTTGGACGCTCGGGCCTACCGCGACGCCTGCCAGGTGATTGCCAACGCGGCCGCGCCGTTGTCGGAAGGCTTGCTGCCCGACGCCGTCGATCCGCGGTTGTTCGTCTCCTTGCCGGCCGCGGTCGAGTTGGCGGTGCGCGAACACCCTGAGCTGGCGCGCGCGCTGCGCGACGGGTTTGGCCAAACGGCCTTGTCGCGCTTGCGGCGGGTCGCGGCCGATGACGACGTGATGGGGGTACGGGCCATCGCCAGCCAGTTCCACGGCACGACGGCCGCGGCCGAAGCCCAGCGTTGGCTGGGCGACCGGGCGCTGGCCGGTGGACAGTTCACACGAGCGGAGGCGCATTATGCCGCGGCCTTGCGATCCGCTTCGGCCCCGGAGCAACGGCAGCTTGCGGCACGGCTGCGGCTGACCGCCGCGATGTTGGGCCGCGACGTGGGTACGCCGCCGCTGGAATCGGTGCTGCTGGCCGACGGCCGGCTCACGCCCGACGAGTTCGAGCGGCTAGTAGCTGAAATGAGGGCGCTCCGCGCGCCGGCCGCTTCCACGCCGCCGGTCCCGTCCCCCGATAAACGTGTCCCGTCCCCCGATAAACGTGTCCCGTCCCACGATAAACGTGTCCCGTCCCCCGATAAACGTGTCCCGTCCCACGATAAACGTGTCCCGTCCCCCGATAAACGTGCCCCCTCCCCCGATAAACGTGTCCCGTCCCCCGATAAACGTGCCCCCTCCCCCGATAAACGTGTCTCGTCCCCCGATGAAACCGGCGCGGCGGTTCCGCCGCCCGCTCGCTACGAGCTTCGCCCCTGGACGACGTTTGAAGCCGCGGCGCGGAATGCTTCGTTGCCGGCCGCGGACGACACATGGGGGCGTCCACTTGCCGTGACGGTCGCGCCGCCGTTGGTCATCGTGGCGGCGCCGGCGCGCATGGCGGCCTACGATCTGGCCGACGGCGTCTGCCGCTGGACGTTTACACTCGACGCCGCGTTTTCCGCCAACCTGAGCGCCGCCTCGGCGCCGATGCGGCCGCTCGTCGTCGGTCAGCGACTTTTCGCTCGGCAATCGACCGCGCAGGGCTCCGAGTTGTTCGCGCTCGATGCCGCGACCGGCCAACTGCTCTGGCGTCAGGCCGCGGCCGGCCAGGTCATGGCCGATCCGCTTTGGATCGAAGACCAGTTGTTCGCGCCGGTCGTCACCGCGGCGGGCGAAGGTTTCGTCGAGCTGGCGCTGGCGACGTTCGACCCGGCCTCCGGCGAATTGCGCGAGCGCTATCCGCTGGCGCGGTTCCACGATGCCTTTGGCGGCGTGTTCCCGTGTCATGCCCGCCAGGCGGGCGAGCTGATCGTGATCGCGGCCGCGGGCACGACCATGACCTGCGATCGGTTGGGCCGGCCGCGCTGGCTCCGGCGCCACCTGTGGTTCCCAGCGTCATTGGACGGCGAGCCGGCGTCATTTCACTCGCCGCTCTTGGTTGACGGCGAGTTGGTTTATGGTTCGCAGCCCGGCGTACGGAGCGTCGAGTGCATCGAACTGGCCACGGGCCGCTTGCGTTGGCAACGTGTGTTGGCCGACCTGGACCATGTCGTCGGGCTGGCGGCGGGGCGACTGATCGCGCGGACGCGCACCGGCTGGGTCGCGCTCGATCTTCGCTCGGGCCGGCCCGCCTGGTATCGCGACGACGCCGACTCACTCGAAGCGTCGATCCGCGTCGGCGATGGCACGCTGCTACTCGCCCAGCGCGACCGCATCGCCGAGGGCGGCGTGCGATTGATCTGGCTCGAGGCGGGCACGGGCCGCGAGCGAGCTCGCTGGACGTTACCGATCGGGCCTCGCCGGCGCGTGGCCTTCGGTCCTCTGTTCATGGCCGGCGAGCGCATTTTCTGCGGTGTGGCCGGTGACGCGCCCGCGTCGCTCGAGATCATGGAACTGGTCAACGCGGGCGCGCTGCCATGAAACGTAAAGTAGCAGGCACACTCCGTGTGCCGTCGCCGACGTGGGCCGTGACCGTCGCCGCCTTTCTCGCCGCGGCATGCGCCACGGCGCCTCTCCGCGCCGAGGGCGATTGGGAACTGACGCCGGCCGGCGAAGCGTCACTGGCGCGCGGTCTCGATTGGCTGGCCCGCGAGCAGGGTTCCGAAGGGAACTGGGGATGCGACGATCTCGGGCTGGTCGGCATGGGGGCCTTGGCCTTCCTGGCGGCGGGCCACACGCCCGGCCACGGTCCTTACGGAACCGTCGTGCGAAAGGCGCTCGATTTCGTGCTCCGTCACGCGCAGCCGTCCGGACTGTTGAACATCGCCGACTCGCAACGCGACATGTACAACCATGGCCTGGCGACGTTCGTGCTGGGGCAGGCCCACGGCATGTACGACGATCCGCGTCTCAACGGCGCGCTCGACCGCGCCTTGAAGCTCATCGCCGCGACCCAATGCGACGACGGCGGTTGGGGCTATCGCGCCCGGCGGCAGCCGCACGGACATGACCTGAGCCTGATGGTGATGCAGGCCAAGGCGCTGCGCGGCGCGGTGGATAGCGGCCTGGAAGTTCCCGTGGGCGTGATGGATCTCGCGATTCGGGGCGTGCGGGCGTATTATCTGCCGGCCGGCGGCCGGCGCGACGGCGACGAAGCTTCGCAACGTGCCGTGCCCGGCGCGTTCACCTACGACGGCCGGCGCGGCTCGCCGGCGATGGCCGCTTGCGGCGTGGTTTGCCTGCAAGAGTTTGGCCAGTACGACGACTGGCGGATCGCGAAGAACATGGAGGTCATCGTCCGCGCCGTGAAAGCGCTCGAACCAAAGCCAGGCGGCGGCGAATTGCCGTTCGACGCTTATACGCTTTATTATGTTGGGCAAGCCATTTACCAGGTTGGCGGTGACGACTGGGAAGTGGCGTACCCGCGCTTGCGCGACCTGGTTGCGGCCAACCAGCTTCGCGCCCCCAACGATCCGCGGCGCGACGGCCAGTGGCACAACACGCAGTACGTCTCCGGCAAGCCCGGCGACTTGTACGCCACGGCGGTCGGCTGCTTCGTGTTGGCGATCCCCAACCGCTACCTGCCGATTCTGCAAGAGGGGCACATCGACAGCCTGCGCGATCGTTTCCCCGCGAGGGAGCCATGACGCCATCGTGCTGTAGCAGAATTCGCAAGAATTCTGGTTCATCCGGAAAGTGCGTACCCACAGGCGGCGACGGACGGAGTACGGGTTCCAAGAAAGATGGAGAGGACGTTCACACGCAGCGGTGGCAGGAGTTGATGGGCGGGGGTCCAAGGTGTCATTGCTGGAAGCCCCGCAGGCATCTTTCTTGGAACCCGTACTTCGTTGGGTCACCGCACATGGGTTCCTCCAAAAGCGGCCAAGACCACCCGCAAATTCCGCCGAGGAACCACATTTCCATGCCTTTGGTACGCAGTTCCCGGATGAACCAGAATTCTGGCGTAACTCGCGTCCACTTGAGTCCGTTTTCGTCCCAAATCGCTTGGAATCGCGTCCCACTTCCTCGTTTAAGTAGGAACCGGCCTTCCACGCGTCCCTGCGCCGCCTCGAAATCATCGAGAAAACCGGTGTCTGGCCATTCGGCAGGCTTGTTTTCTTGCTAACATGGAGTTGCTAAGCAGCAAAAATTTGCGCGCGATCTGGTACATTCGGGGGGGGGGATCGCCTCGTCAACGCTGCGTCACGATCAAACATGCCAATTGGCATGTTTGGACTTGCCTTACTGGTAACGACTTGCGCTGGGTCAACCCCACTGCGGAGGGGCTGCCGCCCCTGTTTCAACGCGGCCAGTTTTCCGGCCACGATGGCACGCTGCGATTCGTCAAATTCGACGCCAGATGCCGCCTTGGCATAACCGCGGTGGCCCCGCGGCTTGACCGGCGGTTTCCCGTATGGTCCAATGGATGCTGGGTTCGATCGCTGGGCCGTGAGGGTTGCGATAATTCGGTTCGTTACGTGGTGTACCAATGACTGACTTCAGTTCCGAAGCACGAACCGGGCCGCCTTCCACGTTGGCGGTAAGCCACGAGCACATTGAAGTCACCCCAGGAATCTGCGGCGGACAGCCGCGGATCGCGGGCCACCGCATCAAGGTCCAACATGTGGTCATCTGGCACCAGAGGCTGGCAATGAGCCTGGACGAGATCGTCGCCACGTACCCCGACCTTTCGTTGGGCGACATCCATGCGGCCTTGGCCTATTACTACGACCACCGCGACGAGATCGATCACCAGATTAGGGAGGACGAAGCGTTCGTCACCCAGCGGCGTGCCGCGGCCGGCCCGTCGCTCGTCGAAAGAAAACTGGCCCAACGCCATGCCGCGGACGATTCGCTTCCACCTGGATGAGCACTGCGACCCGCGCATCGCTCGAGCGCTCCGGAATCGCGGGATCGACGCCACGACGACGCCCGACGTCGGCCTGCTGAGCGCGCCGGACGAAAGCCATGTGGCGTTCGCCTTGGCGGAATTGCGCGTCGTCTTCACGCAAGACGCCGACTTCTTGCGGCTCGACGCGGCTGGTATCGAGCACGCTGGGATTGCCTACTGTCACCCTGAGCGTCACTCGTTGGGCGACATCGTTCGTTCCCTCGTGCTGATCTGGGAGGTACTTGATCCGGATGAGATGCACAACCGCGTCGAATACCTCTGACTGCGCACGTTGGCTTCGACTCTTGCGAAACAGGGTCTCCAGGTCAAGCATCTTCCTGACCATCGACCTCGGCCTCTGCTTCGTCAGCGCCGCCCGCTTCTGTCCACTTCACATTCGTCAGTTTTTCGGTGACTGCAAGCCGAAAGAAAGAGCAATCTGCATCCGTGGTCAGGTAAAAACTAAGGCAGCGGTCGTCCTTCACAGGCTTTACCTTGTCCGGTTGACTGAGGCCACTGCGCCAGGAATCAACGTCCCCGTCGAACCGACCATGTTGCCAGACATAAGCTGTTAGGCGGTGGGCGGCGACGAACCACCTTCGTTTACCTGCGATGAGATACCGCAAGTATCGTTTGCGCAAGTAGCTATCCTGCCCCGCCGCCAGCTCTTTCTTGTAGAAGGCGACAAGGGCGGCGTTTGTCACGTTTGCCAAAGCTGCATCCCAGTCGGACCACTTCGGCTGAATTACTCCGGTTCGACTTCGCCCCCGGCGAACGGCTTGCTGCGCCAGTTCCGGTGCCGGGAAGATGTTCGAGCAGACAAGAAACTCGGCATTGCCAGGAGCATCCTTCGCGACCGAGAGGCGACAGCAGAGAACATCGACGCCATATTTCTCAGAGGCTATCCGAAAACTATTTCGTCATTTTTCCGGGGGAATTTAGGCCGCGACCGCATAGTGGAACTCTGGTCGCGATACCGGTGCAAGCCTGCGCAGCATTAGACTCACGTTGCTGATTTG
>Ga0307372_10005085_pt1 | contig 19938 bp, 23 predicted proteins | sample OX1MG_FD_202533 | JGI IMG/M metagenome (GOLD analysis project Ga0307372, IMG submission 202533) | Soil microbial communities from Risofladan, Vaasa, Finland - OX-1 | ecosystem: Environmental > Terrestrial > Soil > Coastal area > Acid sulfate soil | place: Finland: Risofladan, Vaasa | collected...
GCGTCGGTATGACTGGGCGACGGCCTGGATGCGCATACTCACCCAGGCCACAAGAGTCTGCGCTACAGGCTCTTCGCCAGCCGGATCAGCGTGTCTGCCTGCTGCGTCGTCAGCCCGTGCCCCCGCTGGGTGGTGACCAGCAGGATGTAGCTGTTGATGGCTGCGGTCTTCACCCGACTGTTGTGGGTGAGGTTGGCCAGTTACACCAACTCTAGCGGCGAACAGAGCTGGTTGGACGTGCGCGCACTTCCAACGTATTGCCTGGTCAAATTGCAGAGACTCGTCGCTGTCACCCCGACGGTGAAGCTGACCGAACCGCTGCCGGTATTTCCGGCGTTGTCGGTGGCCGTCGCGCGAAAGGTGTTCGTGCCGAGTGCGAAGCTCGCGGCCGAGCCAGTGATGTTGGCGCAGGTGCTGGAAGCGATGCTGGAGAGCGCATCAGTTGCCGCGCAGGTGATGTTCACCGTCTGGTCAACGCTGTAGCTCCCTAGTGCAGCATCAGACCGGGTCATAGGGTATGGGGTATCCTTAGATGCATGAGAACTCCCATCTTTGTGCGTCCCATGACGGACGCCGAGCATCAGGCGGTGGAGGTCGGCTTGCGCTCGGCCGATGCCTTTACCCTCCGGCGCAGCCAGATGCTGCTGGCGAGTGCGCGCGGCGAGTCCGTGCCGCAGATCGCGCGCAGTCTCGGCTGCAACCAACAGACGGTGCGCAACGCGATCCACGCCTTCACCGTGCAGGGTGTGGGCGCGTTGACCAAGGGTTCCTCACCGGCCCACACGATCCACCGCGCGTTCGATGCGGTGGGGGCGGAGCGGTTGCGCGCCCTGTTGCATTGCAGCCCGCGCGACTTTGGCCATGCGACCAGTCTGTGGACCCTGGACTTGGCGGCGGTGGAAGCCGTCCGACAGGGGCTCGTCAGCCAGCCGGTTACCGGCGAGACGGTCCGGGCGACCTTGGTCCGGCTGGGTGTTCGCTGGCTGCGCGCGAAGCAGTGGATCACCAGTCCCGATCCGGCGTATGCCCGAAAAAAAGGCAGCGCGACCGCCTGATCCGCTGGGCGGCGACCCACCCCGACTGGCTCCTCGGCTTCGAGGACGAGACGTGGTGGAGTCGTCTGGCGGCCCCCGCCCTGCACGCCTGGGCGGAGCCGGATCAGCCGCTGCGGCTGGTCGAGCAGGCGGTCGCCACCGACGATCCCGACGCGAAGGCCCTGTCCTGCTACGGGCTGTTGCTGCCCGAGACGGATGAGGTCTGGCTGCGCTTCCTTGACGGGCGACCGATCAGCGCGGTGACAACCGTCTTCCTGGAGTGGTGCGGCACGGAAGCCGCCCGACGCGGCAAGACGGCGCTGCTGCTGATCTGGGACAACGCGTCGTGGCATGGCAGCCAGGCGGTGCGTACCTGGGTCCGGGACCATAACCGGGCCGTCAAGCACGCGGGTCAGGGGGTCCGGCTCGTCGTCTGTCCGTTGCCAAGCAAGAGCCCCTGGCTCAATCCAATCGAACCCAAGTGGCTGCATACGAAACGCCGGGTCGTTGAGCCGAACCGGCTGCTGTCGGCCCGCGAACTGGCCGAGCGGGTTTGTGCCGCCTTGGCGTGTCCGTATCATGAGCACATCCCCATTCCCGAACAGGCACCCTGATCTTGCACTAGGTTGCCGCTATAGCTGATCGTCGGCACGGTCGGGTCGATGTTGACCCCGGGCTGCTGCTGGCGGTGGTGCTGTTCCCGGCGTTGTCCGTCGCGGTGCCCGTCACGGTCTGGGTCTGTCCCTCACTGCTGATCGTCTGGTCGGCGGGACATGACGCGAGGCCCGAGCCCCCGAGATCACCGCAGGTCCAGTGAATGGTGACCGGCCCGTTGTACCAGCCGTTGCCGTTGGGACTGCTCGTCGGGGCACCGCTGATCGTCGGCGCGGTCAGGTCGATGTTGACGTCGACCAATTGCGAGGTCTCGACGTTGCCAGCGATGGCGGTGCTCCAGAAGGTAACGGTGTGGTTTCCAGCACTGCTTAGGGTGAAGGGGGTGGCGTAGGTCTGCTGGCTGCCGCCGTCAATGGCGTAGAAGGTGGCGGCGAGACCGGACCCGCCGGTATCACTGGCCGACAAGGTGACTGTTACCGCCTGGTTGGTCCAGGACCCGAACGTGTACGGGGTGTTATCGGCATTGGTGGCGCTGGCCGTGGTGGTGGGTGGCGTGGAATCGTCAACCGCGGCGGCGTACTTCAGGTGGTCGTTGGTCGCGTCGTAGTAGCTGATGTGGGGCTGGCCGCTGGCATCCAGCGCCAGCGAGGTGTACTGGCCCACATACGCGGCGCTATCGACGGTGCTGATCTGCCAGTACGACGCGGCCTGGGTCGGCAAGCCAGCGACCAGCAGCATGAGCAGCATGCCGCCGGCCAATACGCCGCGTGCCCAGCCCAAGCGGCTCGCCCACCGTCGTCGTGTCATTGGCATCACCCTTTCATGAGCATTCCTCCATCTTCAGCATGGCGCTTCGCGTCATGCGGGGCGGCCACACTCGGTGCGGGGTCACGCAAGGTGCGCGCGTGCATTCATGTCCGTGCACACAGTATGTCGACCACACAATACTAGCAACCACCACAGTCAATAAATTTTTAGCATACGTTCATCCAGCACACCATATTTTTTTTCGACAGTGTACCACATGCCTGCCGGGCGAGCGTCACCACATCCCGCGGACGCGCGGCACCGAGCACGCGGGAGCCATTGCGCGGACCGCTGATGAAGACGACCGCACCCACGAGGCGGTCATCCAAGGAGACCGCGAAGCAGCAGACCGGAGCGGCGGGCATCCTGTGCCGGTAGTGCTTCTCCCCGATAACCGCACGAACGGTGCTGCTCGTGGTGATGGCGGTCGCATTCGACCGCCGGGTTGGGCTGGCACAGAACAGCCCGGCGCTCGGTTATGCGTACTTCTCTTCCGAGGTGCCGGCTGCCGACAACACGGGAACGTTTATCACGATCACCTCCGACTTCGTCTATCCGGTTGGGTGGACGCCACCGGACACCACGTGGGTGCGCGTCAATTCACCGGCACAGATCGTTGGCAGTATTCCTGCCGATTGCACCGAGCAGTACATCAACCCGTGCGACAACAATGGCAACAATCAGGGGGCGGCGTCACATTTCACGCACTATCTCGTTTATACTATCGCGACACGTACGACCGGTTATGTCCACACGAATACGGATCAGGTCATTCGATAGTTGTGAAAGGGGGGAACATGCGTCGTTTCCGTCGCCTGCACCGCACGACGTTCATGGTGCTTGTCTTTGTCGGCATGGTCGTCGCCGCTATGCCCGCTGCCGCCGCGACCGACATCTACCCGAGTCAGACCATGGGCGCCGACGTCTCCTATCCGAACTGTACCGGGACGCTGCCGTCGTCCTCCGCGTTCGGTATTGTCGGTGTGACCGACGGGCATGCGTTCACGCAGAATCCTTGCTTCTCAAGCGAATATTCGTGGGCGAGTACGATCGGCACGACTCCGGCCTCGGTGTACATGAACCTCAACGAGGCCATCGGCACGACCGCCTCCTACGGCGCCACGGGGCCGAAGGGGACGTGTGCCAAGAGAGACAAGATCTGCTACGCGTACAACTACGGCTACAACGCGGCGGCCTCTGCCAACGACTACGCGACGCAGCAGTTGGCGACCAGCGGCCTGCCGCTGCCGACGACGTGGTGGCTAGACATCGAGACGGCGAACTCGTGGTCGGCGAAGACGTCGATCAACCAGGCGGACATCCAGGGCGCCATCGACTACCTGACCAGCCAGGGTTTCACGGTCGGCATCTATTCGACGCCGGCGATGTGGAAGACCATCACCGGTTCGTGGCCGGTGGGTTTACCCGCGTGGGTGGCGGGGGCAACGGCGACCAACGCTCCGTTGTTCTGCGGCACAGGGTTCACCGGCGGGCCGGTCTGGCTGGTGCAGTACGTGAGCAGCGGTTACGATTACGACTACGCTTGCAATGCGTCTTGACCCGTACCGCCACGCGCTTCGCGGGGCCGCCATTGGCCCCGCGGTGAGGCGGGATCGTTTGCGTCTATTGTCACACGATCCGGGCCGCCACCGTTCAATGGCGGTGAAGAGACCGGGCCATCGGGTGGGGTTTATACATAAGAGAGGGACGCTATGTACAAGCGGCATATTCTCTCGACAGGGGTAGCGCTGTGTGCGCTTCTGCTGACGCTCGTCGGCCCGCTTGCGGTGTCGGCAGCGCCACCGATCACACCGCCTGGACAGGCCGTTGCCGCGGCCCATGTCTGTCCGGGTCCCGCCGGCCCGGGCACCGCGCGGTGCAATTCGCTCGTGCAGGTCGATCGCAGCGGGAAGCCGGTCGCGAACCCGACGCCCGCTGGCTACGGGCCGACCGACCTGCGCTCGGCCTATGGGCTGACCGCGTTGGACAGTGGGGCCACGGTCGCCATCGTCGACGCCTACGACGACCCGAACGCGGAGAAAGACCTGGGTGTCTATCGGAGCCACTTCGGCTTGCCGGCGTGCACCACCGCGAACGGCTGTTTCCGCAAGGCCAATCAGACTGGTGGCACGGCGTACCCGCGTCGCAACGTCGGCTGGGCGGAGGAGATTTCGCTCGACCTGGATATGGTCTCGGCCATCTGCCCGAGCTGTCACATCCTGCTGCTCGAGGCGAGCAGCAACAGCTTCGCGGATCTGGGGGCCGCGGTAAACTACGCGGCGAGCCAGGGGGTGGTGGCCATCAGCAACAGCTACGGCGGGAGCGAGTTCAGTAGCGAGGCGAGCTATGAGGCGCCGTACAATCATCCCGGCATCGCGATCACGGTGAGCTCGGGTGATGGCGGCTATGGCGTCGAATTTCCGGCGGCGTCCCGGTACGTGACGGCGGTCGGGGGCACGAGCCTGGTGAAGGCGAGCAATACTGCGCGCGGCTGGTCGGAGACGGTGTGGAGCGGGGCCGGCAGCGGCTGCAGCGCGTACATCACCAAGCCGAGCTGGCAGACGGATAGCGGCTGCGCGAACCGGACGGTGGCGGACGTCTCGGCGGTGGCGGACCCGAACACCGGGGTGGCCGTCTACGATACCTACCGAGAAGGGGGTTGGCTGGTCTTTGGCGGCACGAGTGTGGCGTCCCCGATCATCGCCAGCGTCTATGCCCTCGCCGGTAACACGGCGTCGATCAATTATGGCTCGTACCCTTACAGCCATTCATTATCGCTGAACGACGTGACGAGCGGCAGCAACGGGAGTTGCGGTACGTATCTCTGCACTGGCGAGCCGGGATACGACGGCCCGTCCGGACTCGGTACACCGAACGGGAGCACGGGCTTCTAATCCACACCAGCGGTACGCCGGAAGCGGCTGGGGGTGCTCTTGCCCCCAGTCGCCGGTGTCCGGGACCTGGCCCTCCCCATCCATTTCAGCGGACTTCGACGCCGCTGAACGCCTCCTGGGCCGCGTGGTTGATCCGCCCCGGCGGGACGGCGGCAGCCTGGGCACGTTACTCGGTCAGATCCGTGTGCCACTGAGGGGTCGATTGACGAAACGTCAATCAGCGTACGCTAAGGACCAGATGGTAGCGGGAATGGCAGTGCCGCCCGAGATCCGCCAGTGCCTTCTCGCGTTGAAGGCGGAGTACCTGCCACTGCGTCCGCACGAGATCACGACGATCAGTCATCACACGGTCCAGCAGGTGTTGGCCGGATTATCGCTGCCGAGCCCGGCGCCGGAAGCCCTCGTTGAGCAGTTGCTGGATATCATTCTCTCCCAGGATCCATTGCACGTTCCCCTGGGTCGTCTGTGTTGGCGTCTCGAGCTTCATGATGCCGCTCACGACGATCATGCGCTCGAATTCCGCGATCGTGATCGCCTCGGCCTGGTCTCGGTCCAAAGCCGCGCCGATGGCGCGCAAGAAATCCTCGTAGCCCGAGGGCAGCAACGGACAGGCTGACGTGCTCCGCTCACCACCGCCGCGATGGCGGTAGGCGGTCATGATCCAATGCAGGAAATCGCGATCCGGGAACTCAAGCGCCTGCGCCTGACGCCCCTGCTTTGGCAGGGCATGCACCAGGAACCCACCCTCGACCTCCAAGACGGAGATCCGGTGGTACCCGTTGAGATCGACCTGGCGACCGATCATGCGTAGCCGGTTCTCGTAGGTCGGGTTGAGCAGTTCGCGTGGCATGGCGACCGGGATGGGTGGAGCCGCCGGCAGCGCAGTTCGGTTCGTTTCCGCCGCTGAGAGCTGCTGAACGACCCGGACCACGGTGTCGAAGCGGCCGCTGTCTTTGGGAAGGTAGTCGGTGACCCCGGCGCGAAAGGCGGCGACGGCGACCGATTCCGATCTGGCACCTGACAGCATATAGATCGGAAGGCCGGGCGTTCGTTGTCGGAGCTGGACCGTAAGGTCGACGCCGCTCATATCGGGCAGTTTGGAAGCAAGAAAGCAGAGTCCACACGCGTTGTGGGCCACCCACGCAAGCGCGTCTCGCCCGGTTGTCACGTGGTGCGGGCGCGGCAAGCCACGGGCCTCGAGCGCCCGAGACACTCCCCGAGCGATCTTCGCATCATCGTCGACCAGCAACGTGATGACGTAGGTCATCGTGCACCCCCTTTCGCACGCGGTCCCGTTTGCTTCGGGGATGATCAGCGCAGCAGAAGCGCCGACAGCGGACCATGGACCGGCCGCAGTTCAACCAACACTTTTTCGGGTATGCGCCGTGCCTGCCGTGGGTCGTTCAAGAGCTGAACGTACCTGCGGGCATTGTACGTTAACGCGGGCCAATGGCTCGCTGCGTCCGATGGTACGTTCGCAGCAGATATCCGAGGCGAGCGTGAATCGTGCCCGGGCGCGTCGGCCTACTGCGACCGAGACAGACGAACTTGGCCGAACGGAACCCAGCAAGGTTCCGGTACGCGCCCCCAGCCTGTTGAAAAAGGCGATCGCCCAATGTGGGTCTGGCTTATTCCGATCTCGAGAACAGACTCAACCACTGCACCGGACCGAGCACGGCACCCACCACGCTCCGCCGAACCTGCGTCTCACTGCCCAAGGACTGAATCACGAACAATACGGTGCGGTATGCGACGGGACGACGAACCACCTCGGGAGCCGGCACACCCGCGGGGACGACCCGACCTCGAGGTGGTCCGTTCGTGTTCCCGACGAGCAGCACGAAGGGTGGACCCGGCCAGATGACGGTGGCTCTTCCGCAATTAACGTGAAAACGGATTTCGGACGGTCTCACGACGGGATGGTATCCGGACCGCACGTGCACGCATACCATGCTTCGCACCCGAGTCGCCCCGCGTGAAACCGCGTCGCCACCGGAAATCTGGCCCATCCCGTGCGGCGACGATCGACGATGCCGCTGGGTTGACGGCCGCCGTCTCGTCGCGCACAGCGTCGCGTTCACGCTGGTTGCGGAAGAGCCCCCGTCATGCGAGCAGGTCCATAGTAGGTGTTTTCACGTATGCGGACCACGAGGTTTCGCGCATGCGCTCGGGATCGGGTTGAACGACCATGAGGGTGTCTCGTTGAGTCACGTCTGATTGATCCCGCAGTCCGCTCGGAGCGCGACGAGTCACTCAGGAAGGGAGAAACTGATGACGAAAGACACCGGTCGTCGACGACCCATTGCGTGGCTGGTCCAGTTCCTGGGAGGGCTACTCCTGGTGTTCGGCGGTCTCGTCTGGATTTCAGGTGGTTGGGGAACGGCCCTCATGCTCATCGGGCTCGTCTCAGTGGTGGCGAGCCTCCGGCGTGTTGTGCTCCTCGACCCGCTCTTCGGCTTCTCGTCTCGGCACGCTTGATTTCGCTGGCGATCCCGACGCAGCTCACGCGGGAGCGTGAGGAGGAGATCGCCGCTAGGATGTGTGGGCCCGAGGGTTGTCCATTACCATGGGCGACTGACGACTGAGTGGATACCGCGTGAGCGACGAAGGGTGAATCTAGGCGTCTGGGAGCAGAGAGGGCTTCCACGGGTCGAGCACCGTCTCAAACCGCTTCGGCTGTCGTCGCACCGGCGGTGCATACTCGCGACAGCTTGATCGGATCAGCCAGAAGGTGGAAGACTCTCCCTCCTCTGACGAGGTGTGACTTGTGTATCTGCCATTCTTCCGGCACACGTCGCACCGCAGGTGAACGGGCCCATTCCTGACACACAATTGTAACGCGAGCACGTGGAATCACGGATATACCCCTTGGTAACGCAACCGCACACTGATGGTACGTACCCGCGAGCGCCAGAGGAACGCCGACACAACTTTGGGCAGAGAAGCGGCAACCCTGGGGGTGTCGCCGACGAGTGAGGAACGAGTTCGCGTGCATTTCGACCAACGTCCTCCGTTGCCACAGATCAAGTTGACCGACCTGCCGAACCGGCGTGAACCCAACCCACGGGTCGTCGTGCCACTGGATGGGTCGGAACTGGCGGAACGGGCACTCGGGGTCGCAGAGGCGCTGGCGGTGATCCTCACCGCACCGATTCATCTGCTGCACGTGGTTGACCCCGCGATTCCACCCGCCACACGGCGCGATGAGGCGAAACAGTATCTGACCGATGTCGCGACGCGCTTCCCGCACGACCTGCCGGTCGAAATGCAGGTCTTGGAAGGGGATCCGGTCGAAGAACTGCTCCATTGGCTCAACGGAGCGGAGCGCACGATAGTGGCCATGTCCACGCACGGACGTAGGGGGATCCCGCGCGTGCTCTTTGGCAGTGTTGCCGACAAGGTGATTCGCTCAGCACACGTACCGGTCGCGGTGGTTCGGAGCGCGCGCGCTCAGTCGCGCGACATCCAGCATGTCCTGGTGCCATTAGACGGATCTACCCTCTCTGCTTCGGCGCTTCCGGTCGCGGCGATGCTGGCGCATCCTCATCGGACGATAGGGCTGGTACGGGTCGTCGATGATACTCGTCTACGAGCGGGTGCGGCGCTGGCGTACGCGTTGACCTGGAGCGATCCTGAACTCCGCGCCGATGGTGCGGCGCATGCCAAGGAAGCGGCTCGATCCGATCTCGTGATCACCGCCGCGAGGCTCCGGAACGATGGATATCGTGTTAGCTGGGAGGTTCGTACCGGTCGGCCAAGCGATGAGATCATCCGAACGGCAGAGACGACCGGAGCGGACTTGATCGTCATGGCGACGCACGGTTGGGAAGGCGTTCGCCGCTGGACATTTGGGAGCGTGACGGACGAAGTCGTGCGCCGCAGCCAGGTCCCTGTAGTAGTAGTTCCATCGAATAATCGGTTCGCGTGATGCGGTAAAAGTGGGAGACGAGACCGCGCGTGTGCACCCCACGCGTCAGCGGTCCACCGTGGGTTGGGAGGTATGAGCATGGATGTCCAAACGCAATCTACTGGACGCGTGTCGCCCTTCAGCCAGCGTCCGGTACTGGTGTTCTGGGAAACGACCAAAGCGTGTCTGTTGGCCTGTCAGCATTGTCGTGCACGCGCGCAGCACGAGCCGCTACCGGGCGAGCTGACGACGGTCGAGGGGGAGCGGTTACTCGCGGATGTCGCGGCGTTCGGTCATCCGGCTCCGGTCGTCGTCCTCACCGGCGGGGACCTCCTCATGCGTCCGGACATCTTTCATCTGTTGGAGGTCGCGCGCGCCCTCGATCTGCGAGTGGCGGTCTCGCCGAGCGCGACCAATTTGGTCGATGAACGGGTTATGGAACGGTTCGCGGCGCACGGCGTACACAGCCTTTCACTGAGTCTGGATGGGCCGCAACCAGTCCACGACCTGATTCGCGGGATTCCCGGCACCTATGCGCGTACGCTCGCGGCATTGCGCTGGTCGAAGGCCGCAGGGTTGACCACGCAAATCAATACGGTGGTCATGCGCAGCACCGTCGAGCACCTACCCGAAGTCGTGTCGCTTCTACGTCGCGAGCAGGTGCGCGTGTGGGAGGTCTTCTTTCTGATTGCGACCGGTCGGGCGCTGGCGAGTGAGTATCTCACTCCGGATGAGTGGGCCGATGTCGCCGACTTTCTGCTGGACGTGACCGGCTATGGATTCTTGGTTCGCGCGATTGAAGGACCCTTTATCCGGCGGGCTCTGCTCGAGCGGCAGGAGGGGATTAGGACACCGGGTGAGCTGTATCAACGATTGTCCGCCGATCTCCAGCTCCGCGAAGGCCAGCCGATCCGGCCTCCACAGATGGCTCGCATCGGCACGTTGGACGGAGACGGCATTGTGTTCGTGACGCATGATGGCTGGATCACGCCGGGCGGATTCTTGCCGGTTCGCCTGGGACATGTGCGACACAACCGAATTGCGGACGTGTATCGCTCGCACGCCGTGCTGCGTGATATCCGGCAGCGTGCTTTGCACGGACCGTGTGGCACGTGTCGGTTCACCGATCTCTGTGGCGGATCACGCGCGCGGAGTTTTGCGTACAACGGCGATCCGCTCGGAAGCGACCCCGCATGCCAGCTCGCGGTGGTTACGCGCTGAATCGCTTGGGTCGGCCCTCGTAGCCGGGACACGTACATGCCGTTTACCGGAACGCGCGCCTGGTTGGCGCCCTGGGTCTGGCTCAACCGGTGGTGGCAAGCCTGGTCAACCGCGCCCCTGCCGCCGCTGCTCGCCTTCTCTGACTCCTCCTGAGTGTCCCTCAACAAAGTACCCTACGTCCTTGCTTGCCAACGCTTCGGACGCCACCTGTCAGGTGGTATGTCGTTGATGACTGACCATCGTCGCCGTATTGCTCGCAATCTTCGCTATTCCGGGCTGCTCAGACGAAGAGCGTTACGAAATAGGCAACGGTTGCCACGGACATCAACGCGAAGGCGCCCCAGCCCCAGATGTTGCTCCACTTCCCATTCGTGAACCTACCCATCACGCTCTTACGATTCGCGAGCAGGATGACGAGGAGCAGTAGTGGTGGGCACGTGATGCCGTTGATGATGGCACTGTAGACGAGGGCTTTGATTGGATTGAGCCCGAGGTAGTTGAGCAGCATCCCGACAAGCGTGCTGGCGATGATGACGCCATAGAAGCCCTTCGCATTGCCGGGCTTTTCATCGAGACCGTGGCGCCAGGCGAACGTCTCGGACACGGCGTAGCCGACCGAGCCGGTCAGCACTGGGATGGCGAGCAGTCCGGCACCGATTATCCCGATCGCCCAGAAGAGCTCCGCTCCCGAACCGAGCAAGGGCTTCAGCGCAGACGCCGCCTCCGTTGCCGAATTGACGTTCGTCTTGCCATGCGCGTTGAGTGTCGCTGCCGTCGTCAAGATAATAAAGTACATCACGACGTTGTTGGCGAGCATGCCGATCGTGACATCCAACTTGCGGTCCGCTAGCTCTCGGAGCGTGGCGCCCTTTCGCTCGGCAACGGTCGACTCTCCCTCCGCCTTCTCCTCTTCGATCTCCTGCCCTGTTTGCCAGAAGAAGAGGTACGGTGAGATCGTCGTGCCGAGGATGGCGATCATCAAACCAATGTCATCCTTGGTGCGTGGGATGTGGGGTATGACGGTGCCCTTCACCACCGACCCCCAATTTGCGCCCGAAAAAATAGCCGTCCCGATGTAGGCCAGCAGGGCGAGGCACAGCCACTTGAAAATACGGGAGATCAGCTGGTATTTCGCGAAGACCTGGAGAAGAACAAGTGTGACGGCGATGGGTGGAATGAGTATGAGGATCGGTACGGGAACGAGCAAGTTGATGCCAGCGGCGATCGCGGCGAGGTCCGCGCCGACGTTAAACGTGTTCGCGGCGATCAAGAGCAAAACGATGGGATAAAGTATGCTCTTCGGGTAGTACTGTTTGATCGAGGTTGCGAGCCCCTGACCGCTCACTTGCCCAATACGCGCGCACATCAACTGGACCGCGACCATCATGGGGTAGGTGATCAGTGCCATCCACAGAAAAACGTAGCCCGTCTGCGCGCCTGTCTGTGCGTAGGTGCCGACTCCGGAAGGGTCGTCGTCCGATGCACCGGCGATCAGGCCCGGTCCGAGAACCCCGAAGATCTTCTTCAGTCCCGACCGCCGTTCGTCTTTGGGCCGGTCGCTGAGCTGATGGTCCCCCTCTGGAATGATCGTGTCGTACGACTCCGCACTGATCGATGGTTCAGGAGGCTCGACCGAAGAACGAGTGGGCTGTATCGGTTGTGTCATGATGCCTTCGTCTCTCGCCAGCATACGTACGCGCCAACTCGACGCACTAAAGCAATTGTTGTGCCAACAGGTTCGTAAGGTATCACGTCGTAAGAGAAGATGATTAGCAATATGGTTGTAACTGTTTTATTGAACCCAACGATCTTAGATCAAGACGCGGGAATACTCCGATCTAAGAAACGAAATAGTCAGCCTGCGTCCCGTGAAATTTGAGTTTAGTAGACATGAATACGGGCAGAGGCGGTGTTCGACGCGACGCGGAGCAGGTTCAACGCGATGAAGTGCGGTCTGGGGAAGACAACAAATGCCGGTTCGGGCCGGTACAGACGACATCCGAACGAGGCACTCTGTTCAAAATTTGATTCTGACTCGGCAAGTGGTTCGAGCAGTCGAAAGACGCTGACCCATTCTATGAGAGGTCGCCTGTCCACACCTCGTCAGAGGGAGTGTGTCGAGGGGAGCGCCCCGTTCCGGCTCAAAACCGCTCGTGCCGACCTGCCGATTGAGTAGGCCGTTGCGGTCATTCGCCTCGCGATCCCTTACGGCCTATGGCGTCTCGCAACCGCACAACGACGCTGCGGAGTGTCATATCGCGGTGCGGTTGCGCGATCTGGAGGTAGACGTGGACCCGGCCAGATGACGGTTGACATTTTTGGGACGCCGACCTTCCACAACGCCCCTCATGCGGGTAGACTGTGCCGAACCGTCACCGACCATGGTTGCCGTTGAGAGAGCACAGGCACCCCGATGTCGATCCCGGAAGACTTCGCGCAGCTGGCGTTGCGCTTCACGGACTCCATCCAGTACCGCTACGAAGTGATTCGGGACATCCTGCTGGCGGACGTCACCATTGCGGAGCGGAGCCGCACCACCGGCGTGGACCGGGGGACGGTCGCCACCCACGCGCGTCGATTCGTCGAAGCGGGGATGCTCGGGCTCGTCGATCACCGAAGTACGTCCGATCACGATCATCAACCCTATCCCGTCGTCGTCGCGGGCTACATCCTCTATCTGAAGCAGCTCTACCCGCCGATTCACGACCGTGAGATCGTACGCATCATCGACCGGAAGTATGGCTACCGCACCAACCACCACACGGTGAAACGCTTCTTGCAGCGCCATCCGCTGCCGGCGCAACTCCCGTTACCCGTAACGGGCTTCCATCAGTTCGCGGACGCCTATCGCGCTCGCTGGACCGTGGTTCGCTTCTTTTATGAGGGCTGGCATCAACAGAGTATCGCCGGCCTCCTGCACCTGTCACGACAGCACGTCTGGCAGATCCTGCAGGCCTTCAAACGGGATGGCTTTGCGGGGTTGGAAGATCAACGCACGCGCCCACCGACCCATCCGGCCAACCAACTTTCCCTGCCGTTCCTCAAGCAGGTGCTCGACGTACAGCGGGAGTATCCCCGAGCGGGACGTTTTCGGCTGCAAGGGTTGCTGGAACGACGGACCGGGCAGAAGCCACCGAGTGAGCGGACGGTCGGCCGCGCGATGGCCCTGAACCGGGAACTGCACGGTGCACCCCCACCCTGGGTGACTGACCGCCCTGATCCGGCGGCGCCGGACGGGATCGTGAAGGCGATGCCGTTTCCGCCAACCCATCGGCACCGCTACTGGTTCATCGACCTGCGCTATCTGGTCCGGCTCGGCGACGACCAGCACTGGGTCTATAGCCTGCTCATCATGGAAGGCTACGCGCGGAAGATCCTGGCCGGTATGGCGACCGACAGCCAGGACGTCGTGACCATCCTCCAGGTGTTGACGGCCGCGCTCCGGGAGTACGGCCGACCGGAAGCGATTGTGTCAGATAACGGTTCGGTCTTCACCGCTGGCGTCTACGATGGGCTGCTCGACGAGCTGGGCGTCGCCCGCGAGCACATCGAGCGGGGCAAACCGTGGCAGAACCTGATCGAAGCCCAATTCAAGGTCGAGCTGCGGCTGGCCGACGCGCACTTCGAACGCGCCACGACGCTGGAGGAGATCCAGGAGCAGCACGCCGCCTTTATCGAGACATTCAATGAGACGCCGCATTGGGCTCACCAAGCGCGCTCGGATGGCCTGCGCACACCCGCCGCGGTCCTCGGCTGGGTCCGTGGCCGCGAGCTGGATCCCGACCATCTCGCCCGGGCTGTTCGCCATCTCCAGCTCGAACGCGTGGTCAATTGCCGGGGTTACGTCAGTGTGCGGCGCTTTTATCTCTATGCCGAGCGCGGACTGGCGCGCCGCCGGGTCTCGGTCTGGCTCTACGATGGTCGCCTACAACTTGCCTATCAGGACACCATCCTCGCCCAGTACACCTACCGTACCGAACGACGGGCTCGGCGCCTGCAGGCCGTCGAGGCACCCCAGCATTACCAGACGCCGTATACGTCCCCACAGTTGGAGTTGTGGGAGCTCGATGACGAGCAGTGGCGCAAGATCCTCCCCCGCCGATATGATCGTCACCCGCAGCGGATTGTCACCGGAGCGTGGCAGTTACCCTTGCCCACGCGGCCGCGATCACGTCGTGGTCGTCGATCGGTTGGGTAACCAATTCATCATCTCCGCTGGGGATGATCCCCGTCCCAAAAATGTCAACCGTCATCTGGCCGGGTCCAAGGTAGACGCTACTGGAATTCGACACTTCGCTCTCGTGTCTTCCGCGCGGGGTGTTCGCACCGAATTTTAACGATGGTATCGTCGCGAATCACGCCGGCATTGCACTCAGCACGCACGACTGGTAAGGCAGCCCGACGGTTCCGAAGGTGTCGACTATCAGCGGCTCGCCGGAGGAGCTTGCCTTCAACCCGACCGCCGGACTCAGCTCGGGCAACCGTGGGGAATCGGTTCATCGTGACGGAGAATGGACCGAACGGCCACGCGATGCTCGAAGCGTTGACGACCGGATCTCTCCGACTGTGGATTTCGACCACCTCTTTGGTGTGAGAAGCGGAACCCCGTGATGCCAAAAACACGAGTGATTTACGAAACGCAGCGAATGGACTCGATGTCGTTTCGTATTCCCCGGCCTTTACCTTCGGGTTACATTCCATCGGTACACTCTCTTTAGAGCGATACTCGAACGGCGAGGCGCTGAACGGACGTGATGGAGGTAGAAGTGACTCGTAAACGACTCATGGTGCTGGTTGGAAGCGTGGCGATCGTTGCCCTGCTCGCCATTGGCGGGGCTGCCACGGTGTTCGCCGCCGGCGGTACGGCGACACCCACCGCAACCAATCAGCCGACGCGCGCGCAACAGTTTCTCAATCGGTTAGCGAACAACCTGGGCATAACGACGGACAAGCTGCAGCAGGGCCTCAAGACGACGGCCAATCAGTCGATCGACAACGCCGTAGCCAACGGAAAGATCACCCAGGCGCAAGCCGACAAGGCCAAGGCGAAGGTCAATGCGGGCAACGGACTGAGCACGTTTACCCGTTTCTTCGGCGCGCACGTACGCGCCAGTATGGTGCTGCGTGGTGCCTCCTGGCAGGATATCGCCAAGGAACTCAACACGACGCCGCAGAACCTGAAAACGCAGATTCAATCGGGCAAGACCTTGAAAGAGATCATCACCAACCAGAAGAAGAGCGTCGGTGACGTGGTCAATGCCGTCGTCGCGCAAACCAAAGTTCAGCTCGATCCTGCGGTGGCCAACGGCAAAATCACGCAACAGCGTGAGGACACGCTGCTCTCCAACTTGAGGACCCAACTGACGAACCTGATCAACAACGGCGGACCGACCTTCCCGAAGAGTGCGACGCCCAACGCAACTCCGACCGCAGTCTCGGGCTAGGACCTTTTCTCTCGCCAGCGAGCATCGTTCTGAACAGCACACAAGGCGATGGTTTCCCATCGCCTTGTTGCCGGTCTGTTGCAGCCTGGCAGACTCGCGAGAATCGGACCGACGCGGTATCGAGCGGTTTGCGCGCGCGGACGAATGACGAGACGATCTGACCGGCGGAGTCTTGCAGTTCGTTGAGCGCGTCGAGGTCCCGATTCGAACCGCAGCAACTGGCGCCGGAGGTTGAACCGCCGCAGTCCTCGCCGAAGAAATTGTTGGATTCGTGGGCAACCCTCGCCACATGATGCCTGACACATGTGTGCACTTGCGGTGGCAGGAACCAACGACCTTTGTCCACGTTCATCCCACCTCATTCATTGATTTAATAGGCCTTTCGTCGTCATCGATCGAGCCGGTACTGTTGAATTTCTCGCGTTTTCTGCCATGTGAACTGCACATATGTATAACGGATCACATGGCGAGGTCTGATTTTTCGACTGCACAGTGAAAGCTGCAACAAGCAGAGCATCGCCAGTTACCTCGAGACGAGTCGGAAAACGGTCCACGTCACGTTGCGGCGCTGGATCGACGAGGGGGGGACTGGACGACAAGCCGCACGCCCGCACGGGCGGCGGGCGCAAGGTCGATCTGCCGACCATGCTGCCCGTGCGTAACCTGCGGGAGAATCCCGAGCGCGGCATCGAGCTCAGCCCGCGGACCTGTGGCCGCATCTTGGCCATCAACCGCGCGCTGTATCGCCTACCGGCTCCGGCGCGCAGCCCACGCGAACCACGGCCGATGCCCTTCAAGGCCCGTCACCGCCACCCATACTGGACGGTCGATATTCGCTACACCGTGAGCTATCAGCCGGACCAGCGCCAGTTGACGAGCGTGATTGAGCAGCAGCTGTTCAAGACCCTCGATCGCTCGGCGCAACTCCCGCTGTGGGAAGGGCGGGCTGAGGATTGGCTGACGGTGATCCGGCTGCCACCTTATGCGCTACGGCGTCCCAAGCATCTGCCGGCCGCCCGGCAAACTCGGCTCTTCCCGACTGACCGCCAGTCCTCGGCGGTCCCGGGCGGTGACTGAGCCGCAGTTACCGCTCGCCCGTTCTGATGGTGTACCATCCAGCAACGGTCCGTTCAGTCACGCGGAGGTGGTTCGATGGCCACGATGTTGGGCCGCACGCCCCTCACCCTCCGGCGCGGTCTCGCCGCGCTGGCAGTCCTCCTCCTGGTCGGCGCCGCCGTGTACGTGGCCTTTCACAAACCCTCGATCAGTCTCGCACCGCCGCTACCGGCTGTGCAGGCGGTTACCGTCCCGGTGACCCCGGACCAGATCGCCAGCGCGATGCAGGGGGATCACTTCTACGCGGACTATGCGGACGGGGCCCCGACGACACTGCAGGTCACCGGCAGCGTGTCTGCCGTCCGGCGGCAGTCGCAGCGCGTACAGGTACAGCTGCGCACCACGGTACCCATGGCGGTCTGGTGTGACCTGGGCGCGAGCGCGACCGTCGTCGCGGTGGGCGCAACAATCACGGTCACCGCACCAGCCAAGCAGGCCGCGCGGCTTCAAGAACCCGCCGGCGTGCTCCTGGCCCACTGCCAACTCGTGACCGTGCCGTGATCCTCATCACCCACGTGGTCGTCTGCGGCCAAGACCCGAGCACAAATGCCGGCCGGGTATTCGCCGACGCTTGCCATGGACCCGGCCGGATGACCGGTAGCGTATTTGGGAAACCGATGCTCAGCACGTTCGCCAGTTTCGGATTAGACTGTGCCGAACTGGTACCGACCGTGGTCGCCGTCGGGGGAGCACCGCTATCCCGATGTCCGTCCCGTGCGGTGGACGAACCCTGTTCCGCCCCTTCATCGCCTCCGGGACGCGTACCCCATCGCCCGGGACGCCGCTGCCGCACCGAGGAGGGGAAGGAGTCACCGTCATCGTCACCCGTTCGGAAACGCCCGTGGAGCAGAGACCATGGAAGGAGAGCCCCTGATGGAGCGATCGGTTGTCCAGACGATGAAGGCGCACGTGCCGCAGCTGGTGCTGTCGCGGCACGCGCACGCGGTGGTGCACGGCACGGGCCCGCTCGGCCGCTTCAACACGTGGCTCGCCCTCCGGATTACCACCGTCGTCGGCTCGATGTGGTGTGCCTATGCCTTCGCGCTCCTCGCGCTGATCTCACTTCCCGCCGTGATTCGGTCAGGCGACCCGCTCATTATCGTCGCATGGATCGCGCAGACGTTCTTGCAGTTGGTGCTGCTGCCGATCATCATCGTCGGTCAAAACGTGCAGGCGGCGGCCACCGACGCGCGGGCAGAGGCCGACCACAAGACGCTCACCGCGATCCACACGCTGACCAGTGAGGTCCATACGATCAACGAGCAGCAGAGCCTGATCCTGAACCTCCTCGCGCAACGAACGGAAAACCTGCAACCCCCGACACGTACCCAGGAGAGTGGGTTGGGGTAGCGCCTCTCACGACCGGCTGTTCCATTGCGACGCGGACCCGGGAAGTGCACCTCGCACGCGGCGACGTCTCCGGCGGCGCGTTTATGACCAACATCATCGGCTGCGTCATCGTCGTCGCGACCGCCGCGACACTGGTTGTGCATGCACCGTAACGACACGAAAGACGCTGCCCAAGCGCACACGCCGCGAGCCGGGAAGCCTGGTGTTTGACAATGCGGTGTGGGCTCTTGCTCACTTTCGATGACGCTTCTAGGCGGCTCGCAGCACCCGTTGCTTCACCCGGCCAAAGCTCGCTCGCCCGTACATTTGGCGCTGCACGCATTTCAGCCGGGTGATCTGGCCTTCGGTCTGCCCCTTGCTCCACTCAGCGCTCAGGGCCACCTCAACGGCGGAAACCCCGCCACATGGTGACGGCTTTCCCGAGCTTTGGGTGACGCCAGCCATGCGATAATGGGTGCCTTCCCGTCTAATCCGCCCCAAGGTCATGGCCATGGCACCCAGAACCATCAATCCGGACCCAGCCAGCCTGGAACTCAGCGCCGTCTACTCCGAGGCTGATGCGATCACGATCAACCTCCGGACATGCCGCACGCGTGTGCCCTGTCCTGACTGTGGCCAGTTGACCGGCCAGATCCATAGCTGGTATCAGCGTAGCTTCGCGGATCTGCCGTGGCAAGGCCTTGCCGTGCGCTTCCGACTCCACACGCGCCGCTGGCGCTGCCCGAACCCAGATTGCCTGCGTCAGGTCTCCACCAAACCGGGTCAAGTCCAGTGTGGTTCGGCCGACCGCCGTGGGCGGGTCAACCGCGGCCAGCCGGACCGTTTGCACGCTTGGCCCCTGTGATCTCGGCTGCCGTCAGCGCGTGACGTGCCTCACACGGGGTTACCCAACAGAGTCATGTCTTGGCCGGGTGCATTCTGATAGATCAGCTTTGAGCAAGATGCGGGCATGGGTCAGTTTGCGGACAGATGCCGTGCTGGAGGTGGCACCGTTCGTCGTCGGTCAGGTGGACGGGATACTGTTGGTTCATTCCCCCACCCTATCATTGACTCTCCGAACCTTCAAAACCTTCAAATCACGTGTCATCATGTACTAGGTGAGCAGTTTGGTGACGGCTATGATCCCAACAACCGCAAGCAATAGCCAGATCGCGACGATGGCCACGGCGGCAGCCCAGCTCTTCGGTTTTCCGAATCCGGTCGTTGATCGCGCCAATTCTCGGTGCTCTGCAAGGATATCTGCTGGCATCAACCGTCGCGCAATGAGAAAGAGGAGCGGCACCAGCACGAGGTCGTCGAGGAAGCCGATGACCGGGATGAAGTCCGGGATCAGGTCGATTGGGCTGAAGACGTAGCCGATGGCGATTGCCGCGAAGAGGCGCGCGTGCCACGGCACACGCGGGTCGCGACAGGCAAGATAGAACGCGTGAGTCTCGGTCTTGAGCTGGCGCACTCGGCCTTTCCAGCGACCGACGAGGCTCACGGGAGGACTCAGCGCCGAGCGTTCAGCACGTGCGTTGCGCTTCACCGTACCATATCTCCTAACATTC
>Ga0307372_10005086_pt1 | contig 19934 bp, 17 predicted proteins | sample OX1MG_FD_202533 | JGI IMG/M metagenome (GOLD analysis project Ga0307372, IMG submission 202533) | Soil microbial communities from Risofladan, Vaasa, Finland - OX-1 | ecosystem: Environmental > Terrestrial > Soil > Coastal area > Acid sulfate soil | place: Finland: Risofladan, Vaasa | collected...
CCCGCTAGCCATTCGTATATGACAACTCCGAGAGCATACTGGTCACTGGCGCGCACCGCTTGTCCATTGATCTGTTCTGGGGCTATATACGATGGTGTTCCCCTTGGGAGTTGTAAGTGACCCAGATCTATTGTAAAGCTAGTAGTAGCAATTCCAAAATCGCTCAGAAGGATTGTATCATTAGACCCCACCAACATATTTTCTGGCTTCACATCTCGATGAACTAAGCCTTCGTCGTGTATAGATTGAAGGGCACCAGCAATTTGTTCTGCGTAGGAGATAACCACATCTAGCGGGATTCGTGTACCTCTAGGATGACGCTGACGCAAATTGCCCCGGGAAATGTAGTCCATGACAATAAAAGGGAAACCTTCTTCTACCCCGAAGTCCCTAATGCGCAGAATATGGGGATGCTCTAAACGAAAGGTACGTGCTTCCATGAGAAAGTCAGCAATATTCTGCTCGTCTAAGGAACTTTGGAGGATTTTAACCGCCACTTGTGTCTTCCGATGTGTATCCTCAGCTAAATATACTTCGCCGAAAGATCCTCTTCCAAGTGTGCGAATCAAACGATAGTGATCCAATTGTTGCCCTGTGCGGTCTATCATTTTTGAAAATCCTTTTTTCGTCTAGATTACTAAAATGATTATAGAATCGCTCGATAATCATGTCAAGTAAGTCTGTACCGGAATTTATGCACGGGTGCGTCAGGAGATAAAAAATGTATACTAAGGGGACTCACGAAGGCTCTCCATCCTTGCGGATACTCCCATGAAAATAGGTAAGACGAGTCCTCAGCTTCTCGCCGAAAAAGAGTATAAGGAGCTAACCGAAGTCAGAAGTGCTTCGGTTGAATGAGCATCCCTTTGAAAGAGAGCGGAAGGCCTGAGTTACTTACGCTTGCGAAGAAGCAGGAGTGAGAGCGACCTCAAATCCCAGCTTTTCGAGTTGACGCACGAGATGCTTTTCTTTCTTCTCTCGATCAAGTTTGTCGAAGTAAGTGCCGCCAAGTTCCTGATACGCCTCCTCTTGAGCCAGCAGGTGATAGACAATGATCAAAAGGGTATGTGCCAGAGCAACTGCCGCTCGTTTCTTTCCGCGCCGAAACGCGAGACGGTGATAGTGGGCAGAGAGATAGGACTCCTTACAGTGCGAGGCGGCGTGTGCCGCTTCCACCAGAGCCGTGCGGAGCCACTGGCTCCCCTTGCGAGTCTTGCCACTGAGTCGTTTCCCCCCGCTTTCATGATTGCCGGGACACATCCCGGCCCACGAGGCTAAGTGCTGTGCACTGGGAAAGCGCTGCATCTCGGTGCCAATCTCCGCCACAATGATCTCAGCCAAGCGTCGTTTCACCCCAGGAATGGTTTCCAGTCGCGTGAGCAGCGCCTCATATGGTTGCAGGCGCTCAGCAATCTCAGCACTCAGCCGGGCAATGGCATCCTGGAGTTCGGTGAGATGCTTCAAGTGTTCGGCCAACAAGAACCGATGGTGTGCTTGAAAGTGACCAGTAAGCGCCTGCACCAATAGTTCTCGTTTCGAGCGCATGCGTCCCTGCGCAAATTCGGCCATCGCCTCTGGAGTCAACTCTCCTTCGATTAAGGCCTGCAACATCTGTTGAGCCGACTTGCCCATCAGATCGCTGGCCACCGAAGCGAGTTTGATATTGGCATCCTCCAACCCTTTCTGCAGGCGAGCAATGACTCGCGAGCGTTCTTCGGTGAGGCTGGTGCGCGAACGGGTCAGTTCACGCACGATCCGCTGCCAGGACGGCGGGATAAAGCTGGGGCGTAAAAGGCCATGTTGGAGCAGGTCAGCAATCCATTCGGCGTCTTTGATATCCGTCTTTCGTCCTGGCACGGCCTTGATGTGCCCGGCGTTGACCACCATCACCTCAACATGCCCTTCCAGCATGTTAAAGATGGGTCTCCAGAACACCCCGGTACTTTCCATTGCCACCTGGCTACACTGCCGCTCTTTGAGCCAATCCCGCAGACGCAGCAGGTCTGCGGTCATGGTGCTAAAGGTCTGGCGTTCTTTGCGGCGTTCTCCATTGGGGGCAGGGGTGATGAGGCAAGCCATGACTGATTTCTTGTGGACATCCAGGCCTGCACATCGTTCGTAGACAATCTGCATGTGTTTCCTCCCATGTATTCAGGACTCGCTCAATGCAGGCAGGCCACGGGATACCGCGCAAATGGAAATTCTCCCATACGTGCTTCGCCATTGCTGACGAGCGACAGACGCTGGTGCTTAAAGGTATCCAGGTCATACTGTTGGTCAGGCTCGTAGCGCTAGTGTCAAACCGACCTTCGGCGTTGGGCCTGCCTTCGTTCAAGTATACCCCATCCATTTTCATGGACGCTAGTGCACGCCAGCGCATGGATTACTGTTGGGGAGTTTTTCGCTGCTATTGACACTCTTACGTATCGTTTGGTAAGTGCAATGCGTATAGCTTACCTGTGTCTGATGAGCCACTTCCAATGTTGATTGCTCCCACATAGACGACGCCATTAACCACTAACGGTTCAGAGGTAATGGAGTATCCGGGTACGGCGACGAAGGTCCATAAGGAAGTCCCAGTCTTTGCATTGAGCGCATAGAGCCTTCCAGGGTAGTCAGTGTCGACATATACGACTCCATTGGCTACAAAGGGGGCAGACATAATAGGATCTTGATTATCACTGGGACTCGTAAAAGTCCATAAGAGAGTTCCCGTTTTCGCATTTAATGCATATATGTAACCCGGCTTCCAGCCCCCACTAATATAGACGACCCCGTTGGCAACTGCTGGGGAATCTATATGAGAGTATGCATCATCTACAGTTAGGTAAATCCATAGTACCGTTCCTGTCTTTACGTCCAATGCGTAAAGTTTACCATCTGGATTGCCAGATCCAACATATACAATACCATCAACGACTGTCGGTGAAGACAAATAGCCTTTTGTTGCAAAAGACCAAAGCCTATCGCCAGTTTTAGCATCAATTGCATATAATGTAACAGCGCTGCTGACATAGACAATCCCATCGGTGACCGCTGCTCGAGGGTTAAAAGGGTTGGGTAGTCCTATATTTGTTTTCCACAAGATTGCTCCTGTTTTTGGGTTGAATGCATATAAGTTGTTGTCAGCCGAGTCGACGTAGATGACTCCATCAGCTACGATGGGTATGCCTTCGCTATATTGGGCCCTCCACAAAAGGACTCCCGTTTTAGCATCGAATGCATACAGGTAACCTGTACCTGAACCGACATAAACAACACCATTCGCTACGGCTGGCGGGAATCCTAGACCCCCAATACGAGATATCCATAGCTCCTTTCCTGTTTTAGCTTCGTACGCAGAGATTGTGTAATCCCCCGAGGTAAAATAAGCAATGCCATTGATTACTGCAGGTGGACCGACGGTACCTAATAAATGGGGGAGCGTAGATGCGATCCAGTAAGGTACCAGACGCGAAACATTCTCAGAGTTGATAATGTGCTCACCTGGGTTATAGCTTGTGTTCTGCGCATCGAAACCAGACATCATTATAGTAGAGTTAGTGGAAAATGGAGAGTGAGATGAGGATCTGGGTTGACGCTGGACACCAAATCCTCTAATTACTAAAAAAGAAAGAGAGCCAACTCCTAGAATAATTAGGCATACTAATCCAATGAGCAAATTTCTCTTGCCCTTAAAATGGCCCTGGCGACTATCCTTGTTCATTGCTTACCCTCCTATGACCTTGTAATCGTACTTTTTCCAGTTTGCATTCCACACTCTAGCATTATTTGGAGAGTGCCGACGGCAAGCCAACCTGCATTGTAGAGTAAATTTTTAAGTTCTGATTGGTCAATCTCCCTACAAAGAATTTTATTGTCTTATATTTTGCCGAGAGTTGACGCGCACCTCCAACAGAGTTCATCCAACATAGAGTTTCTAATCAAGAAGGATACGGTTCAGAAATAGCAAGATTACCCATCGAGCCACACTCACGCCGAGTTAGGTAGGTGTAGTGCATACACCCACCCCGAGCGCGAGCCCATATAGACGACGCCATTGGATATAACTGGATTGAAGAGAAAATCTCCATCCGTACCAGCAAAGGTCCACAAAGATACCCCAGTCTTCGCATTCAGTACATAGAGTTTCCCTGGATAATCCATAATAGTATAGATAACTCCATTGGCCACTGAAGCGGAATAGATGGGATTTTCAGTGGGATCGGAAAAAATCCATAGAACTGCTCCCGTTTTCGCATCGAGTGCATATAATCTGCCACGTGGGGAGTCAGCACCGGCATAGATAACTCCATTGGCCAGCGCTAGTGGGTCTACTGTAGAGGAATCACCACCTGCCGTAGCATAGTTCCATAGAATTGCCCCCGTTGTGGAGTTAAGCGCATACAATTCGATATCAGGATACACTGAACCAACATAAATGATCCCATTAGCCAACACTGAAGGGCGACTGTTATAGCCATGAGTGGGAAAGCTCCATCGGAATGCCCCCGTTTCCAGATCGAATGCAGACACGCTCGTAGGATTATCCTGGTTGGTATAGACGATGCCATTAGCAATCGCGAACACGTTTCCCTGGAGATGAGTCATCCACTTAGGTATCCTTGTCTTAGTGTCAGCAGCATACAATTTATCCGAACGGAAATAGATAACCCCCGACGCAACCCAACCACCTTCCCCCTCGGCGGTCCGCCAAAGTAACTTCCCTGTCTTCTCGTCGAATGCCCACAATCTCCCCGACTGGACATAGACAATGCCATTTACCACCCAAGGCCCCAATGCTCCAAAGGAGTCAATGCGAGCTACCCATTTAGTAGCGCCACTCTTCGCGTCGAACGCATCGACTGTATAATCTGACGAGACAACAAAAGCAATACCATCAACAATTACTGGCGAGTACACTGGACCACCAGTTCGGGCTTTCCAGTATAGTGCCAAATGCGAGACGTTCATGGGGTTGAGCATGTGCTCACTAGGATAAAAGCCTGTCTGCTGCGGGTCGGAACCAAATATCATTGTGTTAGAATTAACAGAAGGACGGGAAATTATTACTCTGATTGTTGAGAAAGAGATAAAGCCAATAACTAGTACAGCAAGAAGCACTGATCCAACTATTAATGCCCACTTGGAGCGATCATGGAAATCACCTCTCCTCCTCATCCTATCTTCTTGATTCGGAAATTTAGTCGGATACTCCTTATGGCTATCATGTCTAGAGTAGTTGTATGGATTTGTCATGTTCTGATCCTCCAGAAGCCAATTCCATTATTGCATCGACATAGCGACGTAAACCTAGATTTTCTTGCCAAAGAGTGAATATTACGTCGCGCTTGGTAAATGTAAGGTATATAGTTTATTCTGATAAGAGGAGCGAGGTACATATGATCCAATGTAGACAACACCGTCGACCACTAGTGGATCAGAGACATAAGAATCTCCGGGTATACCTGAATAAGACCACAAGGGAGAGCCTGTCTTTGCATTATATGCATAAATCCCTCCAATGTCGATGTAAAGAACTCCGTTAGCCACAAAGGGTACCGACGTAATGGTATCAGGGGGACTTCTAAAGGTCCATAAGGAAGCACCCGTCTTCATATCCAACGCATACAGGTAAACTGTCTGCACGCCTGCGGTAACATAAACAACCCCGCCAGCGACTGCTCCCACATTCACTACGGAATAGCGATCATTTACGGTTCGGTAAGTCCATAAAGTCCTGCCAGTCTTGGCATCAAATGCATAGAGTTTGCCATCGGGGAAGTCTGACCCGACATAGACAATTCCATTCGCGACTGCTGGTATTGACAAGAAGCCGGCACCTTCTATTATAGAGGACCACAATGCATTTCCTGTGCTGGCATCGAACGCGCGTAATGCAGTATCAATACTGTCGTAGACAATTCCATCAGCGACAGCGACGGCATCCGACTGAGGAGATGTTCCAATAGTAGTTATCCACAATTTCGCTCCCGATTTCGTATCAAGCCCATACAGTTCGCCACTGCTCGCGAAGATATAAATGATGCTATTGGCAACAACTGGTACACCGCTAACGTCAGCTACCCTCCATAGAAGTGTTCCTGTTCCCGCATTGAACACATACAAATGTTCATCATCACTGCTCACATATACTCTACCATTAGCCACTGCTAGTGCGTACCCCGAACCTCCAATACGAGATATCCATAGTTCATGCCCGGTCTTAGCATCGTAGGCAGAGACCGTGGAGTCCCCCGAGGTGAAATACACCACTCCATTCACTACTGCGGGTGGGTAAATGTTACTAAACCTATGAGGTGGGATAGATACAATCCAATAGGGGACTAGATGTGAAACGTTTTTGAGGTTTATGGTATGCTCAGCAGGGTTAAAGTTTGTATGCTGCGCATCGAAACCAAGCATCATAGTATTCGAGATGGGAGGAACAATCCTCTTTTTAAGAGGAACGCTATTATTTTTGGCATTAAGAAAAGAGACAACACTAGCTGTTAACTGCACGAGAAGTAATAACCCTAACGCAAGAAGTTTCTTGTTACTAGGACGCCTTTGGAGTGTGTCTTTGCTCATAACCATCCCCTGTAAAACTATTTCCAAATTGGAGAGACGATCACGGGTTGCTTATAAAATGACCATCTTTGTATTGGTAGACACGCCAATCTGTTGTATCGACAAACATGACTTCGAAAGTGTTTGGTAACTTAAGAATGTGGTGTTGCTGTTCGGTGCTGAAGTGATAGATAACCTGTACTGAGAACAGTAGATCTGCTTCGCTTCGGGAAACAACATGTATCTCTATCGTATCCGTTTCTCCAGGAGACAGAAGAATGATGCCGGAGTTGTGAGTTAGGTAGTCTGTATCAACGTGATCAGCGAGAATCGTCCCGCTCACTTGGCCTGTGTAAAGCGCTTCGTACTTGTGTGTAGAAGTGTAGGTCAATGCTTCACCTTCTGTCCATAACGGAACGGGGTGAGACATTGGGCGTACTTGCAGGATTACCAAGTCCACCTCTTCTATGATCAGTTTGGTGGACATTGCTGATGAATTATGTAAATTCAAGTATAGGTAATACAAGGGAGCAGAAATATGTGCATCTGCAGGGAGAGCACCTATCTGCTCAGGGGGCGGAGCTTGTAGAGAGTATTGTGCTACGTTTCCTGGAATAACCCAAAACTTACTCTGAGGAATAACGAAAGGAATTTCCAGAGGCGTAAGTGTGCTGCTGCTATGAACGCCAGGTTTGGATGATGCAAAAAGCGTTGCGTACCACAAGGGACGTAACAAGATCAAAATTGATAAGAGGATGACCCCTATGATTATATAGAAGAGAGGTTTTGCGATGTGATTTCGCCGAGGAACGAACAATTGATGTAGGCGTAAGCGCCAGAGGTTCTGCTGATGGAGAGAGAAGGTAAAAGGAGTGTTACCATTTTGAATATAGGTATTGCGAATGCCCTTTGCTATATCCCGGAAAGCGGCATCCCGATTATCCCACTCGGTGACGGGTTTGCCATCGCGGGGCAAACATTGCAGATGGGCAAACGGAGCCTCATGCCAATCTACAGGGCGGAGAATAACAGGGATGACACGTGCTTTACCTTGTTTGTGGCGTTCTAATGCTCGTTGCATTTCAACAGTATAGCAGTAATCAGATGCCAAGAAGTCAGGACTGATGAGCAGAAGGATCAGCGAAGCCATATCCAGATGTTGATCGATTTCTCCGTGCCAATCGGTTCCTGGCATGATTTGGCGATCATGCCAAGCGGTGATCGTTCCTTGGCGATGCAAGAGGCTGAGGTGTTTTTCTAACTCGTCACGCAGAGATTCATCCTCATGGGCATAGGAGTAGAAGACAATGACGGGAACGCTGCGGTCTTCTTGCTTCTTAACCATGTGCCACATCCTAATTTTTATCTCAATACATAGTACTATATCATCTCTAAAGTAACAGATCAAGAAAGATGAAATTGCGAAGTTAGAAATTTGTGTGAGTTTCCATTGTTTCATCTTTACGAAAACATAGCACTAACACTGAATCAAATACACCAGCCTTGCCAAGAAGCGTTGTTTACTTTGCTTATGTTAACAAAAATGTCACCTCGCAAAGCGTAGCAGGAAAAGTGGCTCGGATCGGCAAAGTAAAGTGTGCTTTCTGAGAGTGATAATGTAGCCTGATGCTCTCCCGTGGTGCTGTATACTATATCAGGAACGATAGAGTAGATGAGATTGGTTGGTGAAGAATCAAAAAATATTTCTATATCGATTACATCCTCTGGATAGAGGATAATTTGTGTTCTATCCAGCCCTTGGGTCGGGTTTCCTTGAAGAAGGAAGATCTTACCCGTATTTCCTGGACTGAGTTGAGCATGATACGTGAGGGGTCCGGGACCCGCCCTTCCGGGAGTACAATCGCCGATTTTTAACAGCGAGCAGATATCAACAAGATAGTACTGTATCTTGTTCGGTTGAGGGATTGTTGCCAATCGTACATCGAGGGATTGTATTTGGATTGGAGATTGCCCCGTATTGACCAATCTGATCAACCCATAACATCCCGTCTCTGAAGCAATAGGCCAGCCGCTAACTGCTACTAAGCCACCTTGAGACCACTGTAGCGTTTTCGGTAGTGATGAAGTTGGTAAATTATTATTACTCCCCCTATTGTAATAACTTTGGGCCCAGGCCGTTATTTGCTGCAATTCGCCGTTATCATACTCCGAACGTACAAATGGGTCAGTTGACAGAACAACATTACCTCGTAAGCCCGGGGATAACAAATCCTGGGTGCCACTATAATATACGCAATTGGTCCCCCAGGCTGAAACCATCAATCCTGTACTTTGCGTTGGTTGGGAAGACACTACACGTACCGCACTTGATCGAGAAGGAGTGCTTTGATTACAACCAGTGATTAGTATCATGAGTAATATGCTGGAAAATATCTTGTAAGGAGTTTGATACATAAGCCTTTCTCCTTCAGATGAAAACAAAACAACTGATTCAGTGATATCTAAGTATAAGTTTAACACATTTCATTAAGGGATCCAATATTTTTCTCACCCATTCACCCATTTTCCCCGGCTCGCGCAAAAGGGGAGAGCTAGATAATTTCTGCAGCGTTTCAAAAGAAGAAATGCATCTGAAAGAATCTTTTGCACCATTCCGCAAGCTGAGAGGAAGAACCCTAATACTACAGTCCCACATTCGTCTGAATGAGATCCATAGCTCTACTGTTCAAGCACAAGTCATACAAAGCTCACGAACCGCCTACAGTCCTTTCTGTGCTCAGCCGACTCTTTGTACAAGCAAACTGGGACTGTAGTACTAGAGCGTGTCCAGGAAGGCGGCTCAAGCGGCTCGACGGCGTTGGGCATTCTCCCTGGCCGTTTCAGAGGTATCAGTCAACCTCCTGAGCATCAAACGAATCATCGTCAGACACACCATACTTTCACTACTGCTTGTTAAGTACTCATAGTCCTTACTCATGCGGCGATATCTCCCTATCCATGCAAATGTTCGTTCTACTACCCATCGGCGCGGGAGAACTCCGCGAAATTTCTTGGGCGCAGGTTTGATGCGTTCATAGGTGAACCAAACCGTGCTGAGGTCTGAGAGATCCCCATGTGGCACCCATTGTCCACGAGCTGGCCAGCTATGCCGAACGATCTCCACTTCCCACTTCATCTCCTCGACGATCCATTCGCGTCCTTTTCCTGTATATCCCTGATCTGCCCAGACTTTTTTTATGCGAGGAAAGATCTCTTTGATTGGCGAAAGCAGCAGCTTCACCCCCTCGCGATCCTGAATATCAGCAGGATGAACAACCACCTTGAGCAGCAACCCTGTCGTATCCACGATCACGTGTCTCTTGCGCCCATTGAGCTTCTTGGCGCCATCATAGCCGTGCGGTCCGCCACGATCCGTGGTTTTCACTGATTGACTGTCGATCATCCCTGCGCTTGGAGTGGCTTCTCGTCCCGCTTCTACACGGCAGCGTTCCCGTAAGGTGGTCATGATCTGTTCCCAGACCCCCTCATCCCGAAAACGAGCGAAATACGCATACACCGTGGATTTGGGTGGGTACTCACGCGGAATCATGCGCCAAGCACAGCCAGCCCGCAGCACATAAAAAATCCCATTGAGCACTGCCCGCATATCCACTGCTCGTGGTCGCCCACCTGGCTTCTCAGGTGGAATCAGTGGGTTGAGAATGGCCCACTCAGCATCTGTGAGATCAGAAGGATAGATTTCCATTGGCATCCCTCCCTTTCTGGGTAGACACTCTTTCCTCCCTTTTCTCACTTATTCTATCATCTTCTCCTCTTGCTCAGACCTTCTCTACCATCGGCTCCCAAAGCCTTCCTGGACACGCTCTAGTACTACAACCGTAGTTAGTTCTCATTCGTAGATACCACAGAAGAGAGATGCAGGAGAAGATCTACGAGTGGGAGGAAGCAGATGACCATCGAGGAATTGGACGAGTGGCAAGAAGAATTTGAGCAGTTTCATGCGCGGTTTGCTGATCTGTTCGAGCGCAGCGAATCGCGCGAGCAAGCCAAAAAGTATCTGCGTGGGCTGTTGGCGCAGGCGGATCGTAAGAATAGTTGGCAGGTCGCCGAAGCGGTCGGGGAGCGCATCCCTGATCGCATGCAGCGGCTCTTGTACCGAGTACCCTGGGATGCCGATGCGGCACGCGATCGGTTGCAACAGTTTGTGATCGAGACCTTTGGCGATGAAGAGGGGATTGCCGTAGTGGATGAGACCAGCTTTGTCAAAAAAGGAACGCATTCCGTCGGGGTCGCACGTCAGTACCTGGGAGCGGCGGGCAAGCTGGAGAACGGACAGGTCGCGACCGTCTTGAGTTATAGCAGTAGCCGAGGGCATGTCTTTCTCGATCGTCGACTCTACTTGCCAGAAGCAGAATGGGCCTGGGATCGGCCACGACGACGGGAGGCATGTGTACCTGAGGAGGTGAGGTTTGAAACCAAACCGGAGCAAGCGATAGTGATGCTGCTTCATGCCTGGGAGCAGGGCGTGCCGATGCGCTGGGTCACCGGCGATGAGGTCTACGGTGACTCGCCGCGTCTACGGGAAACGATCCAGGCGCATGGACGCTTCTATGTGCTGGCGGTCTCGGCCAACACTCGTGTGTGGACCGAGCGACCCGAGGTCCAGGCACCGCAAGAGCAAACCGGGGGACGACCACGACGAGCTCCACGGCTGGCTCAAGGAGCTCCGAAAGCCCGCATGGTCTCCGAAGTGGTGGCCACATTTCCCTCGCGAGCATGGAAACGCATGGCAGTGGTCGAGGGAGAAAAAGGCCCAATCGAGTATCACTGGGCACGACAGCTGGTGGTAGAGAGTCGAGATCGGTTTCCTGGACCGGACGTCTGGCTCTTGGCACGTCGCTCAATCAGCCATCCCGAACAGATCGCCTATTATCTGGCGTACGCTCCAGCCAGGAGTTCTCTGGCGAGCGTAGCGTTTGTCGCAAGCCAGCGTTACACCGTGGAGCAGTGCATTGAGGAGGCCAAAGGAGAAACGGGACTCGATGAGTATGAAGTTCGTTTCTGGCACAGTTGGTACCGCCACATCACGCTCTCGATGATGGCTCATGCCTGGCTCGCCAGCATTCGGAAGCAGGAGCAGGGAAAAAAAGTGCCGGAACTGATGAGCTGGCCGGGTTGACCGTGCCGGAAGTGCGCCGTTTGTTGGTGATTGCTCTGCCCTTACCCGTGCGTTCGCCCGAGTTGCGCTTGGCCTGGTCGCTGTTTCGCCGCAGGAAGCGCTTCTGGGCTCGTCGAAGCCATTACCGACGACGAGCGCTCCGACGACACGCTCGCCCCAAGTCTCGTGCGCCCTCATAACTACGGTTGTAGTACTAGTACACTGGGTGATAAATCTTTCCATGATTAAGTCAGTCCGGTGTAGGTCCACTTGATGGGTTTAGCCATGGTCCGATTGTAATAGGCGATGAAGGCCAGAATCTGATCGCGCAAGTCGTGTAGTGAGAGGAAATTGCCGCGTTTGAGCAGCTTGCGCACCAGGATCGAGAGCCAAATTTCGACCTGGTTCATCCAAGAAGCATGCTTTGGTGTATAGTGAAACACTATCTGGTGCGTTGGATCATGTAAAAAAGCTGCCCGGCTTTCCATGGACTGCAAGATTCCGCATTTGCCTTTGACACCCAACGTGTCCAGAGTCATTCCCTCTCGCTCCGCTACCCAGCACACCAGCGACTCAGATTGATGAATATTTAGATTATCCAGGATGATGTGCCACTTCGGAGCGTGAGGCGAATTTCCAATCAAGCGCTGGAGATGGGCCAGGGCATCCTCCTCAGTGCGCGTCGGCCCCCAGGATGGTTCGATGACTTGGCCAGTCACAACATCGAAAGTGATGATACCCTCGACAATGTGCCATGCCGGATGTACTCGAATTCGCGTCGCAGGACATGACCTGACTGCATGGGCAAATCGGGAAACTTGCGTGGCAAGGCTTGCACCCCGGTCAGTTCATCCATGTTGATCGAGCGTTCTTCTCCTTTGGCCCGTTCAGCAGCAAGTGCGTAAACCTCACACCCATCGCGAATCTTCTCATCGCGCTGCGCATCAGGCACGTCGTTCAGCCAATAGCGGAAGCGGTGCGGTTGCAGACCCCCTTTTTGAGCAGATAGCTCGCATGTCGTGGCGAGATCTGCTCGACGATACCCCGCTTCATCAGTTCCGCTGCAATTTCGCGTCCCGTCCATTGACTGATCGGCCGGTCTGCCTTCATCGGCGCTTCGCATGCCAGAGCAGCCATCTGACAGCGTTGTTGCGCTGTGAACTTGGGCGGCGTTCCTGGTCGGGGCGCATCTTGTAAGCGCTCTGCGACACTGAGGGTGTCCAGATCGATGCCCTGTAATCCCACCCAGCGATCTCGCCACAAGCGCACGGTATCCACGTTGATCCTCAGCTCACGTGCAATTTGTGCGTTGGAGTCTCCCTGCGCCGAGGCTAAGATCATGCGTGCTCGCTGTGCTTGCTGTTGTTCACTCCGATGATGCCTGGTGATCTGCACCAACTCTTCCCGCTCTTTTTCAGTAAGGATGACCTGCGTTGCCCGTTTTGGCATACTTTTTCTCCCGTCCCTCGGCATCTGCGTTAGCCTCGTGCGGAATACCAGTCCAACACTCGTAAGGCGCGAAGAGTGTTCCACCGGCTCGGCTGGCCCTCGCCCTCGTCCGTCTCGACCAGCATTTTGCCGGGGTACTGGGTCTCGAGCGGCCACCGGCCGTCGCCGGCGCGCTTCGACGCGACCAGGTCGATCGCCTCGGTAACGCGCTCATCGGGCGCGACGCCGGCGCGGCGTAGGTATTCGAGCCCGCGCAGCACGTCGTAGTGCCACCAGGTCGGGAAGGCGAAACGCGTCCACGCGGCGTCGCCCTTGCGATCTCGCTCGATCACCTCGCCGGTCGACCGCCGGTGGAAGAGGCGGCGCTCGAGGAGGTACTCCTGCCCGCGGAGACGGGCCGCAGACAGCGCCGGGCTGCCCCCGCCCGCCCGTTCGTACTCGAGCAGGGCCTCGAGCACGCAGATCGTGGTGTTGAACGATGACCGCATCGAGCCGTTGGGGGCCTCGCAGTTCCAGCCGCCATCGGCCAGTTGTTCGCCGAGCAACCGGTCAATGAGGCCCTGGACGTCCTGGCCGAAGTAGGCACCGCTCGCCGCCACCTGTCCGTTGATGCAGGGCTCGACCTCACCAGCGAAGAAAGGGTTGTCGTCCGCTTCCTGCGGACCGCATCCGTGCCACGTCACGCGGTCGCGAACGAGGCCCACCGCGCGCCGTGCCTCGGAGCTTTCGGGATCGAGACCCATCTCCCGCAGGAGCGACAGGACGTGCATCGTGGAGTCCCACCCGCGGTTCCACGCCGCGCCGCCCCACCGCCCGTCAGGCGCCTGGAGGGCGAGCAGCCGCGCGCCAGCGCCCTCGGTCGCAACCCTTGCACGCTCGCTCGCGACCTCCTCGTCGGGCGCATCAGTCAGGTCTCGCATCGTCTGCCAACGGATCGAAAGGTCAGAATCAAGCAGCCACTGTATGACCGAACTCGTTGGCTTCGGGACTTGCCATTTGGGTGAATGTATCGGCATCTTCTGGTGCTCCTTATCTTTTTCCTCCTATTCTATCATGGGCTGATTTATCCCTCAATGTACTAGCAGCTTGGGTTCTCCATCCTTCCGGATACTGCTGGCGAAATCAGAGAAGAAAAGCTGAGCAGTACGAGAGAGCGTAGCGGGGAAAGAATTTGGTACAATAGAGGCACTGAAGGACGGAAACGTGTCTGCTTGCAGCAAGAAGGAGAAAAGCATGTCTTTAAAGCCTAACCCCATTGGCCCGGTACCAGAAGAAACCGCTCGTATTACACGTGCAGCCTATCCAAAAGGTAATATCTACGTGCAGTTGCGCGATGAGTTTGGAACCATCTATGAGGATGAAGACTTCGTGCATCTGTATCCGCGGCGCGGTCAACCCGCCGAAGCCCCATGGAGGTTAGCGTTGGTTAGCGTGATGCAGTTTCGCGAGGGATTGTCCGACCGACAAGCAGCTGATGCGGTACGTGGTCGGTTGGACTGGAAATATGTGCTGGGATTGGAAGTAGACGATCCTGGCTTTGATGCCAGTGTGCTGGTCGAATTTCGGCAGCGCCTCCTGAGCAGTCAAGAGGAGTGCCTCCTCTTTGATCTATTGCTGACGACGTTACGTGACCACGGATACCTCAAAACACGTGGACACCAACGCACAGACTCTACCCATGTGCTGGCGAAGGTGCGTTCGCTCAATCGCATAGAAGGAGTGGGAGAAACCTTTCGCGCTGCCCTGAATAGTCTGGCAGTGGCAGCGCCTGAATGGCTGCAAGGGCAGTGGCAAGAGGCGTGGATCGAGCGGTACGCACACCGCATTGAAGACTATCGTCTTCCCAATGGCAAACAGGCTCGCGAAGCGTATGCAGTGGTCATAGGCAATGATGGAACGAGGCTGCTGAGTGCCGTGTATGCCGATACCGCTCCCCCCTGGCTCCGTGAGATTCCTGCGGTGCAAACACTGCGACGAGTCTGGGTGCAGACGTTTTATTGGGAAGAGGGAGCATTGCGCTGGCGTGATCTCTCCAATGCTCCCCCTGCTGGCGCAGTGATCAACTCTCCCTATGACCCTGAAGCCTTGTATGCACAAAAGCGGGAAACGAGTTGGATTGGCTTCAAATTGCATGTGACGGAAACGTGTGATGACGACGCTCCCCACCTGATTACGCATATCGAAACTACACCTGCCCCTCAAGCCGATGATGATGTCATTCCTTCCATTCATGAGGCCCTGGCAGCTCACCAGTTACTCCCAGAAAAGCATATCGTGGACACTGGATATGTGGATGCCCAGGAACTGGTGAGAAGCCGACAGGACTATGGGGTTGATCTCTTTGGGCCTACCAGAGAGGATTATCATTGGCAAGCCAGGGAAGGTACCGGCTTCGCGGCTGAGCGATTTGCCATCGATTGGCAGAAGGAGTGTGTCACCTGCCCGGCAGGCAAGATCAGTAGCAGCTGGTCGCCAGTCGAGGATCGACGAGGCAACCCGGTCATCAAAATCAAATTTGCTGTGCAGGATTGTCGTCCCTGTCCGCACCGTCAGCAGTGTACCCATACGCAATCAGCTTCACCGCGCCGGGTTCTCACAGTGCGCCCCGAGCCAGAGTATCAGGCGTTGCAAACGGCACGTCAGCGGCAAGCCACTCAGGAGTTCAAAACGGCCTACAACCGACGAGCCGGGATCGAGGGAACGCTTTCACAAGGGATTCGTGCCTTCGGATTACGACAAGCCCGCTACCGGGGACAAAGCAAAGTCCATCTCCAGCACGTCCTCACGGCTAGTGCGCTCAATCTCTGCCGCATACATGCCTGGCTCACTGAGCAACCACGCGCTCAAACACGGCAAGCTGCCTTTGTTCGGCTGGTCAAAAAACGCGCTTAAGTGGATGGGCTTCCGAATTCGCCAGCAGTATCCTTCCGGGGGAAAGTGATGAAAAGTTCATGCGAGATTGCCCAGTAAAATGCGTAAACGCAGATGGTACCGATTGCGATAGCCATAGCCTTGTCGCATGATGGCTTTGGTGCGGTTGTTCTTGCCCTCCACAAAGCCATTGGAAATGCGCATGGGTAGAAACTGGAAAAAGGCGAGAATTTCGTGTCGCCAGTTTTTAAAGGCGGAGAGGGTTTTGCGCAAAGGCTCAGGCCCAAGTGTTTGGACTTTTGCAATCCACGCATCCAGTTTGGTAGCAGCAGTGGTCACCGTCGCGGTGGCATACCAGGTCCGTACCTCTTCTTTGAGCTGCCATGCCACTTCCAGGGCGGGAAGTTGCTCGCCAATGAGTATGCGTTCTTGTGCTTGTTCGGCGGTGAGAGCTTCGTGTGCTCGCAGAAAGAGATACTGTTTGCCTTCCAGCAACGCTTTCCCTTCTTTCTTGTGCGCCCAACTTTGCATCACTTTCTTGAACCCTTTCATCACATGCTGGATCACATGGAAATGATCGACGACAATTTGCGCGTGAGGCAAGCAGAGTTGGACTGCCGGGCGATACGACGCACTCATATCCATACTTACCGCTTTGACGGCATCAGGCGAACTCAGCCGCTCGAGCAACGCGACGACCTCATCTTGTTTGCGTCCCGCACTCACTTCCAGCACCTGACGCGCTTGCACATCACAGAGGATCGTGTCATAGTGGTGTCCTTTGCGCCGTGCATACTCATCAATGCCCAGATACTGTGGAGTGGCGAGGGGCTGCTGCTCATCCAGGTTCAGTCCTTTTCCCTCCAGATCCTGAAGCGCCACGGTCTGGAAACACTCCTGTACAAAGCGAGGACCAACTCCACTGGCCGTGGCAACATGCGAAATAGGCTGGGTATAGGCCAGTTGCCCAATCGCTTCGCGCAAACGGGCCGTCGTCTTCCTACGCCAGCCACATGCGGTATCGGGTTCCGTAAAGGGTGTGCGACACTGAAAACAGCGAAAGCGCCGTTTGAGGATAATCAATTCGACCGGGTGTTCTCGCAAGGCACGATCGCGTTTCTTTCGGGGCCGCGTATCATGAATTTTGACGCAGCGGGTGTGACAACGAGGGCAAGTTGCCTGGGTCGTGGTTGCCATCACCTCCACGCTAATCGTTCCATTCGCGAGCCATTGCTGTTTCACAATATGGAACTCCTCAAGGTCCAATGGCACCAGAATAGCTTCGGTAGTGACGGCTTCTTCTGTGATATGCTGATTTGGCAAGGTTTGTTCTCCATAGCTTGATTGGTTTTCTTACCAAGTCTAACGAAGAACAAACCCTTTGTTTCTTTCTCCTGTCTGAGTTCTTACTCAGGTTCCCCCGCAAGGATGGAGAACCGCAGCTTGTCGGAGAGAAGCAAACGCCAACTCGTCAGTAATGGTAGACTGTGTGTATGAAAAGAACATTCAAAACCGTGGACTATGATCAGGCGTTGGATCTGACAGTACGCCTGGGTGACTGTCTGCCGCCTGACCATCTGGCCCGTTTCGTGGTGGACAGTGTGGCCCTGCTTGACCTCTCGGCGCTGTATGCCCGCTATGGGCCGCGTGGTGGGGAACCCTACGCACCAGAAGTGTTGTTGGGCCTGCTGCTCTATGGCTATGCGACCGGCGTGTTCAGTTCACGCAAGATTGAGCGTGCCACCTATGAGGCCGTGCCTTTTCGCTTCATCGCAGGCAATCTGCATCCTGACCACGATACGCTCGCCACATTTCGGCGCACTTTCCTGCCAGAGCTGAAGGATCTCTTCGTACAAGTCCTCCTGCTCGCTCAGGAGGCGGGTGTGCTGAAACTCGGCACAATCAGCCTGGACGGGACGAAGATGCATGCCGATGCCTCCAGGCGCAAAGCGGTCAGTTACAAGCGCCTGCTGGAGTTGGAGATCCAGCTTCGAGCTGAGGTCGAAGAACTCTTCACCAGAGCCGAGCAGAGCGAGCAGCCGGAGGAGCTTGATGGGCTGGTGGTGCATGAGGAGATCGCACGGAGGCAGGACCGCTTGACGCGACTAGTGCAGGCCAAAGCAGTGATTGAAGCCCGCGCCCAGGAGCGCACGGCAGCCGAGCAGGCCGATTATGAAGCCAAGATGGCACAGCGTGCGGAACGGGAGCGCATGACGGGGCGTTGCACAGGTGGCCGTCCGCCAACACCACCGGTGCCAGGAGCACGCTCCGGCGACCAGTATAACTTCACCGACCCAGAGTCGCGCATGATGAAAAACCCGACGAATGCTGGTTTTGAACAGGATTACAATGCGCAGGTTGCCGTGGATCAGAGCAGTCTGCTCATTGTGGGGTGGGCTCTCTCCAATCATCCTAACGACACGCAAGAAGCTGAACCCACGCTGCAGTCCATCTCCTCAGCCATCGGCACTCCCGATGCGGCAGCACTGGACGCTGGCTATTTTGGCCCTGCAACGTTGACTGCGTGTGACAAGCGCGGTATCGAACCCTACATTGCTACGGGTCGTGATCCCCATCATCCGAGTTGGCAGCAGCGGTTCGCGCCCCTACCTGAGCCTCCTGCCGAAGAGGCCAGTTCTCAGGTGAAGATGGCCTACAAACTCAAGACGGCATTGGGCAAAGCGATCTACAGAGTACGCAAATGCACCATCGAACCAGTGATCGGGATTATCAAAGAGGTGCTGGGCTTTCGCCAGTTCTCATTGCGTGGTGAACATGCTGCCGCCGGTGAGTGGTGCCTGGTCTGTTTGGCCTTCAATCTCAAACGTTTCCACACTTTATCCAAGGCATAAGACGAGGGCTGTTGCAGACTTTTTGCTCCTTCTCTCACCACTTTTGCCTCGGTTCTGCCTGCATTTACGTTCCGTTCTGCTGCTTTTCCCCTTTCCATCAACGATATCCTCACCTCTTAGCAGTTTGCATGACCCTCGCTTTGTTCTCTCCGACAGGCTGCTAGTCCGCCCGAACCAATCTCCGACGCTTGAAGATTTTGCATCCCAACTGGACGCGTGGTCAATTGGCCCAGGCCACGGGGATGTCAAGAAGCTGGGTCGTGTAACCAAGGCAATCGCATCTAATTGACCCCATCCAGAACACGCAAGAGATACTGGTTGCCCACCCGGCTTTGAGACGCCTGGCATGGATCCCCTCCCCACACGAGGCGATGCTTCCTGACGTAACAGATTCAGGAGTTTGGCCCCAAAACCGTGGCCGTGCGGGGATGTGGCGCGCTTTAGCCGCACAGACCAGGCGATCGCCTATGGGGGACTGGATGTCGAAATCAAAGAAAGTGGACACAGGATCGGCAAAGCTAAGCTTTCCAAACGGGGAGCGGGTTGCTTAGACGGGTCCTCTCGTCTTTCGGCGTTGCACAGCATTCACACGGAAGGCTCCCCTTTTGGGGCTGACTCACGCCGTCTGGTGGAGCGCGGTTTCAAGAAAGGCTCGGCTCTGATGGCGGTGATGCGTAAAATGCTGGCGGTCGCTGTCCACTTGCTCAAACACGAACAGGAGGACTATGATCGAAGCCCATCTGTGCGAGCAGTGCTGAGCTTCTGTCAAGGCGCGCAGCCTACTGGTGGGCTGTGCAAGGGGGATATGGTTTGCCTTCAAGCCAGCGTCGATCTCAGATTTCCCTCAGAAGGGGCTTGACAAATTCTATAGCTTCTTTCGGTCACATGCACGGATGTCACCTACCCACCATGTCGTCAGTTTACGGCCATACGTGGCCTCGATATCGTAAGGAGAGCACATCATTTTCGGGGGAGGAGCAATGTTGTCATTGACGCGGAAGGTGTCAAGTGCGCTTTGCCCTCGATCAGTTCAAATTGCTGCACCCAGACACGTCGTAATATCTCGATAGCTGGCACGTGAGCGAGCCAATGTA
>Ga0307372_10005089_pt1 | contig 19915 bp, 15 predicted proteins | sample OX1MG_FD_202533 | JGI IMG/M metagenome (GOLD analysis project Ga0307372, IMG submission 202533) | Soil microbial communities from Risofladan, Vaasa, Finland - OX-1 | ecosystem: Environmental > Terrestrial > Soil > Coastal area > Acid sulfate soil | place: Finland: Risofladan, Vaasa | collected...
TGCGCGGTACTGCTCGCCCCGGTGGTCGTGGTCGCCGTAGACGTGGATGACGTCGTGGTCGTCGGCGAGGCGCTGCCGCCGCAGGCGCCGGCGATCAGGCTTCCGATGACGAGCAGCGCTATCAACCGCGAGAGGCGGCCGATGAAACCCGCAGACCGCAGTCGCATCACGTCCCCTTTTCGCTCACACAAGCCCGCACCCGAGCGCCGGGTCACGATGGCCGATCGTTCGCGCCGGTCCCGGGTGACTGTGTCCCCAACGCCCGGGCGGGGAAGCAGCCGTTCCCGCGCTGGAAGGGAACACCCGAGGAGCCGGTAAATACCGACAGACAGGCTACGACGTACGTAGCGCCCATACTCCACGGCGGGAGAGACCTCAATGTGACTGCGCTCTTGATACCTCATTCTGGTGGTCAGCAATCAGCCTGTCAAGCGCCGGATTTCCCTTTCGACGACCGGCGAGCCGGGCTTGGGGCACGCTCCGAAGACAGGGTATGCTGTCAGACGGCACCGCACGGCGCGGAATGACATGTGAGGTCCGGCCGGGTCGGCCGGCGGAGATGGGGGCAGCACGCCAATGGTGGACGAGTCAGAGCAGATCGAGGTCGTGAACCAGCCCGACCGGGGCGAGCAGGCAGAGCCCAGGGTCGCGATGGTCGTGGTCGCCCATCCGGACGACGCCGAGTTCGGCTGCGCCGGCACCCTGGCGGTCTGGGCACAGGAGGGGTACGACGTCTACCAGGTGATCATCACCGACGGCTCGGCGGGCGGGCCGGACGAGGCCACCGACGTCGGGCCCGAGGCCCGCCGGCGGGTCGTCGAGACGCGCCAGGGCGAGCAGCGCGCGGCCGCGGCCGTTCTTGGCGTACGGGACGTCATCTTCCTGAACTACCCGGACGGAACCCTCGAGCCCTCGATTGAGCTGCGGCGCGACCTGGTACGGCTGTTTCGGCGCTACCGCGTCTCGCGCCTCCTCGTCCAGTCGCCGGAGCGCACCTGGCGGCCGGCCTACCAGATCGGGCGCTACCACCCGGACCACCTGGCGTCGGGCCAGGCAGCGCTGGCGGCCGTCTACCCGGCCGCGCAGAACCCGTGGGACTTCCCCGAGCTGCTAGAGGAGGGACTGCCGCCGCACAGGGTCGCCGAAGTCTTCATCATGGGGGCGCCGACGGTGAACTACACGGTCGACATCTCGACCACCATCGACCTGAAGATCGAGGCGCTGCGCGCCCACCACAGCCAGCTCGCCAGCCACTTCGCCATGCTCGAGCGCTGGATGCGCACCGGCGCCGCCGACCGTGGCGCGCGCCACGGCATGGGCTACGTCGAGGAGTTCCACCGAGCGCAGAACTTCTAGCCCGCCCCACCGCGCGGCTCGGCACCCTGGCAGCCGACGTGCGAACGCCGCGATGGACGGCTCGTCGGCTCGTCGGTCGGGCCGGGGAGGTCCGCGGATGAGCGGGGTGCGGCGCATGCGCTCCGGGGACGGCGGGGACGGCGGGTGCGGGCGGGACGAGCGCCTGCCGCGCGCGGTCCGGTGGTACGCTGACACCACTCGCTGCCGGGACTGCCGGCCGACCTCCCGAGCGCGGGACGTCGTCGCCGACGCGCCCTCCGGACCGGATGACGGCGGCGCCGGCGGTCGGTCACCGGCGCGTTGCGTTTATAATCGCGGGGGCAACCCGGACGGATGCGGCGGCGGAGGGCTGAACGTGCCGGACGATCTCGAGCGGCTTCTCAGGTTCATCGTCCGAAACTACAACGTCCGCGAAGAGGTCAAGGACATCGAGCGCGATGCGTCCTCGGTGGACGACGTCCCGGCCGAGCTCCGTCGAGCCGCGCGCGAGGAGGAACAGCGTGCCGGCCAGCTCCTGCCGGCCTTCCGCGAGGGGCTGGCGCGGGCGGACGCGGCCCGCCGCGCGGGCGGCAACGCCATCTCGCTGGACGACCGTGACCCGCTCGACAACCAGATCGCCGACGCGCTCGTCCACTTCCTGGTCCGTCCGGGCATCGCCCTCTCCTCCACCCGCGAGACCCAGCCGCTGCACTACATCTACACCATCGCCGTCGACTGGAATCAGCTGGTCTCGGTAGCCCATCGCGCGCGCGTCGACCTCGACACCGCGATCCGACACTCGAGTTGACCTCGATGGCCTCCCGCCCCGCCGCCAGCCCCCGCGCGATCCCGCCGGACGAGCGGCCCGGGCGTGCCGCCGAGCGGCTCGGCATCACCTTCCACAACGAGAGCCTGCTGCGCCTGGCGCTGACTCACCGTTCCTACCTCAACGAGATGGGGGTCGATCAGGTTCAGGCGGTGCACGACTCGAACGAGCGCCTCGAGTTTCTGGGGGACTCGGTGCTCGGCATGATCACCGCGCAGTTCCTCTACGAGGAGTTCCCTCAGCTGCCGGAGGGGCGGCTGACCGCCTACCGCACGGCGCTGGTCCGCACCGAGACGCTGGCGAGGTGGGCGCGGCGCTTCGGGCTGGACGAGCTGCTCTACCTCGGCCGCGGCGAGACGACCGACGACGGCGAGGTTCGCGATCGGATCCTGGCGGGGGCCTTCGAGGCGGTCATCGCGGCCATGTACCTGGATCGTGGCATTCGCGTCACGCGCCACTTCCTGCGCGACCTGCTGCGCGAGGACGCCGCCGAGACGATCAGCCTCGGCCAGGAGACCAACTACAAGGGGCGGCTCCAGGAGCTGGTCCAGGAGCGCTCCCGGGTCACGCCGTCGTACCACACGATCGGCGTCACCGGCCCCGCCCACGAGCGGACCTTCACCGTGGAGGTACTCGTCGGCACGCAGCGCCTCGGGGTCGGCACCGGCAGCAGCAAGCGCGCGGCACAGCAGGAGGCGGCGCAGCGGGCGCTGCTCCGTTTGGCCGAGGAAGGGATCACCGAGGACCATGAGCGGGTTGTATGACCAGCTGACGATCTTCGGCGGCAGCTCCAATCCCGAGCTGACGCGCGAGGTCTGCGCCTACATCGACATCCCGCCCGGGCGGCTCGAGATCATCAAGTTCAGCAACGAGAACATCTTCCCGCGCATCGGCGAGAGCGTGCGCGAGAACGACGTCTTCGTCATTCAGTCCTTCAGCAGCCCGATCAACGAGAACATCATGGAGCTGCTGATCATTATCGACGCCCTCAAGCGGGCCTCGGCCGGCCGCATCACCGCGGTCATCCCGTACTACGGCTACGGTCGCACCGACAAGAAGGACCAGCCGCGCGTGCCGATCACCGCGCGCCTGATCGCCGACATGATCACGGTGGCCGGCGCCAACCGGGTGCTGACCGTCGACCTGCACGCCGGCCAGATCCAGGGCTTCTTCAACATCCCGGTCGACGAGATGACGGCCATGCCGATCATCGCCCGGCACTTCCGCGACAAGCGCCTGCCGCGTCCGGTGGTCGTCTCGCCGGACCTGGGCAACACCAAGCGCGCCCGCAACTTCGCCGAGTCGATCGACGCCAGCCTGGCGATCATCGAGAAGCGGCGGGTCGGCAACGTCGACGCCACGGAGACGCTCAACCTGATCGGCTCGGTCGAGGGCTCCCAGGCGGTGCTGGTCGACGACGAGATCGACACCGCCGGATCGATCACCCAGGCGGCCCAGGTCTGCGTCGAGCATGGCGCCACCGAGATCTACGCCGCCTGTACCCACGCCGTCCTGAGCGGCCCGGCCATCGAACGGCTCGCCCGCAGCGCGATCCGCGAGGTCGTGGTGACCAACACCGTCCCGGTGCCACCGCAGAAGATGATCGACAAGGTCCGCGTGCTCTCGGTGGGGTCGCTGCTGGGCGAGTCGATCCAGCGCATCCACACCGGGGCCAGCGTCAGCCTCGCCTACCGCAGCGGCGGAACCACGTCACTGCGCTGAGACGCTGAGGGGGCGTGGGTTGACGCCCCGGAAGGCGAGTGGCAGAGTTTTGACACGATTGACGGGTGCAGCGAACCGTGGGATGTCGCCGCGGGCGGTCTCTACCGCGCCGTCATCCCAATCCGCCCCCATCTGATCAGGAAGGCCCTGACCCGTGCCCGGATACCGCTCGCCGTACTCGCAGCGACCGCCGTCCCGCAACGTCATTCCGAAGATCGTGATGAGCGTGCTCGGCATCACCGTCGTCGTGCTCGCCGTATTCGTGCTGGCCGATCGCTTCGGCGGCGGGCGGCTGTTGAGCAACACGACGATTCCGGGCGCCCCCGGCGCCCCCACCGCGGTCGCCTCCCCCGGCACCGTCAGCGTGGCCGCGCTCAGCTCGCCGCGCGACGTGGCCGGCACCTACGTGAACCTCTGGAACGCCGGCGACTATACCTCGATGTACGGGCTGCTCTCGGCCACCTCCAAGCAGCACATCTCGCAGCCCGACTTCGTCAAGCGCTACCAGGGTATCGACCAGGAGGTCGGACAGACCTCGATCCAGGTCACGCTGGGCAACACCTCGTCCGACGCGCTGCGCTTCCCGATCCACGTCGTCCGCCAGTCCTCCAAGGTCGGCCAGCTCACCGAGGACAACGCGGTCCCGATCGTGCGCGACAACGACGGCTACCGGGTGGAGTGGACCCCGTCGCTGATCTTCGCCGATCTGGGCGACGGCTTCGTCCACTGGATCCCCGACATCCCGCAGCGCGGTCGCATCCTCGACCGCAAGGGACGACCGCTGGCACACCTGGGGACGATCGACAAGGTCGGCGTGGTGCCGGGGCAGATCAAGGACGAGCAGGCCCTGCTCCAGCAGCTGAGCCAGGCGCTGGGCATGACGGCCGACCAGATCAAGGCGCTCTACTCGGGCGGCCAGCCGGACTGGTTCATGCCGATCAAGAACTTCTCCGATCCGATGGACCCCAAGCTGCTGCAGCAGCTGGCCGGCATCCCCGGCGTGACCGTCCAGAAGTGGCCGGACCGGGTCTACCCGGCCGGGCCGGCGGCGGCGCAGATCGTGGGCTATCTGAGCCAGGTGACGGCCGACGAGCTGCCGAAGCTCTCGAAGCAGGGCTACTCCGCCGGCGACCTGATCGGGCGCGCCGGGCTGGAGTCCTGGGGTGAGCAGTACCTGCGCGGTAAGCTCGGTGGGCGGCTGGTGATCGTGGGCGCCGACGGGCAGGAGCGCAAGACGCTCGGCCAGGTCAAGAGTCAGCCGGCGGCGGACATCGTCACCACCATCGACCTCGACGTGCAGATGGCGGCCGACAAGGCGCTCGGCAACAAGACCGGCAGCGTCGTCGTGATCGACCCCAACACGGGCGCCATCCTGGCGATGGTGAGCCACCCGACCTTCGACCCGAACCAGTTCATCCTCGGCATGTCCGATCAGGACTGGGCGGCGCTCAACGACCCGAACAACCGCCCGCTCGTCAACCGCGCCACCCAGGTCGCCTACCCGATCGGTTCGACCTTCAAAATCGTCACCACGCTGGCCGGCATGGTCGATCTCGGCATGAACCCGAACACGACGATCAGCTGCCCCGGGAGCTTCTCGCTACCGGGCAACTCCCAGGTCTGGAAGGACTGGAGTATCACCGGGCAGGGCACGCTGACGCTGCACAACGCGCTGGTGCAGTCCTGCGACACGGCGATGTACCAGATCGGCGTGAGGCTGGATGAGAAGGGCCGGAACCTGCTGCCGGACATGGCCAAGGCCTTCGGCTTCGGCGCCGCCAGCGGCATCCCGGAGCTGCCGGAGGTCGCGGGCGTGGTGCCAGACCCCACCTGGAAGCTGGACACGGTCAAGGATGGCTGGGCTACCGGCGACGCGGTCAACCTTGCGATCGGTCAGGGCTACTTCCTGGCCACGCCGCTGCAGGTCGCCAACGCCTACGCCGCGCTGGCGAACGGCGGCACGCTCTGGCAGCCCTACCTGGTCCAGGAGGTCGACGCGCTCGACGGCAGCAAGCTCTACACGCATCAGTCGAAGCAGCTCGGTAAGCTCCCGGGCACGTCGGATCAGCTCGACGCCATCCGCCAGGCACTGAAGGACGTGGTCACGGCGCCAAATGGCACCGCGGCCGGCCTGTCAATCGCGCACCCCTTCAACGGCGAGACCCACTCGGTGGGCGGCAAGACCGGCACGGCCGAGAGCGGGCAGACCCAGCCGCACGCCTGGTTTGCCTCGTTCAGCCCGGTCGAGGGCGCCAAGTTCGCCTCGGTGGCGATGGTCGAGCATGGGGGGGAGGGTGGAGACGTGGCAGCTCCCATCGACCGGCAGGTCATCGACGCCTACTACACAGCCAACCCATGACGCCGCGCGCATGCTCCGGCCGGCGCGGCCTATTCCATCGTCTCGACCGGGACCCGGGGATCGCCGCTGGCGTTCCCATGTCGTGAGCACCCTCGCGGGCAGGAGGCGGTGTGTCGACGGCGCTGACCCTGGTGATCCTCGGCATCCTGTGCCTGGCGGCCGGCGGCCTGCAGCTCTACTTCGGCCGGGCGCTCCAGGGCAAGACGAACCTGCTGGCTCGCGTGCCGGTGTCGAAGGCGGTCGACGTCGCCCGGCTGCTACCCGGGGAGCCGGTGGTGGTCCAGGGAGCGCTGCGTTGCGATTCGCCGCTCAGCGGTGAGCTCTCGCACCAGCCCTGCGCCTTCTACGAGGCGAAGGTCACTCGGCACTACGCGCGGGACCGGCACCGGCGGCGGCACCGCGACCGTGCGAGTCGCACGGAGGTCGTGTCGACCAACCGGCAGTCGAGCCCGTTCTACGTCGAGGACGCGTCGGGGCGCGTGCTGGTGCGGCCCGAGGAGGCCGAGATCGACGCCCAGTCGATCCTGAACCGCTTCGAACAGTCGACCTCACGGCAACCGGTACTCTCCATCGGCGGGCTCTCACTGGACCTCTACCGCAGTGACGGCACGCTGGGGTTCCGCTACGAGGAGCGTGCCCTGCCGGTCGGCAGCTCCGTCTTCGTGCTGGGCGCCGTGCAGGAAACCGGGGAGATCGGCGCACCCCCGGTCGGCAGCCGCAGCGGCGCGTTCATTATCAGCTCTCGCTCGCGAGACGCGCTGCGGCGCGAGTGGGGCCGGCAGGCGCGCTGGCTGGCCGTGGCCTCGATCGTCCTGTTCGCGCTGGGCGCGATCCTCGCCGTCGCCGCTCTGGTCACACTGGTCGTCAAATGAGCCGCCAGGTGGACGAGCTTCAGCCGATGGAGTCGGTCCGTCGCTCCCGAGACAGGGCGGGGTCCTCGAGTGCGGCGAGACGCTCACGGATCTGAGCCAGCTCCGACTCGATTGCCGCGATCCTCGCCAGCGCCTCCTGCAGCGTCGGCACGACCATACGACCGGTTGCCGGGCTCTGGAACAGCCCCTCCATCCGCGAGCGGAACCCACGGTCCTCGAAGCGCGTCACCGAGGCGGACTGCGGACGATCCCGATCGCGCAGCACGGGGTTGAGCAGCGCCACCGCGACCAATTCGGCAGCCTCCCGGCCGGGCCGGTCACCGAGCTCGACATGCTCCCACCAGCGGACTTCGCCCACGAGGTCGGGGTTGATGGAGGCGGCGAAAGCGCCGGTTACCACGGAGCTGTCGCGGGAGACCAGGTGCTGCTTGATTCGTGCCCGCAGGTTGCCGGTCTCACCGAGATAGATGAGCGTGCCGGTCCGGCGGTCATGGAGCCCGTAGACCGCGGGGATATCGGGAAGGTCGGCAACCGACGAGACGACAGGCACCCAGCGTCCTCCTGCATCGACAGCCCGTTTCACGATCAGCCTACCGGAACCGGGTCATTGTCGCACGGGCGTCTCAGCCGAAATTGACGCGCTGCGCGGACCTGACCTATCCTGGGTGCGGGGTAGCGGCGCGAGGTAGGGGGCTGTCGGATGTCGCACGTCCTGGGGTTCGTGATCGCGGGGATCGTTTGCCTGGGTGTCGGAGCGCTCCTCCTGTGGATCGGCCGCGGCCAGCAGAGCAAGCGGAATCTGGTCGCTCGCGTCGTAACCTCCAATGCCGGCGACGTGGCCCGGCTCCTCCCGGGCGAGCCGGTCGAGGTCAAGGGGGTGCTGCGCTGCGACGCGCCGCTGGCCGGCGAGATCTCGCAGCAGCCCTGCGTCTACTATGACTCACGCGTCACCCGCGAGTACGAGCGGCGCGAGCGGGACAATAACGGCAACTGGCATACCGACCGGCGCTCCGAGACGGTGGCGTCGAACAAGCAGTCGACCCCCTTTTACGTCGAGGACGCGTCGGGACGCGTGCTGGTGCGGCCGGACGGGGCCGACCTCGACGCCCAGAAGGTGGTGGATCGCTTCGAGCAGGCCGCGGCGGGTGGTCAGACGATCACCCTGCCGATGATCGGTGGAGTCTCGCTCAACCTGAGCGGCGAGGGGACCGTGGGCTACAAGTACGAGGAGTGGGCCCTGCCGGTGGGCAGCCAGGTCTACGTCCTGGGCGCGGCCCAGGAGAGCGGCGAGATCGCCCGACCACCCGAGGGCAGCAAGTCCGGGAAGTTCATCATCAGCTACCGCTCGGAGGAGACACTCCAGCGCGAGTGGGGCAGGAACGCCCGCTGGCTCGCCTACTCGGCGATCGCGCTGGCCGTGATCGGCGGCGCGCTGATCGTCGCCGGGCTGGTTTCGCTGGTCGTCTGACCGGCCGCGCGGGCCATGTGCGTCCGGCAAGCGTGCGCGCGCGTGGCGCCGCGCTACGGCGTAACGACGTTGAACGTCGGGGCGAACGTCTCCATCATCCCCATCAGCTCCGCGAGCTTCCGGACGTCGCCGGTGACCCGGATCGCACCCGCCACGATTGCCTGCTGGAAGGTGGTCTGACCGAGGACGACCGCGTCGAGCGTCGCCCGCGCCAGGGTCAGGGTTGCGTCGGCGTCCGCCGCCTGGCTGTCCGGCAGGTAGGTCAACGCCGCATTCTCGAGGTTCAGGACGTACCGCGCCGCCGGGTCGGTGAATCGCCAGTTGAGCACGATGTGCTTGCCCTCGGCATTCGCGCCGACGAGGTGCACGCCCAGGTAGTCGAAGTACATCGGCACCGTCATCGCGCGGATCGTGTCCGGGCTCCCGCCCTGGCCCACCACCGTCAGCACCCCGTTGCGGAGCTCGTTGGCGCCCATGAGGTAGAAGTTGCGCCAGGTGGCCGCCTCTGCCTGGTAGCCAAGCTGCTCCAGCGCATCCGCCTCGAGGTTGCGTGCCTCGGCGTTGTCGGGGTAGGCAAACACGACGCGGTTCATTACCTCGGCCACCCAGCGATACTCGCCGTTCTTGAAGTCGTGGCGCGCGTGCGCGATCACGGCGTGCAGGCCGCCCATATAGGCGACGTACTTGCCGGCCGCCTCGACCGGCGGCAGCGGGTTCAGGTTCGCCGGGTTGGCGTCGAACCAGCCGAGGTACTTCTGATAGACCGCCTTCACGTTATGACTCACCGTGCCGTAGTAGCCACGGGCGAACCACTGCTGGTCAAGGCTGGCCGGCAGCGTCAGCATCTCGGCGATCTCGGGCGCGGTGTAGCCCTGGTTCATCAGTCGCAGCGTCTGGTCGTGGATGTACTTGTAGAGGTCGCGCTGGGCCTTGAGAAACGCGACGACGGCCTCCTGGCCCCACTTGGGCCAGTTGTGCTGCGAGATCACCACGTCCGTCTTGTCGCCGTAGAGCGCCAACGCCTCGTTGAGGTAGCGCGACCACGCGCTGGCGTCGCGGACCTGGGCGCCACGCAGGGTGTAGAGGTTGTGCAGCGTGTCGCAGGCCAGCTCGGCCGAGTCGAACACCCGAGACTTCGGGAAGTAGATGGTCATCTCGGCCGGCGCCTCGGTGTCCGGCGCCAACTGGAACACCATCTCCACCCCATCGATGGTCCGCCGCTCGCCCGTCGCTGCGATGACGTCGGTGGGCGGGATGATCGTAATCAGCCCGTTGGAGCGGGTCTTGCCGATACCGGCATCGACCTGACCCTGAACCCCCTTCGGCAAGAGCGGTGCGTACGTGTAGTCCGAGCGCCGGCCCATGGCGGTACCGACCATCGCGTTCTCGCTCACCGCCGACTCGAGGAAGCCGTTCGGGGCAAGGATCTGCACCGCGTCCGCATCGGACACCACGCCCCTGACCCCGCCGAAGTGATCAACGTGGCTGTGGGTGTAGATCACGGCGTGGACGTCGCGCGGTCCCCGCTGCTCCTGGTAGAGGCCCAGCGCCGCGTGGGCCACCTCCACCGACACCAGCGGGTCAATGACGATGATGCCGGTGTCCCCCTCGACGATCGTCATGTTGGACAGGTCGAAGCCGCGCACCTGGTAGACGCCCTCGACGACCTCGAACAGGCCATTGGCCATGTTGAGCCGGGCCTGGCGCCACAGGCTCGGGTTGACACTGGGCGGGGACTCCTCCGACTCGAGGAACGCGTAGGCAGGCAGGTTCCACACCTCCCGGCCGTCCGCCGCCTTGACGATCAACGTCGGGCGACTGGCGACGAGGCCGCGCGCCGCGTCCTCGAAGGACTGCCGGTCGGCAAAGTCGAGCGTGTCCAGTACCGCCGCGTTGGCCGCTCTGGTGATAGACGTCGCGTCCTTGGGAAGCGCGGCGTTCGGCGCAGCCGCGGACTCCGGCGCGGAGATCGGCTGCGTAGCTTTCCGCGGGCCGGAGGCAGCCGCCGCGATGCCTGGAACGCCTCCCAGGCCCAGCGCCGCCGTGCCGGCAGCCCATGCCTTGATCAGGTTCCGTCGACTCAGTCTCATGCTCGCCTCCTCGCCGCCGTCTCGGCAAACGACCCCGCGCCCGCGGCGTCGGAGGCCGCGCAGCACCTCGGCGGGCCGCGCCATCCGCACGTCGGTGTCCCGGCTTCTCGGCCCAGCCGCTCTTCTCCGATCGTAGTGAAGGGGGAACGACAAAGGTGTTGCAGACGTGATCCGAACACGACAGGATCGTCTCAGAAGCGCGCATGGGCATGCGTCGCGTCGGGCACGCCAGCGTCCGCCACTCACTCCGGTCGCAGGGCGCCTCGGTCGCCCGCTCCGAGCGAATGAGGTGGGGCGGACACCGGCGAGGCCACGACCATCCGATGGGTGTCGTCGCGATGGATGCGAAAGCTGGGCCGTCCGCGGCCGGCATGGGCCGTCGCGCGACCTCCCGCCGGCCCGGCCCCCGGGTCTACGCGATTGGCGTCTCCTGCTCGATCTTGATCGCGCAGCCCGTCACCAGCGCGACGATCAGCGCGATCACGGCCAGATAGGGGGCGATCACGGCGCCGACCAGGCCGACGGTCACCGAGAACCGCGCGATCTGCCGGTCCTCCTTGCTGACCACGACGTGGCGGATGTTCCCCTCGTGGACGAGCCGCTGGATCTGGTCGCCGAGGCGCGAAGCCTCGGTCTTGAACGACGTGGACCAGCTCTGATTCTGCATGGGACTGCTCCCTCCCGTCATTCGGCAACTCGGACCGCCATGCCCGCGTCCCGAACCAGCATCGCACGCGTTCCGTCACAGGCTCGGCGTGCGGCAGGCACGATCCGTCACAACTCCGTGCCAGTCTACGACGCCCGCACGCCGCCCGGTCCGGCACACGCTCAGATGCTGCCCTCGTTGGCCCTGCGCGGCGCCGGTCGACGGGGCAGTGCCGCCCGTCCGGCTGGCCCGGGCCAGCCGGACAGGGGGCGGTCGATGACGACCGCCACGCGTCGAATTGACACGGAACTGCAACATTTGGCAACCGGATGGGCGAGGAACTCGGCGTACCATTCTGGCGGGAGAGCACGCGGACGGCGGGTGACGATGGCCCGCCCGGCGCGACGATGGGTTCGCGACCCGGGGGATGTGATGAGTGCCGGGATAGCGCCTGAACACACACGGGCACGATCGGCGTCGGCGAGCGGCCGCGTGAGTCGCGTCGCCGGGACCAGTCACCGCGTCGTCGACCACCGTACCCCGGTGACCAACGAGGGGAGCAGCACCCCATGCCCTTGAGGCTGTCGAACTTCACGCCGCTCGTCGACCTGCTGGCCGAGCCCGGCACCGGTCCGGTCCGCTCGCGGCGGCCGGTCTACGTCGACCTCATGCCCCCCTGCAACCAGGCGTGCCCGGCCGGCGAGAACATCCAGGCGTGGCTCGCCCTGGCTCAGGCGGGGGACTACCGCGCGGCCTGGGAGACGCTGGTGCGCGACAACCCGCTACCGGCGGTGCACGGCCGGGTCTGCTACCACCCCTGCGAGGGGGCCTGCAACCGCCGGGAGCTCGACGAGGCCGTGAGCATCCACGCCGTCGAGCGCTTCCTGGGCGATCGCGCGACGGAGGAGGGCTGGTCGTTCCCGATCGACGCTCCGCCGAGCGGCAAGCGCGTGCTGGTCGTCGGGGCCGGCCCCAGCGGATTGTCCGCCGCCTACCACCTGGCACGCCTGGGGCACACCGTCGAGGTCCACGAGGCGGGGCCGCTCCCCGGCGGCATGCTGCACTTCGGCATCCCGGGCTACCGGCTACCGCGGGCCGAGCTGCTGCGCGAGATCGCAAGGATCGAGGCGATGGGCGTCAGGATCGTCCTCGACCACCGGATCGAGGATGTGCTGGCCGAGAAAGCGGCCGGGAACTTCGACGCGGTGTTCATCGCCGTCGGCGCCGGGGTCGGCAAGCACGTGGACATCCCGGCGCGGGACGCGGTGCGCGTGCTCGACGCCGTCTCGCTCCTGCGCGACGCGGGCGACGCCGAGCCGCCACGCCTCGGCCGCCGGGTCGTCGTCTATGGCGGCGGCAACACGGCGATGGACGCGGCCCGCACGGCGAAGCGCCTCGGGGCCGACGAGGCGCTCATCGTCTACCGGCGCGACCGCGCCCACATGCCGGCCCACGCCTTCGAGGCGGACGAGGCGATCGAGGAGGGCGTCAAGATCAAGTGGCTGACGACGATCAAAGAGATCGTCGGCCCCGAGCTGACCGTCGAGCGCATGGAGCTCGACGACCAGGGCCGGCCGCGGCCGACCGGGCAGCTCGAGTCACTCACCGCGGACGCGATCGTGCTGGCCCTCGGCCAGCAGACGGACAGCAGCTTCCTGCGCCGGGTACCGGGCATCGTGGTCGGTGAGGACGGCGTCGTGAGTGTTGGCCCGGACCTGATGACGGGCTCACCCGGCATCTTCGCCGGCGGCGACATGGTGCCCAGCGAGCGCACCGTGACGACCGCCGTCGGCCACGGCAAGAAAGCGGCGCACGCCATCGACCGCTGGCTGCGGGGCATCAGCGACCGGCCGGCGCCGAAGCACCCGTTGGTCAGCTTCGCCATGCTGCACCTGCCGATCTACAGCGACGCCGAGCCACGCGCGCAGGCGGTCCTGCCGCCGGAGCTGCGCGCGACGGGCTTTGAGGAGGTGACGGCCGGGCTCAGCGCGGCGGCGGCGATCTACGAGGCCCGGCGCTGCCTCTCCTGCGGCAACTGCTTCGAGTGCGACCAGTGCTACGCGGCCTGCCCCGAGCAGGCGATCGAGAAGCTCGGCCCAGGCCGGCGCTACCGCATCCATGACGACCGGTGCACGGGCTGCGCCGTCTGCTTCGAGATCTGTCCGTGCCACGCCATCGCGATGATTCCGGAACCGCCCAGCAACTGAGGAGACGAGCGGTGTCGAGCGAGACTGCAGCGTCGACGACCAACACGACCACGAAAGCCACCATGGACGGCAACACCGCCGTGGCCCACGTCGCCTTCCGCGTCAACGAGGTCTGCGCTATCTTCCCGATCACGCCCTCCTCGCCGATGGCCGAGCTCGCCGACGAGTGGTCGGCGGAGGGGCTGACCAACGTCTGGGGCAGCGTGCCGGTCGTCGTGGAGATGCAGAGCGAGGGTGGTGCCGCCGGCGCGGTCCACGGGGCGCTGCAGTCGGGCGCGCTCACCACGACCTTCACCGCATCCCAGGGGCTCCTCCTGATGATCCCCAACATGTTCAAGATCGCGGGAGAGCTCACCGCGACCGTCTTCCACGTGGCGGCGCGCGCCGTGGCGACGCAGGCCCTGTCGATCTTCGGCGACCACTCCGACGTGATGGCCGCGCGCACCACCGGGTTCGCCCTGCTGTCGTCCGGCTCGGTGCAGGAGGCGCACGACGGCGCGCTCATCGCCCAGGCGGCGACGCTCGAGTCCCGCGTCCCCTTCCTCCACTTCTTCGACGGGTTCCGGACCTCGCACGAGGTCAATACGCTGACGCTGCTGTCCGACGACCAGATCCGCGCCATGATCCGCCCGGACCTCATCCGCGCCCACCGGGCGCGCGCGCTCAACCCCGAGCACCCCTTCATCCGCGGCACCGCCCACAACGCCGACACCTTCTTCCAGGCGCGCGAGACGGTGAACCCCTACTACGCGGCGCTCCCGGCGATCCTGCAGGCGACCATGGACCGCTTCGCCGCCCTCACCGGGCGCGACTACCGGCTGTACGAGTACGCCGGGCCGGCCGACGCCGAGCGGGTGATCGTGCTGATGGGCTCGGGGGCGGAGACGGCCCGCGAGACGGCGGAGTACCTGCGGCAGCGCGGGGAGCGGGTCGGCGTGCTCCAGGTGCGGCTCTACCGGCCCTTCGCGGCGGAGCACTTCGTCGCCGCCCTGCCGGAGTCCTGTCGCGCGGTCGCCGTGCTCGAGCAGACCAAGGAGCCCGGCTCGGCAGGGGAGCCGCTCTACCTCGACGTCGTGACGAGCCTGGCTCAGACCGTGGCGGACGGGCGGCGCGCGAGCATGCCGCGCGTGATCGGCGGGCGCTACGGGCTGGGCTCGAAGAACTTCAACCCGGCGCAGGCCAGGGCGGTCTTCGACGAGCTGACGCGGCCCGAGCCGCGCAACGGCTTCACGGTCGGCATCGAGGACGACGTCTCGCACACCAGCCTGACGGTCGACCCGGCCTTCTCCATCGAGGCGGACGGCGTCGTGCGCGCCCTCTTCTACGGGCTGGGCTCGGACGGCACGGTCGGCGCCAACAAGAACAGCGTCAAGATCCTCGCCGAGGACCCGGCCATGTTCGCGCAGGGCTACTTCGTCTACGACTCGCACAAGTCCGGCGCGCAGACCGTATCGCACCTCCGCTTCGGGCGCCGGCCGATCCACGCGCCCTACCTGATCGAGTCGGCGGGCTTCGTCGCCTGCCACCGGGCCAGCCTGCTCGAGCGGGTCGACGTCCTGCGGCTGGCGGCTCCGGGCGGCACCTTCCTCCTGAACACGCCGTACGGCCCCGACGAGGTGTGGGACCACCTGCCGCGCTCGGCGCAGGCGCAGATCGTCGACCGGCACCTGCGCCTCTTCGTGATCGACGCCTCGCAGGTCGCGCGCGACGCCGGGCTCGGCGGGCGGACGAACACGGTGCTGCAGACCTGCTTCTTCGCCATCTCCGGCGTGCTGCCGCGCGACGAGGCAACGCGGCGCATCAAGCACGCGATCGAGAAGAGCTACGCCGCCAAGGGCGCCGACGTGGTACGGCAGAACTTCGCCGCCGTCGACGCCGCCCTGGCCCACCTGGCGGAGGCGACCGTGCCCGCCGCGGCTACCAGTCGGTTCGACCGGCCACCGATCGTGCCGGTGGGCGCGCCGGAGTTCGTGCGCGAGGTCACGGCCCAGATCATGCTCGACCGCGGCGACGAGATCCGCGTCAGCCAGCTCCCGGTCGACGGCACCTACCCGTCCGGGACCGCCGCCTACGAGAAGCGCAACGTCTCGGACGTGGTCGCGGTCTGGGACCCCGACCTCTGCATCCAGTGCGGCCAGTGCGCCTTCGCCTGCCCGCACAGCGTCATCCGTGCCAGGTACTTCGACCAGGCCGCGCTCGACGGCGCGCCGGCCGGCTTCAAGTCGGCGCCGGTCAACGCGCGCGGCAATCCGGATGTGCGCTATGCCCTGGAGGTTTGCCTGGAGGACTGCACCGGCTGCGGCATCTGCGTCGAGGTCTGCCCCGCGCGCAGCCCGGTCGCGCCGGAGCGGCGGGCGCTCGACCTGGCCGAGCGGCCGCAAGACCTGTCGGCCGAGCGCGCGCGGATCGAGTTCTTCGACGCGCTGCCGGTCAACGACCGCTCGCGCGTCGACTTCGCCAACGTGCGCGGTGTCCAGTTCCTGCAGCCGCTCTTCGAGTTCTCCGGCGCCTGCGCGGGCTGTGGCGAGACGCCGTACCTCAAGCTCCTATCCCAGCTCTTCGGCGACCGGCTGCAGATCGCCAACGCGACCGGCTGCTCTTCGATCTACGGCGGCAACCTGCCGGTCACGCCCTGGACGAAGAACCGGGAGGGCCGGGGCCCGGCCTGGTCGAACTCGCTGTTCGAGGACAACGCCGAGTTCGGCCTGGGCTTCCGCCTGGCGGCCGACACGCACCGCGGGCGGGCCGAGGCGCTGCTGCGGCGGCTGGCGCCGCCGCTTGGTGAGGACCTGGCCGGGGCAATCCTCGACGCGCCCCAGCAGCGCGAGTCCGAGCTGCGGGCCCAGCGCGCGCGCGTCGAGGTGCTGAAGTCGCGACTCGCCGCGCTCGACGACGAGGACGCCCGCGACCTGCTGTCGGTGGCCGACCACCTGGTGCGGCGCAGCATCTGGATCGTGGGTGGCGACGGCTGGGCCTACGACATCGGCTACGGCGGGCTCGACCACGTGCTGGCGAGCGGCCGCGACGTCAACGTGCTGGTCATGGACACCGAGGTCTACTCCAACACCGGCGGCCAGGCATCCAAGGCGACGCCGCTCGGCGCGGTGGCGAAGTTCGCCGCGGCGGGCAAGCGAGTCGCGCGCAAGGACCTGGGGCTGCAGGCCATCGCCTACGGGAACGTCTACGTCGCCCAGGTGGCGATGGGCGCCAACCCGCAGCAGACGCTGCTCGCCTTCCGCGAGGCGGAGGCCTATCCCGGCCCGTCGCTGATCATCGCCTACAGCCACTGCATCGCGCACGGCTTCAACCTGCGCTACGGCATGCGCCAGCAGGATCTCGCCACGGCCAGCGGCTACTGGCCACTCTTCCGCTTCGACCCGGCGATGCGCACCATCGGCGAGCGGCCGTTCCGGCTCGACTCACCGCGCCCGACCATTCCCTACCAGGACTACGCCTACAACGAGCTGCGCTACCGGGCGCTGGCCGGCGCCGATCCCACGGCGGCCGAGGCGCTCCTGGCGCAGGCCCAGCAGGTCGTCGACGAGAAGTACCGGCAGTACGAGGAGTTGGCCAGCCGGGGCGGCGAGACCTTCCACCCCGCGGCGCTCGACGGCAGCCAGGTGCACCCGGTGGCGATTGGCCCCGGCGACGGCCCGCCCGACGATGCCCGGCTGGACGCCGACGAGTCGGGCGGCTACGTGGCGCCCCGGGACCTCTAGCCGCCCCTCGACGCGTTGACGACCCGGCGCCCCGACGCTAGGCTGACCCAGACGACGGGAACTGCAGGCGGGGGAGGGCACGATGGCCGGGGAGCGGACCAGGATCGACGCCGGAGTCGTGGTCGCGTTTCAGGACGGCGAGCATCGCATCCTCCACGACGGCGTCGTCGTGGTCGAGGGGAACGAGATCCTCCACGTCGGCCGCGGGTTCGACGGCACCGTCGACCGCACCCTCGACGCGCGCCGCATGCTCGTGACTCCCGGCCTCATCAACACCCACACCCACCTCTCCGAGAGCCCGCTCGACAAGAGCTTCGTCGAGGACGTCGGCCGCCGCCAGTTCTCCTACTCCGGCCTCGCCGAGATGCTCCCCGCCCGTTCGGCCGCCATCGACCCCGACGCGCGGCGCGCCTCGGTCGACTACTCGATGGCCGAGCTCATCCGCAGCGGCACCACCACCGTCATGGAGATCGGCGGCATCGGCGACTACGTGGCGGAGGCCGCCGAGCGCGCCGGGCTGCGCGCCTACGTCGCCGACGGCTACCGCTCCGGCCGCTGGCTCACCCGCGACGGCAAGCGCATCGAGTATGAATGGAATGAGGAGGCCGGCCACGCCGGCTTCGAGCGCGCCGTCGACCTGATCGAGCGCATCGACGGCCGCGCCAACGGCCGGATCAAGGGCTTCCTCTCGCCGTCCCAGGTCGACACCTGCACCGAGGAACTGCTGCGCCTGTCCCGCCAGGCATCCGACGCCATGCGCGTCCCACTGGCGCTCCACGTCAGCCAGTCGGTCTTCGAGTTCGACGCCATCGTGCAGCGGCACGGCCTGAGCCCGGTCGAGTGGCTGGATTCGATCGGCTTCCTCGGCGAGTGGTGCATCCTGGGCCACGTCCTCTACACCGCCGGCAACTCCTGGGTGCAGTTCGCCGGGGACGATCTGTCGCTGCTCACCGCCAGCGGCGCCTCGGTGGCCCACAACGTGTGGGTCTTTGCCCGGCGCGGCATCGCCATGGAGTCCTTCCCGCGCTACCTCGAGGCCGGAGTCAACATGTGCCTGGGCACCGACACCGCGCCCCAGTCGATGATCGACGGCCTGCGCTGGACGGCCGTGATCGGCAAGATCATGGCCCGCTCCACCGTTCAGGCCACCGCCGCCGACGTTTTCAACGCCGCCACCCTCAACGGCGCGCGCATGCTGCACCGCGACGACCTGGGCCGGATCGCCCCGGGCGCGAAGGCGGACCTCCTCTGCTGGAGCCTCGACTCGCTCTTCATGACGCCGGTGCGTGACCCGATCAAGAACCTGGTCTACAGCGCCACGCCGGAAGACCTGCGCCACGTCATGATCGACGGCCGGCTCGTCCAGCAGGACGGGCGGGTGCTGACCGTCGACGAGCAGGCGGCCGGCGTCCGGTTGCAGGCGGCCGCCGAGCGCATGTGGGCGCGCATCCCGGAGGGGGACTGGGCCGGCCGCACCGCCGACGAGCTAGCTCCGCCGACCTTCAAGCCGTTCGCCGGCTGAGGCGGCTCTCCGCCTTCACGTCCGAGCCAACGGACGCCGGCCGCGCGGTGCCCCTGGCCGGTGCCGTGGCGCGGATCGGCGCCGGGGTCGCCGTGACGACCCATGATGCGTGATGGAGAGCATCGATGATGGACGACGCACTGCTCTGGGACGTCCGGGCTTTCGTGTACGCGCGGTTCGCCGAAGCGGCACGGCCGCCCACGGTCGCGGAGACGGCGGCACATTTCGGGCTGAGCGCCGTGCGGGCAGTCGCGGTCTACCGGGAGTTGCACGCGCGGCACGCCCTGTACGTGGACCTCGACACGACCACGATTCGGATGGCCAACCCGTTCTCGGCCGTCCCCACGCCGTTCCGGGTCCACGCCGGCGGGCGCGACTACTGGGCCAACTGCGCCTGGGACGCGCTGGGCATCCCCGCCGCCCTCCACCAGGACGCCACGATCGCGGCGACCTGGGCGGACTCGGGCGAGCCCGCGACCATCACCGTCGTCGACGGCCGCGTCACCGAGCGCGACGCGGTCGTCCACTTCCCACTGCCGTTTCGCCGCTGGTACGACGACCAGGTCTTCACCTGAGCGACGATCCTCCTCTTCCGGTCGGAGGAGTCCGTCGATCGCTGGTGCGTCGCCAGTTCACTGCGGCGCGGCGAGGTGCTCTCGCTCGATCGGGTCTGGGAGCTCTCGCGCCGCTGGTACGGCGACCGGATGTCACCCGCCTTCCACGGGCGATCCGGTGCCGAAGCCGAGGGTATCTTCCGCGAGCTCGGCCTCGCCTCCCCGTTCTGGTCTGCCGGGTGACGGACGGCGACAGACACCCACGCCCTCACCCACGCCCTCGCCGTAGGGTCAGCGGGATCTCCCACCAGAGCGTGCCGGCCGCCGCCACGAGCGCCGCCACCGCGAGCTCCGGCGGCGAGAGCGGCCCCACCTTGAACAGACTCGCCACCGGCGGGACGTAGAGCACCGCGAGCAGGCTGAGCAGGCTCGCCCCGATCACCCACGGCAGAAGCCGGTTCCCGCCCAGGCCGACCCGCCAGAGCGGCCGCTCCCCGGCGCGGATCAGGAAGACCGCCAGCATCTGACCCAGCACCAGGGTCGCGATCGCCAGCGCGCGGGCCGCGTCCTCGGCGGCACCCGTGTGCAGCCGCGT
>Ga0307372_10005095_pt1 | contig 19900 bp, 14 predicted proteins | sample OX1MG_FD_202533 | JGI IMG/M metagenome (GOLD analysis project Ga0307372, IMG submission 202533) | Soil microbial communities from Risofladan, Vaasa, Finland - OX-1 | ecosystem: Environmental > Terrestrial > Soil > Coastal area > Acid sulfate soil | place: Finland: Risofladan, Vaasa | collected...
TTAAAATGCGCGAATGCATTCGCCCCCGCCCAGCCTGACCAGTGATGTCCCGGCAGCCTCTAGCGCGCCGGAAGCGGGCGCCGCAGTCGTTTCTGCCATGGCGATGGGGGGTTCCTCCACTGGCGGGGATAGTACAGCAGCGTGAAAAATGCCGCAACGGCGCGACTGCGGAACCCTGTCTTGTATGGCTTGTAAACTGAATAGCAACCATCTCGTAAATGTGCTTTGCGGGTCGCGGCTTCAGCCGCGACATTAGAACCACAACAGGAGCCGGGCTTTAGCCCCTGAATCGTGGAGCATGCACCATCTGCGGACATTTATGAGATAGCTTCTAGCAAAAAACATGGCCAGGATGGAGATCCTGGCCACGCTTTTCTCAGAGGGAAGAAACCGTTGCGTCTGCCCGGTACGGCGTACGCGACTACTGAATACTCAGATTGTGCGCCCCGCAAAACAGCGAGGAGACGAAGCTCGCGCCCTGCGGAACCCACCACAGCCGGCGCACCCAGGCGTGCCTGCTATACATCATTTTCCTGCCCGCATAATCCATCAGTGCCGGACCAATCTGAATTACGGCATACAAGGACGCGTTGCCGGCAAACGGCCTGAGCATGGGATTTAATTCTTGGGCCCCATGCGCGGTGATGGCGTGGCGCGTGGACCAGGCGTCAAACGTGGCTGCGCCGTGCGAAGCAATAGCCAGCCCTCTCCACATGCGCAGTTTCCGGCGATTCTCATACCGCAGTTCATCTACCGATACGGTTATGGAATTGCCGGATTTTATGAACGGCATCGGAGTGGAAGCATCCTCCACCGAGTCCCCCGCCGAGACTCGCACGGGAGCATCGGGCAAATCAGCCAAATTGCGCTCGGCAACGGGCTGGGCGGATGTCCCGGCGGTTACTGGAGCGGGCGGCAGAGCGGTCACGGTAGCCGCCAGGGCGCTGGTTTCGGAATTTGCCGGTAGAACGCGGGCGACATTCTTTGCGGAGACGAATGGCTGTGGAGCAAACTGCAATTGAATCAAAAGTGCGGCAACGGTAAAAAACAATTCAATCACCTCAGTGCGCTGCGGGGTTTGCGGTGGTGCGGCTGCCCTGCAACGTGAGGCAATAGTAGTGGTGGGGACAAGGACTGGCTATGGCTCAGTAGTTCTGAAATCCTTGGGACGAAAGTCCTAGAACTTAATCCACCCGGCAAAACCACAAGTCTTTTCTTTTCCATGGCCTTGCCGCCCAGGACGGAAATGCATGCCGCCCGGACGATTTATGGCTCGGGCAAACCAGGGGCGTCTGGCGGCCACTGGAGAATTTCAATTTTGCCGTCCGGCATGCGCCCCAGCGTCGGGGCATATAATCCTATCTGCTTGCGGCGCCACCAGAGCCCCTGCTCGCGCTTCTCGGCCCAGTCGCTGAACCAGTATTGCCAGAGCACGACGCGAACCTGCTCGGGCGGGCGTCCGGCAAACGGATTCCCCGCAAACAGCTGCAGCACATCCGGCTCACCGGCCAGCAGGCGCTGCTCGACCTGCAATACGAACGAATTCTGGCGCCAGTTTCCCAGCGAAGCGAACCAGAGATTCCAGTCGAATCGGGGCTGATAGGGAGCATAAATCCGGGGAGGCGCGTGCACATCTTGCGGCTTGTAACGATAGGGATAGGCCGTCCACGTTCGGCCGTCGTAGGATCCCTGAAATTCAATTTCATAGCGTTCGCGGGTCATCACGCCAAACAGCCCGAACTGGTTGGCGATGCGGTAGGGGTCCAGGACGCGGACCGGATAGCGCGGCAAAGGCGCGCTCGGGCTCACCATGAAAATCAGGAGCGCCGAAGTGGCGTAGAAAATCCACGTCAAAACAATCGCCTGCACCCACAGACGGAAATGGTAGTGCCAGCCGCGCTGGTTCGCCAATGTTTCCGGCAAGACCTGGTTTGCAGGGGCGAAGATTTGCGCGGGGCGCAGGCGCTGCGGGAAAAATCGCGCCAGAAATTTATCGTCCAGCAACAGGAATCCCAGAATTAAAACGAGATAGTTCAGGAAGGCGTAATTGCTGGTCAGGATGATTCCAATCTGCCACGGCGTAATTATAAAAAACAGCACGATGCGCGAACGCCGCGGCAGAAACACGGCGAAGATCAGCACCAGTTCGAGTGCCAGCGTGAATGCGGCCGTGGCCACATGAAAGCCGTGCGGCAGATGTTGCGCGTACCAGGCGATCCATGTGGGCAGCGGGCCATTTTGATAATAGTGGTCCATGGCGGTGAAGTTGCGCCATTCCGGGTCGTGCCCCAGGATTTTCGCCATCCCCGATTCGAAATAGATTCGGAACACCAGCCAGATCAGAAGAAACCGGCTGGCGCGCGAAGGCGGTTCGGACTCTCCCCAGCCGGGGCGCCATCCGGAGGGCGCAAAAAGCAGGCTGAGGAAGCCCGCCGCCAGCAGCATCCCGTCGGACTGGTAATACGCAAAATCCTGAGCCGCGGCGATGAAAGAAAGGTATCCAATCAGGCAGATCACCAGCGCGCCCCGCGGACACAGGTTCAGGGTTAACAGCAGGGACGCGATCATGCCAATGATGCAAACCGCCAGCAGCGTGCGGTCGCTTGCCGACCACCAGAGCACCGTGGGCGCATACCAAAAACGCGCGCTGCCCAAAGCGCGCGCAACCTGCTGAAGATACTCCTGAGCCGGCAGGATTCCCCGCGGGCCGATGAGCCCGCGAATCTGGAAGACGAGCGAATAAAACGCCGAGAAAAAAATCAAACCCAGAGCGCGCAGAAACAGCCATCGCGCATACAGGTACCCGGGAGAGCTTGTATTGGGAGCAAACCAGCGTTCCGGCAAGGCCCTGCAATCGATGTCCATTGCCGGACATTATACAGACAGATAGCCCATGCGCCGGAAAGAGTGCTTGCCCAAAGTCAGAGCGAGGCCAGGACCTGCAGCGCGTGGTGGCGCAGCCTGCCCAAATTGCGATTGATGGCGTGCTGCCGGGGAAGAAATAACAGCACGGGCGGCCGGCGCATTGCCAGACGCTCCAAAGCCGATTTCAAGCGCACATCGTGCGGCGCGCTGCGCAGTCCCCGGGCGAGGGTATCGGCCGCGTCCTGTTTGCGGTCCGCGGCAACGTACACTTCGGCAAGGTTCAGGTAGAGTTGGGCCTGGCGGCGGCCCTTGCGCATTGCGGAACGGCAAAGTTTTTCCGCCTCCGCCCACTTCTGCTCCGCAGCCGCAAGGGCCACACCCATGTAGGAGATATAGAATGGATTGTCCGGCTCCTGGCAGAGAGCGGAGCGCAGATGCGGAAGTGCCTTTTGCGCGTCGCCACCGCGCAAAAACGTGAGGCCTGCGCGAAATTCCTGGAATGCCTCAATCTGGATCATGCTGAAACCCTCCGCGATGAGATGGGAACCCGCGCAAACCGCGCGCAGCTGAAATTCGCTAAAACGATGTGAAGAAGGCTAGAATCAAGAAGCGGGAAAGCCAACTGGTCGAACGGACGGAAATGGAACAGCTCGCCTTGAGACCTACGGACGTGGAAGGTTCTGCCGCTGTGTTACAATCTTTGTTTTTCCTGCACCTTTTAGGAACTTAGGAACTGCTTGATGCAAAAAGTCTCAATCCGCTCGCGATGGATGGCGTTAGGCCTGCTCGTGCTTTCCGTCGGACTCTATATTTGCACGGCGTCAAAGCCGGCGCTGGACGACGAGGACGTGGACGCGGCGCACGCCATGGTGTCGCAGGAAATATTGCTGCGTCACGACTACGTGATCATGTACATGGACGGCATCCGGTACCTGATTCGTCCCCCGATGCATTTCTGGCTGGTGGCCGCCAGCTACAAAATTTTTGGAGAAACGGAATTCGCCACAAGGCTTCCGATCGGCCTGGCCGTGGTGGGCATCGTTCTGCTGAGCTTCGAATTCGGGCGCAGGTTTTTCGGGCAACGCGCGGGGCTGTACGGCGCTCTGGCCGCAGCCACCAGTGTGGGCATGTTTATTTATACGCGGAACATGATTCCCGAGGCCATCTATGCGCTGGCGTTTGAGGGGATTTTCTATTTATTTTTGCGCTCGTGGACCGGCAGCCTGGATCCGCGAATCGGCTACTGGGGCGCCGCGGCGCTTTGCGCCGTCGCCGTCCTGACCCGTGCGCTGATCGGCCTGCTTTTCCCCGGGGCGGCCATTGTGGCGTTTTTGACGATCACGCACGGCTGGCGCCGCTGGCGGGAACTGCGGCTGTTTTCCAGCTCGGCGATTTTTTTAGCCCTCGCCGCGCCGTGGCACATTCTGGCGGCCCTGCGCGCGCCGGGTTTTTTGTGGGCGTTTTTCATCAACGAGCACATCAACCGCGCCCTGGGAACGCGCCTGCCGCATGATTACGGCGCCGTGCCGCTCTGGGCATGGTGGAGCGAGCACCTGATATGGCTGTTTCCGTGGAGTTTCTTTTTGCCGCTCGCGCTTCGCGAATTGCCTCTACCCATGAGCAGGTGGAAAGAGGATAAGGATCCGGCCACCCAGGCGCGAATCATGCTGTTTGTGTGGGCGGCAGTGATCCTATTGTTCTTTACGATTGAAAGCGGATCGCGCCTGGAGTACTACAGCTTCGGCGCGTGGCCCGCAATGTTCATTCTTCTGGGGCTCGGCATCGCCGATTCGGAGGAATCCGACCAGAAATGGCTGCTGCCGGTGCAGCGCATCCTGGCGGGACTGTCCGTGGTACTGGCCGCTGTGGCGGGCTATTTCCTGATCGCCTCGATGCACATTCGCGCGGCCAAGGATGTTTCCAGCCACCTGGACTTGCGCAGCCCGGAAGATTATCTGACCGGCATGGTCCACCTGATGGACCTGACTTCCGCGTCGGTGGCCGACCTGCGAGTCCCCATCATCCTTTCCTCGGTTTCAGTATTGATCGCGTTCGTTGTCGCATGGATATTGCGCGAGCGCAAAGTGCAGTGGCTGCCGACGATCGCGATGGCGATCGGAATGGTTGGATTCATTCTTGCGGCTCACATTGCGCACATCGTGCTGAACCCGACGCTTTCTTCCAAGGTGCTGGCGCAGGACATCTCCCGCACACTGAAGCCGGACGACAAGATCGCCCTGTTTGGAGATATTCGCGTTGCTCCGGGCGTCGCATTTTATACGCACCGGCACGTCCTGCTGTATGACGCGACCGGAAGCAACCTTACATTCGGCTCGCATTATCCCGATGCCCCCAAGGTGTTTTACACCGACCAGGATTTTCCCAAGCTCTGGGAAGGCAGCGGCCGAGTTTTTCTGGTGGCGGCGGACGAAGACATTCCAACGATGCGCAAAAAGCTTCCCGGAAATTCCGTGTGGATTTATGCGGAGAACGGGGGAAAGACGGTATTTGTAAACCACGCGCCGGCGCCCGGGCGCTTGCCGATCGGACCCCTGGAAGGAAATTTGAAGCTGCAAACCTCGCCCTAGTTCGTTTTCGCGGCGCGCTTACCGAAAATTTATTGCATCCGCCAGGGTGACTGCTCGGGCCAGTGCCGGATCGCTTCGGCGGCCCAGACGGTGGTCTTATCGGTATGGCAGGACGTGCAGGGATTGGGAATCTTGTATTTGCCCGTCATCGCCGGCGTGATGAACCGAAACGTGTGGGCATGCACATAAGTGTTGGCAGGCCCTTCCGTTTGAATTGCCGGCATGTGGCAGGCAACGCACTGGCTTCCGGGGCTGCCATCCTTATGATGTGTGTGCTGTTCCAGCGTAGCCTCGCGCGGGCCGTTCCGCGAGCCGGGCCCGTGACAGTCCATGCAAATTTCGTTCGCGGGCTTTTTCAGCTGCGCATAATTTTTCGTGCCGTGCACGTCGTGGCAGTCGAAACACGTGATGCCGCGGCGGTACATCACGCTCTGCACAAAATCGTTTCCCTGCATGCGGTTCTTGTGAGCGGTACCGTCGGGATAATAGAAAAAATTTACCGGCTCGCCGAGCGTATGCCCCTCCAGTTTCCAGAAATCCTGAAGCTTTAGCCCCACGCGGTAGCCGACCGGCCAATCGTAATATTTTCCTTCAATGGGATTCGCGAGCGGCTGTCCCTGCGAGTGGCACTGGATGCAGGTGTCGCTGGCCGCGACATAATCCATGTGGGCAGGATTGAGGATGTTGCCGCGCACTGGTTTCGCGACATGCTCGCTTCCGGGGCCGTGGCAGCGCTCGCAGCCGACGTTCCATTCCGCCACTTGCTTGGTGTGAATGTTATAGCCGACCGAGTGGCAGCCGTCGCATAGGGGGCCGGTGGGCCGATGCATATTGTCACCAGGATAGTACGGCGCCCACCAGTCGGCTCCCGTGGCGGGCACTACATATTTGCTCCATCTGTGGTTAGCGACTTCCCATTGGACCGGCAATGGAAAATAGTCGTCACCGATTTTCGTGAAATAGCGCTGCTTCCAGAGGCTGCCGTACACGAAGGCGACCTGATCCCTGGTGAATTTCGGGCCGACGTTGTTGGTGGCCAAATCGGGAATGATGGCGTCTGGATGGTGGCGCGGATCGCGCACGACGTTGGCCATGGGCGTTTTTTTCCAGCGGTCGTAAATCTCCGCATGGCATTTCTGGCAGGCGGCGGAGCCCACGTAGTGCGCCGAAGCAGACGCGACGCCCTGCTCGATATTTTCCTTCGCCGTCGTCCGCGCCAGGGAACGGACAAAAAGGACCAGCTTCCAGGCGCGGTTGTCGTCCTGTCCGGCGTGCGGATTGCCCAGCGCGGGCATGCCCGTAAGGCGCACTCCATTTAAAATGATGTAGTGGATTTCGCCGTCGGTAAGGTTTTGCGTTGCGGCCAGATGCAAATCGGGCGCGCGGGGATAGAGGTTCCGGCCAACCCCCGATTGCCCGTCGCCCTTCTCGCCGTGGCAGCCCGCGCAATGGTTGGTGAAGTTTTCCCGGGCTTCCCGCAGCGTATCGGGAGTCGCGGTCCAGGGATTTTTTGCCATTCGCGCGCTTCGAGGAATCCCCAGGTTCCGCACGGTCCGTGCCAGCACGCTCTCGACGGCCGACGGCTGATCGGCGGCGCTGAATCCACGGCGGATTACGGACGCCCCATAGACCACTACAAGCGCGACGATCGCGACGAAGCTGAGGAGAAATACGCGCCCGCGTTTCATTGTTTCTCCAACCGTTTTCTCCAAACATTTTCTCCAAACAGGGCGGCCGGACCGTTTCACAATCTCCGCCAAGGGGCAGATGCGTTGCAGGTTACCAGACCTGTGTCGGAACGAAAGCTGAAACTTTCACATTCCTCGAACGGTATTTGCAGACCGTTCCGCGCCGATTTTCTCCACGTTCTCTGCACGCGCGGCGGGGAAAGGCCTCAAATAATAACGCAGGGGGATTCATCCATTTTCAGGTTACAATGCTCCAACTAAATCTGTGAAAAACGACATTTTTGATTTTTTTCGCATCCTGTGGCGCGGCGCGCTTCTTCTGATCCTGTTTTCCCTTTTTCCAAGCGCCAGCGCCTGGCCCGCCGCGCAAACTTCCGCCTCGCCTCCGCAGCAAGGCCCGCCCGTGGCTGAAGCGGTGCGTGTCTCCCGCAAGCCTGCCCTGGATGGAACACTGAACGACCCGCTATGGCAGCGCGCCAAGCCCATTGCCGGCTTTCGCCAGCGCGAACCCAACACTGGAGAGCCCGCAACGAAAAAAACCGAGATTCGCATTCTCTACACGCGGACGGCCGTCTATTTTGGGATTCATTGCTATGATTCCCAACCCTCCCGAATCGTCGCATCGGAGTTGCGGCGCGACGCGGACCAGAGCTTGGACGATCACTTCGAAATTCTGATCGACGAAACCCACGATCGCCGCGACGGCTACGTTTTTGAGATCAATCCGCTGGGCACCCAGAACGACGGCCTGATCGTGAATGAGCAAGGGCCCGGCGGGCCTTACGGCCGGGAATTAGAGTTTGACTCAGGTTGGGACGGCGTATGGACTTCGCAAGCCCGCATTGGCGCGGACGGCTGGACGGCAACGGTGGGAATTCCCTTCTCCACGCTGAACTTCACCAAGTCCACGGATGTGGTCTGGGGCCTGAATTTCGTTCGATTCATTCGCAGCAAAAATGAAGAGACCTTGTGGAGCGCCTATCAGAGAACCTTTGGTATCACAAAGGTTTCTCAGGCCGGGGAACTCCGCGGCATTACCGACATCGGAAGCGGCAGGCTTTTCGTCGTGAAACCCTACGCGCTGGCGTCCTATGACAGGCTGTCCGGACAACCCCTGAAAACCCCGTTCACCGGAGGCGTGGACATCAAGTACGGGTTGCGTTCCGACATGGTATTGAATCTCACGGCAAACACGGACTTCGCCGACGCCGACGTGGACCTGCAGCAATTCAATCTGACGCCGTTCAAGATTTTCATTCCGGAGAAGCGCCAGTTCTTCCTGGAGAACGCGGGCATCTTCAATTTCGATATCGGCGACAAGGACCAGTTGTTTTTCACGCGCCAGATCGGGATCGATTCCGTGACCGGACAGCAGGTTCCCATCAACGGCGGCGCGAAACTCACCGGAAGTCTGGGCGGATTTCAACTGGGCGTTCTGGAGGTGGAGACCCGGCCGAGCGGATCCAATCCCTACGGCAACTACGCGGTCGTGCGGGTCAAGCGTTCCCTGTTCGGCGATTCGTACATCGGCGTGATGGGAATCGACAAACGCTCAGGCAGCACTCTGGACCCCTACAACCAAACCGGCGGCATTGATACCCGGCTGGTCTTTTTCAAGAACCTGTTTGTGGACGCGCACCTCGCAGGCACCCGGTCGCCGGGAAATCCCAGCGGGAGCAGCGATGTGGGCGCCTCGCTGAGCTACAAATCCAACTGGCTGGACGGCACATTCGAACGCAGGAAAATAGGTCCGAACTTCAATCCGGAAGCGGGATTCATCGAGCGCACCGACTCCAATGAAACGCTCGGCGTGCTGACGATGAAGGTCCGGCCGGGGGCGGGCAACATCCGCGAGATGCAATTTGAGGGACAGATTCTGCACGCCCCGGACACGCTGAATCGCGTGTCGACGCAGGAATGGTTCGGCACTTTCCGCATCATGCTCAACAACGGGGCCTACGCCGATAATGATATTATGGATGTGACCACGCAGCGGCTCGCCACGCCCCTGCGCATTTACAAAGACGTGATCGTTCCGGCGGGCGTGTACCACTTCTCACGCCACCAGGTATCGCTCAATTCCCCGCCGGACCACCGCGTTACGTTCAATCTGTACGACCAGTTCGGCGGCTACTACGGCGGAACACTGAATGTGTCTCGCGTGTCGGCTACCTACCGCCCGAACCCACAACTCTCGTTTGCCGTTTCCCAGACCTGGAACCGGTTCCGGTTGCCGGTGGCAAATTTTTCCGTGGATCTGGCGAGCCTGCAGACGAGCTACTCCTTTTCACGATTCCTGACGCTCAGCAGCGTAATTCAAATGAATACCGCGAATAATCAGGCCCTCAGCGCCAACTTCCGGCTGCGGTATAACTACCGGCCTGACAGCGACCTGTACATCATCTATAACGTGGGCACGCAATTCGCCAGCCTTGCCGCGACCAACCTCCAGCAAACCCGCGAAAACCGGTTCGCCGTCAAATATACGTACTCCTTCAACAAATGGTAGAAAGGGCCTAGAATAAGCACACAGGCCGTTTCAGCCCATTTTCAGATTCCAATGTTTCCATAGGAGTATGTCGTCTATGCATGTCCTGATCGTGGAAGACGAGAAGAAGATGGCAGAGCTGTTGAAGAAGGGGCTGGAGGAGGACAACCACTCCGTCAACCTGGCATTTGATGGCCGCGAAGCCCTGGAAATGGCCAAGGCGCTGGAATTCGACGCCATTGTATTGGACCTGATGCTTCCGGGAGTCGACGGCTTTGAAGTCGTGCGACGCCTGCGGAAAAGCGGAAATGAAACGCCGACGACTACATGACCAAGCCGTTTTCCTTCCGGGAATTCCTCGCGCGCCTCCGATCGGTCTCGCGGCGCGGGGCATCCCGCCGCCCCACGCTGCTGCAGGTGGGGGACCTGATCTTGAACCCCGCCACGCACGAGGCCACGCGCAGCGGAGGGGAAATTTATCTGAGTCCAACCGAATTCCGGCTGCTGGAGTTTTTGATGCGGCGTGCGGGCCGCGTGGTCACCCGCAGCACGCTGGTTCAATCGGTCTGGAATGAGGACGACGACGTCGAGGAGAATACGCTCGACGCCTTTATCAGTTTATTGCGCAACAAAGTGGATCGCGACCACAGACAAAAGCTGATCCAGACGGTTCGCGGAATGGGCTACACCATACGGGATCCCGCAAAGGCATCATGACGCTTCCCATCCGGCTTCGGCTGACCGCGTGGTATTTTGCAATTCTCGCCCTCATCCTGTCCGTGTTCGGCCTTGGCGCTTACTTCGAGATGCGCCACAGCATTCATCGAACCATCGACGAGGAGCTGCAGTTACGCGCCGACGGAGTCCGCCAGTTCATCGAGCGAACCGTTCAATCCGGCGGCAAGGCTGCATTGCCGGAGGAGTTTCAAAAACATTCCGAACCCCGCGCGGGAGGGGCCTTGCTGCAAGTGTCCGACGAGCAAGGCCGCTGGCTGTACCGTTCGGCGGTCATGACCAATTATAAAGTTCCCAGGATGGCGGACGCCCGGGCGAACATCTCCAATGTGATGGGCGGGGATGTTCCACTGCGCGTGTTGAGCCAGAGAATCAGCGCGGGGGGGCGGTTGTATCTGGTTCAAGTCGCGTTTGAAATGGATGATTTCTACGAAGCCTTGCACCGCTTCGCCGTGCTGCTGCTCGTCTCCATCCCCTTGCTGCTGGTGTGCGCCGCCGCCGGAGGGTACTGGATCAGCAGCCGCGCGCTGGCTCCAGTCGACCAGATCACGCTGACCGCAAGGAGCATCAGCGCGCAGAATCTGTCGAGCCGGCTGGCCGTGCCGAAAACCGGCGACGAGTTGCAGCGGCTGTCGGAAACGCTCAACGGAATGCTGGAGCGTCTGGAAAACGCGTTTCGGAGAATCACGCAATTCACCGCGGACGCCTCACACGAATTGCGCACGCCGGTGGCGGTGATGCGAACACGGGCGGAACTCTCCCTGAGAAAACCCCGGACCTCGGAAGAATATCAGGACACCATCCTGCAGATGCATGCCGAACTGGAAAAAACTTCGGACTTGATCGAGCAACTGATGTTTCTTGCCAGGACCGATTGCGGCGTGGAATCACTTGAGTTCACTGCCACGAACCTAGGGTCCATACTCCGCGAGGCCTGCCATCAGGGAAACGCCCTGGCGGAAGCCAAACAGGTCGCCTTTCACGAGCAAATTTCGGAAAAACCCGTATGGATTCAGGGAGACGCCGTCTCGTTGCATCGCCTGTTTTTGATCCTGATCGATAACGCGGTGAAATACACGGCCGCGAATGGCCGCGTCGAAGTGTCTTTGCGGGAAAGCGATGGCTATGCGGTGGCGGAGGTGCGCGACACGGGCATTGGCATCGCGGCAGGCGATTTGACAAATGTATTTGAGCGGTTCTACCGGGCCGATAAAGCGCGAACCCGCGAATCCGGAGGCGTCGGATTAGGACTGTCCATCGGGCACTGGATCGTGGAAACTCATGCGGGCAAAATTGAAGTGGAAAGCTCGCCCGGGCGAGGGTCAACCTTCCGTGTTCGCCTGCCGCTCGCACGCGGCAAGGAATCGGAGGAACTCTCCGTTTGAAACATTCTCATCAAAAACTCCGCATCCAAAAATTTGCAAACCGTCTGGAGTAATTACTTCAACAACGACGCCCTCCCGGCACATTCAATACGGCCCGAAGCTGCTATGGTATGGGCGAGTTCCGCACCCGAGGTTGAATTTCCCTTAGGCCTGGGACCCGGCATCGCCCGGCGCGGCAACCGGTGCGATGCCGGGGCAACAGTCTGATAGAATGGGAATTGGTCAGAGGCGCGGTCGCCAAGTGGTAAGGCAAAGGTCTGCAAAACCTTTATCGGCGGTTCGATCCCGCCCCGCGCCTCCAATTTTTTGGCCTTTGGCAAACTGCTTGATTCGGTTCCCTTCCGCGCCAGCCAATTCACCCGTGAACCCGGGGACGGATGGCGCGTTGACTTCACCGACCCCATTCTGTACCTTTGTCACATGATTTCTGACGTCCAGAAGACCATGCAGGCTTGCCTCTGTTGCACCTGTTGTATGTGTGTGTCTTCTGGCGCCGAGGGTAAAATACTCTAGAGTAGAATCATACCGGGCAATTCTAGAATCCCACCGCCAGGAGCACCCTGACGGTGGGATTTTTATTTTCAGGGACACCGCGCCCGGGAAACGGAATGGAAAGCACGAATTGGAGATTACGGCAACCAGGCGGCAGCCCGCATGCGCGATTTTTATGGTTCCGAAAACGGATTGATCATTGTGAAAAGAACATTCATAGCGCGGCCGATTTTTCGGAAATGGATCGGAAAGCCGTGGCAGTCCGGCGTCTTGCTGACGATCTTATTCGCCGCCTCGACGGCCGGCGCCCAGCAAAAACCCATCCTCCTCCGCGTGGGCTATTTCCCGAACATCACGCATGCCCAGGCCCTGGTGGGGCGCGCCAACGGCCAGTTTCAGAAGGCCGTTGGCACGGGCGTCCGAATCGAGTGGAAAGCGTTCCACGCCGGGCCGTCCGCGATGGAAGCGATGTTTGCCAATGCCATCGACATGACTTACATCGGCCCCAATCCGGCGGTGACGGGATACGTGCGCTCGCAAGGCAAAGCGGTGCGCGTGATTTCCGGAGCCTCCAGCGGCGGTGCTTCTCTGGTTGTGCGGCAGCGCTCGGGAATTCGGAAAATATCCGATTTCCACGGCAAAACAGTTGCGACCCCGCGATATGCAAATAGCCAGGACGTTGCGCTGCGCGCCTGGTTGCGGGTCAACGGCATGAAAGCACGCGAAAAAGGCGGCGATGTTCGCGTCCTTCCGATGAACAGCGCGAACCAGCTCACGCTGTTTTTGAAGGGGCAACTCGATGCGTCCTGGGCGCCGGAGCCCTGGGCGGCGCGGCTGGTGCACGAAGGCGGCGGCCGAATTTTTCTGGACGAGCGCGATCTGTGGCCGAATCGTGAATTCGCCGTCACCACCCTGATCGCCAGGCCCCAGTTTCTGAAGGAGCATCCGGACGTCGTGAAAAATTTCCTCCGCGCCCACGTGGAGATCACGAACTGGATCGCGGGCAACGCAGCGCAGGCAAAACAGATCCTGAACCGGCAGCTGCAAAAAGATTCCGGCGAGCCGCTTGCCACGGACGTTCTGGACGACGCGTTTTCCCGGATGCAGGTGACCTACGATCCGATTCGCCCGTCCCTGCTGCAATCCGCGCGGCAGGCGTTTGCAGAGGGTTTTTTGGGAAGAGCGCAGCCGGATCTTTCCGGCCTGTGCGACCTGAGGCTATTGAATGAAGTCCTTCAAGAAGAAAAATTGAGGCCCGTGCAATGACCCATTACGTTGTAGACCTGATTCAGCGTTCCATCGGCGGAGGCCGCGTGCCGCCCGAACCGGAAGCGCCGCGAGGAAGCGGCACGCTCAGGAGTGGTGCATCGATCGCCCTGGAAATACCGCAGCCGCTGCCGCCCGCTCGAAAAGAAAGCATCTGCCTGAGCGGGGTTTTCCGGAGCTACACGAATTCGCGCGGCATGTTCACCCCCGCGCTGCAGAACATCGACCTGGAAATCGCACAGGGGGAATTCGTCTGCATTGTCGGGCCGTCGGGATGCGGGAAATCGACGCTGCTGCACCTGCTGGCGGGCCTCGATCGCCCCACCACCGGAGAAATCACCGTCGACGGCAATCCCGTGAAGGGGCCCGGCACGGACCGGATCCTGCTGTTCCAGGAATTGGGGCTGTTCCCCTGGCTGACGGTCCGGCAAAACGTGGAATTCGGACTGAAAATGGGCGGTGTGCCGCGCGGCGAGCGGCGGGACCGCGCACGCGTGTTCCTGCGCATGGTTCATCTCTCCCATTTTGAAGATCATTACATTCACCAGCTCTCCGGGGGAATGAAACAGCGTGTGGCCTTGGCGCGATCGCTGGCGCTGCGGCCGAAAATCCTTCTGATGGACGAGCCGTTTGCGGCGCTCGATGCCCAGACGCGCGACATGCTGCATGACGAACTGGAACGCATCTGGAAAGAGGCTGCTCCGACGATTGTGTTTGTCACCCACAACGTCCGCGAGGCAGTGCGCCTGGGCGAGCGCGTGCTCCTGATGAGTTTCCGGCCCGGGCGCATCAAGAGCCAGTTTCAGATCCGTCTGCCCCGGCCCAGGCACGTCGAGGATTCCGACGTCGCCCAAATGTCCAAGGAAATTCTCGGCCAGCTTCGGGAAGAGATTGACCGATCCTTTAATGCGGAGTATCCGCGTGAAGAGAAGTCTTAACCAGCTGATTTTTGCCGCCGGCGTATTCGTAGGGTGGGAAGGGCTGGCCTTGGCAAAATTCTGGCCAGCCTATCTGTTTCCCACGCCGCAGGGAGTCGCGGAATCGCTTTGGGCCGGCTTCCGGGATCACAGCCTGTGGATCGGCATTGCAGTGAGCCTGCGGCGGGTGGTGATCGGGTATGCCATCTCCGTGGTTCTGGGAATATTGCTGGCGTCGAACAAATTCCTGGAGGACACTGCGGGACGTGTGGTTATGAGCCTGCAAAGCCTGCCCAGCGCCTGCTGGGTGCCCATTGCGCTGCTATGGTTCGGCTTGAGCGAAACGGCAATTATTTTCGTGACCATTACCGGTTCGCTGCTCGCCGTCACGCAGGCAACGAAAGCGGGATTCGACAACGTGCCGCGGATTCTCTCCATGGCGGGGCGCAACCTGGGCGCGAAAGGGCCGCAACTGTTCTGGCACGTTCTGCTGCCCGCGAGCCTGCCGTACTTAATGGATGGCCTGAGGCAGGGCTGGGCGTTTGCGTGGCGCTCCCTGATTACCGGAGAAATGATTTACATATCGCTCGGCCTGGGGCAGATCCTGATGGCCGGGCGGGATTTGAACGACATCAATCTGGTTGTCGCCGTCATGGCGCTGATCGCGATGATTGGTTACGTTGTGGATGGCGTGCTGTTCCGGCGGCTGGATGCTTCGATCCGCAAACGCTGGGGAATGTCCACAGCCGCTTCCAGTTGAGCCCGGGAAGTGACGAACGCGCCGGGCAAGGAACGCGCGCGATTCTCAAAACGCCCCGCGCTTCACGCGGCATCCCTGAATGGGAAAGGGCGGGAAGAATTTAAGGCGCGCCGGTCGGCATTGACCAGCAGAATCCCCGCCAGCCCGAAAATCAGGGAAAAAACAATATTCCCAATCCAGATCCTTCGCCCGCTCACCATGGCCAGGAGAATTTCCAGCAGCACCGCTGGAAGGATCAGGCCGAAGCCAAGCATCCATCGGCGAAAAAGGCTGAGTGAATAGCGCTTGCGCAACAAAATCCCGATCAACAGTCCCGCCGGCAGGAACAGGAGTGTTTCGTATGTGCGAACGTATCCGCCAAGATCCAGGGTTCGAATGAAGGTGAAATGGTGCGCGAGACTCGCGCCCGGATTCAGGCGATAGGTCCGCGGGACCGGCTTCCCATCCAGATACAGAAACGCATCCGATCCATCGTAATCCGCCACAATGTCCAACACTTTCCCGGCCTCAAATGCACGGGGCACGCGCCAGGCAAGGTTCGAGTGCGTCTCCGACAGCGGATTCCGAAAATAGAAAACCAGACTTGTTCCCTGCTGCCGCAAGTGAAAGTTTACATTTTCCTTCGATTGCGATAGCGAAACGATGCGGCCACTCGCGTTTTGTGTTGCCGCAGGCGCACACACAATGTGGACCGAAAATTGGCTCGACTTCCGTATCTCTCGATTTAGATTTTCCACAGGAGCCTTCGTGCTCAGCCAGGACATGGCGTCCACCCGGACTACCCGAGCGTTGGCCTCGACCGGCGGATGCGGAGTCCAGCCCAGCGCCGGCAGAAATTTTGTCCGGTCCTGATACGGGGCCAAACCGGTGAAGTCATAGGATCCAAGCAAGCCCGTATCCGCATCGGCGGACGATTTCCGGCCGACCATCCGGCGAATCGCTTTTTCCGGAAGCGCGCGATCCCAGATTTGCAGGAGCAACACTTGCCCGCGCCAGGGATTTCCGCCAGAGGCGTCATTGCCGACAAGCAGAGTGCATTGCGAATCCCAGTTGCTGAGGCGCGTTTCCCTTTGCAGGAGGATGGAAATTCCAAAGGCAATTCCGAAATAAACCAGCAGCAGCAAAACGCCCCGGCGCGGTGAAAACCAGGCTTCCACGGCGTCTTCGTATTTTTGCGCCTCCTGCAGGATCGCCCCGCCATAAAACTCGAACAGGAAATAACCCGCCACCGATCCCGTCGAATTCGTAATCACGTCATTCCATCCGGAGTCGCGCATCGGAATGAACAACTGCAGCAATTCCACCGTGTAGGAGGCCGCCACCCCCGCGGCCAGCGCCAGGATAACGCAGCGCCATCGGCTGTCTCTCCACTTACGCACACGCGTCGACAGGCCAAAGCCAAAGGGAACAAATAAAAGGATGTTCAGAAAAGCATCCAAAGCAGAGGAATAGCCTTTGTGCGAGTTTCCCAAAAGAAAAACGGCAGCATGAAGCCTATGCCAGGGAGCAGAAGTAAAACGAAAGGGGAAAAGGGTCAGATAAACAATTCCCAGCAAGGAAAGTATGAGGATGCGGTTGGCCCAGCGGGAAGTTGGATTCGTCATGAGTCCGGCGCTGCATCACCTTGAAAAACGATAATTTTAGCATACCCCGCGTGCCGCACGTTTCGAAGCCCGCGCAGGCCGTGCCCTGATCAGGGCGCTGCCCGGTGCGATGAGAGATGGGCGGGCAAAAAGGTATACCGCAAATCGCCCCCCAGTCCCGATACATGCGCGGGATTGCGCCGCCAATGCCAGCCCGCGATGTATTCAAATTCAAGATGCCCATCTGTACAGCGAAAAACACTGTCCTTCCTTTGTTCCCCTGACCAGTAGAGAGCATCCCGTAACGCTTTCTAAACTGTATGTATCATGAAATTACATACGTACGATCGCGCGCACGACATAGCCATTCCGATTCAACGCAAACCCTTTCTTTTACTGACGATTCTTCTTACTCTAATCGTTGCCGTATCTCTTTCGGGTTGCGTTGGCGTGGCCGGCGCGGGAACGCCCGCCAAAACGTCAAATTCGAGCTCCTCCGGAACACTCGCGGCAAACGCGACAAGCTTCAGCTTTGGTAACGTGGCCGTCGGTTCCAACGCCGCCCAGACCTTGACCCTGACCAATACCGGCACTGCGACGATTACGGTTTCCGGGGCGTCCGTAACCGGAACAGGATTCAGCGTCGTGGGGGGATCGACTTCGGTCTCCATCGCGGCCGGACAGAACCACTCCTTTCAAATTCAATTCGCTCCTCAAGCAGTCGGACCCGTAACTGGCAGTATTTCCGTGATCAGCAACGCGACGAATTCTACTCTCGGCGTTTCACTCTCAGGAACGGGCATATCCTCGCTTTCGATCACCACACAGCCGGCCAACCAGAGCGTTACCTCTGGGCAAACAGCCAATTTTACGGTGGCTGCGACCGGGGGAGGGACTCTCACGTATCAATGGAAGGGGAACGGAACACCCATCGTTGGCGCAACTTCTTCGTCCTATACTTCGCCCAATACCACGGTTTCCGACAACGGCAAGCAGTTCATGGTCGCCGTAACCGACAGTAATGGAATTGTGATGAGCAACAACGCGACCCTTACGGTGACTGCCTCGCCTGTGGCGCCATCGATCACCACGCAACCGGCCAGCCAGAGCATTACCGCGGGGCAAACAGCAACTTTCAGCGTCGCGGCAAATGGCTCGGCAACGCTTGCGTATCAGTGGAAGAAGAACGGAACGCCGATCAGCGGGGCCACCGCGGCGTTGTATACCACTCCGGCCACAACGACTTCGGATAACAGCGCACTGTTTACTGTCACCGTGACCAACAGCGCGGGCAGCGTGACCAGCAATGCCGCCACGTTGACCGTGAATGCCGCGACATTCGTTCTCAACTCCAGCAAGACGAGTTTGAGCTACTCCAGCGTCAATATCGGCAGCACCAGCAACCAGAGCGTGACGTTCTCCAATACCGGCAACTCGAATGTTACCGTCTCGAACGTCTCCATCTCGGGCGCGGGATTCACCGCCAGCGGCGTCTCCTCCGGTCTAATCTTAACGCCGGGGCAATCCACGACTTTAATTGTGAGTTTTACCCCATCATCGACCACAAGCGTCACCGGAAGCGTCACCGTCACCAGCAACGCCAAAAACTCTCCGGCAACGATCTCTCTGTCCGGGACGGGTGTCCAGCAGGTTTCGCACTCGGTCACACTGAACTGGACCGCCAGCACCTCGACGGTATCCGGCTACGACGTGTATCGTTCCACGGTTTCCAGCTGGTCGTACGCAAAAGTGAATTCGTCGTTGGACACGACGACATCCTATGTGGATTCAAGCGTGCAAGCCGGCCAAATGTACTTTTACGTGGCCACTTCCGTAAATTCCAGCAGTGTCGAGAGCGCATTTTCGACGGAGGTTTCGGCAACCATTCCCACACCCTAGAGGATTGAGGCTGGGATCGTCCGTGTAAATTTCTGCAGGTCCCCCGGCGGGGCCTGCACCCAAATCGGCAAATCTGATCGACCTCTGCCCGACAGGGACAGGTAACTTGCCTGTCCCTTCTTTGTACGTCAGGACAGTGACGCAACCCCCCTCCATAAATCACAATCATTGGCGGTGAATACTGAAACTGTTTGCGAAGCCCGTATATGCGCCGCAAACTCTGCCGCGCATCAGGTCTGCACCGCCAGAAGCATGGCGCGCTGGGGCTGCCTGCTTGTTTTGTTGGCAGGACTGCTTTCGATTTCCGGCTGCATCGGCCTTGGCGGCGCGCCAAACCCGTCCAGCCAAAACTCAACGGGCGGCATTTCACTATCGCCATCATCCATCTCTTTTGGCTCTGTAGCGGTTGGCAGCACCGTTTCTCAATCAGTCCGCGTGTCCAATAGTGGAAGTTCAGATATTACGGTTACGCAGGTGAGCACTGCGGTGAGTGGTTTCAATATTACCGGCACATCTCTTCCCGTGACCATCGGCCCCGGCAAACAATCCACATTCAATGTCATATTTTCGCCCACCGTTAAGAAAAGCATTTCTGGAATCGTGTCGGTGATGAGCAGCGCCTCCAGTTCGCCGAGCACTATCGCGGTAAGCGGAACTGGCGCAGCTGCCACGACGCTTCTCGACTCCAGCGCCTCCAGCTTGAGTTTTGGAAACGTGGCCATCGGGGCCAGCAGCATTCTGGACGTTACGCTGAAGAATGCCGGAAATTCCAACGTGAACGTTTCCGGTGTCAGCGTTGCAGGCGCAAGATTCGCAACCAGCGGCGTTTCCGCCGGCCTGATTCTCGCACCCGGCCAAAATGCCACGTTGCAAGTGAGCTTTTCCCCCTCAACAACGGGAAGCTTGACTGGCAGCGTCACCGTGGCGAGCAACGCAACAAATTCCCCCGTGGTCATTTCCCTTTCCGGGACGGGCTTTCAACCCCTTTCGCACTCGGTGGGATTGGCCTGGACGGCGAGCACATCCACCGTGGCAGGCTATAATGTGTACCGCTCCACGGTTTCCGGCGGCTCCTACACGAAGTTGAATTCCTCCAGTATAGCGTCGACCTCGTACAAGGATTCCACCGTGTTATCCGGGCAAACGTATTACTATGCAGTGACCTCCGTTACCGCGAAAGGCGTGGAAAGCTCCTACTCGTCCCCGATTTCAACTACAATCCCCATTCCGTAGC
>Ga0307372_10005096_pt1 | contig 19899 bp, 30 predicted proteins | sample OX1MG_FD_202533 | JGI IMG/M metagenome (GOLD analysis project Ga0307372, IMG submission 202533) | Soil microbial communities from Risofladan, Vaasa, Finland - OX-1 | ecosystem: Environmental > Terrestrial > Soil > Coastal area > Acid sulfate soil | place: Finland: Risofladan, Vaasa | collected...
CAGCCTCTGCAAGGTGGCCCGCTCCTGCCCGGAAAGCAAAATCGGTGCGGCTCTTCGGCTCATGCGCAACAGGATATCCGAAGACCGAACATAAGTAAATCTATTTATGACGCATTACACTAGAAAGTGGGTCTTCTCGCGCTAAGCGAGCTTATCGGCCCACCACAGATTTGGAGTTCTGCGCCTGCCTTCAAACGCGTTAAACAGGCACCCGCATCCGCTTGATGATCATCACCAGAAAAAAGCGTGTTCCTGCCCTTGCATCCGGAGACGCATGGAAACCAGCGATTGCCCCTCGCCTGAATCACGTCGGGCCCCGTTTATCGAAAGACGGCGTGACGCGGCTTGGGCATGGGAATGCTTCCCATGCGATCTCTCCAGAGAATGGCGTTGAGTTCGGCGGCGTTCGCCTGGTCGGCGTGCGAGAAATCCATCTGAGCCGATTGCCGCGCGCCCGGAGCATGAGGCGAGTTCATCGTGTAGATCAAACCGTTTTCGCGATTCCGAGCGTCGGCAGTAAAGGGAGGCTGGTTGCCCGGTCCTGAAAACAACGGCGCCATCACCTGTGCCTGAGCGTCATTGTTGTTCATGGGAGGCAGACCCAACAACTCCTCAATCGTATGGATCATGCCGACGGTTGTATAGAAATGGTGATCGATAAAAGGCCGGCTGCCGGAGTCGGGCGAATATTTGCTGATCACCAAGGCCGGGCTGCGATGAGCGTCAACGTGATCGGCGCCATTCTGCGCGTCATCCTCCAGGATGAAAATAGCCGTGTCATCCCAGTAGGGACTGTGCGAGACGGCATCCACCACGCGGCCCACCGCGAGGTCATTATCGGCCACAGAAGCCGAGGGTGTCGGCATCCCGGGTTTCGTTCCGGCGGTGTGGTCGTCGGGAAGCCACATGAGGGTAAATTGCGGAAGCTCGGTTCCGTGCCCGCTCTTGCGCGCATCAACATAGCCTTTGAACTCATTCAAGAATTCGTCCACGCGCAGTTGATCGGGGTAGTCAAGCCTGAAGTCAGCGTAATGCGGATCGAAATGCCCTTCAAGCTCCGTTTTGGTGGCCTCATCGTAAGCGATCATAGGAACGGGCCAAGGCCAGAGGCTTGGGGAACCGTGAGGCTCGCCGACGTTTGGCGGCAGCGGCTGGCCTTTGAGAACCACCATCTGCCGGCACGCCCCCTGAGAGGCGAGCGGAACTCCAGCACGGAGCGAAACCTTGGTTAGACCCTTGTCGCACCAGTGCGTGATTATAAATTCACCATAATTGCGATGGGTAAGGCCGTGCCGCGCCACATCGGCCCAGATGAAGCCTGTCCCAGGGTCATCCACGTCCGGGATACCACTAAGGAGAGGGTTGATGCCGAACACCTTGCCTCCAAAAGCGCCGGTTCCTTCAGGCCCGCGGTATGAAATCTCCCATGTCTTTTCGTTATAGTCGCTGGTGATCGCCGCGGTGGACCAATCATGGCCGTCCCCTGAAACTTCTCCGCTGCAATAAAAGTTGTCAAGGACCCCAAACTGTTTTGCCAGCTCATGTTCATTCGGAGTAATGTCTTCTCCGTACATGCACAGGGAAGGATCGCCGTTCGCGGGCTTCAGATCTCCAAAGATTTGGTCGTAAGTCCTGTTTTCCTTGATGATATAGATGACGTGTCGGATGGGATTCGTTCGCCCCTCGAACAGAGCCTTCTGATCTGTTTTGGCCTCCATTAAATTGCTGCGCTCGACCAGGCGCGTGAGTTCAGCAAGATGGTTCTCCGAGCCCCGGATGCTGACCCGCGCGCCCGAGCCGTGAATGAGGGTGCAAATGTAAGGATGCTCTCTCTTGCTGCCAGGCAGTTGAAGAGGCCTTGCGTTCGGTCCCGTTCCTTCTCCCTTCCCTGTAACAATCAACAGGCTATCGCCCCTCACCGCCAAGGCGGTGGGATACCATTCGGTAGGGATAAATCCCGTTGCTTTTTCAGGGGTGGAAGCACTGGAAGTCTGCGATTCGAAATGCGACATATCGAAAACAGCCACGGCGTCTGCGGAAGCGTCCGCCACAAATAGCTTTTTACCGTCCGCAGTCTGAGCTAGCGCGTCGGGGTAGGTTCCGCCATATTTCTGCTCGGGCAATTCCGTGGATAAAAGGCCTGCGATCTGGCCTGCATGGACGTCCACCACGGCTACTCGATCACTGTTGGTGAGCGTAACATAGAGGTATTTTTGGTCAGGACTTAATAACATCGTGGTCGGATGCGATCCCGGCGCGGTGGGTGATTGGGGAGCCAAAAGCGGAATCAGCCGAACCACTTTCCCCGTCTCCAGATTCAACTGGGCGATCTTTGAAGCATTCCAGAGTGAACAAAACCCCGTCTTCCCGTCGCGTGTGGCAATCACACCATAAGGATAAGCGGCAGGAACAAGTGAGTCCATGCTCAGAGGGAAACGTTGAAGGATCTTTCCGCTCTCGCGGTCAAGCACCACGGCATCGTCAGCAAGATCTTCCGCCACCAGCAACTTATCTCCACGATCACCAGGAAGAACAGCCAATCCGGCGGGATAGGAAATCCCCATGCCTCGAGGCAGGTTCTTTGCATCCACAATCGCCTTCTTTCCCGAAGGCAGCGGTGCAAGCGGGATTTTGATGAATGATTGCGGCGCGAGATGCCCACCGTCGAATCTGTACACCGCGATCCCGTTGCCGGTATCATGCTCTTTTTCGCCGGTCGGGTCTGTGCGTGAGGCCATTGAAGCGTAAAGTCCTTTCCCGTCTTGACTGAAAGCTAGACCCAAAAAGTAGGTTTGCCCAGCACGATGTCCCAATCGTGCGTCAGGAAAGTCGGTGACCTTATTCGAGCTGAGATCCAAAATGGCAATCGACTGCTGGGAATCTGATTCTTCCGTGCCGTAGCCATTATTCAAAACGGCCAGATATTCGCCGTCCGGACTTAAAGCCGCAGCCGTGGGGAAGCTGTTGGTGGGCTGAGGGTCTCCCGGCACCGGAAGCATCAGCATCTTGCTGGAAGGGAGGTTAATTGACCGCGCCTTCGCCTTTTCTGGTCTTCTAGCCACTCGGAAAACGACGATAATGACAACAAGAATTGCCAGGAAAACAAAAACACTTCGCAGTTTCATTCGACACACTCCTCATGAAATTAGAGGCGTGCGCATTATCTCACAATAAAACACCGATGAACCATGTTGTAACGCAATCTTGACACGGGTGGGGTAATGTCCCTTTTCAGGGGGAGAAGGGTGGTGGAACGTTTGCAAGGAAAGGCAAGGAACAGGACGCAGCCAACAACACTGAAATCAGCGTCTGCCGTTCGTGGATAAATCATCCCCCCCGGATACACCGCACAGCGTATCCGGTTGCAGGGCAATCATCTACTCTTTTTCGTCCGGCTCAGGTGGGAGCCCTGGCGACTGGGCAGCAGCTTCCTCGTCAGCTTTCTTCCGCCGCTCAGCCCGTTTCGCGCGCAGATCAGCCCGCTGCTGCAGAACCTGAGTTCCGATCAGTTCCAAAACAGCCGTGTCGGCGCCGTCACCGCGCCTCCAACCCGTTCTGACAATTCGGGTATAACCTCCGTTGCGGGAGTCAAAGCGCTTGGCGACGTCCTCAAAAAGCTTCTTGACCGCCGGAGCCGACAGACAGTAGCTTGCTGCAAGACGCCGCGCGTGGAGGTTGCCCCGTTTGCCCAGGGTGATGACCCGCTCCGCGAGGGCACGGGTTTCCTTGGCTTTCGGAACCGTCGTCTCAATCCGCTCGTCGAGAATCAGGGAAGTCACCAGATTCCGTAAAAGCGCCCGGCGGTGCTCAGTATTCCTGCCGAGTTTTCTTCCATGGTTGCGATGGCGCATCGTTAGCTTTCCTGACCCCAAGCCTGTTGCTCGGAAGATGGGGGAGGCAGAGGAAGCGGATTGCCACGCTCGTCGAACTTCATGCCCAAACCCAGACCCATCGTCTGGAGAATTTCTTTGATCTCGTTCAGAGATTTGCGTCCAAAATTCTTGGTCTTCAGCATTTCCTGCTCGGACTTTTGAACCAGCTCCCGGATGGTGGAAATATTGGCGTTCTTGAGGCAATTGTAAGAACGTACGGAGAGTTCCAGCTCCTCAACGGAGCGGTCGAGGTTCTCGTTGTAGACCAGCGGCGGCTTTTCTTCGCTGATTTCCTCGGAAACCGAGCCCTCTTCGAAGTTGATAAAAATGTTCATGTGGTCTTTGAGAAGCTTTGCAGCCAAGCCAATGCCGTCCTGAGGAGTGACCGCACCGTTGGTCCAAACGTCCAGCGTGAGCTTGTCGTAGTCCGTCATCTGCCCCAGCCGCGCAGCTTCCACACCGTAGTTCACTTTGCGAATCGGAGAGTGCACGGAGTCCACCGGAATGTAACCGATGGGCAGATCTTCATCAAAATTCTTTTCGGCCGAAACGTAGCCGCGCCCGTTCTGGACCCGCATCTCGATCCGCAAGTTTCCGCCTTCGCTCACCGTGGCGATATACGCGTCCTTGTCCAGGATTTCAACCTCGGCATTCTCCTGAATCATACGCGAAGTCACTTCGCCGGGCTTATCAACCTCAAGCGTTAGAGTTTTGGGCGTCTCGGCATCCATCTTCAAAGGAATTTGCTTGAGGTTCAAGATGATGTCCGTGGCGTCCTCCACTACACCCGGAATGGAAGAAAACTCGTGCATGACCCCCTCGATTTTTACCGCCGTAATCGCGGCCCCTTCGATCGAGGAAAGCAAGACCCGGCGCAGCGCATTGCCGATGGTTGTTCCGAATCCGCGCTCGAAGGGCTGTGACGTAAACTGACCGTACTTGTCGGTCAGGGTATCCGTATTACACACCAGCCGCTTGGGCTTTTGAAAACCTTTCCAGAGCATATTTCCATCACCTCCCTGAAGCCGCTACGGCGATCTCCAGTATCCTGAATCTCGATTTAAAAACTATTTCGAATAAAGCTCCACGATCATTTGTTCCTGGATGGGGAAACTCACATCCTCACGCTTGGGAACTGAAACCACTTGGGCCTTCAGGTTCTCCCGGTCAAACGCCAGCCAGGGAGGAACGCCGCGGTTTCCCCCAAGGTCCAGCGCCCTTTGAATCGACTGCAGGTTGCGGCTTCTTTCACGCACCGTGATCGCCTGCCCAGGAACCACCTGGAAAGAGGGGATGCTCACCTTCCTTCCCGACACCTCAATGTGGCCGTGCCGAACCAACTGGCGCGCTTCTGCCCGCGACGTCGCCAGCCCCAGTCGGTAAACAACATTATCCAGCCGCTGTTCGAGCAACATCAGCAGCGTCTCGCCCGTGACGCCCTTTCGGTTGGCTGCCTTCTCAAAATAGTTGCGGAACTGATTCTCAAGGACCTGATAGAACCGCCGCACTTTCTGTTTTTCCCGGAGCTGAATGCCATACCCCATGGGCTTCGGGCGTCGAGACTTCCCGTGCTCGCCGGGAGGGAAATTCCTCTTCTCGATGGCACACTTATCCGTCAGACAGCGCTGGCCCTTTAAAAAGAGCTTTTGTCCTTCCCGGCGACATAGCCGACATACTGCTTCACGGTATCTTGCCAAACAACCCTCCTCTAACTTCTCAACCGGATCGCAGGCAGCAGCAACAACCCCTCAGGGATTCAGTTCTCATCGCTGCTTGCTCGTTCTCCAACCCTCGCGGTCACACTCTGCGGCGCTTCGGCGGACGGCAGCCGTTGTGCGGAACCGGGGTTACATCCTTCAGGTGCCGGACTTCCAGGCCTGCCGCCGCGAGCGCGCGAATCGCCGATTCACGGCCCGCTCCGGGACCTTTCACGCGGACTTCCACGGTCCGCATGCCGTGGTCCCGAGCGGCGCTGGCCACCCTTGAAGCTGCCTGCTGAGCAGCGAACGGCGTCCCTTTGCGTGAACCTTTAAAACCCAGTGAACCTGCACTCGACCAGCACAAAGTCTTGCCATCCGTATCGGTGATGCACACCATCGTGTTATTAAAGGTCGCCCGGATATGGGCCACTCCGTAAGGCACCACGCGCCGGTCTTTCTTCTTGAAAACCTTCTTCTTCCCTGCCTTTGCTGTTTCCTTCGCCATGCTCCTCCGTCAAACTTTCCGGCCTTGCCCGCGGGCCAGATCCCCGGCATGAGCTTATGTTTTTGCCGAAGCTTTCTTCTTATTGGCAATGGCTCCCTTGCGTGGCCCCTTGCGCGTACGAGCGTTGGTATGGGTCCGCTGCCCTCGCACGGGCAGGTTGCGGCGGTGTCGCATCCCTCGATAGGAACCAATTTCAATCAGCCGCCGGATGTTCATCCCGACTTCTTTTCTGAGGTCGCCTTCAACCCCGCCCTCTTCCTCAATGATCCGGCGGATCTGCGTGACTTCGTGCTCAGTTAGATCCTTAACATACTTGTTCGGATCAATCTCCGCACGGACCAGAATCGAGAGGGACCTTGCGCGCCCGATTCCATAAATGTAAGTGAGTCCGATTTCCGCCCTTTTGTGGATCGGCAAATCGACCCCTGAAATTCGTGCCATAGAAAGCCTCCAACCTGTCCAAACCACCTAGAGCCTCCCTCAGAATCAGGGAGGCTCCTCCCGGTTCGAATGCCCTTTCTGATGCCGGCTAGCCCTGCCGCTGCTTGTGTTTCGGGTTCACGCAAATAACCCGCAAAACGCCGGCACGCCGGATCAGCTTACACTTGCTACAAATTTTTCGCACTGACGACCGTACCTTCATCCTAGACCTCTTGTTCCGTTCCCCTGCGTTTGCAGGCTAAGCGTCATGCGCGAACTCGCGCCAGCCATCGAAACTCCAGGCTTGCCCGAATGGGAAGCCACGCGGGTCACTTATACCGATAAACGATTCGGCCCCGCGTCAAATCATACGGGGACAACTCTACGGCGACCTTGTCGCCAGGAAGAATTCGGATAAAATTCTTCCGCATCTTCCCCGAAATGTGCGCCAGCACCCGGTGTTTGTTTTCCAGTTCCACCCGAAACATGGCATTGGGGAGCGATTCAATCACCGTTGCCATCACCTCAATGGCTTCTTCTTTAGCCATAGACCTTGTTTGCCAGCCTTCCAACCCTAACGATCAGCCGTTCGGACTCCCGCCCACCCCAAGGGTCATAAACGTGTCAGAACATCCGGTCCGTCGCTTGTCACCGCCACCATGTGCTCAAAGTGCGCGGAATAGGCGCCGTCGACGGTGACGGCCGTCCAATGATCATCCAGAACCCGCATCGCGGCGCTGCCAACATTGACCATGGGTTCGATCGCAAAAACCATGCCTTCCTTCAGGACCGGCCCGTAACCGGGTGGTCCGAAATTCGGGATCTGCGGTTCCTCATGGAGTTGGCGACCGATCCCGTGGCCCACGAACTCCCGTACAACCGAAAACCCGCTACGAACTACATGCTCCTCAACTGCCGAAGAAATGTCACCCAGCCGGTTTCCCAATCGCACCTGGTCAATCGCGAGGTGAAGCGACTCTTCCGTCACTCGCAAAAGCCTTTGAAGCGGCCCGGATATCGCCCCAACGGGGACGGTCAACGCAGCATCACCGTAATACCCGTCGATAATCACGCCCAAATCCAGGCTCACAATGTCACCTTCGTCCAGGCGCCGATCCGAGGGGATGCCGTGAACAATCTGTTCATTCACCGATGCGCACAAGCAGCAGGGGTACCCTCGGTAGCCCTTGAAAGCCGGCCGGGCGCCGACTTGCGCCAACCGCCGCTCGACAAACGCTTCCAGTTCCAGAGTCGTTACTCCGGGCCGAACTCGCTCCCGCGACTCTTCCAGAACCTCTCTGACCAATTTGCCGCACCGGCGAAGTTTTTCAATTTCCGCAGTCGACTTACAAATGATCATGCACTCTTCAACAAATCCCGAAGCCTAACCGTGATGGCTTCGGGTTCCCCGTTCCCATTGATATCGTGCAATGCGTTCTTGCGCCGATAATAGTCGATCAGCGGCACCGTTTCCTGTTCGTAGGCCAATAATCGCTGTCGAATTGCCTCTTCGTTATCGTCCGGCCGTCGAACAAGCGAGCCGCTGTCCTTGTCGCAAACTCCCTCCTGGCGTGGAGGGTTGAGATAGATATTATAAATCTCGCCGCACTTGGAGCACACCCGGCGCCCCGTTAGCCGCTTGACCACCAGCTTCGGTTCCAGTTGCAGATTCAGCAGCAGTGCCTTCTTACCCTCGCCTTTTTGGAGCAACTGGTCGAGAAACCGCGCCTGCGCAAGGGTCCGCGGGAATCCATCAAGAATCGCACCGTCCTGGCAATCAGGCTCGCTAAGGCGCTCTTCAACAATACTGCACATCACGTCGTCCGGCACAAACTCCCCTTTATCCATTTTAGCCTTTGCCGCCAGACCCATACTGGTTTCTTTCCGCGCAGCTTCCCTCAGGATATCCCCCGTAGAGATGTGGGGAATGCCAAGCCCCTGTGAAACAGCTCGGGCCTGCGTGCCTTTGCCGGCCCCGGGCGGGCCCAGAAAAATTAGCATGTGCGCACTCATCCGTCTCTCTTCGCTTGTCAGCACTCACGAAACGGCGCGCCGCCCACGCACTCGCCCTTTTTTCAAAAAACCTTCGTAATGACGCATGATCAACTGCGCTTCCACCTGCTGGATCGTATCCATCGCGACGCCCACCACAATCAGCAGCGAGGTCCCGCCGAAATAGAAATTGATATTTAGGCCGTGTAAAATCCAGCCAGGCAGATGCGCGTCAAACCATGCTCCTCCCAACCAAACCGGCAGGTGGTTCACCCGCACCCCGGCAAGCATGACTTCCGGGATTAAAGCGATAACCGCCAAATAGAGTCCGCCTACCCAAGTGATCTTCGTTAGGACATCGTTCAAGTGATCCGCCGTGCGCTTGCCCGGCCGGATTCCTGGGATAAACCCTCCTTGCTTGCGAACGTTGTCCGCAACCTCGTCGGGGTTATAAATGATCGAAAGATAAAAGTGCGCAAAAAAGATGATCAGGATAACGTAACTCAATGTGTAAAGCGGCTCGCCCCAGCCAAACGCCGTCTTGAACCACGTGAGCGCCTTCCCAAAGGCGCCTTGGGTGCCTGCAAACAGCGCGATGGTCTGCGGAAAAGTCAGAATCGAAACGGCAAAGATGATGGGCATGACTCCGCCGCTATTGACCTTGAGCGGGAGGTGTGTGGAAACTCCCCCGAGGACTTTGCGCCCGACAATCCGCTTCGCATACTGAATGGGAATGCGCCTTTCTCCGCGCTCGACAAACACAATGAAGCCCACGATCACCAGCATAAAGGCCAGAAGCAGGAAAACAACGGGAAAGCTCCAGATGCGGGTAACAAAAACGTTCTGGTAAATATTGCCGATGGCGCGCGGCAAACCCACCACGATCCCGGCAAAAATCAGGAGCGACATGCCGTTGCCAATACCCCGCGCGGTAATCTGCTCTCCTAACCACATGACAAAAACCGAGCCGGTAGTAAGGGTCAGCACGGTGCCGAAGAGAAAACCTGGGCCCGGGTGGTTGACCAACGGCAAGCTGGCGCTGGTCTCACGCTGCAGGGCAACGGCAATACCGAAAGATTGAAAGGCGCTCAATCCCACCGTCATCCAGCGCGTGTAATCGGTGATCTTCTTCCGCCCCAGCTCGCCTTCCTTCTGCAACTTCTCCAAATGGGGCGAAACCACCCCCAGCAACTGGAGGATGATGGATGCCGTAATGTACGGCATGATCCCCAAGGCAAAAACCGTCAGGCGCCCCAGGCTGCCTCCGGAAAACATTGAAAGCAGGCCAAACAGGGTGTTCCCCAACCCGCTCAAGGCTCGCTCCAAAACGGCGGGGTTGATCCCCGGGGTAGGGATAAACGAACCCAGCCGGTACACGGCGAGCATCAGCAACGTATACAGGATGCGTTTCCGCAGATCCGGAATCTCAGTGATACTTTTGAGATTCTCCATCATGCGGAGATAACCTCAGCCTTCCCGCCAGCCTTCTGGATCTTTTCCAGAGCCGACGCTGAGAAATGATGAGCCACCACATGAAGGGGGGCTTTCAGTTCACCGTTGCCCAAAACTCTGAGGCCGTCTCGCAACTTCCGGACCACACCGCGGTCCAGCAAAAGTTCCGGGGTCACCTGATCCTTCGCATCAAACTTCTCAAGGTCCCGAAGGTTCACTACGGCGTAATGTTTCTTGAAGATATTCGTAAAGCCGCGCTTCGGCAGGCGGCGATGCAAAGGCATCTGACCACCCTCGAAGCCGGGACGCATTCGCATCCCCGCCCGGGAGCGCTGTCCTTTGCTTCCCCGCGTGGCCGTTTTCCCGTGTCCTGAGCCCATTCCCTGGCCTATTCGCTTGGAGCGCTTGTGAGCACCGCTCGGAGGCCGTAGTGTTCCAATATGTAACGCCATAACGGCTATTTCTTGCCTTTCTCCGCTGACTTAGATTCTTTGCCTTCCGCTACCCGGCGCTTTCGAGGCTTTTCTTCTTGACCTTCTGCGGCGGGTTTCTTCGCGGAGGCTGAAACTTGCCCCTTTCGAACTCCAGCCTTTTTGCGCGGGGCCACGCCCTCAACTTCCGCGGCATTGACTTCCGGCTGCGGCACCTTCACCGCCACTCCCTCCGGAGGTGCATCGAGAGGCTTCGCATTTACTTCTTTAGGCTGGGGCGGGACTTTTGCCGCCACGACAACGTACTCGGGCACTGCGGCCCAAGGCGGAAGCACAGGCGAAGGAACCACTTGCAGCAAATGAGGAATCTTCGCAACAGCTCCGCGGACCTGCACCGTATCGAGGCGCTCCACCACTTGGTTCAGACGGCGCAAGCCGAGACTGGCCACTATTTCTCTCTGCCTGCGCGGAAACGCAATTCCGCTGCGCACCCACTTGATATAAATTGTTCCGGTTTTCTGTCGCACCACGCTCTGCCCTCCCTAAATTTCCTCGACTAGCTTTCCGCGCATTGCAGCGACTTCTTCGATGCTGCGCAGACTCAGGAGAGCTTGCATCGTGGCCTTGACGACGTTATGCGGGTTGGTCGTACCCAGCGATTTGGTCAGCACATTCTGGATGCCCGCCGCCTCAAGCACGGCACGAACCGGCCCGCCTGCGATCACCCCCGTACCGGCTCGCGCGGGTTTCAACAGAACTTTGCCCGCCCCGTAATGGCCGACAACGGTGTGAGGAATCGTTGTGGCGTTGATATTCACCTTGCACAAGGACTTCTTGGCCGTCTCGATTCCCTTGCGGATCGCCATGGGCACTTCTCGTGCTTTGCCCGTGCCATAGCCGACATGACCATTGCCGTCTCCTACCACGACCAGCGCCGAAAAGCTAAGATTCTTCCCGCCTTTCACCACCTTGGTGACACGGTTAATGGACACCACTTGGTCTTTCAGTTGCAACGTGCTTGGGTCAATGCCAACTGACAAATTGCGCCTCTCCTTCGCCTTAAAACTTCAGTCCTTGCGTTCGTGCTTCCTCCGCCAAGGCTTTTACCCGCCCGTGATAAGCATAGCCACCACGGTCGAAAACTACGCGGGAAATTCCAGCAGCCTTCGCCCGCTCCGCCAGTACCTGGCCCACAACTTTGGCCGCTGCCACGTTCCCGCCGTTTTTGAGTGTCTTGCGGACCTCTTGGTCGCAGGAAGAAGCCGATACTAAAGTGTGGCCGCGAACATCATCGACGACCTGGGCATAGATGTGCTTCAGCGAGCGAAACACATTCAACCTCGGAGCCGGTGAAAGGCCGCGTACCCGGCTGCGAATTCGCCGGTGGACCCTCTGGCGGCGGAAATTTTTTGAAACTTGGGTCAACATACCGTTTGCTATTCCTCCCCAGAGCTAAGCCTTGGCCGCTCCTCCAGCTCCAGCCGCTTTGCCGGCCTTCTTCTTCAGGCGTTCTCCCGTGTACCGGACGCCTTTGTTCTTATACGGGTCGGGCGGACGCAAGCCGCGGATGTTGGCCGCCACCTGACCCACCAGACGGCGGTCAGATCCTTTGACCACCAAGTGAGTCTGTTTTTCAACGCTGATCGAAATTTCTTCCGGGATGGGAAGTTCGATAGGGTGCGAGTAGCCAAGGGTAAAAACGACTGCCTTTCCCTTGACTTCGGCTCGATAGCCAATGCCAACGATGTCCAGTTGCTTTTCAAAACCCTTGCTCACTCCCACGATGGCGTTTGCAACTTCCGCCCGAATCAATCCCCGCAACGCCACCTGCTCCTCATGCTCTATCTGGACAAGGTAGTGCCCGTCCTGTTTTTCAAGACGAATGCCCCGCGGAAGGGGAATCCTCAAGGTGCCCTTTGGCCCCTTCACGGTCACCGCGGATACTTCCGCCTGAACCGTAACCCCGGAGGGGACTTCCATCAGCTTTCGACCTATTCTTGACATAACTTTCAGCCTTGCCCGAGGTCCAGGCTCACTCCACGTTACAAAGGATTTCGCCGCCGACCTTGGCGCGGCGAGCGGCCTTTCCGGTCATTACCCCTTGAGGGGTCGTCAGGATGTTAACGCCCAGTCCTCCAAGCACTCTGGGGACTTCGCGAGACCCAACGTAAACGCGGCGGCCGGGCTTGGAAACTCGATCAATCTTCGAAATAACGCCCGAGCCCTTCGTTCCGTAACGAAGGAAGACCCGGAGGGCCGTCTTCTTCCCCTCCTCGGCAACTTTATAGTTGCTGATGTAGCCTTCTTCTTTCAGAACCCGGGCAATCTCAATTTTTAACTTCGACGAGGGCATATCCACACGCTGGTGCCGGGCGCGCAACCCGTTACGAATTCGCGTCAGCATATCAGCGACCGGATCAGAGACAGCGGACATAGGACTCCCAATTCAGAAAACTCGTCGCGGCCTGATTTCCTCCGCCGCGATCGTTGATTCCATTTACCAACTCGACTTCGTCACACCCGGAATATCGCCGCGGAGCGCAAGCTGCCGGAAACAAAGCCGACACATCTCGAACTTCCGCAGATAACCCCGTGGCCTGCCGCAGATGCGGCACCGGTTTCTATGCCGGATCTTGAACTTAGGCTTCCGAACTAGCTTTGCCATTTGGCATAAACGTGCCACTCGTTATCCTCCTGCCTGCTCACTGGAATCTCCCTGTGCACGGTGCCGCTGCCCTTCGGAACGGAAGGGCATTCCCAGATGGCGGAGCAACGCCAGCGCCTCGGCGTCCGTCCGCGCATCCGTCACAATCGAAATATTCATCCCCTTAACCTTTTCAACCTTGCCGTACTCCACCTCGGGGAAGACGAGCTGGTCGCGGAGTCCCAAGGTATAGCCGCCCCGCCCGTCGAACGATCTGGTCGAAAGGCCGCGAAAGTCGCGGACCCGGGGCAGTGCCACATTAACGAGCCGGTCGAAAAATTCGTACATTCGGTCGCCACGCAGGGTCACCATCGTCCCGATCGGCATATTCTTGCGCAGTTTGAAATTCGCAATCGATTTCCGGGCTTTGGTTAACACGGGTTTCTGGCCCGTTACTTGTCCCAACTCCCGCACGGCGGCATCCAGCAGCTTAACATTCTGGCTGGCTTCGCCCAGGCCAATATTGACCACGATCTTGCGCAGGCGTGGCACAGCCATTGGATTCGGATACTTAAATTCTTCGATCAGTGTCGGAAGAACTTCCGCCTGATACCTATCTTTGAGTCGCGCCGCCATATTTCCCTAATCTTCCTGGATCTTTAAGAGTCCAATACCTTCCCGCACTTCGCACACTGACGAACCTTCTTGCCCTTGGCGCCTCCCGCCATGCGCTGATGACGGACGCGCGTAGGCCCGCACTCACTGCAAACGAGCGCCACGTTCGAGACGTTGATCGGGCCTTCCTTCTCCAAAATTCCACCCCGAATCTGCTTGGCCGGGTTAGGACGAGTGTGACGCTTGATCATGTTGACGTGTTCGACGAATACCCGCCGCTTTCGGGGTACCACTTCCAACACCCGCCCGGACTTACCTTTGTCGCGTCCGGCGATCACCTGAACCTGGTCATTCTTCCGAATATCCAGCGATAAGCCCATTACAGAACCTCCGGGGCCAGGGAAACAATCTTCAAAAACTTTTTCTCGCGCAGTTCCCGGGCCACAGGCCCAAACACGCGGGTCCCCACCGGCTCACCCGCATCGTTAATCAGCACGGCGGCATTCTCGTCAAAGCGGATATAGCTGCCGTCTCGCCGCCGATGTTCTTTCCGCATGCGGACGACAACTGCCTTGACAACCGTCCCTTTCGGAACCGCGCTTTCCGGAGCGGCTTCCTTCACCGCTGCCGTGATGACATCGCCCAGGCCGGCCTGCAACCCAACGCTTCCTCCCAGGGGCAAAATGCAGGAAAGTTTCCGTGCGCCGGAATTATCGGCGACCTTCAGAATAGTGCGCATCCCGATCATTGTTCAGCCTCCGGACCCGCGCCCACCTGAATCGCCTTGGAAACAACCTCGACCACTCGCCAGCGCTTGCAGCGACTGAGCGGGCGAGTTTCCTCTATTCTCACCGTGTCGCCCACTTGACATTCACCCTTTTCGTCATGGGCCAGAAACCGGGTCGATTTCCGAATGACCTTCTTGTACAACCGGTGCATGATTTTCCGGTCCACCGTCACGACGATGGTCTTCTGCATCTTGTTAGTACTGACTACCCCGATTTTTTGCTGTCGCTTTTGATTCGGCATTCCGGATCGACCTTGTCTCCATACCCGTTCGGCCTGGCTATATCTCAGCCTTCCGCTTTGGCGCTCAACTCCAGTGCTCTTTGCCGACGCACCGTTTGCACCCGGGCAATTCCTTTCCGAAGCTGGCGTATCACAGGGAGCACATCCCCCTGCCCGCCCGCGAGCTGAAACCTCAGGCGAAGAAGCTGCCGGGCGAATTCCCGCTCGGAACTCTCCAATTCGTCGTCGGCCCATTCCCGCATATTTTCGGCGGGCCACTTCCATTTCTTGTCTTTCTCGAGTTTCACTCCCTGCGCTCCTCCGAGACTTAGTGCGAGGTTTCCAGCCGCGTTACAAAACGGGTCGGCAGAGGCAGCTTGTCCCCCGCCAGTCTAAAAGCTCGCCGAGCCTCAGCTTCCGTCACACCTTCGATTTCAAATAAGATTCTGCCCGGTTTCACAACCGCTACCCAGAATTCAGGGGCGCCTTTCCCCTTCCCCATACGCGTTTCCGCCGGTTTCTTCGTCACCGGCTTGTCGGGGAATATCCGGATCCAGAGCTTGCCGCCACGCTTTACAAAACGCATGATGGCTACCCGGCTGGCTTCAATCTGCCGGTCTGTAATCCAGCCAGGCTTCATAACTTTCATCCCAAAATCTCCAAAAGAGATAAGCGAGCCACGCCAAGCCTTCCCGTGCATTCGCCCGCGCTGCTGTTTGCGAAATTTCACCTTGCTCGGCATTAACATAATTCGTTCACCTTGGATCCTGCTTTCTGTACCCTGGGGTTACGGGGGTCGCTACCTCAAACAGCAGCAGGTCCGGCAACCTCCATGGCCTGCGGCTTCTTTGCCGGCCGGTGCTTCTGTTCAAGGATTTCGCCGTTATAAATCCAGCACTTCACACCGATCACGCCATAAGTCGTCATGGCCTCAGCAAGCCCGTAATCGATATCTGCACGCAAGGTGTGGAGAGGAAGCCGCCCTTGAAGATACCACTCGGTTCTCGCAATTTCCGCGCCGTTCAGGCGCCCGCCGACCCGGACCTTAATGCCTTTGCAGCCAAACCGCAGGGCCGAGTCCACTGCCTTCCGCATCGCCCGCCGGAAGGCCACGCGCTTCTCAAGTTGCAGCGCAACCGACTCCGCAACGAGTTGCGCATTCAACTCAGGACGGTGCACTTCCTGGATATTGATGGGTAACACTTCCCGCCCGGTGCGCTTTTGAACTTCCTGGCGCAAGCGGTCAATCTCCGCTCCCTTGCGTCCGATGATGATACCCGGCCGCGCCGTATGGATTGTGATCTTCAGTTTATTTCCCGGTCTCTCGATTTCGATGGAAGAAACTCCCGCGCTCCGAAGCTGGGTCTTGAGCTGGCGCTTCAGTTTCAAATCCTCATGCAGCAGGTCTGCATAGCCTTTCTTGGCAAACCAGCGCGACTTCCACGTCTTGATGTGTCCCAGGCGAAATCCGTAAGGGTGTACCTTCTGCCCCACCAATAACCTCCTTCACCTATCCTGCTTCTTCCGCTCGAGTCACGCGTCCTGATCAACGCAGCTCTGAGCGGCCTACCAATCTTCCCGCTTCTAGGCCTGGGACTCCCGGGCCTCAACCACCACCGTAATGTGGCTCATGCGCCGCTGGTAGTGGTACGCACGCCCCATGGGCGCCGGGCGAATCCGCTTCATGCGCGGCCCTTCGTTGACGTAGGCCTTTGAAACGACCAGCGCATCCACGTCCACGGACTCCGATTTTTGCTCGGCGTTCGAGATCGCGGCCTGCAAAATCTTGATCACTTCGTGAGCCACCCGCTTCTTCGTAAAACGCAGGACATCGACCGCCGTGCCAACGTTCTGCCCGCGAATCAGGTCGACGACAAGCCTGGCTTTCTGCGGCGAAACTCGCAAATACTTTCCTGTCGCTATCGCTTCCATCGTTTATCTCAAATCCTCCGGCCCCGTTACGGCACGCTTACCGTGCTGGCGGCGCAGCCTTTGTGGTTCGCTCGGTTGCAACCTTCATGCTGTGGCCTTTGAACGTGCGCGTGGGAGAAAACTCACCCAGCTTGTGCCCAACCATATTCTCCGTGACGTACACAGGAATAAACTTCCTGCCGTTGTGGACCGCGATGGTATGCCCGACCATCTCGGGAACAATCGTCGAACGCCGCGACCAGGTTTTGACCACCTTCTTCTCAAACCGCCGGTTGAGCAGCTCGATTTTCTTGATGAGGTGGCCATCAATAAAGGGTCCTTTCTTGAGCGATCTCGACAATCTTCCCTCCCTATTTCTTTCCGCGGCGTCTCACAATAAAGCGGTCCGTCAGCTTATTGCGGCGCGTCTTAAATCCACGCGTGGGCTGCCCCCAAGGAGTCACAGGATTGCGCCCGCCGGAGGTTTTGCCTTCTCCTCCGCCATGGGGATGATCGACAGGATTCATCGCCACACCCCGCACCGTGGGTCGAATTCCCTTCCAGCGTTTGCGGCCTGCTTTGCCCACCGTGATATTTTCGTGGTCTAAATTTCCAACCTGCCCGACAGTCGCTGCACAGTTCACATGCAGGCGGCGAACTTCACCCGAGGGCAAGCGAACTTGAGCGTAATCTTCCTCTTTGGCCACCAGTTGCGCGCTGCCTCCCGCACTCCTGACCAATTGTCCACCCTTCCCCGGCCGAAGCTCCAGGTTATGCACCATGGTGCCGAGAGGGATATTTTTCAAGGGCAGTGAGTTGCCTACAACAATGTCGGCTTCCGGTCCGGAGACAACCTTGTCCCCCACTTTCAACCCTTGCGGATAGAGAATATACCGCTTCTCGCCGTCTGCGTAATGCAGAAGCGAAATGAACGCCGAGCGGTTCGGATCGTATTCTACGCTTGCCACCTGCGCCGTAATGCCCGCCTTGTCACGTTTGAAGTCAATGACGCGGTAATGGCGCTTGTGCCCTCCACCCCGGTGACGGATGGTGATCCTACCGCGGTTGTTGCGCCCCGATATCCGGTCCTTGGGTTCAAGGAGCGGCTTATGAGGTTTCGAAGTCGTCAGCTCCTCAAATCCTAAGCCGGTTTGAAACCGCCGCGTTTCCGTGTAAGGCCTGTATGTCTTAATCGCCATAATCTTCCGTCCGCCCAAGAGAGAACGGTCCGTTAAACCGTCTCTGCGTACTCTGGAACCTTCGTCCCCGGTCTCAACTTGACGTAAGCTTTCTTCCAGTCCGGCCGGCGTCCTTGCGTCTTGCCGCGCCTGCGGACCTTCCCACGAAAGGAGGCCGTATGCACAGACTCAACTTTGTCCCGCAGTTCCACGAACATCTCTTCAATCGCCTGCTTGATTTCTCCCTTGCTGGCGCGAGCGTGCACCTGAAAACAAAGAGTGCGCGCCATGTCTTTCAAGTTGACGCTCTTCTCCGTGATGATGGGCTTGCGAAGAACTTGATGAGCGCTCCTCTTCATCGCAACGCCTCCTGTAAGCGCGTCAATGCACCCTCAGAGATCAGCAGGCGATCGTGGCTCAACACGTGATACGCATGGATTTCATGATGGCGCATCAAATCACAACCCCGGACATTGCGGGAAGAAAGCTCCAGATTGTGATCCCTCGCTTCATTGACAATCAGGATTTTGGGACCGACCTCAAGCTTGTTCAAGACTCCGACAAAGGCCTTTGACTTGGGCTCAGGGAGGCTCAACAGGTCCACAACCGTCATTTTGTTTTCCTGATACTTCGCCGCTAACGCGGACCGCAAAGCCCCGCTCAGAACCTTCTTCGGGAGCTTGATCGTATAATCGCGCGGCTTCGGGCCATGAGCAATCGACCCGTGACGCCACAGCGAGCTTCGAATGCTGCCCGCCCGGGCGCGCCCGGTTCCCTTCTGCCGCCAGGGCTTCTTACCGCCACCCGAAACTTCGCCCCGGCTCTTGGTTGAGTGGGTGCCACGACGCTGGCCTGCCAAATAGGCCTTGGTGGCCTCCCACAACAGAGCGGTATTGGGCTTGATCGCAAACACTTCGTCGGCTAGCTCGAGTTGCTTGACCGTCTGCCCTTCCAGATTCTTCACATCCACTGTTGCCATAATTCCACGTCCAAAACACGCCGCTCCGTCAGGTTCTATTTGTGAGACGCCCTGGCTTTCCGCACCATCACATACCCGCCGTCGGGCCCCGGAACCGCACCCTCAACCAGCAGCGCGTTATCTTCCGGCAAAACTTGAACCACCCTCAAATTCCGGACCGTAACACGGCCCGCTCCCATGTGCCCGGCCGCCCGCATCCCCTTAAAAACCCTGGACGGAAACGACGACGAGCCGATCGAACCCGGCGCGCGATGAAACATCGACCCGTGCGCGCCGCCACCGCCTCCAAAATGGTGCCGCTTCTGAACTCCCGCAAACCCTCGTCCCTTGGACGTTCCGATGACGTCGACGTAGTCGTTGACCGCAAACAGGTCCACGAGAACCTTGTCGCCAACCTTCACTTCTCCAGCACCCTCGTCCAAACGAACTTCCCGGAGATAACGCGTGGGGTTCGCTCCGGCGCGCTTGAAATGCCCTTCGCGTGGCTTCGTCAAACGCCGGGGCGGCGGAACCTCCACCAAACCAAGCTGCGCGGCCTCGTAGCCGTCTTTCGTCGCAGTCTTGCGCTGAATTACGATGCAAGGACCTGCCTTCAGGAGCGTAACGGGAATAGCATCCCCGCTTTCACTAAAGACTTGCGTCATGCCCAGCTTTTTTCCCAATATCGCCTTCACCATAATTGCGTCACCACACTTCAAACATTCAGCGAACCGACCTATCTCTCGCTCGCCCACCTATTTGGTGTGTTCTTTTCCAAAGGCCTTGATCTCGATATCAACTCCGGCCGGCAGATCAAGCTTAGTCAGAGCATCAATCGTCTGCGTGGTCGGCTCCAGGATGTCCACCAGGCGCTTGTGAGTGCGAATCTCAAACTGCTCGCGCGACTTCTTGTCCGTGTGTGGCGAGCGCAAGACGCAGTACTTATTCTTGACCGTGGGCAATGGAACCGGCCCCGCCACCTGTGCCCCGGAGCGCTTTGCGGTGGACACAATATCCGCAGCCGACTGATCCAGCACTCTGTGATCGTAAGCCTTCAACCGAATTCTTATTTTTTGATGCAGCATTTTCTCTCGTTTATTGAATGATTTCGGTCACGGAGCCTGCGCCGACCGTATGGCCGCCCTCGCGAATGGCGAACCGCAAGCCCTTCTCCATGGCGATCGGCGTTATCAGCTCGATCTCCATCGACACG
>Ga0307372_10005097_pt1 | contig 19896 bp, 12 predicted proteins | sample OX1MG_FD_202533 | JGI IMG/M metagenome (GOLD analysis project Ga0307372, IMG submission 202533) | Soil microbial communities from Risofladan, Vaasa, Finland - OX-1 | ecosystem: Environmental > Terrestrial > Soil > Coastal area > Acid sulfate soil | place: Finland: Risofladan, Vaasa | collected...
GTCGCCCCCGGGGGGCTGGCGGGGGGTGGGGGCGCGGGGGGGGGGGGGGCCCCCCCCCCCCACGACGAGGGGTTCGGGGAGATCCGAGAAGGGCCGCACCCACGCACGGGGCGTACGTGGGTGCGGCCGATCCTCGGTGCCGGCCGTTACCGGCGCGGAGAGCTCCGGGCTAGAAGTGGCCCACTGCTCCCGGCTTGTTGAAGTAGGTGTTGAGGCAGGTGTTGTTGCACCAGGCCGTCTGCGGGCCCTTCTGCTCGAGTGGCGAGGAGAGCGGAAGGCCCGGCGTCGCGTACTCGGCGACGTTGGCGTTGGTGATCAGCGGCGCCGGGATCTCGAGGATGTTGTACTTCGGCCCCTTGCCCGACAGGATGCGCAGCGCGGCGTTGAAGAAGGTGTAGCCACCCTGGTAGCCGTTGAAGCAGCCTCCGGCTCCCTTGTAGCCGCTCTTGACGTGCGCCAGCCACCACGACAGGTCGGCACCCTGGCACTCGCCGTCGGCGACCGGCGGCACCGCGCGCCCGGCGGCCTGGAAGGCCTGGATGACGCCAGGCATCATCCCGCCGTCCTGGATGACGCCGGCGAGCGGGGCGGGGTGGGAGACGAGGTACTGCGAGACGACCGTCTTGGCCGTCGAGGCGTTCCAGTCGCCGTAGACCTGTCCGGCGATGTGGATGTTCGGGCAGTCCTTCAGGTCCTGGAAGCCCTGGTTGTAGAGCAAGGTCTCGTTTTCGTTCCCGGCGATGCCACGCACCTCGAGGATGTTGCCCTTCCCGATGATCTTCAGTGCCGCGGCGTCTGCCGTGTACTGGTTCTGCGACCAGACCGAGATGGCGTACTTCGACTGCGTGATGATGTTGTCCGCCAGGATGACCGGCACACCGGCCTTGCCCGCGGCGTCGATCGCAGCGGCTTCGGAAGCGCCGGCGACGGGGGAGATGATGATGAGGTTCACACCCTCTCGGACCATCTGCTCGATGGCGTTGATCTGTGCCTCAGGCGTCGACAGCGCCTGCGTGGCCGGGATGCTCGTCGTGAGGGAGCCCGTGAGGAGGCCCTGCTTTACGCCCTGCTTGTAGAGCAGGTTGAGCTCGTCGAGCACGTGCTGGTCGTACGGGGTGCCGATGGCGAAGTCGATGTAGCCGAGCTTCCACGGACCCTTGATGCCCTTCCAGTGCGCCCACGGGCTGACGAGCAGCGCGCCCGGGTACGTCGAGTAGATGGTCTTCAGGTTTGCCGGAAGCGTCTTGTAGATGCCGTTCGGGTTCGACGGCCCGACGGGCACGGTCGTCCCGCATGCCGCCGTCGCCTTCGCCTTCACCGACGCTCTCGCCGACGCCGACGCCGACGCCGACGCCGAGGACGCGGACGAGATGCCGCCCGCCGCCAGCAGCGGCGTGACGACCATTAGCGCGCCTGCCATGGTGACCCAGGCGCGGGCTCGCCGCGACCGGACACCTCTGATTCGGTTCTGCATGTGGATACCCCCAGGTTGCTTGCCGTTGATTAGAGAAGACGTGGACTTCCTGGCCCTCCTCCTACGGGCCGTTCTGACGGATCTCAAAGGCGGTCTCGCAGCGCCCGCTGGCGCCCGTAGACAGTGATGGCGGCGAGGATGATGACCCCGTAGATGATCTGCTCGCCGGCGGCGCTCGCTCCGTGGCCCACGAGCACCGTCGTGAGGACGGTCAGGAAGAGCGCTCCGACGCAGGTACGCGTGTAGTCGCCCGGCCCGCCGAAGATCGTCCCGCCGACGATGACCGAGACGACGCTCTGGAAGAGATAGGGGTCACCGAGGTTCCCGGCGACGTTCCCCGCGTAACCCGCGATGAGCACCCCGACGAGCGCCGCGGAGATCGCGCTGAACGCGAACGCCGCCGTCCACACCCGCCGGGTGTCGATGAGCGCGTACTGGGCCGCGCGGGGGTTGGCCCCGGTAGCGAACAGCCGGCGACCGAGCGTCGTGCGGTGGAGGAAGATCGCGAAGAGGACGGCGGCCGCGATCCACATCGCCACGGTCGGAGGGAGTGCCACGCCGAAGGTCTTCGTCGTCGGGTAGGTGAGGTTGGTGAGCCACTGCGGCGCGCCCCCGGTGGTGAGCCCGCTGTTCAGGACCTGGACCGTGCCGACGGCGATGGTCCCCATGGCCAAGGTCACGATCAGCGGATTGATCTTGAAGCGATGGCAGACCTGGCCGGCGATCGCTCCGAGGAGCCCGCTGCCCACGACGGCGATGAGCATCGAGACGCCGAAGGAGATGTGGAACTTCGTGCTGATCGCGGTGACGGTGAGCGCGCTCGCGACGATGAAGCCCGAGACTCCGAGGTCGAAGCCACCCATCAGGATGAGGAGCGTCTGACCGCCGGAGGCGAGACCGACGAGCGACGCGATCACGAGGATCGACTTGATGCTCGACCAGCTCCCGAGACCCTGCAGCGTCGCGTCGCCGTAGGCGAAGACGGCGATCAGGGCGACGACCTGGAGGATCGGGTACTTCCCTTGCAGCTCGCCGAACCGGGTCCACGGCGTGCTCCGCCGCTCCTCGACGACGGCGACAGCACCGTCGCCGGCGGCGCCGACGAGCGCGGTGTCGCCCGGCACCACGGTCTGCAGCGCGATCGGCGTGGCGACGGCGACGGCGGAAGCGACGGCGGCGGCTGGGGCGGCTGGGGCGGCCGGAGCCATCGCCAGTGGGCGTGAGGGTGGGGGAGCAGCGGGCACGGCCCGCCCGGTAGCGGACCCGTCTGCATCGGTCCCGACGTCGTCGGCGGCGATCTGGGTCGCCCGGTACTCCTTGCGACGCATCGTCAGCTTGCCGCCGAGCACGACGGCGATGATCAGCATCCCGCCGTAGACGACCTGCAGGTAGCTGGGGTCGATGCCGAACGCGGCGAGCAGGTTCTGAAGTAGGTAGATCGAGAACGCGCCGAGGACGGCACCGATCATGCTGCCACGCCCGCCGCTGAGCGACGTCCCCCCGAGGGCGACCGCGGCGATCGCTAGCAACGTGTACTCGGTCGAGTTCGACGAGTTCGTGGAGCTCACGAGCGCCGTGAGGGCGAAACCGCCGATGCCGGCGAAGAGCCCGCCGAGCGCGTAGCTGGCGATGCGGACCCCCGAAACGTTCACGCCGCTCGAGTACGCGGTCGCGTCGTTGCTCCCGACGGCGTAGAGGAGGCGGCGGAACGGGACGAATCGCAGCCCGAACCAGATGAGCAGCGGCAGACCGATGGTGAAGAGCGCTCCCGGGATCGGGCCGACGTTCGTGGCGAGGTGCCCAACCCAGCCCGTCTTGGCGGAGGCCGGCGTCGGCGAGATCTGCAGGTCGACGCCTTGCAGGATGAAGTACATCGCGAGGGTGACGACGATCGGCTGCACGCGCAGGCCGATGATCAGAAGGCCGTTCAACATGCCCACGGCCGTGCTGATCAACAGCATGATCGGCACGGAGACAAGGCCGCCGAGCCCGTGCGGGACGAGCCAGACGACGAAGATGCAGTTCGTGAGGAACATGAGCGGCGAGATCGTCAGGTCGAAGCCGCCCCCGAGGATCGAGGGGGTGCTTGCGAGCGCGGCGATGGCCATCGGAGCGACGTTCGCCAGCTGGTCGGACAGGCCGAAGCCGCCGTGCTCGGAGGCGAGATTGGCGATGAGCAGACCGAGGGCGAGGAGGAAGGCGAACCCGTAGCTGTAGGTGCGCAGGATCCGCGCAACGTCGAGCCGTGGCAAGGCCCTCCTCCTAGCCGGCAGCGCCAGCGCTTGCGCCATTGCTTTCAACCCCCCTTTCGCCGAAGAACGCTGCCACCAGTGCCTCGCGCGAGAGCGAAGCGCGGGAGATCTCCCGGAAGAGCTCGTGCTCTCGGAACACGAGCACCCGGTCCATGAGCTCCACGTGCTCGTCGACCTCGGTCGAGAGCATCACGACCGCGAGACCTTCGCCGGCCAGCTCGGCGAGGAGCCGGTAGAGGTCGTTCTTCGCGCCGACATCGATGCCCCGGGTCGGGTCGTTGAGCAGCAGGATCCGCGGCCCGGCGGCGAGCCAGCGGGCGATGACGACCTTCTGCTGGTTGCCGCCCGACAAGGTCGTGATGGCGTCGTCCTGGCTGCCGAGGACGACGCCGAGGCGCTTTATGTACCCGGAGAAGCGCCGCCTCGACGATCGAGGGCTCAGCCACCCCGCATGGGTGTCCCTCGCGAGCGTCGGCAGCGCGAAGTTCTCCCGGATCGTCATCCAGCTGAAGAGCGAGTCGAGCCGCCGCTCGCGCGGGACGTAGGCGATGTCGTGCCGGGACGCCTGCTTCGGGGAGCGGATGACGACGTCTTTTCCCTCGAGGTGCCGGACGATCTCGCCTGCCACGATGTTCTCGCCCCAGAGCGCCTCGAGGAACTCGTTCTCGCCGTGGCCTTCGAGCCCGGCCACGCCGATGAGCTCTCCGGCGCAGACCTGGAGGTTGATCGGGCGGCCGTCGGGACGCAGCTTCAGCTCTCGCACGCTCAGCACCGGCGCGCCACGCCGAGCGTCCACCGAAGCGGCCTCTTGGCGCCCCTGGACCTCGAGGACGTCCGAACCGGTCATCAGTTGCACGAGCTCTCGCGGCGTCCACTCGCCGCGCCCGAGCGACGCCACGGTCCTGCCCGATCGCATGACGGTGATCCGGTCGCCGATCTCTTCGATCTCGTCCATCCGGTGCGTGATGAAGATGACCCCCATGCCGTCGCGGCTCAGCCGGCCGACGATGCGAAAGAGCCGGTCGCGTGTCGCGACGTCGAGCGCGGACGTCGACTCGTCGAGGATGAGCACCCGCGGCTCGCGCAACAGCGCGCGCACGATGCTGCACGACTGCCGGTCGCTGAGCGACAGGTCCTCGACCGGCGTGGCGAGGTCGAGCGAGTGACCGAGCAGCTCGGTGAGGGCGTGGCGCGCGCGGCTCCGCTTCTCGGCCTCGGGGATCTTCGTGCGCCACGTGTCGTCGATGCCGAGCCAGACGTTGTCGAGGACGGAGCGAGCCTCGGCGACGAGGACTTCCTGGAAGACCGTCACGATCCCGTGGTCCTGGGCGGCGCGCGGCGTCCTCAGCGCCTGCACGACCTCGCCCGCGATCTCAATGGTGCCGGCATCCGGCGCGTGCACTCCGCTCAGGACCTTGACGAGCGTGCTCTTGCCCGAGCCGTTCTCGCCGACCAGGGCGTGGACCTCACCGGCGCGCAGCTCGAAGGAACTGTCGCGCAGCGCGTGCGTGGCCCCGAAGGACTTGGCGAGGTTCGTGAGCCGGACGAGGACCGTGGGCTCACGGGCGCCGTTCACGGCTGGGGCGGTTGCGCCGGTCGTCATAGAGCGACGCTCCGAGCGCTTCGCGTGAGGATGACTGAAGTGCCGCGGTCCGGCTGTCCTGCCAACCGACTCCCCCCTCCTGCGGCCGGCGTTCCGGCGTCCTCAGAAGTCCTTCAACCTGAGATCGTATAGCAAATTCTAGACGATATCTAATGACATGTCGAGGTCAACTTGACGGCGGCACGGGGACCGTGGTCGCCCCTCGCGGACCCACGGCCGCACCGCGGCCCCGGGGGTCGACCGAGACCCGCGGACGTGCGCTCCCCCCCAGATGCCGCGCTTCGCCCGACGCGAGGCGACCGCACCCGCGCACGGTTGTGCGCTGGTGCGGTCGCCTCGGCAACCACTGCTCGAGGCGGGGTGAAGCGTCTCGGGGGCTAGCCCTTCGTGGCTGGTCCGGAGACCTTGAAGTACTTGTTCAGGCACGTGTCGTTGCACCAGGCGGTGGTCGGCCCGCCGACCTCGGCTGTCGAGCTGATCGGCAGTCCGGGCTTCGCGTACTGCGCGAGGTTGGCGTTGGTGATCGCGGGCGTCGGCATCTCCAAGACGTCGTACTTCGGTCCCTTGTTGTCGAGCACCCGGAGGGCCACGTTGAAGTACGTGTAGGAGCCCTGGAAGCCGTTGAAGCAGCCGGCGACGGTCCGGTAGTGGGACTTGTTGGCCAGCCACCACGACAGGTCGCCGCCACCGCACTCACCGTCGGCGATCGTCGGGACCTGCTTGCCGTCTGCCTGGAAGGCCTCCACGATCCCCGCCATCATCCCGCCGTCCTGGACGGCGCCGGCGATCTGTTGGGGGTGCGAGGCGAGGTACTCGGCGACGACGGTCTTCGTCGTCCCCTCGTCCCAATTGCCGTACAGGGTCGCGGCGACGTGGATGTTCGGGCAGTTCTTCATGTCGGCGATCGCCTGGTTGTACAGGACGACGTCGTTCTCGTTCCCCGCCACGCCCCTGACCATCAAGACGCTGCCCTTCTTGATGATGCCGAGTGCGCCGGCGTCGGCCTGGACCTGGTTCTGCGACCAGGCGGAGACCGCGTACGTCGTCCCGGGGGCGGGGGGCGTGTCGGCGAGAATGACCGGGACGCCCGCCTTGCCCGCCGCGTTCATCGCGGGACCCTCGGCGACGCTGTCGACGGGGTTGACGATGATCGCGTTCACGCCCTCGCGCACCATCTGCTGGATCGCGGAGATCTGCTGCTCGGGGGTCGACTCAGCGATCGTCGCCGGGATGTCCGTGACGAGGCTGCCCTTCACGAGACCGGCCTTCTTCGCCAGCGCGAACTGCTGCTTCAGTCCTGTCACGACGTCCGCGTTGTACGGGTTCGTCGTCGCGAAGGCGATGTAGCCGATCTTCCACGGGGGCTTCGCCGTGATCTTCTTCGTCGCCCACGGGCTCTGGATGAGCGCGCCCGGGTAGCTCGAGTAGATGGCCTTGAGGTTCGCCGGAAGCGACTTGTAGATGCCGCTCGGGTTCGACGGTCCCACTCTGACGCTGGTCCCGCAGCTCGCCGCCGCCTTGGCGGTGGTCGCGGGCGCGGACGCCGAGGCGACGCCCGCCGACGTCGCAGCGGTCAGCGGCGCCGCGACCAGCAACGCGCCGAGAACCCCTGCCCGGGCGCGGCGCCGCCGCGACGTGAGCACTCTCTTATGACTATCCATGGGTATTCCCCCTTGTTTCGGTTGTTGATCCTTGCTTGCGGCTGTCGATCGGCCGGGACGCCGCAGGCGAGCCACGTCCCGTTGTCGGTCGGCGTTCATAGGCGGTCCCGGAGCCGCCGCTGCCGCCCGTAGACGGCGATGGCGGCGAGGATGATGACGCCGTAGATGATCTCCTCGGCCGCTGCGCTCGCTCCGTGGCCGACGAGCACGGTGGTCAGCACGGTGAGGAAGAGCGCGCCGACGCACGTGCGGGTGTAGTCACCGGGACCCCCGAAGATCGTCCCTCCGACGATCACCGAGACGACGCTTTGGAACAGGTAGGGGTCGCCGAGGGTGCTGTCGACGGTGCCGGCGAATCCGCCGATCAGCACGCCCACGAGCGCCGACGCGATCGCGCTGAACGCGAAGGTGGCGGTCCAGACGCGTCGGGTGCTGATGAGGGCGTAGTCGGCCGCTCGGGAGTTCGCGCCGGTCGCGAAGAGGTGCCGGCCGACCGTCGTCCGGTGCAAGAAGATGGCGAAGAGCACGAGGACCGCGACCCATATCACGATCGTCGGCGGAATCGACAGGCCGAAGGTCCTCGTCGCCGGCTCTGCCAAGGTGGCGAGCCATGGAGGCGCGTTCCCGTCGGCGAGACCGCCGTTTTGGATCTCCACGACCCCGACCGCGATGGTGCCCATCGCCAAGGTGACGACCAGCGGGTTGATCTTGAACCGGTGACACACGTAGCCGGCGATCCCACCAAGGATGCCGGACCCGATGACGGCGAACAGCAAGGCCAGGCCGAACGAGATGTGATAGTCGAGGTTGAGCGAGGTCACCGTGAGCGCTCCCGCCACGATGAACCCGGAGACGCCGAGATCGAAGCCACCCATCAAGATGAGGAGGGTCTGACCACCAGAAGCGAGGCCGACGAGCGCGGCGAGGACGAGAATCGAGCGGATGCTCCCCCAGCTGCCGAGCCCCGGCAGTGTGATGTCGCCGTAGACGAATACCGCGACGAGCGCCAGCACCTGAATGATCGGAAACTTCGACTGCAGCGTGGCGAGCCTCATCCACGGCGTGGTGATCCGCTCGGCACCGGCCGTCCCCAGGCTCGCTTCGAGCGCGGCGCCACCGAGCGCGGTGCCGGTGTCGACCGGGCTCATTCCCGCAAGCTCCGGGAGCGACGCGTCCGCCATCGCATGGCTGGGGGTGAGGGCCCGGCTCCGGCGGAAGTGCAGCCGAACGCCGGAACGTCGACGCTTGCTGGTGCTCGTCGCCGAGAGCGCACCTTGGAGGACCACGGCCACGATGAGGATGCCGCCGTAGACGATCTCGAGGTACGCCGGGTCGATCGCGAACGTGGCGAGGAGGTTCTGCAGGAGGTAGATCGAGATCGCGCCGAACAGCGCCCCGAGCAGCCCGCCGCGGCCGCCGGCGAGCGAGGTGCCACCGAGGACCAGGGCGGCGATCGCCACCAGGGTGTACTCCGTCGCCGAGGAGGAGTTGGCCGAGCTCACGAGACCGGTCAGGGCCAGTCCGGCGAATCCTGCGAAGAGCCCGCCGAGCGCATAGCTGGCCACCCGTACGGCGCTCACGTTGACGCCGCTCGAGAAGGCGGTCGTATCGTTGCTCCCGACCGCGTAGAGGAGACGTCGGAACGGGACGAACCGCAGGCCGAACCAGATGAGCAGCGGAAGCCCGATCGTGAGGAGGCCTCCGGGCACCGGGCCGACCGACTGGGCGAGATGCCTGACCCATCCGGAGTGCGTCATCGACACGGGGTTCGGGGCGATGAGGAGGTCGACCCCTTGGAGGGTGAAGAACATCGCGAGCGTGACGACGATCGGCTGGACGCGCAGTCCCACGATCAGCAGGCCGGTCAGGATGCCGACCACGACGCCGAGGCCCAGCACGATCGGGACCGAGATCGCGCCGCCGAGCCCGTGGGGGGCGAGCCAGACCACGAAGACGCTGTTCGTGAAGAAGATGAGTGGTGAGATCGACAGGTCGAAGCCGCCGCCGATGATCGACGGCGCGCTCGCGAGAGCGGCGATCGCCATCGGCGCCACGTTCGCCAGCTGGTCCGTCAGCCCGAAGCCTCCGTGCTCGGTTGCGAGGTTCGTGATGAGCAGGCCGAGGGCGAGGAGGAAGGCGAACCCGAAGCTGTACGTCTGCAGTGCCCGTAAGACGCCGAGTCGAGCCGAGGCGCTGCGCGGCGGAGCCGGCAGGGTCAGTGCTTGTGCCATCTCAACCCTCGCCCGTCTCGCCGAAGAAGGCCGCGACGAGCGCCTCGCGTGACAGCTCGGACCGCTCGAGCTCTCGGAACAGCTCGTGCTCCCGGAAGACGAGCACCCGGTCCATCAGCTCGACGTGCTCGTCGAGCTCGGTCGACAGCATCACGACGGCGAGGCCCTCGCCGGCGAGCGCGCCGAGCAGGGCGTAGAGGTCATTCTTGGCGCCAATGTCGATCCCGCGCGTCGGATCGTTCAGCAGCAGGATCCGCGGCCCGTAGGCGAGCCAGCGGGCGATGACGACCTTCTGCTGGTTGCCGCCCGACAGGGTCGTGATGGCGTCGTCGGCCGAGCCGAGGACGATGCCGAGGCGCTTGACATACGCGGCGAGCCGCCGGCGCGACGAGCGCGGGCTCAGCCAGCCGAGACGGGCATCTTGTGAGAGGGTCGGCAGTGCGAAGTTCTCGCGGATCGACATCCAGCTGAACAGCGAGTCGAGCCGGCGCTCACGGGGGACGTAGGCGATGTCGTAGTGGGCCGCCTCGACGGGGGAGCGGATCACCACGTCCTCGTTCGAGAGATGCCGCACGATCTCGCCCTCGAAAACGGTCTCGCCCCACAACGCCTCGAGGAACTCGTTCTCGCCGTGACCTTCCAGACCGGCGACGCCGACGAGCTCGCCGGCGCACACCTCGAGGTCGATCGGCCGGCCGTCGGGGCGAAGCTTGAGACCCCGGACCGTCAGCACCGGTGCGCCGCGGCGTGACGCGGCCGAGGCCTTCTCGGCGCGTCCCGCGCCGGCCAGCACGTCCGAGCCGGTCATGAGTCGCACCAGCTCGCGCGGCGACCAGGCGCCGCGGGCGAGCTCGGCGACGGTCTCGCCCGACCGCATCACCGTGATCCGGTCACCGATCTCTTCGATCTCGTCCATCCGGTGCGTGATGAAGATGACCCCGACGCCCTGGGCGGAGAGACGGGCGACGACGGCGAAGAGGCGATCGCGGGTGGCGACGTCCAGCGCCGAGGTGGCCTCGTCGAGGATGAGGATTCTCGGCTCGCGCAGCAGGGCGCGGACGATGCCGCACGACTGGCGGTCCGAGAGGGAGAGGTGCTCGACCGCCAGATTGAGGTCGAGTGGGTGACCGAGCAGCTCCGCAAGCGCTTCGCGCGCCCTCAGCCGCTTCTCCTTCTCCGAGACCTTGGCGCGCCAGGTGTCGTCGATGCCGAGCCAGACATTATCGAGAACCGAGCGCGCCTCGGCCACGAGGACCTCCTGGAACACCGTGACGATCCCGAGGTCCTGCGCGGCCCGCGGGTTGCGGAGCTGCACCGGCGCGCCGTCGAGCTCGATGGTCCCCGCATCCGGGGCGTGGACGCCGCTCAGGATCTTGACGAGCGTCGACTTCCCGCATCCGTTCTCGCCCACGAGCGCGTGCACCTCGCCAGCACGCAGATCGAGCGAGCCGTCCCGGATCGCGTGCGTGGCGCCGAACGACTTGGCGATGTGGGCGACCCTGAGCAGGGCCGTCCGTCCGCCGCCGTCCGCGAGGGTGGCCGCTTGGCCGTGCGACGACCGATCGGTGTCGCTAGTCGTCACCGTGGCGACCGCCGGACGCCAGCCGAAGGGGCGAGATGCCCGACGAACACCGACGCGTCACGGCGAGGCAGCGCAGCCAACGATCTCCCCCTCCCGCGCCGGGCGGCATCCGCGGGCCCCGAACAACATCCTGCGACCATATCCTATAGCAAATACTAGATGATCAACCTTGGCAAGTCGGCTCCCCCCGGATGCCGAGGTGCGGTGACAGGGCTCGACGGTACACCTGCTGCGGCGCGCCGACATGGCGCCTGCAACTATGCCGTCGGTGGGGTTGGCGACCTCCCGCCAGCAGCCCGGATGCCCGTCTCGGGGGCGTCCATTCCCGACGCGCCGGCGCCGAGCGCCATAATGCGGCCCATGACACCTGAGCTTGGACCCGTCGGCATCTGGAGTCGCGAGTTGCGCTTCCACCAAGACAAGAGCGCCACCGCGGCGGCCGCGGCCGAGCTCGAGGAGCTCGGCTACTCGGCCCTGTTCGTGCCCGATGTCGGCGGTGACGTGATGGGGGCGGTCGAGCACCTTCTCTCGGCCACCGAGCGCGTTCGAATCGTCACCGGGATCCTAAATATCTGGATGCACCCATCCGAGGAGGTAGCCCGACGTCGCGCTGGTGTCGAAGAGCGCTGGCCCGGCCGGTTCGTGCTCGGCCTCGGTGCGAGCCATGCGCCGATCATCGAGGCAAAGGAGCCGGGCTCGTACCGTCGACCCCTGTCGAAGATGCGCGGCTACCTCGACGAGCTCGACGTGGCCGACCCACCCGTCCCCGCGAGCGGCAGGCTGCTCGCCGCCCTCGGTCCGAGGATGCTCGAGCTCGCTCGTGACCGCAGCGCCGGAGCGCATCCCTACCTCGTCACTCCGGACCAGACGCGAGCGGCCCGCGAGGTGCTCGGGCCGGACCGTGTTCTGGCGCCCGAACAGGCGGTCGTGCTCGAAGCGGACCCAGTCCTCGCGCGCGAGCGTGCCCGCGCCTTCGTCAGCAGCTACCTGACGCTGCCGAACTACACGAACAACCTGTTACGGGGCGGCTTCTCCGAGGAGGATCTCGCCGGGGGCGGGAGCGACCGGCTGGTGGACGCGCTCGTCGTGGCCGGCGACGAGGAGAAGATCGGAGCGCGCGTCGCCGCTCATCACGAGGCGGGAGCGGATCACGTGTGCGTCTACGTTTTCGGCGGTCCGGACGAGTCGATCCCGCTCGAGCAGTGGCGCCGCCTCGCCCCCGTGCTCATCGGCTGAAGGACGGGTCCCGCGCCTCGATCAGAAAAGGCATACGATCGCGGCGAAGAGCCGACGTCGCCCCGACCGGTCGTCCGCGCGCGACTGGCTGGAGAGCGACGGGGCTAGTCGCAGTGGCGAGCCCGGCGCACCTGCTCCGGCAGGTTCGGCCGCTCCACCGAGCGGTCGAGCCGAGCGAGGGTCGTCGCCCTCCGCGCGGGCGTCAGCGCAGGACGATCGGGTTGAGGTTGACGCCGTTGGCGCCCTCCACCACGAGTGGCGCGACGACGAGCGCCCCAGCGATCTGCGTACCGCCTCCGAGCGCGGCGCGCAGCGCGGCGAAGTCGCAGTTGTCGACGAGGAGCAGTCCGATCGCCCACGTGAGGACGTGCGCGGAGGCGCGCGTGGCCTTGGCGTCCCGGGAGTCGAGCATGTCCCAGGCGAGCATCGAGACGGCGTGCTCTGCCACCCAGCGGGCACCGTCGCTCGAGAGTCCGCCGCCGGCATCGTCGTCGCTCTCCGGGCCGCCGAGGATGTGGCCGCTCGCCGTCTCGAAGCGGTCGCGTCCCATGTCGAGGCAGAGCGCGTCACCTGGTTCGAAGGTGAGGCCGGCCGCGTCCAGCGCGCCGTCGATGTCTCGCCCGGTGACCGGCGTGTCGGCCCAGCCGGTGCCGCGCAGCGCGGGGATGTCCACGAACACGGCCCTCGCCACGAGCCCGTGCGGTGCGAGCGCGTCGACCGAGCCCTGCTCGGGGCTGTCGTACGGTCGGCCGCCGTAGTAGGTGCCGTTCAGCGCGACGTGGTTCAGCGCGTCGATGTGGGTGTTCATCAGGCCGTGGGGGTCGAGGACGAGGTGGTCGGTGCCCCAACCCATCCCGTCCGGCGTCGGGTGGTAGTGGATCTCGTGGGCGAAGCCCGGCCGTTCCAGCGTCGCGTTGTAGTCGCCGGCGCGCAACGGCCTGGCGAGGCTGATGGTCTGCCCGGTGCGTACGGACGCCGCCGCCCTGGCCCGAGCGGCGTCGTCGATGAGGTTGACGGTGCCCCGCCGGTCGCCCTCGCCGAAGGGGCGTGATGCCGCGAGCTCGAGGATCCACTCGGGCGGCCTGACCTGCGCCTGCTCCTCCATCGGCTTCCTTTCGCCTACCCCTCACCCGGTGTTCCGCCGGGCGGGTGGCTCCTCGCGCCCCGGCCCTCACTGGTCGAGCATGATGTGAAATCCTATATGGTCATCGCAACCGGTGACGGGGGGATCCGCCACCGGGCCGCAGGCCGGGCAGCACGCGCCGGATGCGCGCGGTCCGGTCGCGACCGGAGGCCGGACTTCGGCGGGCCGGGCGACGGTCGGCTCAACCCGCTTGCTCGTCAGGGCGTTAGAGAGGCGTGAGCAGCGACGAACGGGGGATCGCTCGCGTCGCCCGGCGACTTGCGCGCGCCAGGCCCGCCGCACGCCGGGAACGGCGCAGCGAGGACGACCGCCTTGCGCAGATCGTCGCGGTCCAGCGCGACATCGCCGCGGCGGGCCTCGATCTCGAGAAGGTGATGCAGCTGGTCGTCGACCGCTCTCAGGCGCTCACGCGCGCCGAAGGGGCGATGGTCAACCTCGTCGAGGGCGATCAGCTCGTGGTGCGCGCAGCCGGCGGTAGCGCACAGGCGATGGTCGGCGACCGCAGGCCTGTGTCGACGACGCTGATCCGCTTCGCGATCGAGGCGGGCAGGCCCGTTCTGATCGCTGACACCTGCGACGACCGGCGCGTCGACAAGGAGATCTCGCGCACCGTCGGCGATCGCTCGATCATCTGCGTTGCCTTTTTCAGCGGCGGCGGCATCGTCGGATCGCTGAACGTCGTCAGCTCATCGGTCGAGAACCCCCTCGGTGAGGAGGACCGGCAGACCATGGAGCTGCTCGGTGCGATCCTCTCGGCGGGGGTGAGCCACGCCGCCGAGTTCGAGGCGAAGCGCGCGCAGGTCGAGGCCCTGGTGCGCTATCAGACCATCTTCGAAGGCGCCTCCATCGGCATCGGCCGGTTCACCGCCGACGGGCACGCCGCCGCGGTCAACCCCTCCCTCGAGCGGATGCTCGGCTACTCCCGTGCCGAGCTCGCGGGGACGCCGTTCGCCGCGTACACGCATCCCGAGCACGTGGAGGAGGAAACGGCCCTGTTCCTGGCCATGATGGCCGGAGCCCGGGACAGCTACCAGGTCGAGAAGCGCTACCTGCGCCGGGACGGCGAGGCGATCTGGGCGCACGTCGCGGCGACGGTGGAGCGGGACGGGGCCGGCCGCCCGGCGTTCGCGATCACCATGATCGAGAACATCACGGAGCGCAAGGAGGCAGAGGAGGCGCTCCGGCGTCAGGCCGAGATCAACCGCTACCAGGCGCTGCACGACAACCTGACCGGGCTGCCGAACCGGACGCTGCTGCGGGAGCGGATCGAGCGCGCCATCGACGCGCCGGCCGAGAAGGGGCGTGAGCGCGTCGTCCTCATGCTGATGGATCTCGATCGATTCAAGGAGATCAACGACTCGCTCGGTCATCATGCCGGTGACGCGGTGCTTCGGCAGGTGGCGTCCCGTCTCGATCGGGCGCTCGGGCCGACCGGGACCGTCGCACGCCTCGGCGGCGACGAGTTCGCCATCCTGCTCTCGAGGCTTGCCGACCGCAGCGACGCGGTCCCGACCATCGAGGTGGTCCGCGAGGTGCTCGGCCGGCCCGTGGTCGTGCAGGGACTGCCGATCACGCTGGAGGCCTCCGTCGGCGTCTCGGTCTACCCGGACGACGCCCGTGACGTCGAGACGCTCCTCCAGCACGCCGACGTCGCGATGTACCAGGCCAAGTCCGACGAATCCGGTTGCGCCTTCTACGACTCGGCGGCCGACGACTACGGCTCGGCCCGCCTGACCCTCGTCGCCGAGCTCCGTCGGGCGATCGCCCAGGGCGAGCTCGTGCTCCACTACCAGCCGAAGGTGCAGCTGACGGGTCAGGCCGTCACCTCGGTCGAGGCCCTCGTCCGCTGGAAGCACCCCCAACGCGGACTCGTACCGCCCGACCACTTCATCCCGCTCGCCCAGCAGAGCGACCTGATCAAGCCGCTGACGCTGCACGTCGTCGACGAGGCCCTCCGCCAGGTCCGCCGCTGGCGCGACGACGGGATCGAGCTGTCGGTCTCGGTGAACATCACCACGCGCAGCCTGTTGGACCTCGACTTCCCGACCCAGGTCGGCGAGCTGCTGCGTCGCTGGCGCGTCGAGTCGTCCACGCTCGAGTTCGAGATCACCGAGTCGACGATGATGGCGGACAAGTCCCGGATCGGCGCGGTGCTCGGCCAGCTCGAGGAGTTGGGCATCAGGCTCTCGATCGACGACTTCGGAACCGGCTACTGCTCGCTCGTCCACCTCCGCCGGCTCCCCGTGCGTGAGATCAAGATCGACCGCTCGTTCGTCGTGAACATGCACCTCGATCCCGACGACGCGGCAATCGTCCGCTCGACGGTCGAGCTCGGGCGCAGCCTCGGTCTCGACGTCGTCGCGGAGGGCGTGGAGTGCCGCGAAGCGTGGGATGAGCTCGTGAGGCTCGGCTGCACGTTCGCGCAGGGCTACTTGCTGAGCCGCCCGCTCCCCGCCGAAGAGCTGCGGGGGTGGCTGGAGGGACGGGACCCGGAGCTCGCCCTCGACGGACGCCCTGCGCGCGGTCCGGGCGCGTCCCCGCATCCTCCGATGGCGTACCTCGGGATCCTCCCGGACGCGGCCTCCGGCTGTGTCCTCGGGCGGCGGAGCGGCACCGGCAACGTCGCCTGAGGCCTACGGCATCGACCGGCGCTGGAATCCCCGGATCGGGGCGCGGTGGACGATCGGCGAGGCGTGGACCTTCGGCAGCCACGGCGTGCTCTCCCCGAGCAGCCGGGAGATGCCCGCCGCAGGTTGGGGCCGACCGAGCAGGTATCCCTGTGCCTCCTCGCAGCCGATGGTGGAGAGCGTCTCGAGCTGGCCGGCCGTCTCGACGCCCTCGGCGATCGCCGTGAGGCCGAGCGAGCGGCTTAGTCCGAGGGTGGCGAGCACGATGGCGCGGTCCTCCCATCCCGTCTCGAGGCCGGCCACGAACGACCGGTCGATCTTCAGCGCGCCGAACGGGAAGCGCCTGAGCGCCGTGAGGGAGGAGTAGCCGGTTCCGAAGTCGTCGATGGCGAGGCGGATCCCGAGCTCGCCGAGGCGGCGCAGCACGGTGTCGGCGCCCTCGGTCGCGAGCGCGCTCTCGGTCACCTCGAGCTGGAGCTGTTCGGGCTTCAGCTCGGCGCCTTCCAAGGTGGCGACCACGACCGACTCGAGATCCGGCGCCCGGAGCTGGCGCGGCGAGATGTTGACCGAGATGCGCAGCGACGCGGCGCGCGGGTGCTCGCGTTGCCATGCCCGCAGCTGCCCGCACGCCTCCAGCAGCACCCATCGCCCGATCCCGACGATCGCGCCGCTCGCTTCGGCCAGGGGGATGAACCTGTTCGGCAGGAGGTGCCCGTGCTCGGGGTGCTGCCACCGCACGAGCGCCTCCACCGCCGTCACCTTCCCCGTCGCGAGCTGGAAGATGGGCTGGTAGTGGACCCGCAGCTCGCCAGCTTCGACCGCACGGGACAGCCGCGCCTCCAGGGCCACCCGCTCCATCACGTCGCGCTCCATCGCCTCGTCAAAGAGCCGGACCGAGCCGCGTTGGCCCCGTTTCGCGGCGTACATCGCGACGTCGGCCCGGCGCAGGACCTCTTCGACCCGGTTCCCGGGCCTGCAGAGCGCCACGCCGCCACTGACGCGCACCGTGAACTCGCGTCCCCCGATGACGACGGGGCCAGTGAGCGCCTCGAAGACCCGGTGGGGCGCCTCCGCGGCGCTCCTTGGTCCGACACCGTCGAGGAGAATGACGAACTCGTCGCCGCCGAGGCGCCCCACCACGTCTTTCGGGCCGACGGCGCCGCGCAGCCGGGCCGCGAACGCGGCGAGCAGCTCGTCGCCGACGTGGTGGCCGAAGCTGTCGTTCACGTCCTTGAAGTCGTCGAGGTCGATGAGCACGAGAGCCGAGCGGCAGCGTGGGTGCGCCAGCGTCTGCTCGAGGATCTGGAGGAAGAAGCCCCTGGTGTGCAGGCCGGTCAGGCTGTCGAGCCTGGCCTGGCGCACGAGGGCAGCCTCGGCGTGCTTGCGGTCGGTGACGTCCTGGGATACCCCGAGCACGGCACGAACTGCGCCGGCTTCGTCGCGCAGCGGGACGGTCGAGATGGACAGGCTGACCTGTCGCCCGTCCTTTCGCACGCGCACGGCGTCCAGACCCGAGAACGGCTCGCCCGCCATGACCCGCGAGAGGAGCTGCTCGAACTCCTCGTCCGCCCCGGCGTCGACGAACGGCAGGCGCCGACCGACCGCCTCTGCGGCCGTCCAGCCGAACAGCTCCTCGGCCGCGGGGTTCCACAGCTCGACGACGCCGGCGGCGTCGACGACGTAGATCGCCAGCGGCGAGCTCGCGACGACGGCGCGAAGCAGCTCCTCGCCGGACCATGCGGGCTCGGCAGCGCCGAGCCCGCCGGTCGACGCGAGCGTTGCGCCGTCCCCGGCACCGCCCTTCGTGCCACGCCGCCTGGCCATCAGCTCCCGCCTCGGGCCGTGGGCACCTCCGTGATCTCGATGGGACCGGTCATCTCCGAGCTCCTCGTCGGGACCGCCCGAGCAGCGCCGCTGGCCCGGGCGGGACGTTCCCTCTAGGTACCTATCGGCAGAAGGGTGCCGCGATTTGAGCTGCGCCGGAGCCATACGGCCGGAATACCAGCACGTTTGTGCCGGCTCAGCGGCGCCGCGCGACCACCGGGAGGTACTCGATCCCCCGCAGCACGAGGGTCTCCCGATAGCGTGGCTCGCCCGCGAGGGCGAGCTCGAGGTGCCGGGCCACCAGGCCCGTCAGCGCGAGCTGGGCCTCGGCCCGCGCGAGCGGCGCGCCGAGGCAGTGGTGGGCGCCGAGGCTGAAGGAGAGGTGGCGGGTCCCCGCGCGGGTGATGTCGAATACCTCCGGCCGGTCGACGCGCGCGGGGTCGCGGTTGGCGGCCGCCACGAGCACGATGGCGATGGCGCCCGCCGGCACCCCGATGCCGCCCACCTCGACGTCGGTGAGGGCCACCCGGCTCGTCAGCTGCACCGGCGGGTCGAAGCGCAGGACCTCCTCGACGCAGGGGACGACGAGCGCCGGTCGCCGGCTGAGGAGGTCCGCTGCCTCGGGATGGCGCAGCAGCCCCAGCACGGCGTTCGCGACGAGGTTGACTGTCGTCTCGTAGCCCGCGACGAGCAGCAGGACGAGCGTCGTCACGAGCTCCTGCTGGCTCATGGCCGACTCGCTCGCCGGCCCCGCTGCGGTGCTCGCCTCGCTCAAGGCGGAGATGAGGTCGCCTGCAGGTCGCCGCGCCCGCTCGGCGACGAGGTCGAGCATGTACGCCCGCAGCTCCTCCACCGCTTGGCGGCGCTCGCGCATCACCTCCGGCGGCACGACGAGCTCGGGGTCGAGCGAGGCGACGAGGTGGCGGGACCACTGGTGGAACGAGCCGCGGTCGGAGGCGGGGATGCCGAGCAGGTCGCAGATGACCGTGATGGGAAGCGGGTAGGCGAGCGCGCCCACCAGGTCGAAGGGGGTCCCGTTCGGGAGCCGGTCGAGGAGCTCGCCGACGGTGGTCGCGATGCGGGTACGGAGGCCTTCGACGACCCGCGGCGTGAACGAGCGCGAGACGAAGCCCCGTAGGCGCGTGTGCTCGGGCGGGTCGAGGAAGAGGAACGAACGCCCGAGCTCGTCGCGTTGGCCGTCATCGTTCGGGGCGAACTGCCGGTAGAGGTTGCTGTTGCGCTCGTCGACGCCGAATCGGGCGTCGCGCAGGATCGACTCGCACTCGTCGTAGCCGGCGAAGTACCAGAGATCGAGGCCGGCGACCTTGCCGGATGGCGCCTCGTCCAAGAGTCGGCCGTAGAACGGGTACGGATCGACCCACCATGAGCGGTCGAACGGGTTGAACTCCAGCCGGTCGCGCTGCACCCGACGATCATCCACCGTCGACGGCGCCGGCGCGCCTCGCGCTGCCCGAGCGGGTCGGCTGTCGTGAGTCGTGCACCCTCGCACCTCAAGCGCGTGGGCGCTCGAGCCGAGAAGCCGTGGACACGGCGCCCCGCAGGGACGATCATGCTGGTAGGTCACGACGGAGGAGGCGAGGTGGCATCCCGTAAGAGCCTGAGGAGCCAGCTGTACCGGGCCGCGCGAGACCTGGGGAACGTCGAGGCGGTGGAGCACGGCGGCGCCGGCGGCCTGGCGCGTCGGGCGGCTCGGCGATCGGTGTACCGGAAGTCGAACGGCCTGACCGGCAGCCTGCTCCGCGCCATCGGACTCGGGCCCCGCCGCAGGCGGGGCTAGAGCCCGGCGGCCGCGCGCAGGTCCGGCCGTGGACGCCGACGACTGGAACGAGCGCCACCGGGCGGGGGGACTGCTCTGGCGGGAGGATCCCAGCCGCTTCGTCGTTCAAGAGCTGGAGCACGTCGGCGCCGGGCGCGCGCTCGATCTCGCTTGCGGCGAAGGGCGCAACGCGGTCTGGCTCGCCGGGCGGGGATGGCGGGTGACCGGTGTCGACTTCTCGAGCGTCGCTCTCGAGAAGGCGCAGCTGCTCGCGGGCGACCACGGCGTCGAGGCGGAGTGGATCGAGGCCGACGTGAGCACCTGGGTGCTGGAGGAGGCCGCGTACGACCTGGTGATCGTGTGCTACCTCCACCTCCGGGCCGAGCAGCGGCGTCTGGCGCTCGCCCACGCGGCAGCGGGCATCGCCCCCGGCGGGATCTTCCTCGTCGTCGGCCACGACCTGTCGAACCTCGCCTACGGCACCG
>Ga0307372_10005101_pt1 | contig 19890 bp, 17 predicted proteins | sample OX1MG_FD_202533 | JGI IMG/M metagenome (GOLD analysis project Ga0307372, IMG submission 202533) | Soil microbial communities from Risofladan, Vaasa, Finland - OX-1 | ecosystem: Environmental > Terrestrial > Soil > Coastal area > Acid sulfate soil | place: Finland: Risofladan, Vaasa | collected...
GCCAACGAGGGCTTCGAGGATTTCACTAGGGTCAGTAAGGACGAAGGTGCTTCTTGGTTTTTGGCTCACACCTAAAGCCTGAAGCGCCTTTGTCGTCTAGGTGGTGACCCTCAGGCGCGGTCGCACCCCGCTGAAATCCGATGGGCCCACTAAGTTGCTCATGCTCCGGCACGTAAGTCGAACACCCGCTCCGACATCCGCATTCTTGCCGCGAACATTTGGTGGGCCGTACAGGACTTGAACCTGTGACCCCTTGCGTGTCATGCCCATATTTCCTGTTCACCGCCGCTTTCTGACGTCACAATCTCGCCAAACCGTAGCACTTTTTGTCCACCGAGACTTGCCACTGAGTGCCCAGATTTTTTGGTGCTGCTGACGCCGTTGCTGACGGAACGCCTTTGCAAACTATGCAAGAGGCAACTTGAGCAAACCTGTCGCAGCATTCTTCCATGACCGATTTCTCGGTTTCTCAGCCACCGTCAGTTTTCCGTTGGCCAGTGAACCGTATGGATAAATCAGCGCCAGCCTCATGATGTACTTCGGGACGCCAGCGAAGGTCGCCTTGATTCAGCGTAGACATCATTTCGTAATTGCCTCCTTCCGATTCGTCATCGTCTGAACCATCGCGATTGCTCCTCGTCTACGCGCGGCTTTGCTGCCACTTTCGACCGCGCATCTCAGCTCACTTGGTACGATTTTCCATCAGTGGGTTAATGAGCAGTTGGCGCGCCCGTTCGCCAAGGAATCCTTAGGGGGATAGCGTTGATCGCCTCACAATCCAGTGAAAAGAGTCCGCTTCACCGAGTTGCGCTCGTTACCGGTGCCGCAAGTGGCATTGGAGCGAGCGTGGCTCGATGTTTGCGATCCTCCGGCTATGCGGTGGTGGGAGTAGATTTGGCAGAGCAGGACACGGATTTGTCATTCGTTGGTGACGTGAGCGATGCCCGCTTCGTCCACGTGGCGGTGTCGCGAGCCGAACGTGAGCTCGGCCCAATTGACTCCGTTATCAGCGTCGCTGGTTACTACGAAATGATTCCGTTCTCGGAGATCAGTGACGACCAGTGGCACAGGATGCTTCAAGTGCACCTCGGCGGCCTCACCAATGTCGTGAGATCGACGTTGCCGGGCATGCTCGAACGAGGATGTGGCTCGATTGTGGCAATTTCCTCGGAAATCGCCATTGGCGGAGGAGATCAAGACGCTCACTACGCGGCAGCCAAAGGTGCGATCCTCGGCTTTGTTCGAAGCCTCGCCGTTGAGGTCGCGCCCAAAGGGATACGCGTGAACGCTGTCGCCCCGGGACCTTGCGACACGCCACTGCTCGGGATCGATTCCGAATTGAAGGACTGCGCGTACCTCGATACCCTTCCGGCGCGTCAACTCGCACAACCCGACGAGATAGCCGTCGCCGTTCAGTACCTTCTCGACGACACAAGTTTCGCCTTCGGCGAAGTTATCTCCGTCAACAGTGGCGCAGTCATCTGATGCGTGACGCGGTACTCGACGTCGAATCGACAACTCTCATCAGCGGTGCCACCGAGGAGGTAGGCGCCGCCATTGCGCGACTTTTTGCTGCCGGCGGCGCCAAAGTAGCACTCAATGACGCCGCGGCGAGTCCGATGTTGGACGACTTGGCGCGAGAGCTCGGCGGGGTTGCCGCGCCCAGTGGTCACTCCAACCACGCCCATGTCACCTCGATGATCGAGAAACTGATCGAAACGTCTGGACCAATCGGGACTCTCATCTGCAATGTCGAGCAACTGTCGATGTCGCCATTCTTGGAGCACTCGTCTGATGACTGGTGGGCCGTGGTCGATGCCAACCTCACGGGAGTCTTTTACCTCATTCAAGCGGTACTTCCCTCAATGCGAGCCCTTGGCGCGGGGCGCATCGTGATCGTGTTGTCAAATTCGGGCGTGAGCGGTTGGGCAAACGCAACGGCCTACGCCGCGTCGCACGCGGGCATCATCGCGCTGATCAAGTCGTGCGGACGAGAGCTCGCGCCCGAGGGCATCATCGTGAACGGGATCGCTCTCGGCGTCGAGGCAAACGAACGATCAATAGCGACGAGTGTCGGTGACATCAATCCGCAACTCATCCCTGCGGGTCGACTCGCACTTCCCGAGGAAATCGCTTCAGGCGTGGCCTTCCTCGCGGATCGGCGAATACTCACGATGGTGGGGACCATTTTGCAAGTGAACGGCGGAGGAGCGCGCGGCAGAGTATGAGAGATCTTCGTATCGCCAGCGGCGAGTTTCTCGACGTCAGATTCCGCTGATCACTTGCCCCCCGTTGATGGAAAGTGTTTGCCCTGTCATGAACGCTGACTCGGGACTGGCGAGGAAGGCAACCAGATGGCTGATTTCGCTCGGATCGGCGTATCGGCCCAGTGGGATTGTCTTGAAGTCCTCTGCCAATTCCTGCTCCGTTAAATCCTCGCACATTCGCGTGTACACGCCACCGGGCGCCACGGAGTTGACCGAGATCCCCTTTGGACCCAGTTCCTTGGCGAGATTCTTCGCGAAGGCGATCAACGCTCCCTTTGCCGCGCAGTACGCGTACGAGTGCCCGATGCCCACCTGTCCCCAAATCGAGCTAATGATGATGATCCGTCCCGATGGGCTCTTTTCGATGTGCGGTACGCACGCCCGCGACGTGTGCAGCGCACCGTCAACGTGAATGGCAAAGGTTCGCTTCCAGTTCTCGTCATCGGTGTCGGCGAGCAACTCATTCGAATCGGTATTGCCCGCGTTGCTGACGAGAACGTCAATTCGTCCGGCCCACTCAACAAAGCGGGCAACCACGTCTTCGACTTCTTGACGCATTGACACATCACAGGTCAGTGCGAGCGCCGCACCCCCATCCGTCGTTATCTCGTCGGCGACTCGTCTGGCGGCTACCTCGTCGACATCGACGACCCCCACCAGCATCCCGCTACGTGCGAGCTCGTGGCTGTGCGCCCGGCCCATTCCGTGACCAGCGCCCGTGATAAATGCCGCCCTCTCCACTGCAGTCATGAACTTTCCTCTCACTCTTCTATAAAGACGACACCCTCGCCCCCTTGTGTCAGAGGCTGAATTTTCTACCTGACGAGGTCTTCGGCCGCTCGCCTCGCACCGTTAGAGGTAATAGAGCCGCGAGAGTCGGATGGACTCCGCCGGCTGCGACGAGATGGGATCACCGTTAAGAGCGACTACTCCGGTTTTCGGATCCACCTCGACTTCACCCAAGGTGCTGTTGCGCACCATCGAGGAGGGTCCGATCCCACGTGTGCCTCTCACCGCAACCCGTCGACGCTTAGTTGGCATATGATCCACGCCGATACCTGCGGCTCCCGACACGAAAGCCACTGACAACTCGGCGGCGGTCCCGCCCATGGCGCCAAACTGTGGACCGAACACGAGTGGTTCGGAAGAGTCAATCGTGGCGTTGGGATCACCGGTCACGCCCCACGCTGGAAAGCCCGCCTTCAGCACGAGTGACGGCTTGGCGCCAAAGTACCTCGGGTCCCACAAGACGAGGTCGGCCATTTTACCCACTTCAATCGAACCGATCTCGTGACTCATTCCGTGAGCGATCGCCGGGTTGATCGTCAGTTTCGCCAGGTAGCGCAGAGTCCGCTCGTTGTCATCGAGCCGGTCACCTTCGAGGTATCCGCGCTCATTCTTCATCTTCGCAGCCATCGCAAAGGTGCGCCGAAAGGTCTCACCGGCACGTCCCATCCCCTGGGCGTCCGACGAGGTAATCGCAATCATCCCGAGATCGTGCAGCACGTCTTCGGCGGCGATCGTCGTGGCCCGAACCCGATCACGGGCGATCCGCGCGTCCGAAGCGACGTCCGGGTGCAGGCCGTGCGTTGCACAGATCATGTCGAAGTGCTCGGCCACGGCGTCACGTCCGTAGGGCAGGGTTGGATTCGTCGAGGAACCGATCACGTTGAACCGACCCGCGAGTCGCATCACGTCTGGGGCGTGACCACCACCGCAGCCCTCGATGTGAAAAGCGTGAATCGTACGCCCTTCGAGAATGGCAATCGTGTCTGCCACACTCATCGATTCATTTAGGCCGTCTGAGTGCAACGCCACCTGCACGTCGTACTCGTCGGCGATGCGAAGAGCCGTGTCGATCGATCGCGGATGGGCACCAAGATCCTCGTGAACCTTGAACCCGCAGGCTCCGCCATCTTCCAGGGCTTCGATCAGCGGGGCGGGGTTGGACGAAGAGCCACGCGCGAGGAATCCGATGTTCACCGGCCAGGCGTCAAATGCCGAAAACGCGTGCGAAAGCGCCCACGGTGAGTTGACACCCACCCCCCACACCGGACCAAACTCCTGACCGATTATTGTGGTCACCCCCGAAGCGAGAGAGGCCTCCATGATCCGAGGCGACATCAGATGGACGTGGGTGTCGATCGCTCCCGCCGTTACAATCAGCCCGGTACCATCGATGATGGTCGTGCCCGTGCCCACCACCACCTCGACGTGATCCATGGTGTCGGGGTTGCCGGCTCGCCCGATACCGGCGATGCGACCGCGCCGAATCCCAATGCTGACTTTGTGACAGCCCGCCACCGCGTCCAGCATCACGACGCTTGAAAGCACGACGTCGCAGGTCTCCGCGACTGAGGCGGCCTTCAAATGCATGCCGTCACGGGCCGTTTTCGCAAAACCCACCATGAACTCATCACCACGAATCTCGACATCTGACTCGACTCGCACGTGCAGCCCCGTATCGCCAAGGTGGATCACGTCTCCGGCGGACGGTCCATAGACACCGGCGCGCGAGGAGGTCATTGTGCCGTGTCCAAGTATCCGCAGCGATGAGCTTTGTCGAGAGCCGCTTCTCTCGCCCCAGGGGCGTCCAGCGCGCCATCGACGAGTCCGGCAAACCCGATCGCCACACGCGATCCTCGAATATCTGCGAGCTGCACCTGCACGGTGACACCGGGATCGAAGCGAACAGACGAACCCGCGTCGATCGCCAAGTGCCGACCGTACGCTGCGCCTCGGTCGAATCGCAGCCGCGGATTCGCCTCAAAGAAGTGGTAATGGCTCGTCACGCTGATCGCAACGTCGCTTTCGTTCACGACGTCCACCTCCTCGTCATAGGAACGTTCATACTCAATGGGCGCCTCACGTATAGCGCCGGGAGCGTCTGGCGAAGTCTCATGGGTACGTATCCCTTCTAAGAGGCGGAAGGGGTCGTGCACGACGATCAACCTCGTGCCATCGTCAAAGTTCGCCTCGATACGAATTTCGCTGACGATATCCACCACACCATCCAAGACGTCATCGGGGCCGAGCACGCTTCGACCTTGCTCGACGGCCTCTGCGAGTCTCAGACCATCGCGAGCTGCCTCGGCAGCGGTGTCGGCGATCAACGCGGTGGCTTCGGGAACGTTGAGGCGAAGTCCTCGAGAGCGTCGAGATCTTGCGAGCTCGGCCGCGACGAACACCAACAATCGATCGCGCTCACCCGGTGTCAACCTCATGAGAGCTCGTCGACGTGAAGGCTCCGCGTCATAGTGGAGTCTCTGCTACGCCCAGAGGCGAAGGCTTCGCAGTTCCGATTGGTATCTGCTGAGTAATGCAGTGCGGCCCACCTCCCCCGTAGGACAGCGTTGCGCCAGGAACGCCGACCACGTCACGATCAGGGAAAACTTCCCTTAGTCGTCCAAGTGCCTCCTCATCAGAGGGTGCCCCGACCATCGGCACAATAACGGCAGAGTTGGCCAGATAGCAATTCAAATAGGCAATCCCCACGGCGGTGCTGCCCGCCGTCCCCGTGCCGGTGACGCCGAAGGGAAGCACCTCGATAGGTCGGTCGTGCGCGTCAGTGGCTCCGGTGAGGCGACGAACGTTTTCTGTCGCATAGGTGAAGTTCTCGTCCTGAGGGTCGTCGGGGGTCAAGAGCAGGAGCGTTCCTGGTCGCACGTACTGAGCGATGCCGTCCACGTGGCCGTCGGTGTCGCGGTCCGGATACGCGGTCAGCCACACAACTTTCTCGACGCCGAGATAGTCGCTGGCGGCCACTTCGAACAGTTCCTTGGTGAGGTTGGGGTTCCGGTTCGGGTCCAGGATTGGCAGCTCGGTGGTAAGAAGCGTTCCTTCGCCATCGACGAAGAAGGCTCCTCCTTCTAAGACAATGGGTGCGTCGTAACACCTCACGCCGAACACATCGGCGAAGGCGCGGGCGAGGGCGGCGTCTCGGTCATAGGGACGGTATTTGCCACCCCACGAGTTGAACTCAAAGTTGACGACCGCGAGCTCTCCTCGGTCGTTGGTGACAAAGATTGGTCCACTATCACGGGTCCAGGAGTCGTCGATTTCGATCTCGACGACCTCGACATAAGAGCCGCACCTGTCGCGAACGTCACGGGCGTCATCGTGACAGCAAATCATGATTACGTGTTCGAACGCAGCAATTGCCCGCGCCGTCTCGGCGTAATCGGACTTGGCCTGCTCAAAGAGCTCCGCCCAAAAACTATGTCGCGTGGGCCAGGCCATGATGCAGCCCTGATGTGGCACCCACTCTGGCGGCATAGAGAAGCCATCGGCCCTTGGCGTGCTGAGGTCACTCATGTCGATTCTCCATTCTCGGTCGGTCTATCTAAAGAGTCGACGGGGCGAGATGATGGTGGAGCGTCAAACTCGCCTTCGTCTCTTCCGGTCACCGCAACGTGGGACGATGCTGGAACAGGGGTAGTCGTATCTTCAGCAAAATGGCATGCCACCGAGTGAGCTGGTCCACTCTCTCTCAACTCAGGGACTTCGTGCTCGCAGATTTCGGGATTGCCAAGTTGCTCACGAAGCCAACAGCGAGTATGGAATCGACAGCCCGAGGGTATCGAAGCGGGGCTTGGGATGTCGCCCTTGAGCACCAGTCGATTGCGCTGGGACTCGACCTTGGGATCAGGGACCGGATCGGCGGACAACAGCGCAACCGTGTAGGGATGAAGCGGACGTTCGAAGACCTCTTCGGTCATCCCGGACTCGACGATGGTTCCGAGATACATCACCACCACACGGTCACTCACGTGACGAACCACGCCAAGGTCATGCGCAACGAAGATCAGTGCGAGGCCCTGCTCGGCACGCAGACGTACCAAAAGGTTGATGATTTGTGCCTGGATCGACACGTCGAGAGCGCTAACCGGCTCATCCGCCACGATCAATTGGGGCTTGAGAGCCAGTGCTCTCGCAATTCCGATTCTTTGGCGCTGGCCCCCGCTGAACTCGTTCGGGTACTTGCGTGCGTCGTCAGCCTGAAGTCCCACCAGCTCAAGCAGTTCGGCCACCGTGCTTCGACGAGACTCAGCGTTACCGACTTTGTGAATCACCAAGGGCTCTGCCACGATGTTGCCGACCGAGAGTCTCGGATTCAGCGATGAGAATGGATCTTGGAAGACCATCTGCACGCGAGTTCGCATCGCGACGAGCTCTTTCGCCTTGAGCGCGGCGAGATCAGTGCCATCGAGGACAATCGTGCCGCTCGTTGGTCGATTCAGCTGCACGATGGCGCGCCCGAGCGTGGTCTTGCCCGATCCCGACTCCCCGACGAGTCCAACTGTTTCTCCGAAGCCAACCCGAAGCGAGACACCGTCGACCGCCTTGACCGCACCAACGGTTCGCTTGAACACCAGTCCTTTGCGGATCGGAAAGTACACCTTCAGGTCGGTCACCTCGAGCAGCGGTGAAGCGCTGGCACCGCCTTGAGCTCTCACGAAGCCGCCTCCGGTTGGTCCGCGAAATCGCGCATGTTAGGTGGCGGTGGCGACGCAGGAAATTTTCGTGTGGGCAACCCAACTTCGACCTCTTCAGGCAATACCGGGTTGTGACAGGCAATGCGATGAGCCCGCTGTTGTTGATCGTCCGCCAGCGACGTCACTCCGCCGAGTGAGGGTTGCTCGAACCAGCAGATGGGCAGACGCCAACGACACCGGGGCGCGAAGGCACAGCCGACTGGTTCATGACCGGGAATTGGAACCATACCCGGTATGGGAATGAGATCTAGCCCCTTTCGTTGAGCACTCGGAAGTGAGTGCAAGAGCCCGACGGTATAGGGGTGTGACGGGTGCTCGAAGAGATCCTCGGTCCGTCCCTCTTCAACGATTCGTCCCGCGTACATCACGGCCACGCGTTCGGTCATCCCCGCGACGACACCAAGATTGTGCGTCACCATCATGAGTGCGGTCCCGGACTCTTTGACCAGTTGGTTCATCAGTTCGAGCACTTGGGCCTGGATCGTGACGTCAAGCGCCGTCGTTGGTTCGTCGGCGATCAGTACCTTCGGTGAGAGAGCGAGTGCCGTGGCAATCATCACGCGCTGGCGCATTCCTCCACTGAATTCGTGTGGGAAGCGACGAAGGGTAGCTTCGTTTGCCGCAATGCCGACCATCTGAAGAAGTTCAACCGCGCGAACTCGGGCGTCGTGACGCGAATCGTGACCATGAGTTCGGATGACTTCCGTGATCTGCTCCCCGATGGTCAGCACAGGATTCAGGCTGCTCATCGGGTCCTGAAATATCATGGCGATTTCAGTGCCACGAATTTTGCGAAGCTCACTCTCGGGCAGTGCGAGCAGATCGCGCCCACCAAATCGGACCGATCCGTGATCGACCTGTGCGCCTCGCGCGAGCAGGCCAATGACGGCGAGGCTCGTGACGCTCTTGCCGCACCCGGACTCACCCACGATTCCAATTGCCGTTCCCGCTTCGAGGCGCAGGGACACGTCGTGCAGCACTTGGACCCGACGCTCCCCCGCCTTGAAGCTGACGGCGAGATTCTCAACCGTCAGCAGATCATTCGCTGAGCTCCTCGAAGAGACGCTCACTCTTCCCCCATGGCAAAGTCAGTGCGGAATCCGCGAAGGGTTGGGTCGAGCCAGTCGCGCAGTCCATCGCCAAGCAGATTGAAACCAAAGGCGGTGATCGTGAGAGCCAGGCCCGGGAAAAGCGCATACCACCACGCTTGCGGCTGGTACGACAAAGCATCGAGAATCATCGAGCCCCATTCGGGCAGTGGAGCTTGCGCACCGATTCCCAGGAATGACAAGCCCGCCATCGAGAGCATCACGTAGCCGACATCCAGCGTCGCTTGAATGATGAGCGTCGGCGCGACATTCGGAAGTATCGCTCGAAACATGAGGCGGCGCGTTGACGCACCGAGGGTTCGCGACGCGAGGACGAACTCTTGCTCACGCAAGCTCAACACCTGAGCGCGCGCCAGACGCGCGTACCACGGCCATTCCACGACCGTCAGCGCAACGACTGACGCCTGGAGATTACGTCCAATTGCCGCGGCAATCGCGGCCGCCAAGATGAGCGCCGGGAAGGCAAGAAACATGTCCGTTAGGCGCATCAGCACTTCATCGACGATCCCGCCGAGAAAACCGGCGACGACTCCGATAATCATTCCGATGGTGGCGCCGACAATGACCACGATCAGCGTGACCTCTACGGACACCTTCGCACCGGCAAGGACTCGAGAAAGAATGTCCCTTCCGTACTCGTCGGTACCCATGAGGTGCGACCACGTCGGACTCGCGAGCGTCACCTCAAGATTCTGCGTAAGCGGACTTGACAAGAAGGGAAAACGTCCGCCACTTACGAGGTCAATAATGGTCACGAGCACGGCGCCAATAACGATCGTCAGCGCCAGCCGGTTACGAATTGACACCTTTCCGAACGCTCTAACCGTCGAGAGACGGCGACGAGATGACTCCGTAATTGATCCAGTCACGCGAGCCATCTCAAGTCAGCCTGACGCGTGGATCGAGATACACGTAGAGGACGTCGACGAGCATATTGACAAAGACGTAGGCCACGGCGACGACGATCGTCACACCCATGATCGCGTTGTAGTCGGACGAGTTGATGGCTTGGTCGGTATAGCTCCCGAGGCCGGGCCAGGAAAAAATCGTCTCAACCAGCACCGTTCCAGAGACAAGAAGTCCGAATTCGAGGCCCATCACCGTGACAACCGGCAGGAGGGCGTTTCTCAAGGCATGGCGAAAGTAGATACGCCGCGACTTGAGACCTTTTGCCTGCGCAGAGCGTATGTAATCCTTGCCCAGCACCTCGAGCATCGACGCACGTACCGTCTTTGCGACGAGGCCAATCTCGGCGACGGCGAGACAAAGTGCCGGCAAGATTACATGCTGTAACGCATCGAGAAAAAGGGACAACTTCCCTTCGAGCAGGGCGTCAACGGTGTAGAGACCAGTGATCGTATGGGGCGGTGTCACGCCGACGGCGAGTCGTCCGCCCGACGGCAGAAGGTGAAGTCGTGAGTAGAAGAACATCTGCAGCAGAATCGCTAACCAAAAGACCGGAATCGACAGCGATGACGTCGCCACGGTTTGGCCGACGACGTCAATCTTCCCGCCGTGTCTTGCCGACGTGACCCCGATGAAAATCCCGATGACCGCACCAAACAGCATCGCGTAGAGAATGAGCTCGAGCGTGGCGGGAAAGTACTGCACGAGATCGTGCGTGACTGGGTTCCTCGTGACGATCGACGTGCCCAGATGCCCATGCAAAAGTGAATTGACGTAGGAAACGTACTGAGAAAGCAGCGGTCGGTTGAGACCCAATGACTTCTTAACCTCGTTCACTACCTTTTGGCTGGCGCGCGTGCCCGCGAGCAACCTGGCGGGGTCACCTGGAACAACACGCTCGAGCGCGAAAGTGATGAGCGTTACCCCAACGAGCACCAAAAGGATGAAGGTAACACGTCGAAGTAGGAAGCGGATCACTGAAGAGCGAGGATTGTCTCAAACGGCAAGGTCTAGGACCTGGACAACGAGTAGAAATCGAAAGTCAGCTCGTAGACAGGATTGGTCGTGAGGCCGTGGATATCACTTCGGCTCGCGACATTTGACTTTTCTACGCCAATGGGAATCCACGCAGGGTCCTCAATGGACACGATCTGCTGAATTCGATGAGACTTGGCTATGAGCGCTTCGTCGATGACCGCATTATTCATCGACATGATCAATTTGTCCGCTTCGGCGTTGTAGTACAAGCCGGCGTTACCGCCACTCGCTCCCCAACCACTCTTCGAAAACAGAGATTGGCAATAGTTAAAGGGGTGATCGAAACTCGGCCACCACGAAAAGAAGTACATATTGGGACGATCATGGGTCGGCGCATTGGAGAAGTAGTCATTCACGAAACCGCTGTACGATTTTTCGATCAGGCGGAGGTTGATGCCTATTTGAGCCAACGAACCTTGCAGCACGGCGCCCGCCTCGTCACCGAATCCCGCATAGTACTCGTACGAAAGGGTTGTGCCTGAGTGCACGCCAGCTTCACGGAAGAGTTTCTTGGCTTTGTCGAGATCATACGGAAATCTCTTGATCGAGGAATCGCTGGTGGCGAGGAGCTTCGGAAAAACGCCTGTCGGGTAGTCGATGGTGCGTTTTTCAATTCCTTTCACGTAGCCCTCATAATCGAAGGCGTGATTCATGGCTATGCGTGCACGACTATCAGCAAGCGGCCCGTACATTCCCAGCGCGATGTAATCGGCCACCATCGTCGGTGCCTGGCTGACGACAAACCTGGGGTCCTTCTCGAGCGCCACGAGATCTTCGGGATTAATGGGAAATGAAATGTCGGCGCCTCCGTTCAGCATTAGCTGCTGACGCGAGCTCGGCTCTGGGATAGTTAGGGCAACGACCTTGTTGAAATGCTTCCCTTGCCATCCGCCCCAGTATTTGTCATAGCGCTCGAATGTGGCTTGCTGGCCAACGAGCAGGGACTCCAATTTGTACGGCCCCGTACCGACGGGGTGGGATTGGAGCCAGGCGTGTCCGAGATCATTCTTGCCGGTGGAGTGCGCGGTCGTGGCGGTAGGACTTGCGATGTAAAAACCGTATTCCGACGCGAGTTCAAGATTGAAGTAAGGACGAACTTCGCCGCACTCGAAACGAATCGTAAGAGGATCCACGACGACGATCTGTTTGGCCGGATCAGTTAAATACCAGAGGTACCCAATGCCACTGGGTAGCTGGATCGTGCGCATGATCGCCGCTTTGACGGCGGCCGCGTTACAAGGGGTGCCGTCTTGAAACGTGACACCGGGTCGCAGCTTGCACGTCCAGATCGTAAAGTCCGCGTTCGACTTGAGACTCCTCGCGAGCTCGGGCCCGGAGCTTGTCGGTGAGTTGCCGACTAATCCGACGAGCGTGTTGTACACCGGCGCGAGTCCGAAGGCCCAGTCGAGGTTGGTTGCCGGGTCAAGATCCTCAACGGTGGCGTCCACCGCAACGACGAGCGTGTTGGGGTCGCGGCCGTTGAGCGACGGCGGCGTCGCGGCGCCCGCCATAGTGGATTCCATGGAAGTGCCAATCACCAAGGCGCCCGCACCGACCATGCCGCCCGCGAGAAAGTGGCGACGCGACATCGGAGTCCTACCGGCCGCCGAAAGTATCCTACGATCCACGATTCCCCCTCTACAACGCCGGTGGTTCCTGTTTCGAATTGAACTTCGAAAAGAAATCCCCGTTTTAGAATCCTATTCTAAAGGCGATTTTCGCAAGTTAACAGTTCTCGCCGACGGTGTCAAGGATATGAAAGCTCTTCAGTTCAACCCGAGTTGCAGTGTTGTGCGCCCCAAGATCAGCCCGGCGTCGATCTGTTGTGCGCAGATCGCGAGCAGTCGTTCCTTGGTCATCCCGCCGGAGCCGCCCATCATGCGGATCACGAGCCCGTCAATGAGGGCTGAAAACAGCGTGGCAAAGTACTCGGCGTCGAGTTCTACGAACTCGCCAGCTGCTTGGCCCTCTTTGATCACGTCCGCGAGGGTTGTGATCCACGTCTTTTCCAAGCGACGTTTGACACTTGCGACCTTTCGGTCATGTGGGGCACGCGCCCACGTTTCGAGCCACAAGATCCAGGCCGGATCAGTCGAGCTTTCAGGGATACTGAGACCTACCAGGCACGACAATCGCTCTTGAGCAGTGGGCAACGATTTCATCGCCTCCTTCGCTCCGTTGATGAATTGATCATCGCTCCACTTCAACGTCTGCATCAGCATGTCGGACTTGGACGTGAAGTAGTACATGATGTGCCCAGCACTCATGCCAGCAGCGGCAGCGATATCAGAAATTCGGGTCTCTTCAAGACCCTTGTCCGCTATGACGTCGAGGGCGGCTTGAAAAACCTGGGGTCGCCGCTCCAAACGAACGCGACCCTGCTTGGTCGCAGTTTGTGGCAACTCGCGATGGTTTTTCCGGCCCATGGTTCGTATGGTACCTGTCCGCAATTCTCTACTACGGATTCAACGCACCACGACATCGAACGCATCGGAACCTTGATCATTGGACATCAGTATCTGTGGGATGAGCATTTCACCCGCGCGTCGATCCCACACCTGATCGATGACTCGCAGTTTCTCGACGTGCCTTGAGCGATCACTCGCAAATGGCTAAACGGGGTTCATCCGCGACGTTCCAGCGCTGCCGCATTGCTGGAGGAGGACTCACGATGAGCGATAGACAATCTCGCCGTCCATGATCGTCATGAACACGTTCAATTTACTGATCTCCGCTGGATCGCACCCAAACAGTTCCCCGTCGATAACGACCAGATCGGCGAGCTTGCCAACCTCGAGCGAGCCAAGGCGTTCCTCGGCACGTAACGCGTGTGCCGCACCGATCGTGTGCGAGAGCACCGCCTCTTCGAGGGTGATGGCTTCGTCAGCGCCGAGCACTTGTCCAGAAATGCTGCGACGGAGCACTGCGGCAGAGATGGTGTCGAGCGGGCGGTACGAGCACACGTCTGAGTCACTGCTCAAAACAACCCGCACCCCGAGATCGAGTGCGCTTCGAAGCGGTAGCAGGGCGTGAGCTCTCGTGGGAAGCCGTTCGAGAAAGTCATCTCCACTATCGTGCAGATACGTTGGTTGGACAACGGCGATTACCCCGAGTTGCTTCATTCGAGCGAGTAGCTCTGAAGTGGGATAACCAGCATGCTCAATCCGAAATCGCGGATCGTCGACGGGGAAAGCCTCCTGCGCGCGCTCAAACGCGTCGAGCACCAGGGCGATTGCCTTGTCACCTTGAGCATGAACTCCGATCTGCCAGCCGTCCCGGTGCGCCCGTTCAATCGCCGTGGCGAATTCCTCGGCATCCCAAAAGAAGACGCCGTCGAACTCACCACTTTTCCCATAAGGGACACAGAAGGCGGCGGTGCCACCAATCAGACTTCCGTCGCAGTAGAACTTCATTGGCCCAATTGACAGCCAGTCGTCGCCAAAGGGACCGCTCAATCCAGTCGCTTCCCAGTTGTCGAGTTGGTACGAGAGCGGCATGCACACGGTGCGCAAGGGGAGGCGACCCTGACTCTGAGCTACTCGATAGGCACTCAGTTCTCGACTCGTGACCTGAGCGTCACACACCGCGGTGAGGCCCGCAGCAATGAAAGCGTTCCCCGCTCTCTCAACGCAGTCCACAAGGTCAGACATCTCGGCTTCTACATGGAAGTTGGGCCCGTGGTGTCCGATGTCGACCACCGTGGGCTGAACCATGGAGATGGCGGCATCTTGAAACAAACCAGTGAGGCGCCCCAACTCGTCACGGTCGAGTCGACCGCCGGGCGGGTCAGGCGTCAACTCGTTGATGCCACGCTGTTCCATAGCAACCGAGTTCACCAGCACGTAGTGCCCCGAGACGTGCCCAACCATGACGGGGTGATGCCCCGACACGGCGTCGAGATCCCATCGCGTCGGCGCGCGTTCATACTTCGCGTGATCGAAGCCGTACGCGCGCACGTAGCTGTCGTCCGCTTCGCCATCGATCGCTCGGACGATCGCAGCAACGAGATCCTCCACCGAACGCACTGCTGGATATCGAACATCAACGGTAGCGAGTGATTCTCCCGTCGCGAGAAAGTGGTTGTGGGCGTCAATGAAGCCCGGAAGCACCGTCCGTCCACCAACGTCGATGACCTCAGTCCCCCGAAAACCGGCCAGGACCTGCTCCGTAGTTCCAACCGCGGTAATCAAACCGTTTTCCATTGCAACAGCCTGCGCCCAAGGGAAAATCACGTTTGAAGTGAACACTGCCCCGTTCACGATCACTCGTGATCCTTGCTGTTTCCGATTCACGTTCCCCTCCCATACGCCGCGGACCCGAAGAGACATTCGAATACTGGAGGCCCACTCGCCCACAAACGAAGTTGCACCTCAGTCACGTTGCTTGCCGTGGCATCGATCACGTTTCAATATCACAACAATGGGAACCTTCAGTGCCATGGCGTGGACACTAGCCGCACTCAACGCGCTCACATTGGTGCAGACGAAATGGCAATCCCTTTGAAGTTGTCGCCGATAGACGGATGAGCGACAACTCATTAGCCATCAACAGTCCGATCGCTTCCTCGAGGTCACTCAGGCGGTATCGTTTCCGACGGAGAGTCGATTGGGGGAAGCAATGGGAACGGTTGGACAGGTTGACAACGCTTACGCGCACGATCGCGGATGTGCCACTCTTCTCGAAGGAGTGCTCGCGCGATGACGGAAAACTTTTGCACCACGTGGCCTTCGGGTAAGAGCGCGGCTGCTTCGTTCTGTTTTGATCTTGACGCGGAGTCCGCAATCTTGTCGTTCGCTCCTCTCGCCGCAAGTCGAATGAGCGTGATGTCGCACCAGTCGTATGGACCACTGACCGGGGTCCCCCGCTTGTTGCGCCTGCTCGAAAAGCACGGGGTCAAGGCAACTTTCTTTGTCCCTGGTTACACGGCCCATCGCTACCCCGATACCGTGCGAGCCATCGCCTCGGAGGGCCACGAGATTGCGCACCACGGATACCTTCACGAAGCTCTGGGCGAGGCCGATGAGAAGACCGAAATTGAGTACCTCGAGCGTGGCGTCTCCGCGCTCCAAGAGGTCGCCAGGGTGACGCCGGTTGGTTATCGTGCGCCGTGCTGGGAACTGAACTACCGCTCAGCCGCACTTCTGCACGATCGAGGCTTCCTCTACGACTCCAGTCTCATGGACGCCGACAATCCTTACGAGCTAGCAACCGGCCGCGGAACGGACAGCATTGTGGAGATTCCGATCCATTGGGCCTGCGATGACTGGGAGCAGTACTGCTTCGTGCCGGAACTGTTTGACACCAACCCCATCGAAAGTCCCGCCAAGACTCGAGAGATGTGGTCGCTCGAATTGAAAGCAACAACCGCCGAGGGCGGATGTTTTGTGCTGACCGCTCACCCGTTTCTCTCAGGACGCCCGTCGCGGGCCTTTGCGCTGGCTCAGATCATGGAAGAAGCAATGGCCGCCCCTCACGTATGGGTGGCAACTATGCAAGAGATTGCGGAGCATGCTCGTGCGCAGTCGCTCGCTCCACGACTCTTAACGCCACCAACCATTTGATAGCTACAGCATCTCCGGCTTGACACATTTGCAGTTTGCGAAATCGTTTCGGCGCGCTGATCTAGCACTAGAACCGACAATTGGTGCGCCCCTTCTCTCTACTTCTTGCGCGCGTTTTCTCCGTGCAAGACCTTCGCGCACACGGATTGTTGCGATCTCAGGATTCAGGTTTCTCGGATCTATGGGAGTACCGAAGTTCGTCGTGAATACCACACCAAAAATTCTCGCTGAGGCAGACTGATCCGTGGAGAAACACGTGGTCGATGGGTCTGGTGGAACGTGGAGCCGAGCCGCTTGGCGGCGGTTCAACAGATCCTTAGACAGTCGTAACGAGTGATCGTCCGTCCTGAGTGCTGACCCCTTGCACGGTTTCGCGAAGGGGTCACTCCGTGGATTCCTTTGCCAACGCCAATAGCGACTCCGACGACTGCATGGATCAAGCTCAAATCGATGATGCGAAACATAAGCGCACTCGAGCTTGCGAACTCCTCAACTGGGCGAAGTGGCACGCTTTCCAACCTCGCCAAGGAATTCCTGAACTGAAAAAGGCCAACTTTCGCCGAGAGGCATCGAAAATCGCTCTCACATATGCAAATATCTCGCGAAACTCAATGGTCTTCAGACGGACGCGTTGCTGACGGCGTTGCTGACAACTGCCACACTCAGACGGACGCGTTGCTGACGGCGTTGCTGACAACTGACATACGTGGTAGGTTTTCCCGAAATCTAGTTAGAAATAGGACGCTTAACCAGGGAATTTAGTGGGCCGTGCAGGACTTGAACCTGCGACCCCTTGCGTGTCATGCCCATATTTCGAGTCCGCCATCGCTTTCTGTCGTCCAAATTTCGTTAGATAGTAGCAGTTAGTGTCCACCAACATGTGCCGCTGGTTGCTTATATTTTTCGGCGTTGCTGACGGCGTTGCTGACGGAAAAAAATGATTTGGCCAAGGGCCGACCTCGCTGAAACGATGTCGCCAACTCTGAACAAGTTCGGAATAGCTGGGCACGCTATTTACGAAGCACTAAAAACAGTCTCGCAAGGACGTTCCGTTTCCTTGGCACCGCCTCCTCGCCTCCGTCATCGGCTATGGGCTCGGAACCATTATTTGTGATCCAACCATCAGCGCCTTTCGCAAACCGAATCTGGCTTTCTGTCAAGCGAGGATACCAACGAACGCTGTTCTTGGTAATCCAATAATGAGAGCGGCAACGGATTTCGCTGTTCCCGATCGACGGCGATAAGGAAACGGTAGCGCCGTCAAAAGTTAGTGACCAGAGGCTTGGGCCGAGCGGAATTATGACCTCTTCTCCGCATCCGCATAAGCAAAGATGTGACGTGCTTCTGTGTTTGGTAGATATATACAAAGTCGCCTGGACTAGGTCCCGAGGAAATATTTCAACGAATTGGAATCCAACCGAGGCAATACGATCCATCAGTATTCGCTAATAAGCCTGTTGAAGGCAACATTTAGGCGTTGGTGAAATGGCGCTTGCTGACGATGGTATATCCCCGCCATACGCTTCCAATTCAAAACTGCCAATGAAGCGTTGAGAGCGTTTAACTCGGCAATTTGAATATTTTCTGAGTATGGATCGTCTTCAGTCACTTGCCCTAGGTCAACTTTCGACCTGAAGGTTTCGCGGTTCTCTACGGTGCTCGTATTGATTTCGACCGAAGCGAGAAGAGAATCTCGCTCATCAGATCTCACGACACCCAAGCTGACGTCTATAAATGGTTTACCCATGCTCTCGAGCGCCTGAACAACTATGCGCTTACGATCCCCACCCTCCATTGCCAAAAACACAAAACTTACATCCTTCAACTCCCCTACATTTGCAAGGTCAATGAAGTACGGATGACTTGCGATGTTTCTCTTCATGTTGGAATAACGCCTTTGGAAATATTCCGTTTTGAACTCTCCAACCCTTAACTCCTCAAGACTCGAGGCGCCCGGTGAGCGAAAAGCATTGTGAGTAGAAAACACATCACCGTCAAAAATGTGAATCTCCCTGACTGGACACTTAGCGACAAGGTCGAGGATGTAAGAGCCCGTACCTCCGACACCGACGATAGCGATACATTCATCAGAAAGCTTCCAGGAAAGCGCGCCGATTCCAGCGCGTCCAGAGGCCGAGTCGACATATTCAAATGGCCACTCTGCATGGTCTATTTCGCAAGGTCTATACATTCTCGCAGTAACTTCCGGCTGCACTACTTGCGCCTCAGTCTCGAGAAGGCGCACATAATTTGTGATCTTGTCAAAGTTGTTCGCGTACGGAATCCCATCCGTAGGCTTGGCCGAGAACGTGTGATTTACGACAATGCCGGGCTCAATTTCATTATCGCCGGAACTATTGAATATCTTTGAGACTTCCCTTTGGCTCGTATACGGCACAGATCCAATGAATCGGACGACATGATCCTGCACGGGGTTGACGGAGACATCACCATTCATCTCAATCTTTGCAACGATTGTCCCGAGTGCCACTTGACCTCGATCGTCGAGATATGGGACGCCCTTAACCAGAAGATTCCCAGTGGAAGTGAGTTTCAGTTCGAATCCGTGGTCAACTAGCGCGGCAAGATCAGGGCTACGACCGAACGGATCGAAAGACACTGAATTCCGTACCCTTGTGCTTCACTTCGACGTGCTCGCTTTCTGCGAGGCTTCCCGATTGCGGATGACTAGCCGCGTCCTCGAAGTCAACCCGGAACATATGTTGCGGATCCGAGGTGCCACCAGGAAATGCCAGTTCAACAACCTCCTTGAAGGTGACCTCCGATTTCTCAACATTGAACGGCCTCGTGTTTACGGCGATTTCGAATTCTTCTCGGTGAACGTCTCCTGCTTCATTGACATCCGTCATCTTTGCCCCCCCTTCGGGCGAGAATCCGTCTGATTCTCTGAAACTAAGTCTAGGCGAACAAGTGTTTGTAAGGTCGCTTCGGAGTTCAAGAAGATAAGGAGTTCAGATCTCTATCTTCTGACGCCTTTGGTGATCGTTTTTCTCTTGACTCCCTTTGAGATTCAATATCGCAACAAATTCGTCGGCGAAAGCCCTCCAGATGAGATGACATCCTTATGCAAGAAAAGTACTATACTTTTCTTACGAAAGGATGAATCAGATGGCTTCTCGGCACGGCGTTCGCGACTGGGTTTCTTCACGCCCCCCTCGATCTCTCTTCCAAAGCAGCGACGTCCCTGGATCCCTGGGTTCCGTTAACACTGCCCTGTCTCGCATGGCCACGGATCCAAGCGGACCCATCACTCGGGTGAGGAATGGCCTTTACTGGGTGAAACCAACGTCTAGCCGATTCGGTTTCGGTCGGCCCGATCCCGTGGCTGCCGCGCTAAGCATCGCGGGTCCCGGAGCAGGTCCGTCAGGTTGGTCAGCAAGTCAGATGCTTGGCCTAACCACGCAAGTGCCTGCAGTAGTAACAATTGCGACCCTCGGTCGCCCGCCAAAAGGCTTTAAAGATATCCATTTTGTCACTCGTGCCAATCTGGATC
>Ga0307372_10005105_pt1 | contig 19876 bp, 18 predicted proteins | sample OX1MG_FD_202533 | JGI IMG/M metagenome (GOLD analysis project Ga0307372, IMG submission 202533) | Soil microbial communities from Risofladan, Vaasa, Finland - OX-1 | ecosystem: Environmental > Terrestrial > Soil > Coastal area > Acid sulfate soil | place: Finland: Risofladan, Vaasa | collected...
TGTTTGCTGGCCAGCGGGCCAGCATCGACAATGAGGCGGTCCTGGGGGTCGACACGATCGTCGCGCTCGGGTCGGTGATCTACGGCAAGCCCGGCGACCGCGAGGCCGCAGCGGCGATGCTGCAGGCGCTCGGCGGCCGCAGCCACCGCGTACTCAGCGGCCTGTGCGTGATCGAGGACGGCGGGGCCCGGACGGCGGCGGCCGTCACGACCGTCAACTTCCGTCCGCTCGACGAGCGCATGCTCGCCTGGTACCTGGATACGGACGAGTGGCGGGGGCGCGCCGGCGGCTACGCGATCCAGGGGCGTGGGGCCGCGCTTGTCGACTCGATCGAGGGCGATTACCTGAATGTCGTGGGTCTTCCGGTCACCACATTGCTCGATCTGCTGCCCTCTCTGCTCTTTCCAGCGGTTTTTCGGCAATGAAGGCGTGTTAAACCGGCTCAGGTCCGTTACACTCAGCCAGACGGATGGGAGTTGGCACAGGGTTCGGACAGACCGCGCTCGCCGCCCGTCTGAACCCCCTTATCTTCCTGTCCAGCAATGGGTTTCTTCACCTACCTAACGGGTTTTGGTGGCCGCGACATGGCCGTCGATCTCGGCACGGCCAACACGCTCGTCTACGTACGCGGGCGCGGCATCGTGCTGTCTGAGCCCAGTGTCGTCGCGGTCGACTCACGGACCGGCGAGGTGCATGCCGTGGGCATCGAGGCCAAGCGCATGCTCGGCCGCACGCCCGGAACGATCTCGGCAATCCGGCCGCTGAAGGATGGCGTCATCGCTGACTTCGAGGTCACTGAGGAGATGCTGCGCCACTTCATCCAGAAGGTGCATCAGAACCGCTGGGCGCACCCGCGCGTGGTCGTGTGCGTGCCGTCCGGCGTCACCGGTGTCGAGAAGCGCGCGGTCGAGGAGGCCTGCCTGTCGGCCGGCGCGCGCCAGGCATACCTGATCGAGGAGCCGATGGCGGCCGCGATCGGCGCCGGGCTGCCGGTGGGCGAGCCGACCGGCTCGATGGTCGTCGACATCGGCGGCGGCACGAGTGAAGTCGCCGTGATCTCGCTCGGCGGCATCGTCGTCTCGCAGTCGATCCGCATCGGCGGCGACGAACTCGACGAGGCGATCATCAACTACGTCAAGCGCGAGTACAAGCTTCTGATCGGACAGCAGACCGCCGAGGAGGTCAAGCTGGAGATCGGTTCGGCGTTCCAGATGCCCGAGGAGGTACAGGCCGAGATCCGCGGTCGCGACATGGTGTCCGGTTTGCCGAAGACGGTCGTGCTGACGAGTGAGGAGATCAGGGGTGCGTTGGAGGAGCCGGTGTCGCAGATCATCGACGCGGTCAAGGAGACGCTCGATAGGACGCCGCCGGAGCTGGCATCAGACATCATGGATCGCGGGATCATGCTGGCTGGGGGAGGTGCGCTGCTCCAGGGGTTGGAGGAGCGCATGCGGCACGAGACCCAGATGCCGGCACACCTCGCCGAGTCGCCGCTGACGTGTGTGGCGGTAGGTTCTGGTCGGTCGCTCGAGGAGTTTGAGGCGATCCACCGTTCGAACAAGAATTCACGCCACCGGCGTCGGCGCTACTAGTCCGATGACCCGGCCGCCCTTGGAGATGAGCAGTTCGTGTACGACAAGCAAATTCGGCGGCGACGCGCGGTGCTTGCGCTGCTCGTCGTCATCTCCCTGATCCTTCTCACCGACTACTTCGGCGAATCATCGAGCAGCCCGCTGCACTCCGTACAGCGGGGCATCGCCACCGTTCTCTCCCCGGTGCAGGAGGGCGCCAGCACGGTGCTCTCGCCGGTTCGCGACATCGCCGGCTGGTTCTCCTCGACGTTCAGGGCCAAGTCGCAGCTCGCGCAGAGGACTGCAGAAAACCACACGCTGCGTCACGAGCTTGCCCAGCTGAACTACGAGGGGATCCAGTACAAGAAGTACGCGGGTCTTCTCAAGCTCGACCAGAGCTTCAACCTCAAGATCTACGGCCTCGAAGCAGCGAAGGTGATTGCCAAGGACCCGTCGCTCTGGTACGAGACGATCACCGTCGACAAGGGCTCCGGTGACGGCGTCAAGCAGTGGGATCCGGTGGTCGGCCCAGGCGGCCTGGTTGGCGATGTCTCCGAGGTGAACGGAGGTTCGTCGATCGTCTCGTTGCTCACCTCGCCGGACTTCGCGGTCGGTGCGGAGGTCGAGAACAACGCTGGCTCCGCGGGCCTGATCCAGCCCGAGGCCGGCAATCCCACCACGCTGCAGCTGATCAATCTGCCGACCACAGCCCAGATCGGCTCCAACCAGACTATGGTTGTGACGAGCGGCTTCCAGGATCCGGGCCAACGGGCCGTCCACTCGGTTTATCCGCCCGGAATCCCGATCGGCACGATCTCGAGCGAGAACCCGCAGAGCAGCGTGCTGACCAACCAGCCGCTTCAGGTCACGCCGCTCGTTGATCTCCAGGACCTCAGCGCCGTGCAGATCCTTACCCACCCCGGCCGCGGCCTGTGATCGGCCGGGCGTAGCCTTCGATGAACCGGGACGCCACGATTCAACTGCCGCTGCGGATCGCGCTCGTCGCGTTCTTCGCGGTCGTGATCCAGGAGACGGCGATCGCTCAGGTCTCGATCTTCGGCGTCAGCGCCGACGTCACCCCGCTGGTCGTGATGTCGATCGGTCTGCTGGCCGGCTCGATGGCAGGCGCGATCGCCGGCTTCGCAATCGGACTATTCGTCGACCTCGTCCTGTTCCAGACAGTTGGCGTGACCTCGCTGCTGTTCATCACCGTCGGGTACTGGTCCGGCCGCCTGCGTGAGCTGCGTGACCCGTCACACGGCTTGATCCCTATGGCGATGGGTGCCGTCGCGACGCTCTTCACCGGAGTCGGGATGGCGGTGATCCAGTTCCTGCTCGGTGTCGACGCGCCGGTCAGTTGGCTGCTGATCCAGCAGATCGTCCTGCAGGTGCTGGTCAACAGCCTGATCGCGCTGCTGGTCTACGAACTCGTGCGCCGGCTGCTGTACCGCGCGCTGCCGCCGGACCCGCGCGCCCGGCGCCGCCGCGCCTACACGACGGCGCTGAGTCCGCTGCAGCGTCCATCTGAGCGGCTCGGTGGAGTCACGAGGGCGAGGGCACGGTGAAGGGCCCGCTCGACGAGCGCACACCGCCGATGACGCCCCAACTCGCGCTGCGCGTCGCGATCATCGGCTGTTTCGCGTTGGTGATGTTCGCCGTGATCTTCTTCCGCCTCTGGTTCCTGCAGGTCCTGTCCGGCAGCCAGTACGTGCAGGCGGCACAGGTCAACATCGTGCGTGACGTCCCGGTTCCCGCGCAGCGCGGCGAGATCGTCGACCGTAGCGGCGCGGCGCTGGTCGAGTCCGAGCGGGTGCCGGCGATTCAGATCGCCCCGGACGAACTGCCCGTGCATGTGACCCAGGCGAACATGATCCATCAGCCGGCTGAGGACTATCCGCTCTACGACAAGCTTGCCCGGATTCTCCGCATGAGCACCAAGCCGCACCCGTGCAGCTTCTATACCTATGGGAACGGCTTGCCGGTCCATCACTCGCCGCGGCTCGCGCCGATCCCTTGCCTGATCGCCCAGAACGTGTCGCAGGCCGAATACGCGAACGTCACGATCAAGACCGACGTGTCTCCCGACATCCAGGCCTACATCGCCGAGCGCCAGAGCCAGTTCCCCGGCGTCACCTACCAGGAGGTCTACCTGCGCAAGTATCCGCTAGGCGCCGCCGGCGCGCAGGTCTTCGGCACGCTCGGCGCGATCAGCTTGGCCGAGCTCAACACAAAGCCGTACAAGGGGATCAGGCAGGGCAATATCGTCGGCCAGTCGGGTCTGGAGTACGAGTACAACTCATACCTCCAGGGCGCCGACGGTGCGGACCGGGTCAAGGTCAACTCCAATGGTCAGTTCGAGGGGTACGCCAAGTACCAGGCCCCCACTGCCGGTGACAACCTCAAGCTCTCACTCGATGCGAGGCTCGAGCAGGTCGGGCAGCAGGCCCTCGAGCATTCGATCGCGGTGCATGGCGGCAGCGGCGGGGCGTTCGTCGCGCTGAACCCGCAGAACGGCTCGGTCTACGCGATGGGCTCCGCGCCGAGCTTCAATCCGACCGTCTTTACCAAGCCGATCTCGACAGCCGCCTATAACAGGCAGTTTCGGGCCCCCGCCGCCAACGACCCGCTCATCAACCGCGCGATCGAGAGCACCGGCGCAACCGGGTCGACATTCAAGTTGATCACGGCCACGGCCGCGCTCGAGAGCGGCAAGTGGGGCGTCGACGAACCCTACGACGACACCGGCCAGTTCTGCTTCCCGGGAACCAACCCCCCCTTCTGCCTGCACAACTCCGGCCACGTGGCGAATGGCGCCGTGAGTCTCGTGGAAGCGCTGCAGGTCTCAGACGATGTCTACTTCTATCACCTGGGTTACATCATGAACGGCAACCCGCTCGACTACCCGCGGGGCTGGCCGCTGCAGAAGTGGGCCAAGGCCTTTGGGATCGGGCGTCCGACCGGCGTCGACCTCCCCGGTGAAGCGCCGGGCACGCTGCCCTCACCCGCGTGGCGCGCCGGTCGCAACGCGGAGGAGAAGCAGTGCGACAAGGCGAGCGGGTCCTTCCGCTACAGCTCTCCTACCGGCAGCCTGCACGCCTCGCACAAGCTGGCGAGCGACTGGCACCGCAGCCCGACCCACGCGCCAGGCGGTTGCGGGATCGCCAACCTCCAGCCGTGGACCGTCGGCGACAACGTCAACACAGGCGTCGGTCAGGGCGACGATCAGGTCAGTCCGTTGCAGCTGGCTGTCGCGTACTCGACGATGGCGAACGGTGGGACGGTCGTGACCCCGCACATCGGGATGCAGGTCCAGTCACCGAACGGGACCGTCCTGCAGAACATCGATCCGGCGCCGAAGCGCAAGCTCGACATCAACCCTGCCTACCGCAACGCGATCCTCGAGGGTCTGAACCAGGCGGCGCAATCGCCAGGCGGCACGTCGTATGACGTGATGGGCAACTTCCCGATGAAGGTCTATGGCAAGACCGGCACAGCTCAGTACGGCACCGCCGCACAGATCGCGAGCAACACCGAGGCGGACTACGCCTGGTACGCCTGTTTCGTGCCGGCAACCGCCACCAGCAAGCCGATCACCGTGGTGGTCTGGGTGCCGAAGGGCGGGTTCGGGGACGTCGCAGCGGCGCCCGTCGCACGCCAGATCCTCAACCAGTGGTTCTACGGCAAGCCGGGGCCGTACGTCACGGGTACGTCCACGACCCTATGAGTGCGACACCGATTCAGCGTGCCGATGAGACTGCGGCGAGCAGCCGCAGCCTCAGGATGCTGCTCAGCAGCGACCCACTGCTGTTCCTGGCGGCGATCGGCCTGGCGGCTTTCTCGGTTGTGACCCTGCACGGTGCCGGCAGTCCCATCTCGGTAGACGCCGACAAGCAGGCGCTGTTCGCCGGCATCGGGCTGGTGGCGGCGATCGTGATCTCGCGCTTCGACTACACGGTGCTGCGGGAGTTCCGCTACGTGTTCTATGCGCTCGCGGTCATCCTCAACGTCGTCGTGTTCGCGATGCCGGCTATCCAGAACGCCCACCGCTGGATCCCGGTCCCGATCTTCAACTTTCAGTCCTCGGAGTTCGGCAAGCTGATGCTGCTCGTATCGCTGTCCGCCTTCGCGGTCGATCGTTCGCGACGGCTGAGTGAGCGCCGCACGATCGCGCGCGTGCTGCTGCTGGCGCTCGTGCCGGCGATGATCGTGATGAAGCAGCCGGACCTCGGCACGGGCCTGGTGTACGTGGTCATGGCTGCTGCGGTGCTGTTCTTCATGGGCGTCAGTTGGCGCCACCTCACTGCGCTGGCGGCACTGGTCGTGGTCGCGATCACACTCGTGCTCGCGGTTGCGCCGATCTTCGGCGTCCACGTCCTGAAGGGCTACGAGAGCCAGCGCCTGACGACCTTCATCAACCCGCCCACGGTCTGCAACACCGCCTTGGACCCCACCTGCTACCAGGAGCACGAGTCGCTGATCGCGATCGGCTCCGGGGAGAAGACCGGGCGCGGCGCTGCCGGCGCCACCCAGACGCTCTACCACTTCCTGCCAGTGCCGCAGGCGGACTTCATCTTCGCGGTGATCGGCGAAACCTACGGGTTCGCCGGGGCCGCGATCGTACTGTCGTTGTATGCGCTGCTGATATGGCGCACGCTGCGCATCCTGACCATGGCGAAGAACCTGTTCGGAACCCTGATCGCGGGGGGGATCCTCGCGATGCTGATGTTCCAGGTCTTCCTCAACATCGGCATGACCATAGGGATCATGCCGGTGACCGGCGTGCCGCTGCCGCTGCTGTCGTATGGCGGCTCGTCGGTGGTCGTGACCTTCCTGGCCCTTGGCCTACTGCAGTCGATCCACATCCAGGCTCGGATGGCGTCGGCGGGCAAGGCGAGGGTCCTAATCGTTTGACGGTGGCCGGCCCAGGCAATCGCCGACGGTCGCCGCCTTCCCACTTAGCCTGAGCGCTCAGAGCCTCGGGCGGACAATTCAAAAAGGACTACAAATTGAAGAAGCAAGTGTTGGTCAGCGTCGACCGCGGCGAAACCCGCGTCGCCCTGCTCGAGGGAACCGGCGAGCCGGCAACCCCCAACCCCACCACCGCCTCGGGTTCCCGCCGCCGCAAGCGTCCGGCGAACCCGGCCGCCGGTTATGACGTCGCGGAGCTCTACCTGGAGCGCCGCGGCGCCCGCTCGATCGTCGGCAACATCTACAAAGGTCGCGTGGACAACGTCCTCGCCGGCCTCGAGGCCGCGTTCGTCGACATCGGACTGGAGAAGAACGGCTTCCTGCACGTCGACGAGATCGTGATGCCGGGCGTCGAGGCGCCGCGTCGCGGGCGCGGATCGGGTCGCGAAAGCAGCCAGATCACTGACCTTCTCAAGCCGGGCCAGGAGATCGTCGTGCAGGTCGTCAAGGATCCGCTCAAGACCAAGGGCGCGCGGCTCTCGATGGATCTCACCATCGCCGGTCGCTACATGGTCTACGCCCCGTACGGCGAGGGCGTCGGCGTCTCCCGCCGTCTGGACGACCGTGAGCGCGATCGTCTGCGCAAGGAGGCCGCAAAGCTCGACCTCGAGGGTGCGGGCGCGATCATCCGTACCGCGGCGCAGGGCGCCATGCGCGCCGATCTGGAGCGCGAGCTTCAGTACCTCTTCAAGCTCAACGACGTGCTGCGAAAGCGCGTGGAGATGACGGAGGCGCCGGCGCTGGTCTTCCAGGAGGCTGACCTCTCCGTGCGGGTCGTCCGCGACATCTACTCGGGCGAGTTCGAGCGTGCCGTCGTCGATGACGAGAAGCAGCACCACAGGCTGGTCGCGTTCTTCTCACGAACCGCGCCGGACCTGGTCGACCAGGTCGAGTTGTGGACGGAGGACAAGCCGCTGTTCGAGACCTATGGCGTCGACAGGGTGCTCGCCTCGACGCTATCGCGCCGCGTCGACCTGCCGAGCGGCGGCTACCTGGTGATCGACTACGCCGAGGCGTTGACGGTGATCGACGTCAACTCCGGCAGCTTCACCGGCCGCGGCAAGACCGCACGGCTCGAGGACACGATCACCAAGACGAACCTCGAGGCCGCCGACGAGGTCGTGCGCCAGCTTCGGCTCCGCGACATCGGCGGGATCATCGTCATCGACTTCATCGACATGGCGCGCGCACGCAACCGCGATGCCGTGCTGAAGACTTTGCGCAAGGCCCTGGACGAGGACCGCACCAAGACCTTCGTCGTCGAGATCTCACCGCTCGGTCTGGTCGAGATGACGCGCCAGAACGTGACCGAGGGTGTGCGCGAGATCATGACCCGCCCGTGTCCGACCTGCCACGGCGAGGGCGTGATCAAGTCCGAGGAGACGATCGCGATCGAGTTCGAGCGCCGCATGCGCGAGCTTGCCACCACCGTCGAGGCCGAGGCACTGCTGATCCAGATGAATCCCCGCGTCAGCCAGGAGTTCACAGGTCACGACGCGCGGGTGCTGCGCGCGATCGAGGCCGACACCGGCAAGTGGTTCCACTTCGAGGGTTCGGAGGGCCTACCGCTTGAGCACTTCGCCGTGCTGATGGAGGCCGACCGCGAGCAGGTACTCGAGCGGGCGCTGCCTTTCCGCGAGGGCGAGGAGGTCTACCTCGAGATCATCGAGCCGCACATGTACAGCGCCGGCGCGGCCGTCGCCAAGGTCGACGGCTACATCATCTCCGTCAAGGACGCCGACGGAGCGGTCGGCCAGAAGCGCCTGGTCCGCATCGAGGAGGTTGGTCGTGCGCAGGCGGTCGCCGCGCTGATCGACCAGCCGCCGGTCAAGGCGACCGAGGCCGCGCCGGTGGCCGGGTCGAGCGCCGCCAAGCCGCCCGCCGGCAGGTCGCGCGCCACAACCACGACCGGGACGGCTGCGACGCGGGCACGCTCGCGTCGCGCCGCCAAGCCTGTCGACGGCGCCGCCGCGGCTGAAGAGGCCGCTGCGCCCGTTGAGGAAGACGCCCTAGCGCCGGTCGAGGAAGCCGTCGCGCCGCCGAAGCCCGCCGCCAAGCCGCGCACGAGGGCCACAAGGCCACGCGCGAGGGCCGCCAAACCGGCTCCGGACGTTGCAGAAAAACCGCAAGCCGAGGCCAAGCCGGAGGCCGCTGCTAAGGTGAGCGAACCGAGCGTCGGCGACGACGCCGCTGGAAATGACGCGGATACCGTAGAATCGACGGTCCGTCGTCGTGGCCGGCGCGGAGGGCGTCGACGTTCCACGGCCAAGGCCGGTGCGGCCGGCGCTGCCGAAGAATCTTCCTCAGAGTGATCATGTACGCAATCGTCAAGACAGGCGGCAAGCAATACCGCGTCCAGGAGGGCCAGCATCTGCTCGTTGAGCGGCTGGCAGCCCAGGATGGCGAGAGCGTGTCGCTGACCCCGCTGCTCTACGTCAACGGCGACAAGGTCGTAGATGGCGATGACCTGTCGAAGGTGAGCGTCGCCGCCACGATCGTCGGCCACGAGCGCGGCCCCAAGCTCCGTATCGTCAAGTTCAAGCCCAAGCGCGGCTACAAGCGCCGCAACGGCCACCGTCAGGAACTGACGCGCATCGAGATCAAGAACATCAAGCTGGCCGGGGCGTCACGCTCCACCAAGGCCAAGGCTGCTGCCCAGGAGACTGAAGATGGCGCATAAGAAGGGCCTCGGCTCATCCCGCAACGGCCGCGACTCCAACGCGCAGCGCCTCGGCGTCAAGGTGTTCGCGGGCCAGACCGTCACCGGCGGCGAGATCATCGTGCGCCAGCGCGGCACGGTCTTCAAGCCCGGTGAGGGCGTCGGCATCGGCAAGGACGACACGATCTTCGCCAAGTCGGCGGGTGTCGTGCAGTTCAACCGCGGCTGGCGTGGTCGGGTCATCTCGGTCGAGCAGCCGCCCGACGCCGCCTGACCGGCGCGGCCTATCCGATACCCGACTCAGACGCCGATCGGATTGGCGCTCGCTGGACCGGTGCCCAGGACCGCGGTGCACTGCGGGCAACGGGTCGCCGCCGCCGGGATCTTGGTCGTGCACTCAGGGCAGGCCTTGATCGACGGGTCGTCCTTGGTGAACCGCTCGTAGGGCTTGACGACGAAGAAGAAGACCGCCGCCGCGGTCGTCATGAAGGTGATCGCCGCGTTGATGAAGTCGCCGTAGAAGAAGTGGCTCGAGTTGATCGAGAAAGACAGCGTGCCGAAGTCCGGCTTGCCGAAGATCAACGCGATGATCGGTGTGAGGATGTCCGCAATCAGCGCCTTGACCAGTGCGGCGAACACGATGGCTATGACGAACGCGACCGCGACGGTCACGAGATTGCCCTTCAGCAGGAACTGCTTGAAGTCATCCAATAAGGACTTCACTCCGTCACCTCCGGTCGGTTGTAAGCGACGACAGCATATGCGCCGACACCGCGTCGGATCTACCCTCTCCAGAAAATGAAAGATCGCGCGCGAATTCACGTAGAGGCCGGTCGCGGCGGCGACGGTTGCATGAGCTTCCGGCGCGAGGCGCACGTGCCCAAGGGCGGCCCTGACGGCGGCGACGGTGGACAGGGCGGCGACGTCGTGCTCGTCTGCGACGACTCCTACCGCGACCTCGAGCATTTCCGGCGGAGCTCGCACTTCAGCGCCAAACGCGGCACCCACGGTCAGGGGTCGCAGCGTCACGGCGCCGACGGGGCCGCGCTCGAGATCTCGGTGCCGCCCGGTACGGAGATCCTCGTCGAGGCCGACGGCACTCGGCACGACCTCGTGAGGCCAGGGCAGCGCGCGGTGGTGGCGCAGGGCGGCTCGGGCGGCCGCGGCAATCGCCATTTCTCGAGCTCGACTCGTCAGAGCCCACGGTTCGCCGAGCGAGGCCTCGCCGGCGATGAGAGCTGGCTCACACTGCAGCTTAAGCTGCTTGCCGACGCGGGACTCGTGGGTCTGCCCAACGCGGGCAAGTCCTCGCTGATCTCGCGGCTCACGCGGGCGACGCCGAAGGTGGCGGACTACCCGTTCACGACGCTCGCGCCGGCGCTCGGCACCCTGCACCAGGACGAGCGCCAGCTGATCATTGCCGACATCCCAGGGCTGATCGAGGGCGCAGCCGACGGCATCGGGCTCGGGCACGACTTCCTCGCGCACGTGGAACGTACGCGACTGCTCGTGCACGTGCTCGACCTCGCGCCGCTCGATGGCTCCGATCCGCTTGCGAACTTCGAGACGGTCGAGCACGAGATCGAGCGCTACCAAGCGCGACTCGCGTCGCTGCCGCGGATCGTCGCGCTGTCCAAAGCCGACCTCGTCACGCCCGACCAGGGCGAGGCCGCGCGTGCGCAGTGGCAGGAGCGGATGGGGGAGGAGGTGCCGGTGATCCTCACCTCGTCGGTTACGCGTCAGGGGCTCGATGAGCTTGCGACCGTGCTGCTACGCCGGATCCCGGTGCTGACCGCCGATGACGACGTTGCTGGATTCGGATCCCACCCACCCACCCGCCCACCCAGCAACGGAGAGGGCACTCATTTCGATGACCTGCCCGAGCACCGCATCTTCCGGCCCGCGCCCTCGGGCGGCTTCCGGATCGTGCGCGACGAGGAGGGCGTCTTTGTGGTTGAGGGCGAGGGGGTGGCGAAGCTGGTCGCCCGCTACGACCTCGACAACGAGGACGCGCTCGCGCATCTGGAGCGCCGGCTGCGCGGGCTCGGTGTGATCCGCGCGCTTGAGGCCGCTGGGTTCGAGCCCGGTGACGACGTTGAGATTGCCGGCGTCGTCTTCGATCTCGACCCATGACGAATAAGCTCCCGCGCTGATGAGCTCGGTCGTGATCAAGCTCGGGTCGAGCGTCGTCGCCGAAGACGACGGCACGATTCGCACCGACGTGCTGGACCGGATCTGCGACGACGTCGCGGCGCTGTACACGGACGGCTATGAGCCGATCATCGTCACCAGTGGCGCGATCGCGCGCGGGCTCGGCGTCATGAAGATCGCCCCTGGGCAGCGTCCGCGAGCGATCGACGAGCTCCAGGCAGCCAGTGCAATCGGGCAGGGCAAGCTCTATCGGGTCTACGACGAGTTGCTGCAGGCCCGCGGAATCCCGACGGCGCAGGTGCTGCTGACGTTCTTCGACATGAGCGCGCGCACGCACTACCTGAACGTGCGTCACACGCTCGCGAAGCTGCTCGATTGGCGCGTTGTACCCGTGATCAACGAGAACGACACGACGACGACCGATGAGATCTCATTCGGCGACAACGACTTCCTCGCTGCGCAGGTGGCGATCCTCGTCGGCGCCGAACGGCTGCTGCTGCTCACCAACACCGACGGTGTGTTCACGGCCGACCCGCGCACGCACGCCGAAGCGCGGCTGGTGAGCCAGATCAGCGCGATTGAGGAGCTCGAGGCTTTGCAGATAACGCAAACCGCCTCGGTGCTCGGCTCAGGTGGAATGCGCTCGAAGGTAGTAGCGGCCGAGATGGCCACGGCCGCCGGGATCCCGGCGGTCATTGCCAACGGGCAGATCGCCGGGACGATCAGCGCCGCCGTGCTCGGACAGGAAGTGGGCACAACGTTCCTCGCGCGGGTGGACCGCGTCTCCAGCTTCAAGCTGTGGCTGAAGTACGCGAAACCGGCACGCGGGCGCGTCAGAGTCGACGCTGGCGCCGCCAGGGCGCTGCGCGAGGGCGGGACCAGCCTGCTACCGGTTGGTGTGATTGACATCAGCGGGGACTTCGAGGCGGGTGACGCGATCGAAGTCACGTTCGGCGACGAACAGGTGGGCAAGGGCATCAGCAACTACTCAGCGGAGGATCTGCAGCGTGTGCGTGGTATGAAATCGGCGCAGGTACGGGAGTTGTTGCCGCGTTCGAGTGACGAGGCAGTTCATCGGGACTATTTCGTGCTCGCGTAGTCTTTAGGGTCTGTATGAAAATTATCTGCGGTTTTGACGGCGTCTGGACGCACCTGGGTGCGTCCGTCTCGCGGCAGGTACCACCAGTACCTGCCTTGCGAGACGGTCTTCCCAGGCACCCCCAGCCACTCGTCAATTTCCACAACTAATTCCCCTCCAGACCCTTACCTGAAGTGGCCACAACAGTCGCATCCGTCGCCGAGATCTGTGCGTCCGCTAAACAGGCGTCGCGGACACTGGCCACGCTCGGCGCGGGCGTCAAGGACGCTGCGCTGGAGGCCGTCGCCGGCGCGCTCGTCGAGCGCACTCCCGAGATTCTCGCCGCGAATGCGCGCGACCTCGAAGCAGGACGGGAGGCCGGGCTCAGCGCCGCGCTGCTCGACCGGCTCTCGCTGGATCGGGCGCGAATCGGCGCGATCGCGGAGGGCACCCGCAAGATCGCGTCGCTGCCCGATCCTGTGGGTGAGGTGATCGACGGCTTCCGCCTGCCGAACGGCCTCGACGTCCGCAAGGTGCGTGTGCCGCTGGGCGTCATCGCGGTCGTCTACGAGGCGCGCCCGAACGTCACGATCGACGCGGCGGCGCTGTGCCTGAAGTCGGGCAATGCCGTGGTCCTGCGCGGCTCGAGTTCGGCGGCTCACTCGAACGCCGTGCTCGCGGGAATCGCAGCGGAGGCGGTGGTCGGGGCCGGCTTGCCGGAGGGGGCGCTCGCGCTGGTTTCCGGCGGTGGGCGCGACGAGCTGACCGAGCTCGCGACCCAGACCGGCTCGGTCGACCTGATCATCCCGCGCGGGGGAGAGGGCCTGAAGGAGGCGCTCAAGGGCGTCGCCACCGTGCCTGTGATCTTCGCCGCGTCGGGCAACTGCCACGTTTACGTGGATCGCAGCGCCGATCTGGCGGTAGCGCAGGAGATCGTGATCAACGCGAAGGTGCAGCGGCCCGGCGTCTGCAACGCCGCCGAGACGCTGCTTGTGCATGGCGCCATCGCCGACCGGTTCCTCCCGCATGTGCTTCATGCGCTGCACGACGCGGGCGTCACGCTCCACGGCGACAGCCGCACGCGCGACACGGTGAGCGATTTACCGATCCGGGTTGCCACCGACGAGGATTGGGACACGGAATACCTGGCGCTCGAGATGGCGGTCGCGGTCGTGGACTCGGTCGAGGCGGCGATCGAGCACATCAATCGCCACGGCAGCGGTCATTCGGAGGCGATTGTTACCGCTGACACCGCCGCAGCCCGGGAGTTCGAGCTGCGCGTCGACGCTGCTTGCGTATACGTGAATGCCTCGACACGCTTCACCGACGGCGGTGAGTTCGGGATGGGCGCGGAGATCGGCAACTCCACGCAGAGACTCCATGTGCGCGGGCCGATCGGTCTGCGCGAGCTCTGCACGTTCAAGTATCTGATCGAGGGCACCGGGCACGTCCGCCCCTGAAGTCGGCAGGAACCACTGCTCTCCCTGAACGGCTCACGCATCGGCATTCTCGGCGGGACCTTCAACCCGCCGCACCTGGGCCACCTGATCTGCGGGCAGGAGGCGCACGTGCGCCTCGGCCTTGACTGCGTCCTGCTGATGCCGGCCGGGCAGCCCCCGCACAAGCTGCTCGACGATGATCCCGGCGCGGAGCACCGGCTCGAACTGTGCCGGCGGGCGGTCGCCGGGGACCCGCGGTTCGAGGTGTCCGACCTTGAGGTCGTGCGCGAAGGACTGTCCTACACGGTCGATACCCTGCGGTCACTGCACTCACAGCTGCCAGATAGCGAGCTGTTCCTGATCGTCGGCGGTGACGTCGCGGCCGGACTGCCCACCTGGCGCGAGCCGGAGCAGGTCCTGTCGCTGGCTACACTCGCGGTAGCGAAGCGCCGCGGGACCCCGCGGAAGTCGATAGACGAGGCGCTCGCCGGCCTGCACGGCGGTGAGCGGGCGGAGTTCTTTCAGATGCCGCGGATCGGCATCTCCTCAACCGACATCCGCCGTCGAGTGCAGATGCAGGAGCCGATCACCTACCTCGTCCCCGCACCGGTGGCGAGCTATATCGACGAACGTCGTCTATACGGAGGTCGCACACCATCATGATGTCACCCGAAGAGATCGCGCTGGCAGTCGCGGAGCTCGCCTCAGACCGCAAAGCGGTCGACATCGTCCAGCTGGATCTGCGGGGACTCACATCCGTCGCCGACTACTTCCTGATCTGCACCGGCCGCAGCGACCGCCAGGTCAGGGGGATCCACGACGGCATCCACCTTGGAATGAAGAATGAGCACGAGACGCTGCCGATTCGGGTCGACGGCGTAACCCAGGCTCAATGGATCCTGATGGACTACGGCGACGTGATCGTGCACGTCTTCACGCCGGAGATGCGCGACTTCTACCGGCTCGAGCAGTTGTGGGGCGAAGCGCCCGCCAAGACCTTCGAGTTCGCCGTCGCCTGACCTCAGAGCACCGACAGAAGCTTCGGCGCGACCTGCTTCTTCCGGCTCATCACGCCGGGAAGCGCGAGCTTGCTGCCGTTCTCGTGGTCGACCCCGAACGCTCGCGCCACCGGGCCGACATCACCGGCCACAAGCAGGTCGGTGCCCTTGTCGAGCACGTCTGTGATCATCAGCACGTAGAGCACGACGCCCTGAGTTGAGCGTTCGCGACGCATCGCCTCGAGCAACTCCTGCTCGCGGTCGAGCAGACTCTTGCCGACGACCTCGATCTGTGCGATCACGAACGGCGTGCCGTTACCGGATTGGTAGCCCTTGGCGTCGCGCTTGACGAGAACGTCGGCGCTGACCTCCGACACGTCCGAGGTCTCCTCGAACATGCGGCGCCCGTACTCCCAGGCGTCGAGTTCGAGCACGCGCTCGAGGTACTCGACCACGGCACGATCGCGGTCGGTCGTGGTCGGCGAGTTGAGGATCACGGTGTCGGAGAGGACGGCGGACAGGATCAGCATCGCCGCGGGAGTGCTCGGCTCCATGCCGCTGCGGCGGAAGCGCTCGAGCACCAGTGTGGCGGTCGAGCCGACCGGGTCGAATGTCGCCGTCACGGGCACCTTGGTCTCGATCGAGCCAATGTGGTGGTGGTCGAGGATCTCGACGATCTCCGCCTGGTCGATGCCGGGTACGCTCTGTGCCTGCTCGGCGTGATCGACGAGGATCACGCGACGACGGATCGGGGAGACCAGGTCCGAGCGGGTCAGCAGCCCAACCGGCCGTTGCCGATCGTCGACGACGATCGCGGCGCCATGGTGCGAATCCTTGATCTGCTCCGAGACCTCGCTGATCAGCTCGTCGGCGGTGGCCATGATCTGGTCGTTCTCCATCAGCTCACGACACGGCGCGGCCAGGGTGATCATGCGGGCGGAGACGTAGGTGTCGAGCGGCGATGTGATGACCGCCGTGCCCTTCTGGCGCGCCAGCTCGAGCACGTCGGGGTCGGGCTGGGCGCCGCTCGAGATGACGAGCAGTGCGATGTCCCGCGCGAGCACCTGCTTCTGCGCCTTCGAACGGTCCCCGACGACTACGACGTCGCTCTTCTCGATCGCGGCCACGGTCTCGAGCGATGAGGCGTGGACCCAGATGCGTCCCGTCAGCGCCCTGTCCTCTCCGGTGAGCAGCTCCCCGTCGAGCACTTCCGCGACGGCGTGCAGGTATGTCGCCTCGCGCAGCGTGGAGCTCGCGCGCGACTCCCGCACATAGCGGCGTGCCAGCGCACGCGTCGTGATGATGCCGGCGAGAACACCCTCGTCGTCGATCACCGGGACGAGGTCGTAATCGGTGTGGTCGATCGCGAGCCCCGCTTCGCGGATCGGGTCGCTCGCGTTGATGCACGGGAACTCGGTTTGCATCAGGTCGCCTGCGCGCAGCCGGATGTGCGGGAGGAGCTGCGGTTCCTGCACGCCGGCCTGTTCCAGTACCCAGTTCGTCTGCGGGTTGAGCTCGCCGAGACGCACTGGGATGTACTCGGTGTGCGGGTCCAGCCGCGACTTCAGCTCAGCGTAGGCGATTGCCGAGCTGATCGAATCGGTGTCCGGATTGCGATGCCCGGCAACGTAGACGGGTGGCACAGTCGGATTATCACGAGATTGTCACGATTGCGACGTGCGGATCCATCACACATAGGGCCGTGGGGCTGGCGCGGGCCACGCCGGAGCGGTAGCGTGCCGCGCGAGACAGCCGCCACGAGCGCGGACGCACCTGCGAAGAATGGAGCAGCGCATGCCCTCGGCACCCAAGATCCTGCCCACGCAGATCCAGGACGGCACCGCCACCGGGGTCCGATACCGGCTCGAAGGTGAACTCGTGCCCGTTCTGCACATGGCGCTCGACGGAAGCGTCCCCGTCTACTTCGAACATCATGTGCTGCTCTGGAAGTACCCGGACCTGCAGATCGGCCTGCACCCGCTGCGCAAGGGCCTGGCGCGGCGCGCATTCGCCGGCATGCCGTTGCTGCTTCTGCAGGTCGAGTCCGGAGGAGAGGTCGCGTTCAGCCGCGACGCCCCGGGCCACGTGGTCGCGCTGCACCTGCAGGCCGGCGAGGGAGTACAGGTGCGCGAGCACCAGTTCCTCGCCGCCACGCAGAACGTGGAGTACGACTACAGCCGTATGAAGGGCTTCGCCAACATGATCTACGGCGGCGGCTTCTTCATCGACCAGTTCATGTGCACAAGCGGCGAAGGCGTCGTCTGGGTGCACGGCTACGGCAACGTCTTCGAAAAGGTCCTCGAGCCGGGCGAGTCGATCGACATCGAGCCCGGTGGCTGGCTCTACTACGACCACTCGGTGCAGATGAGCCAGGAGGTCTACGGCTTCAAGTCCGGCTTCCTCGGCGGCGCCGGCAGCCTGGTCTTCAACCGCTTCACCGGTCCGGGCCGCATCGGCCTGCAGAGCGCCTACTTCCACCCGGCCGGAGCCGAGACCGGCGCAGGCGGTGGTCAAGGCCAGGGCGGTGGCGGCGGGATCGCCGGCGGCCTTCTCGGCGGGCTGCTCAACAATTAGGATGATGAGTATGTTGAGGCCGCCTCGCCGCTGCTTCGGCGGCCTGTGACCATGCCCTACGCCACAGGACATCTCCAGGAACACCCGTTGCCATCGGGGATCGTCGGCGCGCTCACGCTCACCGGCTATCAGCTGCTCGTCGACATTGCCGGCGTCGGAGCCGGGCGGCTCGGCCCGCAGGTGTTCCTGCTGGTCGCGCCGGAGCCCGACGCCGGTCCGGCCGACGAAATGACGCACATCTCCCTGCACCAGAACCGGCTCGGCGCTGAAAGTGAGGCCGTTGCCTACCAGCAGCTTGCCGCCCAGCTCGGCTACCTGCGCCTGTCGGGCTATCGGCTGGCGTTGGAGCGCGCCGGCCTGCGCTCGAAGATCGGCATCGTGAACCCGGCGACCGGCGCCATCGCCCTGCAGATTCCCGATAAGCACCCAGGCAAGCTGTTCGGCGGCGGCGCCAACGTCAGTTCGCTGCTCGTGGCGGCCCGTGGCCTACCGCCGGCCGGGCCGCCGCCGGACCTGAAGAACCCGGAGTTGCTGCGTCAGACATTCCTGGCGCTCGCGCTCAGCGACGACTCGACCACCGGAGCCGAGGCCGCCGAGCTCGCCGACCGCGCGTTCACGATCGCTCAAGAGCACTCGACGCTCGATCCGGTCGCGGCGATCGAGGCGGCCAAACAGAAGTAGCCTCTCAACGCGGATCTCGCTTGGGTTGGCGCCCTGCGCACGTTGAGGCGAATGCGCACCCGAGCAGTCTCCCGTGGAGGCGAGCGTTGTCTTCTCCCGGCGCCCGAGGGGCGCCGGGAGAAGCGGCACAACGCTGCGGCTCGGGTGGCCAGACCGACTCGACGCTCGATCCGGTCGCGGCATCTCGCCGGTGTGGCGCCCTCAACCCAAACGGGACCACTCGGGGCGTAGACGTCGCCTAATCCCTGGGCGGAACGGACCGGTGCGAGGTGCCAGCCTCATACCGGTCCGGCAGGCCGTCTTACGCCGGAGTCAGCCGCAGGCGCGGCTTGCCGCGGCGGGTGACGACCACGTCCTGGCCGGCCGCGACGACATCGATCCAGTAGCCGAAGTGGTTGCGGAACGGGTTGGAGCCGACCGTTAGCGGCGCCTGTGCCGATTGCGACAAAGAAGTGGAGCTGAGGGGGCTCGAACCCCTGGCCTCCGCCATGCCATGGCGGCGCTCTTCCAGCTGAGCTACAGCCCCTTCGAAGTCGTAATCATCCGCAAGGTTAATGCATGCGCGCTGGTTGTTGCGGGGCGGAGTGACCCGCAATTGGACGGTGTGTCTATCAGTGAACAGTTCCGAAGGCAGGAGGTAGGCACGCTCGAGTGGCTCGCAATACGCCGCAAGCAGGTCAATCTCATGGCACCCATACGTTGTCAGGACATACCCGTGCGGCGTGAACCGGCTGGTGTTCGTGCGCACATTGATCGTCGCGCCGTCCTTGGAAACTACGCCCGATTCGGCCCCCGCGGAATGAACTCCGGCACGTCCAGATCGTCAGAGCCGGCGCCCTCACGCGCCCGTCCGCGCTCGAGGCCGTCGCGTCCTCCGCGCCCGCCCGCCGAGGACTCGAGCGCGTTCAGCCGAGCGCGCGACGGGTCCACCTTGTCGATCTCACCCAGGTAGGTCGAGTGCACGGCTTGCACGTCGCGGAGCAGACGCTCGGCGTTGGAGCGCAATGAGTCGCCCAGCTGGCGAACGTGGTCGGTGAGCTGCGTGCCGCCGGCGCGGACGTCGCTTGAGACCTGGCGCGCCTCCCGCATCAGCTCGCGCGCGTACTCGTCGGCATCCGAGCGCGTCTTCAGGGCGGTTTCAGCTGCGTCACTGAGGGTCGCGTCGGCGTTCTCCTGGGCGCGAGCGACGATCGAGAGTGCGTCTCCGGTCGCGGTGGTCTTCGCCTCCTGAGCCTCCATCCGGATCCGGTCGGCTTCGGCCTGCGCGCGCGCGACGGTGTCACGGGCGATCCGGGTTGCCTCATCATGGGCGGCGCGCACGATCTCGCCGGCCTCGTCCTCGGCCGCCTTGACCCGGTTCTCCGCGGCGCGATCGGCCTCCGCGATCCGTGCCCGCAGCCGCTCCTCCGCCTCGCTACGGAGCTGGTCTGCGGTCTGCTCGGCGGCCGTGAGAATCGCCGCCACCTGGTCCGAAACCGAGTGCCCCGTCTCTGACATGCGCCGATGGTAGGGGAGAACCCTCACCCCGGCCGCAAACGAACCGGCAACGGTGCCACCGCCCGCGTTTCCTGCAGTCTCTAACCTCACGCACGCATGTCCGAGCAACGCTATGACCCACGCGAGATCGAGGCCAGGTGGCAGGCCGTCTGGGCCGACGAGCACACCTGGGAGGTCAGCAACGGCTCGCAGAAGGAAGGTGGTGGAATGCGGTGCCGCCCCCCCCCCCCCCCCCCCCCCCCGCGCCCCCCCCCCGCCCA
>Ga0307372_10005107_pt1 | contig 19873 bp, 12 predicted proteins | sample OX1MG_FD_202533 | JGI IMG/M metagenome (GOLD analysis project Ga0307372, IMG submission 202533) | Soil microbial communities from Risofladan, Vaasa, Finland - OX-1 | ecosystem: Environmental > Terrestrial > Soil > Coastal area > Acid sulfate soil | place: Finland: Risofladan, Vaasa | collected...
TTGCTCCAGAAAATAATTAAACGCCGCATGCTGGAACCTGTCCAGCAACGCCTCGTCGGACTCGGCGGCGGGATCAGGCCCCATCATGGGCCGCTCGCGAAAACGTCACGGCAGCCACCGCGAGCGGCGGAAGGGTGACACTGAAGCTGAGCATGCCCTCCCCGAAGTCGAACGGGAGCGCCTCCGGTTCGCAGCGCGATGCGGCGCTGAGTTCGACCACGGCCGCGGGGCTGAGATACTCCGGGGATCCCATTTCCTGCCAGTGGCGCTTGGGATTCCCGTGGTCCGCATCGATCCGCCGGATCGTGGCCCCGCTTGGCGGGGGGGCGTTGGCGAGTTCAATCCGCACAGTCTCCGTTGCTATCGGATGGCGTGGCAGGGCGTAGTTGGTCAGCAGAACCGTCGTCTCTTGCTCGCCGCGAACAACCCACGCATCGACGGTGGGGTGCGTGCCAGCAACCGGCAACATGTCGGTCCCGAGCGCGTGCAGCAGCGCGAAGGCATGATAGGACGGCTTGGCGATACCGTGAATGTTGAGCAGGCCGAAGCCGCCATGGAAGGGAACCGACGGGAAGTAGTTCTCCTCGAAGATGTCGGAGAACGTCCAGTAGCTGTAGCCCTGCACGAGACCGTTGGCTTCCATGATCGTCTTGACGATGAAGGCGGCGGCATATGGCTCGTCGTGCATCGGGTTGCGCGGGTTCGAGGACGTGCACCATTCCGTATAATAGAGCGGCCGGTCGCCGGCCTGGTGGCGTGCCTGACGCGTTTCGTCGCGCAGCACGCTGCGCCGGCTTTTCGAAAGCTGAGCTTCCGTGTCGTCACCCGGCTGACCAAAAGCGTCGGTCGGATAATGATGGGTGCTGATGAAGTCAGCCGGAAGTCCGTTCTTCGCGCAGAAAGCGGTGAATTCCTCGATCCAGGCATTCTCCGCCGTCGCGGGGCCCCCGACCCTCAGCGCCGCATCAACCGATTTGATTGCCTCCACGGTGTAGCGATAGAGCATGAAGTATTCGTCCTGGCTGCCGCTGCCGAAGGCATCTAAATTCGGCTCGTTCCATACCTCGAAGAACCATGTACGCACTTCGGCCGCCCCATAGCGCTCGATCCAGTGAACGACAAGCCGGCGGATCAGCGTTGCCCATTGGGCGTAGTCCCTGGGCGGAGTGACATTGGCGCGATAGTGGAATGCGGTCTTGCTTCCGGACGCCAATATGCTCGGCATGAAGCTCAGTTCCACGAACGGCCGCATGCCGATCGACAGCAGAAAGTCGAACAGCTGGTCCGCATTAAAGAACGAATAGAAAAGGGTGTCGCCCTCACCGACAAGGGTACCCATATCGTCGCCCAACAGGCCATGGAGGCGGACATGGCCGAATCCCAACTCCTGGTGGGAACGTCGCATCTGCGCCTGCCAGTCGGATCGCAGCCCTAACGGGGCGTGGCCGCTGCCGACGGTATGCTCCCAGAAATGCGAAATGCTTGAGCCAGGAGCCGCAAGGTCGCAGCAGAACACCGCGGTCATCATCAATCTCCGCCATTCATTTGCGGCAGCGAGAGGCTGCCACGGTTCGAACGCGCACGTCAGGCTCCGCTCCGTCAGCCCGGTCGGGATGACGGTCGCATCAACGCACCGTCGCCGGCCCTGCCGCGGCGTCACTGAAGATCCACAGCGTTCCGACCGGACGGAGCTGTGCAGCCGGTAGGCGGTTGTCGCCGCGGCGGAGCCGGTCGAGGATCGCCCGCTTTTCCGCCCCGGTGACCAGGAAGGCCACCTGCTGGCTGCTCTCGAGCGTGGGATACGTCAGCGTAATCCGCGCCTCGGGTCTTGCACCGACGACGGCGGCAACCCACCGCTCCCGTTCGACGAGCACGGTCGTGCCGGGGAGCAACGAGGCGGTATGGCCGTCGGATCCCAGGCCCAAAAGGGTCACGTCGAACAACGGTCGCGCTGGGTCGAGTCGTTCCGTACCATAGAATGATTTGAGTACGAGTTCATAGGCTGACGCTGCCGCTTCGGGACCGACACCATCGGTTGGGATGGGATGAATATTGGCGGGGGGGATCGGCGCGCGCGCCAGCAAGGCCTCCCGTGCCATCCGATAATTGCTCAGCACGCTATCGTGAGGCACGAAGCGCTCGTCGCCCCAGAACCAATGCGTTCGTGCCCAGGGAAAGGCATCGCCGAACCGCGCTCCGGCCAGCTGCTCATAGAGAAGCTGCGGCGTCGATCCGCCGGAGAGACAGATGGCAAACGCCCCGTCCTTCGCCGTCGCCGCGTCGAGCAGCCATTCCGCAACCCGGCGTGACAGAGTGGGCGGATCGCTGAGGATTTCCAATTCGGCATCGGACAAGCTTGTCATTGGCGTGTCTTTCCGGCTGGCATGCTGGGTCTTGGTCGTTCTCCTGACCGACGTGACGAGACCGGTGCATGGGCACCCGGCCGGCCGCGAGGTGACCTGGTGGCCGGCGCCAGAATCAGGTTCCGTATCGCCTGGGCAAAGCCCTCGTTCTGGTTGCTGTCGGTTACGGCGTGCGCCTGCGCCTTCACCGCGTCGCTGGCGTTGCCCATGGCGATGGACAGGCCGCCTTCGCGGAACATCGAGACATCATTCGGCATGTCCCCGATGGTGGCGATCTGCTTGGTCGGAATATCGAGAAGCCGGGACAGGGTTGTCACGACTGCCCCCTTGTTGGCCCGCGGGTGGGTCACGTCGAGGTAGTATGGCTGGGAGCGTTCCACGCTCGCCATCTTGCCCAGCGCGCTCCGCGCCCTCCCGTCGCAGGCGGCAACAAGGTCGGGATCATCGGAGACGCCCACGATCTTCACCGCACGCGCCAGATGCGCGGCGGTAAACGACGGCACCACCTCGGCGTCGAACTTCACCGTCCACGCCTCGCGCGCCACATGCGGTGCGGCCTTGTCGCGGACCCACCAGGTCTCGGCCGAATAGATCCAAACGTCCAACCCCTCGTTCAGGATCAGCTCCATGGCCTGCCGGGCTGTCGCGGGATCAAGCGTGTGACTGCTGATCTCCGAAAGATCGGGGTTGACGAAGACGCCGCCGTTGAAGCCGGCGGCAGGGCACCGCAGAGCCAGCGGCTCGACCAGCATACTCATGCCACGCGGAGGCCGCCCGCTTGTGATGGCAAGCGCAATGCCGGCCCCGTGCAGTTCCCGGGCGGCTGCCTTCGCCGCCTCGGTCAGCACCTTGTCTTCGGTCACGAGGGTGCCGTCCACGTCCGCCAGCACCAGGCGGATATCCTGTTGCCCGGTCACGGCCTCCGCTCCAGGGTTGGCCCGATCGGGCGCCAGGCACGGCCCCCATCATGCGCCAGCAGGTCATCGGCCGCCTTTGGGCCGTCACTCCCGGACGCGTAGTCGGGAAACCGGGCCGTCTTCGCCGCCCAGTCATCGAGCACGGGCTGCACGATGCGCCACGCCTGCTCCACCATGTCGGCAGGCATGAACTGCGTCGGATCGCCGATCATCACGTCATACAGCAGCGTCTCGTAGCCGACATTGGGCTCCTTGGGAAACCAGTCATCGTAGTTGAATTCCAGCTTCGCAGGCGCGAGATCGACCACCGGTCCGCGGCGCTTGACCTCGAACTGCAGGGAGATCTTCTCGTCCGGGGCGATGCCGAGGACGAGCCAGTTCGGTTGCAAGGCATCCACAGCCGTACCACGGAAGGCCGCGTAGGGAGCCCGTTTGAAGCGGATGGCAATCTCTGTCGTCCGCTGCGACATATGCTTCCCGGTACGGATATAGAAAGGGACGCCGGCCCAACGCCAGTTATCGATCTCCAGCTTCATCGCGACGTAGGTCTCGGTATTCGAGTCCGTGGCCACATTCGGCTCATGGCGATAGGCGTTGACTTTCTGGCCCAGCACCGTGCCGGCACGATATTGGCCACGTACGGCGTGCTCCGGCCTGGCGGCGGGCATCGCAGCGAACACTTCAGCTCGCTTCTTTAGCGTTGAGGCGGCATCGAATCCCGTGGGCGGTTCCATGGCCACCATCGACAGGAGCGTGAAGACGTGGTTGGGGACCATGTCGCGCAGTGCCCCGGTCGCTTCGTAGAATTTTCCGCGCTGCTCCACGCCCACCGTTTCGGCCACGGTGATCTGCACATGATCGATGCGGTCACGGTTCCAGATCGGTTCGAACAGCCCATTGGCGAAACGGAAGGCCATCAGGTTCTGGACCGTCTCCTTGCCCAGAAAATGGTCGATCCGGAATATCTGATCCTCACCCAAGGTCTGGCGGATGTGGGCGTTGAGCGCGCGCGCCGAGTCGAGACCATGGCCGAACGGCTTTTCGATCACCACCCGCCGCCAGCGTGGATGCTGTCCACCGCGCGCCTGGGTACTCAACGCCGCCTTGCCGAGCTGCTCCACCACCGTCCCAAAGAAGCGGTCGGCGACGGCGAGATAGAAGATGACGTTTCCCTCGGTCCCGTGGGTCCTCTCGACCTCCTCCAACGACCCGGTGATCTTGCTGTACAGCCCGGGCTTGGTGAGATCGCCCTGGATATAGGACAGCTTGCCCGCCAGCCGCTTCCAGGCCGCCTCGTCGATCCGGTCGATTGCGAATTCCGCCGAGGCGTCGCCGACGAAGCTTTTCAGCGTGTCGTAAAGATGGCTGCGCCAGCTCTCGGTGGTCGCTTCCGCGAGGTCCACGCCGATCACGGCGAAGTTCGCAGGCAACACCTTGGTCCGCGAAAGGTTGTAGAGCGCCGGCATCACCAGACGGGCGGTCAGGTCGCCGCCGGCCCCGAAGATCACCATGGCGCAGGGGTCGGCTGGGCTTACCTCCGAGGGAGCCGGGGGCTTCGCCCCGTGAGCGGCACGGGGTTCTCCGGTCGCATGGATGTCTGGCATCGGGGCTACTCCGCCGCGGTTCGGCCGGCCTTGGGTTCAGGGTCGGTGGATTCGCTGCCCTCGATATGGCCACCGAAGCCGAAGCGCATGGCCGACAGCACCCGTTCTCCGAAGCTGTGTTCCTCGCGCGAGCGGAACCGGGCGTAAAGCGCCGAGGAGAGCACATGCACCGGCACGGCTTCCTCGATCGCGGCCTCGATGGTCCAGCGGCCCTCGCCGGAATCCTGGACGTAGCCGGAGAAGTGCTTCAACTGCGAGTCCTTCGCCAGCGCAGCGGCGGCAAGATCGAGCAGCCAGGAGGAGACGACGCTGCCGCGCCGCCACACCTCCGCGATCTCCGGCATGTTCAGCACGAAGCGTTCGTTCTCGGGCAGGTCCTTCGAGTCCTTGTTGCGCAGGATGTCGAATCCCTCCGCGTAGGCCTGCATCAGCCCGTATTCGATGCCGTTATGGACCATTTTGACGAAATGTCCGGCGCCCGACGGGCCGGCATGGATATACCCGTGCTCCGCGCTTGTCCCGCCCGGCTTGTGACCCGGCGTGCGCGGGATGTCACCCAGGCCGGGCGCCAGCGCCGCGAAGATCGGATCGAGATGAGCCACGACCGCCTTTGTCCCCCCGATCATCATGCAGTAGCCGCGATCGATGCCCCAGACACCGCCGGACGTGCCGCAATCAACATAGCGGATGCGCTTCCCGGCCAAACTCTTGGCGCGTCGGATGTCGTCCTTGTAGAAGGAATTGCCACCGTCGATGATGATGTCATCCGGTTGCAGCAGGTCACCGAGACGCATGACGGTCTCCTCGGTCACCGCGCCCTCCGGCAGCATCACCCACACGATGCGCGGCGTTTCCGGCAGCGCCTTCACCACCGCCTCCAGTGTCCGGACGGCCGTGGCGCCGAGCTTCGCCAGCGCCTCGCCGGGCTTGGCACTGGTGTCGAACACCACGCAGTGATGTCCCGCCTTCATCAGCCGCCGGGAGATATTGGCACCCATGCGCCCAAGTCCGATCACGCCGATCTGCATATGCCGCACTCCCTGAAAGTTGCCGCTATTCGAGCGCGGCATCCACGGCCTGGGCCAGCGCGGCCAAGCCGGTTTCGAGATCCGTGAGGTGAACCCGCAATGCGCGCCGGCCGCGTTCGACCAGAACCGCGAGGTCGCCGCGCGCCTGGGCAGCCTTCACCACGCCGAAGCTGTAGGAATGGCCAGGGACGTCGAGATCGACCGGGTCGTCGCAGGTGATTTGCAGGAACACGCCGGAGTTCGGCCCACCCTTGTACGCCTGCCCCGTCGAGTGCTGGAACCTGGGACCGAACCCGAGGCAGGTCGCCGCCCGGGTACGGTCGCGGATGCGTGCGCGCATCGCGGTCAGTCCCGCCGTGGTTGCCGCGTCACGCCGGATATAGGCCAGCAGTGCGACGTAATCGCCGGATTTCTGGCCGGCGCGGATCCGTCCGAAATGGCCTTTCAGATAACCCGCCAGGCTGTCATGCCGACCAAGCTCGGCGGCGTCGCGCGCATCGGCATAGAGCGCCACGCCCTCCGCGTGGAAGAGCGGCGCCTCCGAGGGTAGGCTATGCGATGTCTCGTAGGCGTCGGTCAGCGCGCGGGTCTTGTCCTTGCTTGCCTCGACGTCGGGTTGATCGAACGGGTCGATGCCGATGATCGCCCCGGCGACTGCGGTCGCGATCTCCCAGCGGAAGAACTCCTGGCCGATATGCCAGACGTCCTTCACGCCGATCCGCACGACCGGATGGCCGGCGTTCTCCAGGGCTGCTATCGCCTCGCGCTGCGACGGGTCGATCTCGCCGTCCAGTTCCAGATGGACGAAGACGCGGTCGTTGCCGTAGTGCTCCGGCGTGGTCAGCGGCTCGCCCGCCAGCGGGATCAGGCCGCGCTGCTGCTTGCCCGTGCTTTCGGCCAGAAGCTGCTCCAGCCAGGCGCCGAGATCGGCGATCCCAGCCCCGGCGATGATCGTCACCTTGTCGCGCCCCAGGCGTGTCGCAGCAACCCCCAGGGCGACGCCGAGCTGGACACCCGGGTTCTCCGCCGGCGGCACGTCGGGGCCGCAGGTGCGTTCCATCGGTCGTGTCGTCGCGAGCAGTCGCTTGATGTCGAGACCCATGGCGGCGGCCGGCACCAGGCCGAACTTCGACAGCACGGAGTAGCGGCCGCCGATCGAGGGCACACCATGGAAAATATGGGCGAAGCGCAGCTGTGTGGCCCGCCGTTCCAGCGCGGATCCGGGGTCGGTTACTGCGACGAAGTGTTCGCCGGCCCGATCCTTGCCCCGCACCACGCCGACCCGGTCGATGAAGTAGTCCATGAAGAGGTGCGGTTCCAGCGTGCTGCCGGATTTGGACGACACGATGAACAGCGTCCTGTTGAGATCGATCGCGTGCTCAACCGCCATTATCTGTGCGGGATCGGTGCTATCCAGCATGTGGAAGCGCGGCCAGCCGGCTTGCTGCCCGAAAGTCTCCGCCAGCACTTCCGGGCCCAGGCTTGAGCCACCCATTCCAAGCAGGACGATGTCGGTGAACCCACGCTGCCGGACCTCGTCCGCGAACCCCACCAGCCGATCCACATCGGCCTGCTCCTGCTCGGTGATGCGCAGCCAGCCGAGCCACTTGTCCTCCTCCGTCCCGGTCCACAGCGCTGTGTCCCCAGCCCAGAGCCGGCGGATGCGCCCATCTGCACGCCAGGCCTCCATCTCCGCGGCGAGGGCAGCCTTCATCTCGAGGGAGCCTGGCGCGATCGTCATGCGCGCACGCTCCCCATCTCGCAGCGTGCGGCGGCGCTGCGCGATGGCGCCCAGCAGCTTGTCGAACGCATCCGCGAACTGCTGCACCCCGTCCTTGACCAGCCCGTCCGTCACCTGCGTCAGGGAGATGCCGGTCCGCTCCAGCGCGGTGAGAGTCGCGCGGGCAGCGCCCACGTTCTGCTCGATCGCGTCGGGGGTCGCCGCGCCGTGGTCGCGGAAGGCGTCCATCGTCGCGGGCGGGATGGTATCGACGGTGTCGCGGCCGATGAGTGCCTCGACATACATCGTGTCCTTGTAGGCTGGGATCTTAGTACTGGTGGACGCCCAGAGCAGCCGCTGTGTCCGGGCCCCGGATGCGGCAAGACGTTGCCAACGGGCGCCGGAGAACAATGCGTTGTAGCGGACATAAGCGAGCTTCGCATTGGCGATTGCGACAATGCCGCGCAGGTGATCGGCCACCTGCCGGTCCGGAAGACGGTCCAGCCGCTTGTCGACCGCCGTGTCGATGCGGCTGACGAACATGCTGGCGACGCTGCCGATCGCGCCGATGTCCCCACCCGTGCGGGCCAGGTCCTCAAGGCCGGAGATATAGGCCTCCGCCACGTCCGCGTAGACACTGACGGCGAAGAGCAACGTGACGTTGATGTTCAGACCGCGGCCGATGAGTTGCCGGATCGCGGGGAGCCCCGCCGGTGTCGCCGGCACCTTCACCATCAGATTGGGGCGTGCCACGGCCTCCCACAGCCGAAGTGCCTCGGCCACGGTGGCCTCGGTGTCGTTGGCAAGGTAGGGGGAGCATTCCAGGCTGACATAGCCGTCGCGGCCCTGCGTCCGCGCATAGACCGGATGCAGCGCATCCGCGGCGGCACGAATATCGGCGATGGCCAGATGTTCGTAGATGGCCGAGATGCCGTGGTCGCCCGATGCCTGGAACCGCGCCAGCGCCCCGGCGTATTCGTCAGTCTCGCCGATCGCCTTCTCGAAGATGGAGGGGTTGGAAGTGAGGCCCATGATCCCGTCACGCTCGATCAGCATGCGCAGTTGGCCGGTCTCGATCAGGCTGCGCTTCAGATAGTCGAGCCAGGGCGATTGGCCGCATGCTTCAAGCTGGTTCAACGCGCTCATGCTGTCCTCTCTCCCGCCCGCGTGAGCTGATGTCTTGCCGCGGCAAGCACCGCCCCGGCCGTAAACCCGAATTTCGTCATCAGATCCTTGATCGGCGCCGATGCGCCGAAGCCGTGCATGCCGAGCCTGATGCCCATACGGCCCACATAGCGATCCCAGCCGATGACCGATCCGGCCTCGACCGACACGCGCGCCGTCACATCGGGGGGAAGCACGCTGTCGCGATAGGCCTCGTCCTGCTGTTCGAACAGCTCCCATGACGGCATGCTGACCAGCCGCGCCGTAATCCCCTCGCGCGTGAGCGTCTCATAGGCTTCGGCGCAGAGTGCGAGCTCGCTGCCGGTACCGATCAGGATCACCGCCGGCTTGCGGCCTTCGGCACTGGCCATGATATAGGCGCCGCGCGCGAGGCCGGCCGCGGCGGCGTAGCGCGCCCGATCAAACGTCGGCAGTGCCTGGCGGCTGAGTATCAGGCAGGCCGGCTGATGCTTCAGCCTGATGATGACCCGCCAGGCCTCGACGACCTCGTTGGCGTCGCCGGGCCGGAGCGTGATGAGGCCCGGGATGCTGCGCAATGCGACGAGCTGCTCGACGGGCTGGTGGGTCGGGCCGTCCTGCCCGAGGCCGATCGAGTCATGCGTGAAGATGGTGATGACCGGAAGCGCCATCAGCGCGCTCAGGCGGATCGGCGGCTTCATATAGTCCGAGAACGTGAGGAAGGTCGCGCCATACGGGCGGAGCCCCGACAAGGCGAGCCCGTTCAGAATCGCGCCCATGGCGTGCTCGCGGATGCCGAAATGGAGATTGCGACCCCCGTATTTCTCCGCCTCGAACTCTCCGGCCGCGGCAAATGTCAGCGTCGTCTTCGTCGATGGCGCGAGGTCGGCGGCGCCGCCGATCAGCCACTTGTAGCGCGGCGCGATGGCGTTCATCACCTTGCCGGAGGCATCACGGCTCGCGATTCCCCCGGCGTCCGGCGCAAAATTCGGCAGATCGATATCCCACCCGTCGGGCAGATTCCCGGCCGCGATCCGATCGAGCGCATCGGCGAGCTCCGGGTAGGTGGCGCGATACTGGTCCATCTGTGCCGACCAGACTGCCCGAAGCTGCTGACCACGCTCGCCGATGCCAGCAACGAAATGCTCACGCACGTCGTCGGGCACAAGGAATTTCGCATCTTCCGGCCAGCCATAGCTGCGCTTGGCCAGCCGGATTTCATCCTCCCCGAGCGGCTCGCCATGCGCGGCGCTGGTATCCTGCTTATGCGGCGCGCCGTAGCCGATGTGGCTCTCGACGATGATCAAGGTCGGCACGCCCTTGGTCTGGCGAAACGCCGCGATCGCCTCGGCAACACGCTGCGTGTCGTTGGCATCGCCGACGCGTAACACATTCCAGCCATAGGCGAGGAACCGCATCGCCACGTCGTCGCTGAACGCGAGCTCCGTGTGCCCTTCGATCGTGATTCGGTTGCTGTCGTAGATCCAGCACAGGTTGCCGAGCATCAGATGGCCGGCGAGCGAGGCCGCTTCGCTCGTCACGCCTTCCATCATGTCGCCGTCGCCGCACACCGCGTAGATGTCGTAGTCAAACATTCCGGAGTCTGGTCGATTGAAATGCTCGGCCAGCCAACGCTGAGCGATCGCCATGCCGACGCTGGTCGCGCAGCCCTGGCCGAGCGGCCCGGTCGTCGTCTCGACACCAGCCGTGAGGCCATATTCCGGGTGACCGGGGCAGGCGCTGCCGAGCTGACGGAAATGCTTGATCTCTTCGAGTGTCACCGCGCGCGCGCCCGCGTGCCCGGAACCGGCGTCGGCCGGCTTTACCCCTGCCAGATACAGCATCGCATAGAGAAGCATCGACGCGTGGCCGTTGGACAACACGAAGCGGTCGCGGTTGGGCCAGCTCGGGTCCTGCGGATCGAAGCGCAGGAAGGACTGCCAGAGCGTATAGACGACCGGCGCCAGACCCATTGGCGTGCCAGGATGGCCGGAGGCGGCCTGTTGCACTGCATCCATGGACAAGGTGCGGATCGTGTCGATGCAGAGTTGGTCGATCGGGCGCGCGCCTGCCGCGGCTACGTCTTCGGTGGTATCTTCCACGCGTGCCGCAACTTCAGTTCGTCTCATGTGCGCCCTGGCCATCGTCTATCCTTCGTTCCACCAACCATAGATGGGGATGCACCGGCGCCGGATGAATGAAACCACGGTTGCAACGCGGTAAGACTTCGGGCGGATCGGGGACTCGTGGCATTCTCTGGATCCTCCCGTCACGGCTGCAACCAGGCTCCTGAAAAGTTGAACCCTCCGCGACGGGCGGAGCAGCATCTCCGGCTTCGGAGGTTCCAACGCCTTGCCCCTACGCGGCCGCAGCGGCGCAGCGAAAGACTCGGAATCTACCCAGCGCGGGTACTACCGTGGCATCCTGGACGGTTTCCGGCGGTCCGCCTTGCCCAGAACCCGGGTATTTTCCGAGACTGCCGAACCAGGTGGCGTCGGGGTTATCCTCAATGACTGCCCGGGCCGCCAGCCTCGGTCGGGTGCCGGTTTCTTGCCGGGCGGGGCTGGGCGGTCCGGTCCGATAAGGCATCGGACCATGCCCGCCGGCGGCGCGCGGAGGCGGACGCAAGGCTGCGACAAACCGCGCTTGCGGCCCCGACCGGTCCGGAAGCGCGAACAACCCGGTGCATGGCAGCGCGTGAAGGACGACTGGATATGCAACCCGATGCCGAACCGCCCAAGGCCCCCGACGCCACGCCAGGATCGGGTGCCCCAGGATCGGGTGCCCATGAGAAGAACGATCTGGCATCCCTGCCGCTGCCCGAGGTGAAGAAGAAGCTGGAGTCCTCGCCGGACGGCCTCAGCCAGGTTGAAGCCGCCAGCCGCCTTGGCCGGTATGGACCCAACGAGATCGCGGAGAAAAAGACCAACGAGATTCTGAAGTTTCTGGGATATTTTTGGGGTCCGATCCCCTGGATGATCGAAGCGGCGGTGGTTCTGTCGGCGGCTGCGCAGCATTGGCCGGACTTCGGTATCATCCTGGTCCTGCTCCTTGCCAACGCCATGGTGGGCTTCTGGGAAGAGCACCAGGCGGGCAATGCCATCGCCGCCCTGAAGGCCACGTTGGCGATCAAGGCCCGAGTGAGGCGGGGCGGTACATGGGTCAGCACGCCGGCGCGCGAGCTGGTGCCGGGCGACGTGGTTCACCTTCGCCTGGGCGATATCGTGCCGGCCGATGCGCGCCTGCTGGGTGGCGACCCGATCGAGGTGGACCAGTCCGCGCTGACGGGGGAGTCGCTGCCCGCGACGCGGAAGTCCGGCGAGGCCGTGTTTTCCGGTTCGATCGTTCGCCAGGGCGAAGTCGACGCTCTGGTCTATGCCACGGGCGCGGCAACCTATTTCGGCAGGACGGCCGAGCTGGTGCAGGGCGCGCACAGCATCAGCCATTTCCAACGCGCGGTGCTCAGGATCGGCAACTACCTGATCATCCTCGCGGCGGTTCTGGTGGTGACGATCATCGCCGTGGCAGTCATCCGCGGCGACCCGATCCTGACGACGCTGCAATTCGCCCTGGTGCTCACGGTTGCGGCGATTCCGGTGGCGATGCCGACGGTCCTGTCGGTGACCATGGCGGTCGGCGCGCGCCTGCTTGCCGGGAAACAGGCGATCGTCACCCGGCTGGTCGCCATCGAAGAACTGGCCGGCGTCGACGTGCTGTGCGCGGACAAGACCGGCACCCTGACGCAGAACAAGCTGACCCTGGGCGACCCGTTCGCCGTGAACGGCATCCACCCGGACCAAGTGATCCTTGCGGCGGCGCTGGCGTCGCGCGCCGATAGCAACGACACCATAGACCTGGCCGTTCTCGGCGGCATGAAGGACCATCAGGCACTCGCGACCTATCAGATCGGCCATTTCCAGCCGTTCGACCCGGTGCATAAGCGCACCGAGGCCACCATCAGCGGCCCGGGCGGGCAGGCATTCAAGGTGACGAAAGGCGCGCCGCAGGTCATCCTGGCGTTGTCGGCCGATGCCGCGGAGGTGACGCAAGGCGTCGAGAGCGCGGTCAATGAATTCGCGGCGCGCGGCTTCCGCTCGTTGGGCGTTGCACGGGCCGAGGGCGACGGAAAGTGGAAGTTCCTGGGTGTATTGCCGCTGTTCGATCCGCCGCGGGAAGATGCCAGGACCACCATCGCCACCGCGCGAGAGATGGGCGTGCATGTCAAGATGGTGACCGGCGATCAACTGGCCATCGCGCAGGAGACCGCGAAGAAGCTGGGCATGGGGACGAATATCCTGGATGCGAGCGGCTTCGGTGATGCAAAGAACGAGGAGACCGCGCAACACGCGGCCCTGATCGAAAAGGCCGATGGATTCGCCCAGGTATTCCCCGAGCACAAGTTCCACATCATTGATGTCCTCCAGAAGCGCGGCCACATCGTGGGCATGACGGGCGATGGGGTGAACGATGCGCCGGCGCTGAAGAAGGCCGACTGCGGTGTTGCCGTGTCCGGTGCCACCGACGCGGCGCGCGCGGCTGCGGCGATCGTGCTGATGACCCCCGGGCTCTCGGTGGTGATCGACGCCATCAAGGAAAGCCGGAGGATCTTCCAGCGCATGAACAGCTACGCGATCTACCGGATTGCGGAAACCTTGCGCGTACTGCTGTTCATGACCCTGGCTATCCTGGTGTTCAACTTCTATCCGTTGACGGCAGTGATGATCGTGATGCTGGCGCTGCTCAACGACGGAGCAATCCTGTCCATCGCCTACGACAATGTTCATTTCCAATCCCGGCCGGAGGCCTGGAACATGCGCGTGGTGCTGGGGATTGCCACGGTCCTGGGCCTCGTCGGTCCGGTGGCGGCGTTCGGCCTGTTTTTCCTGGGCGAGCGTGCCTTCCACCTCGATCGTCCGGAGCTCCAGACGATGATGTACCTGATGCTATCGGTGGCGGGACATCTGACGATTTTCCAGACCCGCACGCGTGGCCCGTTCTGGTCCATCCGTCCCGCGCGGATCTTGTGGGTGGCTGTGCTCGGCACGCAGGCGGTGGCCACCCTGATTGCGGTCTATGGGGTTTCATGCCGCCCCTGGGCTGGGGTCTGGCACTGCTTGTCTGGGGCTATGCCCTGGCGTGGTTCCTCCTCACCGACCCCGTCAAACTGCTCGCCTACCGGCTGCTCGCGCCCGACGAAGCGCCGCCGATCAGCAGGCCGGCGTGACAACAGCGATGTCCGGCCGCGGTCATCGGCAGCCGGACATGCCGCTCACGCAGTCCAGCGCCAGTTCTGAACCTCCGGCATGTCCTGACCGTGCTCGCTGACATAGAGCTTGTGGCGTTCCATGGTGGTCCAGTACCGCGCCGTCGCCGCCGCCACCTCGGCGTCGAGCCGGGGGATCCGCCGGATGGCGTCCAGGGCGAGCTGGTACCGGTCCAGATTGTTCAGCACGACCATGTCGAAGGGGGTCGTGGTGGTACCCTCCTCCTTGTAGCCGCGCACATGGATGTTGTCGTGATTCCGCCGCCGGTAGGTCAGCTTGTGGATGATCGCCGGATAGCCATGGAAGGCGAAGATTACCGGCTTGCTGGTGGTGAACAGGTCGTCGAAATCCCGGTCCTCCAGGCCGTGCGGGTGCTCCGACTGGGGTTGCAGCACCATCAGGTCCACCACGTTGACGACCCGAATGCGGATGTCCTGGACATAGGCACGCAGCAGGGTCACGGCGGCCAGGGTCTCAAGGGTCGGCACATCCCCGGCGCAGGCCATCACCACGTCGGGGTCCTCCGCTCCGTTGCTGGCCCAGTGCCAGATGCCCGCCCCGACCGTGCAGTGGTGTACCGCGGACTCGATGTCGAGCCACTGCCACTCGGGTTGCTTGCCGGCGATGATCAGGTTGATGTAGTTGCGGCTTCGCAGGCAGTGATCGGCCACCGACAGCAGGCAGTTTGCGTCGGGCGGCAGATAGATGCGCACAACGTCGGACTTCTTGTTGGCGACGTGATCGATGAAACCCGGGTCCTGATGCGAGAAGCCGTTATGATCCTGGCGCCAGACATGTGAGGTCAGCAGGTAGTTCAGCGATGCGATCGGCTTTCGCCAGGGAATATTCCGGCTGACCTTGAGCCACTTCGCGTGCTGGTTGAACATCGAGTCGATGACGTGGATGAAGGCTTCGTAGCAATTGAACAGTCCGTGGCGCCCGGTGAGGAGGTATCCCTCCAGCCAGCCTTCGCACAGATGCTCGCTCAACACCTCCATGACGCGGCCATCAACGCTGAGATTGACATCGACTTCCGCAAGTTCGGCCATCCACTCCTTGCCGGAGGCTTCGTAGACCGCATCCAGCCGGTTGGATGCCGTTTCGTCAGGCCCGAAAATCCGGAAATTCTGTGCCTTGAGATTGAGCTTCATGACGTCGCGCAGGAACTTCCCCAGCACCCGGGTCGCCTCCGCCTCGACGGAGCCGGGTGCGGCCACCGCCACCGCGTAGTCACGGAAATGGGGCATCGAGAGCGGCTGCAACAACTCACCGCCATTGGCATGCGGGTTGGCGCCCATGCGGCGATGTCCGGTCGGCGCGAGCGCGGCCAGGTCCTCGCGGAGTTTGCCACCTTCGTCGAACAATTCGTGCGGACGATAGCTTTTCATCCAGTCTTCGAGCTGCTGCAGGTGTTCGGGATTCTCGAAATCGGCGATCGGGACCTGATGCGCGCGCCAGGTGCCCTCGACCGGCTTGCCGTCGACGAATTTCGGTCCGGTCCAGCCCTTCGGCGTGCGGAAGACGATCATCGGCCAGCGCGGGCGCTCCATCGCGTCGGTTGCGCCCTGCGCCGCAGCGGTGCTGCGGATCTGCCGGATCCGCGCCAGGATCGCATCGAGCGTACCCGCAAGGCATTGATGCACGACGGCCGGGTCGTCGCCTTCGACGAAGTGTGGGTCATAGCCATAGCCGCGCAGGAGCTCCGTCAGCTCCTGGCGGCTGATGCGCGCCAGCACTGTCGGATTGGCGATCTTGAACCCGTTGAGATGCAGGATCGGAAGCACCGTGCCATCGCGCACGGGGTTGAGGAATTTGTTGGAGTGCCAACTGGTGGCGAGCGCACCGGTCTCCGCTTCACCGTCGCCGATGATGCACGCAACGATCAGCTCCGGATTGTCGAAGGCCGCGCCATAGGCGTGGACCATCGAATAGCCCAGTTCGCCGCCTTCGTGGATCGAGCCGGGCGTTTCCGGTGCCACATGACTGGGAACGCCATATGGCCAGGAGAATTGGCGGAACAGCCGGTGCAATCCGTTCCGGCTGCGCTCGATGGCCGGGAAGCGTTCGGTATATGATCCTTCCAGATATGTGTGCGCCACCAGGCCCGGTCCACCGTGGCCGGGCCCGATGACATAGATTATGTCCAGATCGTTCTCCTTGATCAGCCGGTTCAGGTGGACATACAGAAAGTTGAGCCCCGGCGTTGTCCCCCAATGCCCCAACCGCCGCGGCTTGATATGTTCGCGTGTCAGCGGGGATTCCAGCAGCGGATTGTCCTGCAGATAGATCTGCCCGACCGACAGGTAGTTCGCCGCCCGCCAATAGGCGTGCATCTTCTCGAGCATGTCGGGCGACAGCGGACCGGGCATCGGAACCTCCGAAAGCAAGTGGGGCTCCCTGGCCGGAAGGGGGCCACGTGGGTGGCAACGGCGCCGCAGTCCGGCTCAGGCCTCGATGATCACCTTGAGAGCGGAGGTGACGGTGGCGTTCGTGAAGGTATCGTAGGCGTCGATGATGCGGTCAAGCTTGAAGCGGTGCGTGATCAGAAGCCCGGGATCGATCTTGTAGGACCCGACCGTGTTCAGCAGCATTGGCGTGCTGACGGTATCGACCAGACGGGTGGTGATGGTGATGTTTCTGTCCCACAGGCGCTCCAGGTGGAGATCCACCTTCGTTCCATGGACCCCGATATTGGCGATCGTGCCGCCCACCGCGACCACGGCTTCGCAGAGCGCGAAGGTGGCCGGGATGCCCACCGCCTCGATGGCAGTGTCCACCCCGCGCCCGCCGGTCAGTTGCATGACCGTTGTTGGCGCCTTTCCGTCGGCGCTGTTGATCGTCGCGGTCGCGCCGAAGCGCTTCGCCACTGCAAGCCGGTTGTCGTCGAGGTCGATCATGATGATCTCGGCGGGTGAATAGAACTGCGCGGTGAGGAGTGCCGCGAGCCCGATCGGCCCCGCGCCGACGATCGCCACGGTGGTCCCGGGGGCAACCTTTCCATTGAGCACACCGCACTCGAACCCGGTCGGCAGGATGTCGCTGAGCATCACCAGGGCCTCCTCGTCGGCCCCGTCGGGAATTGGATAAAGGCTCATATCCGCATGGGGAATGCGGACGAACTCGGCCTGGGTGCCGTCGATCGTGTTTCCGAGAATCCAGCCGCCGGTGGTGCAGTGCGAATACATGAGCTTCCGACAATAGACGCAGGTGCCGCAGGCGCTGATGCAGGAGATCAGCACCCGGTCACCGGGCTTGAACGTCGCGACAGCCGGACCCACCTGGTCGACGATCCCCACGCCCTCGTGACCCAGAATCCGTCCGGGCTGACATGTCGGGACGTCACCCTTGAGGATGTGCAGATCGGTGCCGCAGATCGTCGTCCGGGTCAGCTTGACGATCGCATCCGTGGCGGCCGCGAGGTCCGGCTTGGGGCGGTCTTCAAGGGTCTTCCTGCCCGGACCCAGATAGACGAGAGCCTTCATGGCGAACATCCTCCTTGCCGATCGAGAGCGCCGACCTGAGCCGTGCCCGTGCGAAGGGCCAACTTCGGAAACTACTCAGGCTCGCGCGAGGACGGTGGCAGTCGCGGAAGGGCGACGACCCTGGTTGTCTGGCCTCTCCCGCCCGTCGCAGCCCTCGTGCTGCGACGGGCGCAACGCGTCGATTGGTGCGAGGGGATCGTCTTTGGCGTCGGACCCCCGTTCCCCGCGCGCTCCGGCGGGCGCCGCCAAGGCGAGGGCACGCAAGGTCGTTGGATCGCGGATCGTGACGCGGGCGCCGTCCACGCCCGAGCTGGTGCCGATCGTTCCGTCCTGGCGCAGGCAACTCAGCGCCCGGCAGATGGTTTCCGTGGTCAGCTCGAGATGATCGGCGATATCGGCACGGCCCATCGGCAGCGTCATGTGATCGTGGCTGGTGCGCGGGATACGGACGGTCATTTCCAGCAGGAAGCTCGCGATCCGCTCCATCGCGGTCTTGCGGCCGAGCAAGGTCATCCGTTCCCACACCTCGCGGAGGCGGAGTGCCGCGAAGCTGCGCAGTCCACGCGCGACGGCGGGATCGCGGTCGGCCATCGCCTCCGCCGCGGCCCGCCTGTAACGACGCAGCACAGTCGGGATGACCGCTTAGGCGGTAAGTTCGTAGGCCTCGAACCTGTCGAGACCGAGCAGGTCGCCGGGCAACAGGAACTCCGTCACCTGGCGCCGTCCGTCGTCCATCAGCTTGACCATGCGCACGCAGCCGCCGAGAACCCGGTAGCAGAACGTTGCCGGTTCTCCTTCGGCGCAGATCGACCGGTCCTTGTCCACGCACAGCATCCGAACACCGGGGTGCCCGCCTGGGAGCCTGTCCCGGCCCGGCGCGTGGCCGGTAGGCAACAGCTTCGCACGCTCGGGCGCCGCGAGCTGATCCGGGTGACCCATGCCGCGCGCATGCCGCCAGCGTGCTCGCTGCTTCGGCGGCTCCGGCTTTGCCGGTGCGGAGCGCTCGTCGGCAGCGGCCCGCATCGGATCGTTGGTGATGGCCTCTCCTGGCCTCCCACCCGGAGCGATTGGCGCCGGGCGGCCAACGGCAGGGGCCGATGTCATACGTCCCGCTTGGCGGCCACCGCATCGGCGCCCACCATGGGAACCCGAAGGATCCACGAAAGCACGCGTGCCCACCGACGGAGGAGGTGGCTCCAAGGAGCGCTTCCCGCGAACTCGGCCCGGGCAGACTTGGCATGGACGAGACCCCCGTCTTTGCGCGGCGTGCGCCGGTTGGTGCATTGGTGGGTCCGAAGCGGCCCATCAGCCGCTGGTAGCCGTATGCCAGGCGACCGCATCAGGCTCGGAATCTACCTAACCTTGCGCACAGGGACGGCGCCGGATGAGATACCGTCACGTTGAGCAAGCGGTTTTTGAGCCTCCCGCAGGCGCGGTCGGCTGCGTTATATTTGGACTACGCCGGCCGCGCCTGCTGTGTTCTGATTTCGAACGGCCTGCGGTGTTTGGCGACGCTGTAAACGGCGTGCATGAGCTTTCGCATGGCTGCGACGAGGGCGAGTTTTGGCGGTTTTCCGGTGGCGCGCAGTCGTTCGTAGAAGGCGCGCAGCCAGGGGTTCCGGCGGACGGCGCCGACGATGGGCATCCAGAGCGCCGTTCGCAGCCGGGCGTTTCCCAGGGGTGCGATGGGCGCCCTGCTCCTGGTGGACTTGCCGGACTGCCTGAGGCCCGGAACGACGCCGAGATAGGCGGCCAGGGCCTCAGCACTTTTGAAGTGAGCGGGGTCGCCGACTGCTGCGATGATGCGCGCGGCGGATTGCGGCCCGATACCCTCGATTGTGGTCAGCAACTTGCCGACTTGGTGGGTGTCGAGCAGGCTCTCGATGTCGTGCTCGACGTCGGCCAGGCGTTTGCGCCAGAGGTCGAGGTCCTGGCAGATGTGGACGGCCTGCAGCTTGTAGGCGGGGCCGTGGTGCTGGCCGACGGAGGTCTTTGCGGCTTCGACGAGTTGTTCGGCCAGCTCGGTGCCAACGAAGTGGCGGCCGTCGTAGCGCAGCTTGGCGAGGCGGCGTGGGCTGGTGCGGGCGAAGGCCTGCGCGGTGGGGTAGGCGGCGAGCAGGCAGGTGGCGAGCATGCTGTCGAGACTGCGGACATAGCGGGTGAACTCGGGGAAGCCGAGGTCGACCAGGCGGTGCAGCTGGCGGACGCGGTCGTCGAAATCCTGGCGCAGCCGATCGCGGTGGCGGACCAACTCGCGCAGGGCCTCGGCAACCTCGTCGTGCAGATGAGTGGGTTCGGGGCGCTTCTCGAAGGCGAAGCGGGCGAGGCCGTGGGCGTCGATGGCGTCGGTCT